>Ga0326728_10005570_pt1 | contig 35078 bp, 31 predicted proteins | sample MB3enrmetagenome_FD_207602 | JGI IMG/M metagenome (GOLD analysis project Ga0326728, IMG submission 207602) | Lab enriched peat soil microbial communities from McLean, Ithaca, NY, United States - MB31MN | ecosystem: Environmental > Terrestrial > Soil > Wetlands > Peat | place: USA: New York...
GGTTGCGGAGGAACGCGATGCCTCCTCCGGGTTACCATAAGCAATTTGTAAAAATGTCCGAGCAACCGCTCCGAATTGCCTTCCTCATAGGCTAGCGCTTCGCGTTCTGCCCGCCGGATTTTGCGCCGCACGGAGTTATGGAAATTACGATAAATGTCTTCAATGCTCGGCTGCAAATCGATGGCGTGCAAATAGTATCGGTGATTTTGTCCGAGCATGGTCAAAGCACCAGGCTCGAAGCAAAACGGTCGAACTTCGCAGTAGTCCCATTTCCCGCCGTCGACGCTATCCCGCACCGGCAATAAAAGATCATCAAACTCCGCGGAGCTCTCCACCAGAGGATCGCAGTGATCCGAAAAAGGTAGCGACACCAAACGGTGTCCCGTAAGCCAACTCTTCACCTTACAGAACACGACGCCCGATGTGAGTTCAACGGCAGGGCCGCAGGTGGTGTAAACCACGGATTTGTAACCGTAAGCTAAGTGCAAAGCGGATAACCACTTTTCGCTGTGAAACACCGATGACGCTGGATGTCTCTTGACCAACTCCGGCCATCGCGGATCTCGAAGTGGATCAAACACAAACAAGCTGCGCGAATTCACGCGCGAATCACCCGCAACAGACTCCCCCACCACATCCGCATTATCTCCCCTGCACCTATTTGATCCCAAGCTTCAAAGCGGCCCGAACGCGGGCTCGTTGTTCAGCCCTTATAAACTTGGCGACATCCTCCGAGACGGAGAGAGGCTCCCTAGATATCCACAACCTTACAAAACCAGCCAATCTTGTGATTGCTCCGAATAGGTACGGCCGGCCGTTTAGCCGCGCTGCGCATTTCAAGACCTCAAATGTGGGATCGCTACCGAGTGAATAGTCCAGCTTCCCCAGTCGATATGTTCCTCTGAGAGTCCCCTCAGCAGTTGCAGTCGTGCGATAATGACGAACAGGCAAGTCGGGAAATGATGCGACTGTCCAACCTTTCTTACGGGCTAAAATCTCTGCCAGCCAGTCTTCGCCACCATAAGGTAGTGGACAATATCCACCGATCGAATCAAAGCATTGCCTCCGTAACATCTGTACGGCATGAGGCACCGACGAGAGGCTATTATGCCGACGTGCAACAAACTCACCTTTTGATCGTTCGTGAATGAACCCTCCCGCCAGACCCAAGCGATCGTCATTCTTGAACTTGTCGATTAGCCGCTCATAGTAGTCGGCTTCGAACGTAATATCGGCGTCCACATTGCCGATGAATCCAAAGTCAAGGCTTTTAATAAGCGCATAGCCCGCGTTGATGGCGTTTACTTTAGCCGCGAAGTTGCGCTTGTGTGGGTCACACATTCGATGAAAGCGGATGAATTTGTAGGTTGCCGCATAGTCTCTAATAATCTCGTCGGTTCTGTCTGTCGAGGCATCGCTCACGATCACCCACTGCCTCGGAACGTGGGTCTGTTCGACGATTGATTGAATCGTACTTCCGATAAAGCCTTCCTCGTTATAGGCGGCAGTAAGCAGTACATATTCGGAGGTATTCATAAAGTCAGAGTGTCCTTAGACAAGGCACACAAAAGTCGAACTGGAAACTCATAATCGATATTTCCGAGCATGGTGCCGTCGGGCAATTGGCGGTCATATTCAAAGGCGGCCGATCCTTAGCAGCCCGTGGTGAAAGTGAACCTCCGCCGTTGCAACCTCAACCCACTGGATTTTGCGTCCCTGCATGAATAAAAGGGTGAGTATATTGCGGCGAAAAACAGGTCCTTCGCTTCGCGAAGGATGACAATTCATGAAAAGTGTCGCATTTCATCCGTTCTTCGACTTTCACCACTGGCTGTTAGCTCTAGCATCGGCATTGAACTCCGGTCCCACTCATGCGGAAACCGCTGTAGAAAACGCACGTGGCGGCCGCAGCCCCCACTCGCCATCGATGCGCGAGAAGAATGCAGTGCCGCTTTGCACCAATGCCAGCAGTTCAGGTTTGCTGGAATGCACCAGTGTCCAACTTCCATTGCGCAGGAAGAAACAGGACTTCAGTGTCAAGTCTTCCATAAACTGTGGCTCGATCCGACCATGGAGCCCGATCAGTCCGCGCTTCCAAGCATCGTGGAAGAGGTGGTCGAGCACCTTGGCCATTGAGGCCGTATCCGCTCCAACCTGCAGGACTTCTCCAACCTCACCCCGGTTCACGTAGTACATGTACCAACCCAGCACCTTGCGGTCCTTGTTCCGCACGACCACCTTTCGGACTTCCTCACCCAGGGATTTGTTTCTAACTACGAAATCGACTACCCACTTCAGGGAAGCACGGTCGTATTCCGGGAGGAGCCAGTTCTTGGGCAGTTTGGCGAGCAACTGCAGATGCGTGTCGAGGTCAAGTTCTTCTCCGATAGTGTCGGGTTCAAACTGCCGAAATGGGCTGAGTGGCATGCGTACGATCACAGCATCGGCCAGAGCACTGAACGGCTTTGCAATAGCGCTCACCGTTCTCACTAGTTTGCTTTTCTTCAGGCGGGCCACACCGTGGAGAGCATAGAAAGACGGACGCAGGGGGCGCGCCCAAAGCAGGCTGTATACAGGCACCACCGTAAACCCAAGGCTCCGCAGCATCTGCCGGCTGTTCTCGTTCGCTGAATCAGTGATGGAAACGTCCTGAGGACCTCTCATGAACGCACGGAGCAGTTGTATGGCCGCCATGGTCACGCGGCTTTCCGGATCGACGACGAAATTGCTGCCAAACGCGAATCGAATGGCCTTGCCCTGGAAGGTCATCCGGCGCGCGATCGTTCCGAAGAACGCAACGATCTTCCCTTGGTTGTCTTCGACCAGCCGGGAAACGATGCCATCCTCCTGCCAAGGGTTATCGAGGAACAGTTCCCTAAAATAAGACCTCAAATTGGACGGCGCGGTCCCTTCTCTTTGATGAAGCACCTTCCATACCAAGTCCGCTACCTGGGGTACATCCGCTTCCACGAATGTCCGTATACCCATTTGATGTCACCCTCCCTAAGTTTCCGGTTCAACGCTTGCGTCACAGATTTCTTGATACTAGAGCAAACACGTAACAATAGTGAATCTGTTTGATTCTTGAGCTGCTCAAGACTTACACCGTGCTCCCACCATCGATCACCAAACACTGGCCGGTGATAAAACTCGCCTGGTCGGACAGGAAGAACAAGACAGCCCCAACCACGTCCTCGGGCGATCCCAAACGCCCCAAGGGCGTACGGCGAAGGATCTGTTGTTTATGCGTATCGGACAGACTGTGGCTCATGTCCGTGTCGTAGTAACCGGGCGCGATGGAATTGACACGTATTTTTTGCTCCCCTAATTCGCGTGCCAGCGCGCGGGTTAAGGCGTCCAGCCCACCTTTGGTAAAGGCATACGCCGACATTCCCGTAAAGCCACGCAGCGAACTGATTGAGGAGATGTTTAGAATGACCCCGCCACTTCTCGCCGACAGTATTCTCCGCACAACCAGGCGAGTGAGGCGCAAAGTGCCTTCGGCATTCACAAGTAGTAATTTCCTGATGGAATCTTCCGAAGTTGTGGCTAGGAGCCCGCTCACCGCAATCGCCGCACAATTGATCAACGCATAAGGGGGCCCGAACAATGCCTCGGCCGATTTCAGAAACGCTGAAACTGAAGGGCCGTCGGCAAGGTCTGCCGGAGCAAAATGGAAGCCTTCTCTTCCTGCGAACCCTTCGACGAATTCGGATGAATTGCGGCTGAAAGTGCTGACCCGATAACCGGCATCGAGCAACCCCTGCACAATTGCCTTTCCAAGCCCGCGGCTGCCCCCGCTGATAACAACGTGTCTGGGTTGTCGAGTCGATCGGTCGCTCATGAAGTCCTGCTTCGGAGTGTCTTTCCTGCCGCAGACAGACCGATTTGATCGACCAGTTTAATCAATCGGGGTTGTTGGGGGCTCGAAAGCGCGGACCGGCAAACCTGATTGACCCGCATCTTTAGTGCCTCCGGATCTTGACCCGGGGCCGGGACAATCTCACACGCTACCAGTTCCCCGGCAACCGATGAACCCTTGCCAAAAACCCGCACGTCAGAGACTCCAGGTACGACTCGGATCACACGTTCCACTTCCACTGGGTACACTTTGCTTCCGGCCACATTGATCATGTCTGTCCTGCGGCCCACAAAATACACCCGATCTTCCTTCAGTTCCACCAAGTCGCCCGTCGCAAACCAGTCCGCGCCAAGGGACTGCTGCCCAGAATGCGGGTCATACATCCTCATGGAATTCGCCGACCTTACCAGAAGTTCGCCGTCCTGGATTGTTAGTTCGGACTTGTCCGGAAGTACCTTCCCGAGATAACTGGCGGGGAACCCTGCCCTCCCATCATGGACCGAGAAACACCGGCCCAGTTCCGTGGTGGCGTATATGTGCGCCAGACGAACCTGCGGAAAATACTGTTTTAACCTGTCCAGCAAAGGTTGATCGATCACTTCCCCACCCAATGTGATTTGCACGAGGGGCGCGCTCTTCAGCAGATCCGAGTCGGCAAAGATCAACAAGCGCCGCCAGAAGGAAGGCGTCGCCGACACAAACTGCACTCCGGCATCGCACATGAACTGGGCCATAGCACGCGGATCCATATCCTCGTCAGGAATGGCCAAGGTGCCCCGGTCGGCAAAGCACTGCAGCATGACCTGCAATCCGGCATACAAATTGGGCCGGTATGTGAGCAGCCATCGGGGCGCGGCTCCATCAGGCCCTTTTCGAACGGGACGCGAGAGACTTTCCCATGTATGCCGGGCCGCTTTCGGCTCTCCCGTGCTGCCCGAAGTCAAGATGGTGACCGTGCTGCTGCCACTCCACTTTTCCTCGCCACGCAATTCGTGGACGCTGAACCCTGCAGACTGTCCGCCCGGCGGCGCGGCCAAGACCGCACCCAACTTCAGCTTTCTCGCAAGCGCCAGCATTTCCTCCAGCGAGAGATGTGCATCGAACAAGAATGTGTCAGACTCAAGCTTGTCCAAGGCTGCCAGAGCCGCATAACTCTCGCCTGCTGCGCGGAACGACAGACCCACACGACGCGACCTAAGTACCGCAAAGGCGGCGGTCATATCATGGGCTTGGGTCCGCAACTGTTCCCAGGTGGACGACCGGCGGCGGGTGACCACCGCCTCTTGCGCCATAGGGATTGTTTCTTTCAGAATTATGGAACTCAGCATCTCAGAAGCCGTTCTTCACGCGTACAGCACAGCTAGGTCGGACAGCGTTTTGATTTGGTAGTCGTCTCCCGTGGCAAACGGGTCTTTCCCTGTGAGTTCTTCCAGCCGGATTACCGCTTGAGCAAAGTCCAGCGATTCGAGGCCTAATTGATCCAGCGCCGTGTCTGCCAGTAACTGGGGCTGGGCAAGGCCCTTGGTAGCGAAAATCTCCAAAAGGACCTCTGCGACTTGGTTCTCCGTAGCAGTCATGCAGTCTTCTCTCCAGGTTTTAGTCCAAGGTCTCTCGCTGACTGTCCCTTCAATCGAGACAGCACCTTGCGCTTTAGGTCGAACATGAATGGGAGCCAGCGATATGCTCCCAGCACTTTGAGGCGAAACTCGACGGGCCAATCGGTAGGATAGGCCCCCACGCGCCCGGTCAGGAACTCACGGGGCTCGGAGAACGCAAGATAGGGCAACGCCGAGAAGACGCGCTCGTAGCCGGCCTTCCGGCACGCGTCGACAACTTCATCGTTAAATGCACCGTAGGGGAAACTGAGGAGTTTGATTTCCCTGCCTAGTATCTTGGCGAGTTTGGCGCGAGACCCTTCGACTTCTTGCGCGAGTTTCTCCCGGTCGATCTGCGGCAGCACCGGGTGGGTCATGGTGTGGGACGCAATCTCCACCATGTCGGAGGGCAGCCTTCGCAGCTGCTCCTCGCTCATGACATGCTCTTGTCCGGTGTCTTTTGGCCCAAAATATTCCCAGTCGGGGAGCTTTCCTAATACGTCCGTAATAATGAATAGTGTTGTGGGGATGCTTCTCTTTTCCAGTTCGGGCAAGACATTGTCCACGATGTTCTGCATCCCGTCGTCAAATGTGACCGCCGCGTATAGCCCTCCCTCCTGCGGGAGAACTTCAATATCAGCCCGCACCGGCTTGGCATAACGGAGCAAAGTATCCATTTGGCGAGCAAACAGCGGACGCTCTTCCGAGGTCACGGAATGATACGTCAGGACCACGCAACTTCCACGTGGCCGCAGGCCCAGCAAGCTCCTGGCATTTTTCCACAGCACATCGCCAACGGCTACAAACAAGCTTCCTATGAGAAAGATGATACGTTTCGGCGTTATCGGCATTTATCTGTTACCTCTTTCTTCGGTACCGTTTAGTCCCAGATTTCGGCGTCAGACGCGGGCTTGAGATGCGACCGCCTTGCGGATGGGGACCATTTCGTCGCAACTGGACGGATTGATTAACGTCTTAAGCATCGTGGTCCATTTCACGGTCGAGGACTGTAGAGATTCCTTCTTTCCGAAGAGCGACAACCCCCAGATGACGGTCAGACGGGCGACCGCATTACAGGCCAACGCGATCCGAAAGAGCCACGTGTAGAAGCGTCCGTAAAACTTCTCGCAGAATCTCAGCATCGATTTCAACTTCACCACCAGCTGCCACGCGCGTGGACTGCTTGTGCCCGCATAATGTATCGCCACTGCCTCACCCACATAGTAATTCGTCCATCCGGCCTTCTCGATCTTGTAGCACAGGTCCATGTCTTCGGCATACATGAAGTAGTCTTCACTGAACATGCCTACCTTCTCAAACACTTCCCGCCTGATCAACATGCAGGCCCCAGAGATCACCTCCGCCTTGGCAGGTTCCGTACTGCTCGAAAATAGCGGTCCGATCCCCCAAAAACCGGGCCAGCGCAACCGCAAGTATTCGAGTTGGAACAGCTCATTGAAAATCGTTGGAAACTGCATGATCGAGCTGGTCTGGACCGAAAGGTCACGATTCAGTAATTTGCACCCCACAACCCCGGCGTCCGCTAAGGATTGCGAGCGTTTCAGCATGATGTTGATGACGGGCGAGATGAATTTGGTGTCGGGGTTCAGAAAGAGGGTGTATTTTCCAGTTGAGCGCTTGAACCCAAGATTGTTCGCCCCCGCAAACCCAAGGTTTTCCTGGCTCTTGATCAAGATGATGTCCGAGAATTCGCGCTCAATGACTTCCGCGTCTCCAGCAGGTGAAGCATTGTCAACGACGATGATTTCATACGAGAGCCCCTCGGTATACTTGCGTATGCTGGGGACACACTCCCGCAAGTAGTCCACCGAATTCCAATTCACAAAGATGATTGAAACGTCCATAAAAGGTTCTTTGGGGTCAGTACACAGGGAAAGACCTGATGGTGGCATCCACCGGCTGTGCAGGCCTGACATCCTCTTGTAGCGCACCCGGTTCGCTGCTCTCGCTGGCGGTAAGCGCCCAGTTGTTGGCCGCGCCGGCAATCGGGCCGGGGGCCGTTTCAGAAATGGCTGGTTGGGCCAGTTTCGGGTGTCGTATCGAAATCGTGGCGGCGGAAATCATCGCCAATAGCGCAAACCAGACAATCTGTGTCTGATCGTGGTAGCTGATGCCGAAAAACGCCACCACGTTGGCAAACAGCGCCGCGCCTAACAGCCAGAAATACCATTCCTGACGGCGGTTTCCTTGAGCGCGTTTTCGTGCTCGCCCCACTCTGCTAAACCCCATCGCGATCAGCCCAAGAAAGCAGAGGAACGCTGCCAGCCCGCCTCCATAGCCTTCTTCGACGTATTGGTTGGCCGTGTCCCACATGTCCCATCCCCAATTCAGATTGGCGTTGGTGCCCAACAGCCACCAGTCGCCAATGTGGCGTATGAAGAGATCGACTAGGTGAGCGCGATGGTCGGACGAAGATCCACCGGTTAGATCGATATGGGCTATGAGAAACCACACCGGCGCTTTCATGACCAGATGCAAGGCAACCAGCGCGCCTGCAATGCCCCAGCGCACAACGCGCATATGCTTTCGCAAGGCCCACATGCAGGAGCCCCCCACTGCCGCCGCGAACGCTATCAGCGACGTGCTCGTAGCCGTCAGGAGTGGAATCAGAGTAGCTGAAACCATACCCACCACAGCGGTGCTTCTGAAGCGCCGGCTCCTCCAGAGCCAAAAAAACAAAGGCAGCAGGATTGCCCCGAAACTGCCCGCCAACAAGGGGTGTTTAAACGGGCCTTGCGCGCGCACATGGCCATTGCGCAATTCGGGTTCAAGAGGCACTCCGCCCAGTAGGCCAAACACATTGACATGGCGAAAGTGCTCGGTGAGCATGGCGGCAACCACGACCACCGCGATCAGTGCGAAAACGCGAATGGCCCTCTCGACATCCTTGTCGTCTCGAATCAGGTACCTCAACAGGAAGAAGCCGCCCAGCGTGCTCCACAGGTGGCCGAACTGATTGATCACCGCCCCCATCTGCAAGTACAGAAGGATGAAAGCCGTGGAGTGCAGCAAAACCCAGGCCACGAAGAGTTTGTCGAAGTTGTCGAATCCCCCGGCAATGCGGCTGGCGCCCGACGGGAACTTGGAAACAAACATGCGGATCAGGCCAGCCAAGACAACCAACCGAAGAACAAAAATGTGAAGTCCGCCCACCACCAGTTGTTGCCCCACTGGGGCCAGGAAAGCGATCAGCAAAAACGGCACGATCAGATACTTGCGGCGCAGGCTAAACATCAGCACGATCACCAGCAGCATCGCGACCAGCACAAGCGGGTGCAAGATCGTCTGCTCAACACCACCGCCGAACTTGAAGTTATCAGGATGCATGGTTTACGGAAGGGGTGTCGTCCTTATTCAGAGGCCCTAACCCATACGCCTGTTTTGGGGTCGAAAGTTCGGACAAGCCTCGCGGGATTCCCAGCAATCACACTATGCGGAGGGAAACTGCGCGTGACCACCGAATTGGCTCCCACTACGCTGTTTCGCCCAATGGTGAGTTGACCATGATTGCAGACTACGACCGCGCCGTATCCAAACCAACAGTTGCGCTGCACTAGAATCCGCCCTCCGCCGGTGACACCTTGCGCGTGGATTGGCTCCTCCGGATTCGAAAACTCGTGGTTATGATCCATGACCAGAACTGAGGGAGCGAACAGCACATCCGCTTCAAGAACAATCTGATTTCTGGCGGAAATCATCGATCTCCGCCCTATCTTACTACCGTTTCCCAGAACGATCTTGGGGCCAAAGTTGTCCGCCTCAGGCGCGATATTGAGCCATACGTCAGGCGCCATGTAAACGTCATCGCCTATGCTGATTTGTTCGGAGATTGATCTTCGTATATCGCAGGAGTAGTGGATCGACACATTCCTGCCAAACGCAGCGAACGGGTAGGTCTTCCCCAGCCAAATGCTATTCAGTTTCGTTGCGGCCCTGGATACCAGAGAGAGCGGATCCTCGGCAGCAAAACCCGTCTGAGTCATTGTCTATCTCGCGCTCAACTTGCCGTCTCAACGGGACGCGGCTCAGGACGGCCTCGACCGGGCAAAAATGCACCCACAAGGGCCCTCCCCTCTTTTCCTGTCACAGATTTCGTGAGCGCCAGGGCCGGCCAGGCGGCCACTAAACAAGCGAGCGAAACTTTAACCAACTGAAGAGTTGCCGCCAGGCGTGGGCTGGAAACCGCCGGGATCGGCAACAGCAAGGCAGCGCCTGCGGCAGCGAGAACGATTGCAATGGCCGCCCCTAATCTCAAAGCGTCGGTCAGTAAAAACCTTACGCGGAATGCCTCGAAGGCCTTCTCGAGAGCGAATAGCATGAAGAGCATCCCGAACAACTCGGCAAGAGCGAGGCCGGCTAAAACGCCGTAAAACCCCAAGCGATGAGCGACAATCGCGACGGAAAGCAGAATCACAATCCTAAGTGCCTGCCGAATGTTGTCTAGAAGCGCGTTTCCCGAAGCCCGGTACAGTACCAATCCCAATATGGAGAACGATCGAAATAAACCCGCTGCGCAGACCAGCCAAAAAGCAGCCCGCAAGGAAGACGCGACCTCGCCCGTCCATGCGTACACAATCATAGGTCCAAAAATCGCCATAAAAGCCAACGGAAAAAGCCCTAAGGCCAAAGTGACCTTGAACGACTTCTTGATCAGCGTCTGCATCTCCGCCGCCGAACCCGAGGCGTATACCATTGCTGCGCCGGAAAGAAGAGGCAGTAAAAGCGCATCTGGAAGCATCATCGCCGAACCCACCAACCTGGATGTAAGGGCGTAGATGCCAGACGCGTCAGCCCCGAACATGCGCAGCACGGTGAGGGGCACGATAGAAACGTAGAGTACTTCTAGAACATTCACCAGCTGATAGCTGCCCCCGAACCGCACCAGTTCGCGTACTACACTCTTGGTCACATGATCCAGCCGGAGACGGATCTGAGGCACAATTTTTTTCGAGGCGACGTAGCAACTCGCTATGAATGCCACCTCCGATGCCGCCATCACCGAGGCCATTGCGAACAATCCGGCGCCAAAATGGAGAACAATGACAATCGCCACCGCCTCCGCAACCGTAAAAAACGTCGTGAAATTCCGGGCAAGGTCGACCCGGTGTCCGCCCATAACAATCGCTTCGAAGACCGCCCCGACATTGGCGATCACCATGATGAAGGCGAGCATGGTAAAGGAGTGGGCGGAGGAACTCAGAAATTCGGCGGGAACCCCAGCCATGGTCGCGAGTTCTCTGGAATAAAATGCAATCGGCGCCAGTCCGGCCAAGGACACCGCCAGCATGATGGCGCAGCCCGTGCTGAGCAACTTATTGGCAGACTCGAAGTCTCCGTTGCCAGTCGCTTCCGCCACATATTTCTGGAAAGCCGACTTGACTCCTACGCTGCCGAAGCGCAGATAGGCGGCGGTGGTCATGATGATCGACCAGATACCGTAGCCACCCAGTCCGAGATGATAGATCACGATCGGAACCGTCACCAGCCGGGTCGCAACTTGCGCGACTCGGGCCACGACTCCGAAAATCGTGTTGCGTCCGATGCTGGCGGCAAGGCTGCCACCATGAACCATCGTCTTGGACTTCATTTCTGACATTGTCTTACTCATTTCGCGTGTACTGTGGCTGTGGTGGCGCCGTTCATATCGTCGGGGCGAGGTGATCCCGAATAATACCTACTCCGGCGTTGTAACTGAGGATGCAACTGGTCGAGTAGCCGCCGATTTGCCGGAGCTGGTTCTCCTTCACTCGGCGATTCCCACTGCATCGGTGGATAACTGAGATTGTCAATTCGTTAACTGCTTCGCTGGTTCGTGTGTCAAGCGGTTACGCCAGAGCTTCTTCAGTGCCTGTAGCAACATCGTTCGCTCCAACATCTTTTTGAGAGCACGATCCGTGGACTCGGTCACCGTTCGCAGCATGTTAAGCGCCACGCCCTTGATTGAGGGAGCAAAAATATGAATGTCGGCTTCCATCGTTTGGCAATTGCTGAAGTTTCGCTTGTATTCGGCTTGCCCGGCACCGAAGTCGGCTACTTTAACACCTTGGCGACACAGATCCTCGATCATTGTGATCATTATGAAGCTTCCAACGGAATGGTCTCGAAAGTATGGGTCATACCCAGCAAACTCGCCTGCAAACATGCCATCGTGAACGGTGCCAATGTCGAAAGCGCAAGGTTTGTCATCCAAATACAAAATGTAAGCGCGCAGCCATCCCTTTTCTGCAAAGAACTGGAGTTTTCGACGGATTTCAGGTGTGTCGGCAAATCCCACCCCGAGACCCCTCTGATATGTCTTTTCCGCAACTGCCTCGATGTTTGGAATTATGCGGTCTAATTCCGCGGAAGTCTGAATGCATTCCGTCCTAATCCGCCCTTCAAAGTTCCGCAAGAGACTCGCTTTTTTTGCGCGAAATTCCTTTCTCACCCTTCTTGAGAACCCCTGATAGAGTTCCTCCACGGTCCCCGGGAGCTTCATCGTCCACCGGGGCTCGGGGAAAGCGAAGTGATCGCGGATTACGAAGCCCACCGCCGTAACAGCACTCTTGAAAAGGGGAGAAGCAGCATCGACTTGATGTAGGAAGGCTAGATCAGCCTCGCCACTACCCAGTGAAGTTGTAACCGAGTTAACGAGTTCAGTGCTGTTCGCTTCGGAAATATTCCCGCGAGCTCCACCTTGGCTAAAGATTAGTATGCGGGCCGAAATTCTGGGCAGCCGTAAATATCCAACTTTGAAGGTCTGTCGGGTCAGTTGGGCATGTTCCAATCGGCCTATGAGCATCGCTTCCGGAGTGCCATACCGGTAGAGCACGATCACATGAGGGCGAATGACCTCTGGTCGAGTTCGAATAAATTCCACAAAAAAGTCGATGTCGCTGTCTCGATGGCCCTTCCACGAGGACCAGACGTCGCGCAGTGTTTCGAGTTCTGGCAAGGTGCGGAGCACGCGCACAGACGCCACGGGTACTGGGCCGGACGGCCCAGCCGGAGTGTACTCGATAATAGTCGACTTTAGGTTGTGATTTTTCATTGGCGAAACGAAGCGGAGTGTTCCCAATTTCAGAGTTCGACGTACGCGAATCAAGGCACGTCAATCACCAAGGTTGGCGATTGTAATACAGGACCGCCGAGCCTGTCGCAGTTATAGCGCGGCGGGTATCCTAGCGACGATCAAGGAGCAATAACATCCTTCCGCCAAACGGCCCAGTCTTGGGAATGGGCGATTCGGATAAACGAAGCGGGGAAGGTAGATTCATGCTTCGGATTGACGTACACCACAAAAGCCGGATGCTGGTGGACGGCAAGTTTAGCCATGACCTTCTCCATCACCAAAGCCCCAAATGGGTTGTACATGAAGACGACCATGGGGTCATCGGGGAAGGCGAATTCGGCAGCGTCTCCCGTTACGACGCCTGCATCGACTCCCATACTCGATAGGTTATTACGGGCGATGCGCGCGAGGTGCGGAGAAAACTCCACGCCGACGATGCTGCGGAATCCCAACTCCGCGGCCATCAGCAGCATGCGGCCCTTCCCGCAACCCAAATCGACGAATGTGTATCCATCAACCGGAACCGAGGACATCGCTTGCTGAAAAACTTCCGGTGGCGTGGCTTGATAGCTCGATCCGTCCGATTTGTTGCCCGAAGCGACTCGCAGACGCTTGAGCGCGACGATGCCAGAAGTGTCGGTTCCGCGCACACAATCGAAGGCGTGACGGGACGGAAGAAGTTCTTCTTTAAGGCGGCGCAGAAAGCGATTCATGGAATCAACTGCGGAAGAATGTTACGTCCTAAAATGTCAAGGATTGGATTCTAGTGAGCCACAGCCGCAACTCCGGTCGGAGCCCACATGACATAAGATCCCACATCCCACGTCGCAGGCCGTGGAGACGAAATCCCGACTCCCCTGACTGGGCAGACAACCTGGTTCGTAGCGCTTTGGCTGCAGGCGTAGCTGGTATCTTTTACGCTGTATCCGCTCGGCCAGATCGATGCCAGGATCAGGTTCGTCCCCGCTTGAAGTGTGCTGCAAGTTGCCGGAGTACAGCTAAGAAGAGGGGTGTAAGCATAATTCCCGGTCGAGGTATAGCCCTGCCTGCTCGCGACCGTTGGAGTCTGAGTGAGGTTCGTCGTGCGCGTGACCGTCACTGGCGACGTGATGTTATCGAGACCCGTGGCCGAGATGCAGTGATTGTTCGCCAGCGTCAGCACAACGCTTGCTGTGGTGCCAACCTGTATGAAGCATTGCTGGCCCGATTGCGGAACAATCGTATTGTTTAAGTAGTATCCAGTCCATGCATATTGACGGGCGTCAATGTGCATGGGATTGGAGTTTGCCAGATTGTAGAGGACGTTGTTCCACAGGTAGTCAATCTCGCCCGCCGTTGTGCCACCCATGAAAATTGATTCCCCGTAGTTGTCATGAATGATGTTGTCATGTATGTAAAAAATGCCGCCATCAGAATGGATAACTTCAATGGCGTTCTCGTGCATACTCGCATCAAAGGACTGGTTGATGTTGTAGATCAGGTTGTTCCCAACCTCGCCATGGCCTTCTAGCAGTAAGCCGTTGGTGGCATTATGAATAATATTGTACGTGGCCGAGGGCCAAGCGTAGGTAGCACCGCCGGAATCCCCACCATTGGTGCTGTCGGAACCGTCAATTACGCTGTTCGTGAGGAGACTGCCCGCATCATAGGGCGAATTCGTGTCACCAAGAATGAGTTTGAGGTCATCGCACGTTCCGGTGCATGTTGAGCTATTTGAGCTCGAACTCCCAGTGTGCGTCCAACCGTGCAGGTAAAGGTTCTCCAAGAGGATGTTCGACGCTGTGTTGGTGGTTATGTATCCAAGATGGCCGTAAGTCGCAGAGCCGTTCCAGGTTAACCCCGTCATTTCGATATTGTCCAGTGTAACGTACTGCACGCCGGAATAGACGCAGTGAAAGAACATGTTCCACGATCCGGCAATTACCTGACTCTGAGCATCGAAGATGGGGCGCGTCCAAGAACTGCCCGTGTACCATGTATTGTTCACCCCGATGTATATATTGTTTCCGTTGGTTCCCGACCAGGACCACAGGATCGGGAACGCTGCGTTTGGCCAAGTGACGCCGCCGCGAAGGATAAACTGATCGCCTGCCACCGGTTTGTACGTGCACGCGGTTCCGGACGCACAGTTCGCCATGCCGGGGAGATGCTGCCAGGGCGTGGCTGTCGAAGTTCCATTGTTAGAGTCGCTGCCCGCAGCGTAATCGATGTAGTACGTCGTCGCCGATGCGGCAACCGAAAGGGCCAAAATACAGGCCGCAACCAAAGAAACAATGCGCCAACCGTGACCAAGACGACTCATGCTCTACTGCTCCCGATAGGAGGAATCCATCTCGAAACTAGCATAGAGAATTTCGGTTTACCAAACACGGAAGTGCACTTCCAGAACACTTCCAGAACTTAAGGTGCGATTGTCCGTTCGGCCAGTGTTGCGGAAGTCATCATCCGCTCCTGGCATATGTACAGAGGTGTTCTCGGCCTGCAAAGGCGTAGAGCAGCCATCCCAGCTCATAGGGACGGCATTCGTAGCGGACCTTCAACCGGCGGGCATTGGCCGTTCCGCTGCGCAACCGCAAGAATCGCAGGGTGGCATCGCTGTAGGCGTCCATCGAATCGAGGTAAATGCAGCGCCACACCAAGCCCAGCGACGGCTCCACAAAATCGCGGCGCAGTTCATTGTTGCCGCCGATCCAGGCCAGCCCCTTAGAAATCGCATCGCTGAAGTCGCAGCCGGTGACCTCGTTCGCCGCGAACAGCATCATCGGCCCCATGGCGTGCTGATGCACGGAATAGACGGGATAGCGACTCACAACTCTCCCACTCACAGAATCGTAGTGCCAGCACCATTCTCCAAACGGAGCCTGCAGCTCGCACATTTTCTCTGCGGTGCGCAGCGCTATCTGCCGCGCTTTCTCGTCCTCAAGCGCCTGCGACAATTTTGCGAAAGCGACCGTGGGATACACCTGATCGGCAAAGCTGCCGATTCTTCCGCGAAAGTACCCGGACCACGACCTGCTCCGGCTGAGGTGACCATACACTCCCGAAACCCCGCAGTTGCCCTCCAGTATCTGCCGGGCCGCCGCGACCTGCTCTGCCAGTCCAGGGAGATCGCCGTGGCCAGCCAGGTAACAACTTGCAATTCCGGTCAAGTACCATGCAACTTCCATGGTGTAACCCTGCCGCCCGTCGAGAAAGCTCGCCAATGCTCCCTGCGCGCCGGCTTCGCGATACACGTCGGGCAGCCGTTCTGGAACCAACTCCGCGCACGTCCAGAGCAGCAAACCCAGATCACCGGCACCGCCGATCCAACCGGTGTCATGCAGCAGCGCATCCAGAACAGGGGCTATCGCCACCGGCGAACGCCGGCCGGAGAGCTCATAGCGATGCAGCCCCAGCAGCGTCATCATCGTGTAGCGCTGCGATAGTCTCTCCCGGGTCATGCCCTTTTCGGTGCGATTGTAGACGTCGCAGAAAATCTGCCTCTCCGGGTCGAGCATCGGCCCCAGACCTGCCGCCGCCAGATCGCACAATTCAGGAACGCTTCGCGTACCCGCTTTTTCCTGTTCCCGCTCAATCAGCATGCCCGGCCGCATCCCTCAGCCTTTCTTGTCCAGCACCGCACTGATATGGTTGACTACTACCTCCAGCGTCGCCCGTTGTCTCGGTCTGAAAGCCACCGTCTTGCTGCGGGGCTCGAGTTTGAGCTTCTCGCGCACGTCCTGCTCGCTTTCCAAAAGCACCAACCTGCCCGTCTGCGCCAGATGTTTGTCGACCGCTCCTATCGTCCCGCGGAATAAACTGTAAACTGGAATTCCCAAGGCGGCAGCTTCGCGGTTCATCGTTCCTCCGCCACTGATCACCAAGTCCGAATACCAGATCAGGTCAAGACCATTGACCGCGTGTTTGGGCACCACAATTCTTCCCGCAGCAAACAAGTCCGGCCTTGCCTGGCGCAGTTCCGCTTCCTGCTTGTGCGTCCGCGGCAACAAAACCGTCTTTACCTCAGGATGCGCGCTCAACAACTCGAAGACCGCCATTAATAACTTCTCGCTCTCGGGATTGTGATAGTGGGCCTCCGTCGCTGGAGGGCGAAGCGTGACCACAATGTCCGACGGTTGCAGGCCGAGCGCGTCCTTCAACGAAGGATCGGGCTGGAAAAATGGGGTGTAAACATCCTCCTTGATGCCCGGATAGTGCAAAACGTGGTCCTTCAGCATGCCTGTCTTCTCGAAAACGTCGGACGGAATCACCTCGGGCGTCATGATCCACTTCTTCCGCGCAGAGCCTAGCCACGCCAGCCGGTGATCGGCGTGTTCGTAGTCTGCAATCGTAATGTTCGGAATCCCAAGGATGGCGGCCAGCACGAATGAGGTGCGGGAACCGTGCGAAACGCTGATTGCCGGCCTTTCTCGCAGAATAAACGGCGCCACCTGCAGCACCCGAATGCCCAGCCCCACCACCTTGGCCATACGATGTTTCCCGTAGTGATGACCAATCTTGCGATACTTCATGCCGGCCAAGTCCGCAAGTTCACATACTTGGAAACAGTCCCGGGCAGTGAGCACGACTTCGCAGCCCCGCTTTTCCAGTTCCTTGATAATGGGTTCGAAAAACGGGATGTGAGGGGAATTTTCCAGGTCGATCCAGACCTTCCGGCCGGATCCTGGTTCTTTCCCCTCGCACCTTCCGTCCTGGACTTCACGCGCTGGCGCGCTCTGCTCCGCTTCGGTCTTTCTTTCTGATTGATTTGGTGACATACCTAACCCTTGGCAGTAGCTAGACTCGAAACGCGTTCCGACGTCTTCTCGGCGATGCGTATCTGCATCTCTTCCGTAAGCCCGGGAAACATAGGCAGCGAAAGAATCTCGGCAGCGGCCCGCTCTGTTACCGGGAAGTCTCCCTTCTTATAGCGGAGCGCCGCATAGGCTTTCTGCAGGTGCAGGGGAATGGGATAGTGAATACCGGTGCCGATACCCGCCGCCCCCAGATAATCCTTTAACTGCTCCCGGTCCGCAACCCGGATCACAAACAGATGGTACACAGCTTTCGACCAGTTGGGCTCGTACGGCAGAATGACACCCTCGCGCTTCCCAAGCAACTGACGGTAGCGTTCCGCGTGCTGACGCCGCTTTTCATTCCACTCCGGCAGGTGTTTCAACTTCACACTCAGGATTCCAGTCTGGATTGCATCGAGACGTCCGTTGTATCCCTCGACATCGTGGTAATACTTTTTGGCTTGGCCATGATCGCGCAGCATCTTGGCAGTATCGGCAATGCGCGCATCATTGGTGGTGACTGCCCCACCTTCGCCACAGGCCCCCAGATTTTTCCCCGGGTAGAAGCTGAAGGCAGCGGCAAGGCCCATCGAACCGGCCTTGAACCAGCGATTGTGCTTCCGAGAGAAGTATTCGGCGCCGTGGGCCTGGCAGGCGTCTTCAATGACGATCAGCCGATATTGCTCCGCCAGCTCGAGAATCGGACCCATATCCACCATCTGCCCATAAAGATGAACCGGGACAATGGCGGTGACCGGCCGATTACTCCGATTGCTGACGAGCTTCCCATCCGCAGAAACCGTGCATTGCGTCTCCAGGTACTGGCGCAGTTTCTCAGGATCCATGTTGTAGGTACGTTCGTCGATGTCGACAAATTCCGGCAACGCGCCTGCCTGCGAGATCGCTTCGGTAGTCGCGATGAACGTGTTTGGAACGGTAACCACGACGTCGCCCAATCGGACACCGGCAGCCATCAGTGCAAATCGGAGAGCATCGGTGCCACTGTTCACCGCTACCGCATGCTGTGTTCCACAGAAGGCGGCAAATGCTTTTTCAAAATTCTCGACCATGGGGCCGCCGATGAAGCCCGCGGTGCGCAATACCTGCTGGAAGACGGCCGTGAGCTCCTGTTCGAGCTCAACATGTGGGCTAACAAGATCGAGAAAAGGAATATTGAATACACTCACTTGGCGACCTCCGTGGTCGGTTCGATATACCGAAGAAATCGTGCCGGATTGCCAGCGACGATGGCGTTAGCAGGAACATCTTTCGTTACGACGCTCCCGGCGCCCACCAGGGCGTTTTCGCCAATGGTGACGTTCGCCAGGATGGTGCAACCCGAACCGATCGAAGCCCCCTTCTTCACCAGGGTCTTCTCGACTTTCCAATCGGACTCGGTTTGCAGACCGCCTCCGGCGGTAGTGGCTCGCGGGTAGGAATCGTTGATGAAGGCCACGCTGTGGCCGACGAATACGTTGTCTTCAATGATCACGCCTTCACAAATGAAGGTATGGCTCGAAATCTTGCAGTGCTTGCCCACGCTAGCGTTTTTCTGGATTTCGACAAAGGCGCCAATCTTGGTTTCGTCGCCGATTTCGCAGCCATAGAGATTGATGAACTTGGAAAGTTTCACATCTCGCCCCAACTTTACGGTGGGAGCGATACTTAGATAGGTATCCATATCCTCTTCCTGAGTGTCTCTAAGAATTTTGCCGGTCACTAGGCGCGAACAACACTCCCGCGTGGAGAAGTGCGGAGAACGTCAAACTGCGGCCCCTTAGTGGAGGAACGCGACTGGCCTGTGCGGTCCAGGTAAACCAATGTTCCCCGTTTGGCGAGCGACTCGTTGGCCGCTTCGAGCATACGAACCACTTTCAGCCCGGCACGGCCGTCGTTAAACGGCTTTTCGTTTTTCCGGATGCACTCCACGAAATATCCCAACTCCAAATGCAGCGCCTCGACCTGTTCCACCTGAGGCGCCCACATGTCCCCGGAGCGGTAACTGACCAGCAAGTTGTACACACCTTCCTGGCTCTTCACGTCCACACCCTTGTCGTAAATCTTGATCTTCTCGTCGGCCTCAAGATCGTTCCAGACCAGCATTTTCTTTTCGCCGCCGATCAGCGTGGTTCGAATCTTGACCGGCGAAATCCAGTTCACGTTGATGTGCGCAATCACATTATCGGGAAAGTACGCCGTGAGGAATGCGATATCTTCGTGCCCGTTGAGGTGCGCTTGCCCGGTGGCCGAGATGGCCTCCGCGTCTTTGTCCAGCAGGTGGTTCATGATCGAGAGGTCGTGCGGCGCGAGATCCCAAATCACGTTGCAATCATGTTGAAAAAGCCCTAGGTTCACTCGGGTCGAATCGTAGTAGTAGAGCTTGCCGAGCGTCCCCTCCGCGAGCAGCTGTTTTATTTTGCGAACCGCGCCGGTAAATAAAAACGTGTGGTCCACCATGATCTGGAGGTTTTTCCGCTCGGCAAGATCGATGAGTTCTTCGGCTTGCGCTGCGTTGCTGGTAAACGGCTTCTCCACGAACACATGCTTGCCGTTTTCAAGGGCGGCTTTGGCCAGTTCGAAATGCGTCCAGACGGGGGTGATTACCGCGATCGCATCCACGCCGGGCGAACTCACGAGTTCGTTATAGTCCGAGTAGACCGGTATCCCGGGATTTGCCGACTGGATCCGCTTCTGGGCGGTGGGACTCTGATCGCAAATTCCCGCGACCTGGCAGCCTTCAAGACGCTGGAGATTCCGGACGATGTTCGGTCCCCAATAGCCATATCCGATCACACCAAACTTAAGCATAAGAATTCACCCTGATGAGGAATTTTTTCGATCCAACGGATTGAGGAGATATTGGTTGATATATGGGCGACGATGAATCAATAGGGGAGTGATTGGGATAGCGTACAACGGCTAACATGCGCCGTTTCCGGCAACTACTGCTTTTGGAGTTTGCACCAGAATCTTCAGATCGAGCCAAGGGGAACAATTGCGCGCGTAGCGCAGATCGAGTCGAACCATTTCGTCAAATCCAACGCGACTCCGCCCCTGAACCTGCCAGAGCCCAGTAATCCCCGGCTTGGCTTCGAGCAAGCGGCGGCGATGCCAAGTCGCGTAGGCCTCGACCTCGTAAGGCAACGGGGGACGCGGCCCAACCAATGACATGTCGCCGCGCAGCACATTGAGAAATTGCGGCAATTCATCCAGGCTAGTGCGTCGCAAGAAATACCCCACGGGGGTGATCCGAGGATCATTTGTGAGCTTGAAAATGCCTTCGTCAGATCCGTCTGTGGGATGTTTTACCGCCCGGCCAGCAATTAACTGGCGAACATATTCCTTATGTTGGCTGGCATCGTTGTTTATGTACATCGACCGGAACTTCAGGAAGGTGAATGCCGTCCCGTGTTCACCGATGCGCTGCTGACGGAACAGAACTGGCCCCCGTGAAGTCAGCTTGATTGCCGCGGCGATTACGAGAAAGACCGGCGACAAGACGGCGAGCAGCAGAAGGCTTCCCAGAACGTCCATGCTTCGCTTCATCGCCCGGCCCATCCGGTTTGCTCCGTCGCGCTTGTGGAGATCGGGATAAAGTGTCGGGTTGCTCTGACGTTCTGGATTGCTCGGATCCCACTCCTCCGGGAACAGATGAAACGAGAACTTGATTTGGCTGAACTGTTCGCTGGTGAGCCGGCCGCGGAGGACCTCGCTGATCCGGGCAAGGATGGTGCTAAGAATGAGATTATTTTCCAGCGTAATCTCCGTGAACATCACTCCCACGGCGGAGTTCGTCTCGTACCAGCCCATGACATCGGTTTCGCGCGTGGCGGACTGCAGCGCGGACAGAATGTCGAGTAGAATCCGGCCGTTCTTTTCCGTCGGCTGTGTACGTCCTGTGTCCATGAGCAACAGGACAAATGGACGCTGTGTGCGCTCGCTGCGCTTCCGTTCCAGCGAGATCATCCTGTGGAAGACCTCTTCGGTTAGGACTTCCTGGGAAGGGACTGGCATCGAGTCCAACCAGTTCTGCGCTTGAGACAATTTTTTAACAGATCGCGTTTTCATCGTTGTGGGCGACACGGATACATCTCCTCCCGCGCTACAGGCAGCTCAACGACCACCGTAGTTTCACTGACAGATTGAGTTACTGGGGGAGTTTGAGATTAGCGCAAGGTACAACTAAAGATTCAGTCTTCGGCTGCGGGTGAAGAGGCCTCGTCATCGTCCGCCGCCGAGCTGTATCGTGCATAGTAATACTTCTGCTCATTGCTTCTACAACTGTTTACAACTACTCCAAGCATCGTGGAGCGGTCGATGACCTCCATCGCGCGCTCCAGTTGCTTCTTTTCGCACACACCCTCGCGAGTCACAAGCAGCACTCCATCGGCCAGCTTCATCCAGAGTGGTGTATCCGCCAGAGGCAGGATCGGAGGAGTGTCGATAATAATCCAGTCGAAAAATGTTTCGAGCTGTTCGAGCGTCTGCTGGAGCCGGCCCGATTGCATGAGCTCCATTGGATTCTCGGGGGTCACGCCTGCAGGCAGGAACCAGAGGCCGGAGCCTTCGAGCTTATACACAACTTCAGACAGTTGGCGCTCTCCACGGAGGACCTCGCTGAGTCCCGTCAGGTTCCGATGAAAGCCGAAACGGTTCGCTAACTCGGGCCGCCTCAGGTCGCCATCGATCAGCACAGCGTTGAGAATCTTGCTCCGGGATTGATTGAGCGCAAGGTTTGCCGCGATCAGACTCTTCCCTTCCACTGGAATGCTGCTGGTAATCACGATGCGTTTGAGCTTGCGCCGTTCGCGCAGGTGTCGCAGCTTCAATCCCAGCACGCGAAACTTTTCCGCCGCCAGGCCGCCCTGGTCCGTCAGACACACCAGCCGGGCATCCGCCGCCGGTGCTGGCAAGAGCGTTTTCGCGGAGGCAAAATAATCTGCTCCTGGAAACTCTAACTTCGTCGGCAGCTGCAATTCGGAAAGAGATTGCTGGCGCTCGATTTCTTGTTCGGCCCCTTGCAGCAGATCGGCAACCGACTCCGCGTCTTTTGGCAGGCTTCCGCCCGTCCGCTCGGCCTCTGCTCGCTGCAACGCTTCAAATATATAGCTCATATGGGAAAAACCTGTTCCTATTGCAGCCGGCCCTTCGTCTGTGCCTGCTGCATACGGTCACGTACTTCAAGCAGCGTTTTCACCGCCAACAGGAGCTCGCGCTGCTCCTGTTCTTCCGACAGCCGGGTACCGGCATTGTTTCTCTGTTCCGAGGCCACCACCCCGAGCCGTAAATCCCGCGCGACGCCGTCGACGATTTCAGATGTAACCGTGGCGGCGTTTTGGGCGTAGCCCGAAAGCAGCGCGTTTTCGCAGATGGTGTTGATCAGCCGTGGAATGCCGCGCGCGTGGCGAAACACAGCTTCGATCGCAGGCCCGGAAAAAATCTCGACGGCGGCAGGAGCCCCCGCAATCCGAAGACGGCGGTGCATGTACTCCCTGGTTTCGTTCGCGCTGAGAGGGTCGAGATGGCAGCGCAGCGCGATCCGTTGTTTGAGCTGCCGGAGTTCATGGGAATCGAGTTTCTGATCGAGTTCCGGCTGACCCGCCAGCACGATTTGCAGCAACTTTTGCTGCGACGTTTCCAGGTTGGTCAAAAGCCGGATCTCTTCCAGTATTTCCGCCGATAAGTGGTGCGCCTCGTCCACCACCAGAATCGTCGTCAATCCCTTCTGATGTCTCTGCAGCAGGAAGCCATTCAGTACGTGGATCAGTTCGTCTTTGGCCTTGCCCGTGACCTGCAACCCGAAGTCCAGTGCGATATAGCGCATGAATTCCAGAGGCGAAAGCGTCGGATTGAAAATCAGAGCGAAGGCCACATCGCGGCGCTGCAGCAATCCCAGCAACGACCGCAGGATCAGCGTCTTCCCCGTGCCCACCTCGCCCGTTAAAACCACAAATCCCCGGTGCGCTGTCACTCCGTAGTACAACGACGCGAGCGCTTCGTTGTGCCGCGTCGTGGGAAACAGAAACGACGGATCGGGCGTGATTTCGAACGGGTTTCGCCGCAGATTGTAGAAGCTCTTGTACATAATTCCTAGCCGAACAAATAAGTGACAGCCGATCCTAACAGGATGGCGCCCAAGACCGCCAACGCCGCCGCGCCCGCGATCCAGGCGCTGCGCCGATGGGCCGACTGTTCTTCCAAGCTTTCAATCGCAGGAATTTCCGCGATCACGTCGAAGGGAACCAGTTTCTTGATCTCGCGCTCACTATAGATCTTATCGCTCAGCTTTTCCTGGCCGAAAGCGAAGCCTCCGCCGAGAACAAGGCCAACCGCCAACCCCGCGCCGCACAGCAGCAAACGGTTCGGCTTGTAGGGTTTTACCGGAAGATTCGGCGGATCCAACATGCGGAAATGCTCGCCCTGTTGCGTTTTCTCCAGGTCGGTCGACATTTCCGACTCGTTCTTCTTTTTCAGCAGCGATTCGTAATCGGCCTTCGACTGATCGTAGTCGCGCGTGATATCCGCGAACTGCTGTTCCATCACCGGGGCCATATTCAGCCGCGCCTGGTATTGGTTGATCTTGTTTTGCTCGTCCTTGATTTCCGCTTCGCGGTTCGCGATTTCGAGGCGATTGGCCTTGAGTTGACTTTCCAGCTCCAGCATCGGTGCGCTTTTCGGATCGAACGATGCAGCGGCGGCGGGTTCCGGACTGGAGTTATTCGCTCCACTATTCATGGCAGCGATGATTCGCTCGCGTGTCTTTTCCACCTGCGCAATCTGCTCTTTGGTTTTGCGGACGTCGGGATGCTTATCGGTGTAGTGGGAAGTCAAGTCCGCCAACTGCGCCTTCAGTTGATCCAGTTCTTTGTCGATCTCAGCCAGCCCGGACGGCCCGCCGGCCTCACCCGGCTTCGAACCGCGATCCATGGCGCGATATTGATTGATCAGCGATTCCAGATAAGTATTCTGCTGCTTGGCCCGGTTCAGCGAATCTTGGTTTGCCTGCACCTGACTCTGCAGGCCGGTCAGGATCTGCAGATTGGTCTGGGTCTGCGTGGGCAACTCGCCCAGGTGCTGATCTTTGAACACGCGCACTTTCGCTTCTTGTTCCGCAAGCTTGGCACGCGCCTGCTCAAGCTGATCTTCAAGAAATTTGGTCGTGTTCTCGGAATGCTCCTGCCGCTGCTCCAGGTTTTCTGTAATGAATAAGTTCGCCAGTTCGCTGGTTGCCGCCTGCGCCATCTTCGGATCGCGACTTACGTAATAAATGTTGAATGCGGAGAGCTTCCTGTCGTCGCCGTGCGACAGCTCGATTTCGATGTCCTTGCGCATGTTCTCCACCAGATCGTCCGGACTCTTGCGTTTCCGATCCTGGGCGTAGAGGCCGAGAGAGTCAATGATACGGAGAAGGCGGGTGCGGCTGAGGATTTGCTGCGTAATGCTGTCTAGCTGATGCTGGATGTCGCTATCGATGTTCGAGACAACATATTTCTCCGGCACCGAAGGCTGCTCGACCAGAATGAGCGTGCCCGAGCGGTAGGTCGAAGGGATCAGCCAACTCGCTCCCCACACCAGCGCCCAGCCGCAGAAAAACGGCACCAGAAATTGCCACCGCCGTCGGCGGACGATTCCCTTGATATCGGTAATATCGGGTAGTGGTCTTGATTCTTGCAGTTCTTCTTCCATGATCACATTCCTAAAGGTTTGGCCCACTGGTACGAAAGCGTGACAAGAAATCGGTTCCGGCTGGCATCGAACGCCGCAATGGGAGCTTTCGGCGCAAAAAACTGCTGTTGAAAATCGTGGGTGTAGCCCAATCGCAGCCCAATGCTCTTTCCGACATTACGCTCCAGAGAAACGCCTGCGGTAGTCAAATCGATTGAACTCGCGCTGGTCGCCAAGGGCACGATAAGCGACTGGTTTTTTCCGTAGCTCGCCATGAAAGCAGCCGCCCAACCCGGAACCAGTTCGCGACGGAAAGTGCCATGAATGGTTTGCAAACGGACCGCACCCAAAACGCCGCCACCGTCGCTAATGTTTCGAGAGAATCCGGCGGTCACGCCGGTACGCTGGTTTCGCCAGCCGCCTTCTACTCCGCCCGCAACGGACCAATTGTTCGATTGGCTAATCGGCATCCCGCCTGGGGCCAAGCCCTGACCCTCCAAATACTGAGGGCCTACAAAACCAGTCAGCGTGAACCGCTTCGAAAGATTCAGCGTGTCCACCGCGAAGAAGCTATGGACGCGGGCTTCGCCGCCGCCGGGGCTGAAAGTCAGCCGCTCAAAGCGGTAGTTTGTGCCGGCCCAGTCTCCGTGAAAGAGCCGGTGCAGCCAGAAGGCGGAGCCCGACGCCGTCTGCGAATCCGTCAGCAGAGTTCCCGCGGGGACGTTAGTGAAATGTAAATCGTAGAACGAGCCGCTGGCCCCAACCACATCGTTCAAGGCAATGTGATAGTTGGTCTCGACGGTCGTCATGCTGGATCTTTGTGTGGACAATGGAGCAATTAGACTGGCGTTGGATTCGCCCGAACCTGTAACCACATCGGAGCCATTGCCCGCGTCAAAAAATCCAGTGGTCAAGGAAAAGTTTTCCGCGATGCGCAGATTCACATGCGGACTCAGCCGGTACTCGGAGTCGAAATTCAGATTATGCGATCCCTGGTTCTGGCTCGTGATCTTCTGATTCACCGTCAGGCCGCCGGCGTATCCCAGCGTCCAGCGCACTCGCGACGAAGATTCCTCAATTTTGAGGTTAGGGAAGATGGATTCACTCGTATTGCTCACCTGCCCGCTTGGAGACAGCAGCGGGTTGTCGTCATAGGTGGCGCCCACATTCACTCCGCCCCGCAGGTAATTCGATCTTTCCAACTCGGAGAGAAAAGCCGAAGTCATTCCCTTGCCTCCGAGCAGCGCCGGTATCTGGGGCAAATCGCCGCTGGCATCCGCTGTTGTGCCGCTTTCGGTCTCCCTTCCCGCAATGGCCGAGAGCGCGGCAGCCGGGACCGTTCTGGCACCATCGTCGCTGGAACTCTGGGCCGGTGGGTTCTGCGGAGACGGATCCTGCCCCGCCGAGAGAACCTGCAACCCAGCCACCATCCACCCGAGAATCAAACAGCGTCGAATACTCATAACGGCAACTACGGGACCACCACCGTATCGCCAGCTTGCAAGCGGATGTTTTGCTCCGCATTCTTTCCTTTAATCACGTCTTTGTAGTTGAACGGGATTCGTTGCTGCGTTCCTTCCGGAGCTTGTCGAAGAACGTAGATCGACTTCTGCTTGGCGAAGTCTTTGAAGCCCCCGGCCATCGCAATCGCATCGAGCACGGTGGTCGAGCTCGTCAACAAATAGGCGCCGGGCCGGGTCACCATACCCATGATGTTCACTTTCTGACTCTTGCTATCGGTAACGATGACCGTGACTTCCGGCTCGGAAATATAGCTCTGCAGGCGTTTGGCGATTTCTTGCTCGAGTTGCCGAGGCGTCTCGCCACTCGCCTGCAGCTCCCCGACTAACGGCAAAGAAATCTTCCCATCGGAACGGACGGGAACGGAACGCGAGATGTCGGGTTCTTTCCACACATTGATGGCCAGCACATCGTTGGCGCCAATCACGTAGGCATCGTTCGAATGCGCGGCCCGCAAACCTTCCCCAGACTTCTCGCCGGCCTGCTTATCGGCCGTCTTGGCGGCGGGCGCCGCCGGCTGCGGCGCGGAATTGGATTGCGCGAACGCTCCGATCGACAAGAGCGCCACCAGCGGCAGGACTGCCATGATGCGATGAGCTTTTCTCGGTGTTGTCATAAGTATTGCTTTAGCATTGCCTCTTTGCGATTACCCGCTTCAATCGTGACTCTTGCAATCTTAACTGTTTCAACCAGCGTAACTTTAAGTTGCCCGATGCACGTCCACCCGCCTCGATGCCCGGGGCTATTTCGCATCCCGCAGATCGTGGGAACCAAAAAGTCGCGCAGCATCCGCCGGCGGCGCCATGCCGTACTCCTGGATCTTGTACAGCAACGCGCGATAGCTGATATTCAGCAAACGAGCTGCCGTTTTGCGGTTCCAGTGCGTCTGTTCCAGGGCATGGGCAATCGCGCCGCGTTCGGTTTCCCCTTTTGCATTTCTGACAAGCAACTTCAGAGATGGTTTGTCATCCGATGGAAGTGGACTCGAAGAAAGAGCGCCCGGTGTGCAATCGCCGTTTCTCGCGTGGCCGTTGCCGTTGCCATTTCCACCCCTACCGTTGCCTGCGAATCCGTAATCGCGACGTAAATGCAATTCCTGCAAGGCCGCGCCCTCGTCGCCGTGGGCCAGGAAACGTTTGGCAAAATTCTCCAATTCGCGCAGGTTGCCCGGCCACGTATGCTGCTGGCATGCATCCAGCAACACACTCGAAAGGCTCGGGGCCGGGACCCCATAACGGCGCGTCAGCCGGTTCATCATGTGCCCCAGCAGCAACGGAATTTCCTCGTGCCGCTCGCGCAGCGGCGGCACGCGCAACTCGAAAACGCTCAGGCGGTAGAAAAGCTCTTCCCGCACTCTCTCCTCCGCCGCCGCCAACTCCAGATTCCCGCACATGGTCGCGAGGATGCGCACATCCGCCCGAATCGGGACCTGCCCGCCGCGCCGCACAAACTCTCCCGTCTCCAGCAGCTTCAGCAGCCGCGCTTGCACCGCGTCCGGCATGGCATCGAATTCGTGCAGCAAGATCGTTCCCTTGGCGCATTGCTCGAACTTCCCCAGGGTCGATTCCGGCCGGCCGTTGGCGGATGCGTGTTCGTATCCGAACAACTCATTCTCCAGCAGGTCGGAAGTCAGCGCCGCGCACTTCACCTCCATAAACTGGAAGCTGGATCGGATCGAAAGCGAATGGATCAGCCGCGCCGCGGTCGTCTTTCCGCTCCCCGCTTCTCCGCTGATCAGCACCGGCACATCCGTCTTCGAAAGTAATTCCGCTTGTGTGCGCAGCCGGCGCGCGGCCGGACTGACCGCGATGAAATACAACTCTTCGCCGATTCGTTCCATTTCAGCTTGATACATATTCATGGGGCCCGATGAAAAGCGCTAAGGATGAATGATGGATTGATTGGGGAGAATTTGGCCGATTGCCCGGCGGCAACGCCTTGTTTTAGATTGTCTCTTCGAACGATTTCTGCACGATCTCTTGCAACTGTCTATTCACACTGGCTCGACGTCGTAGCCATCGATGCGCACGGCCATTGAGCGCTGGATCGCTTCCACGGAAATGATCAGGCTGTGGTCGCCGTTCTCCGACAAAAACACGCCCTCCACTCCGTCCATCGCCCCTCCGCGTACCCGCACCCGCTGCCCCACCTTGAGAAAGGGATGCGCACGCCAGGGCGCGTCCTGCGTTACAACCATCTGGATGCTCTCGATCTCTTCATCGGGAATCGGCAGGCTCGCTCCGCCCACCCCAACAAATCCATGCACGCTCTCCACCTGATAGACGCGCTTCCGGTCCTCCGCGCTTAAAGCGCAACGCACGAACACATAGCAACTGAAGAGCGGCACTTCCACTTTCTTCTTGCGGTCGGTCCAGCGATGCACTTCAATCGCGATCGGCAGGAACGTCTCCATGCCCTGATCGCGCAATCGCCGCTCCACCGCTTTTTCGTGACGGGCGCGCGTGTGCAGAGCGTACCATCGCAGCTCTTCCTGCGCTACCCACGGGTTCGGCGCGCCGCTCACTGCGTAGCTCGGATTGGAACTGCTCATATCGGGACTACTCACAGCTTCGCCCTCTCGGTCACATTGACCGTTTCCACTTGGCTCGCAGGCTCCATCGCATGCCACATCGCACGGTATGGCCAACAACGCCTGTACAGGGGGAGTAATTTTTTGAAACGACAACGGGGGGAGCTTCTGTAGCTTGAAGTTAGCTTCACTTGCAAAATCGTGCAAGAGGTAATACGGCCTACGCATTATAACGCCGTTTGGGCAAGAGTTGATCTTCTCGTCGGATGCGTCACCAGACTGGAGACGTTCTTCTCTGGCACAGCCGTGGTACACGTACTAGCGGTACGCTACCGTCCACTTCGCAGAGTAATTTAAGTGCCCAGCGTTAACCTTGTATCTAATTGATATTATTGGCGTTATTATTGTATAAACGGTATGTTACTAAAGATTGTTCCGCAGACGCCCATGGCTCGGATCCTTTGCATTCTCGTGCAACCGCTCAAACGGCACTGTGATCCAGACTCCCTGTGCATTTTCTTGCAACTATTGCATTTCCAGAGCTTGCCGATGTGGGAATTTGGTGGTACATTTTCAACTGTAGTTAGAAACGTGGCTCGGCTTTTTGTCTTCTTCCCTCCTCCCCCGAGGCCGTTAATTTTAATTTTGTCGTCAGTTTTACGACCCGAGTGTGTATGGTTCTCCCTTCGGTTCGTATAACCAATGGTCAGGAGACCGGATGTCATCCCATGAAGCGTTGGACTCGGATTTTATCAGTATTGTAGTTGCCGACGGCACGCGCATTCACACCCAGCTCCTGGCCGAAGCTCTGCGCCATGATCGCGGCTTGCAGGTCGTAGCCGCAGCCTCGAATTCCGAAGAGTTGCTCGCTGCCGTCACGCGCGTGCCCATCGACGTCGTCGTCATCAGCCACAACCTCGACGACCAGGCCGGCCACGGCGCCCAGGTGTTGCGCGAAATGCGCGCCCTCCGCCCCCAGATCAAGGGCGTCATCCTGCTCGACTCTTCCAAACCCCAGGATGTCCTGGAGTGCTTTCGCGCCGGCGCCAGAGGTATTTTCTCGAAGCAGGAGCGGATCGAAACCCTCTGCAAGTGCATTCGCACGGTCTATGAAGGGCAAATCTGGGCACGCAGCTCCGATCTCGATCACGCGCTCGAAGCTCTGGCCAACTCCCCCATCGTCCGCGCCACCAATCACAACGGAATGGAACTGCTTTCGCCGCGCGAACGCCATGTCATCCAGCATGTGGCCGCAGGTCTGTCCAATCGCGACATTGCTCGCGCTCTCGACCTCAGCCCGCATACGGTCAAGAATTACCTGTTCCGCATTTTTGACAAGCTCGGCGTCTCCAGCCGTACCGAGTTGCTCTACCTGACCATGAACAACGTGCCCGCCCCGTCGCCAGGCGCCACCAACGGAGACGGCCTCTCGTTCTCCGCGCTCATCGAAGCTGGCGAGGCCGGCGACCCCTCGGCGCAACTGCGCTTGGCCGAACATTTTTCCCGGACCAACGATGTTCAGAACGAATGCTATCGCCAGGAAAATGGCGGGAGCGATCGCGTTGTGAACGCATACAGTGAGAAGGAGGACGGCCAGTTCAACGATAGCCAGAGCAACGACGGCCGGCTCGCGAGCGCCCCGCCCGATCCGGTTTCCGCATACACCTGGTACCTGCTCGCGGAAAAAACGACGGCCCCTATCCTCGATCGAATCGAACTGGGCATGACAAAGATCCGTCAGTCCATGTCTCCCAAACAACTGGAAGAAGCCGAAGCCAGAGCTGCCGCGTGGTTGAAAAACACGCCGGCCAACACCAAAAAACATTCCGCTTTCGCCGCCAGCGGCGAAGCCGGGGCCGGCGAACAAAAACACAACGACATGCAGGCCGGCGCCCGCTAGCGCCGCGACCGCATGATAAGTCCCACTGTGGAGTGACGGGCGTCTCGCTCGTCCAGCCGGGCGGGGACGCCAGGCGCTCCACCTGCACTCTCGTGCGAGAATCCTTCGCGAAGTCTTACAATGTTCCCATGCCAACTATCCCCGCTGAAATTCACGGCCAGCGTTACCTCAGCCTCGCCACCTTCCGAAAGAGTGGCGTTGCCGTCTACACGCCCGTCTGGTTTGTCGAAGACAACGGCAAACTCTACTTCATGACCAACAGCAAACTGGGAAAGTGCAAACGCATCCGCAACAATCCGCAAGCCAATATCGCTCCCTGCACCATCCGCGGAAAAATCACCGGCCCCGAATTCCCCGCCACTGTTCGCGTCCTGCCGCCGGAGGAGCATGCCCGCGTCCGCCAGGCGATCCATCGAAAATACTGGCTTGCCCGCATTCCATTCCTCTGGCGCAACACCGACACTTATCTCGAAATTACGCCCGCATAATCGACCGGCATGGATCCAAACCGCCGCCGGACCCGTCATCCGCCGCCAGCAGCGTCCTAATTCTGGGAAAATAGGCTGCGCTCGCGCTCGTTATTTACGCTGACTCCTCCATCCTGTTAACATCGAATGTGGTTCTAGGCTCGTACTTTTTTAAGCAATTAAAATTTCTCTTGGAGGCACTATGGCCGTAAAAGTTGGCATCAATGGATTTGGACGCATCGGACGCAACGTTCTTCGCACCGCGCTTGCGGACAAGAACCTCGACTTCGTCGCGGTGAACGATCTCACCGATCCCAAAACGCTGACCCACCTGCTCAAATACGACTCCATCCTCGGCAACCTGCCCAACAAAATCACCGCTGGCCCCGACAGCATTTCCGTCGACGGCAAGATCATCAAAGTCTTCAAAGAGAAAGATCCGGCTGCCCTGCCCTGGGATTCGGTAGGAGCGCAGGTCGTGATCGAGTCCACGGGAAAGTTCACCGACGCCAACGAGGCTAAGAAGCATCTGCACGGGTCGGTGAAAAAAGTCATCATCAGCGCTCCTGCCAAGAATGAAGACTTCACCGTCGTGCTCGGCGTCAACTGCGACAAGTACGATCCCGCCAAGCACCACATCGTCTCCAACGCGTCCTGCACCACGAATTGTCTGGCCCCGATCGCCAAGGTGGTCCACGACAATTTCAAGATCGTCAGCGGCACCATGACCACCATCCACTCATATACGAACGATCAGGTCATCCTCGACTTTCCGCACAAGGATCTGCGGCGCGCCCGTGCCGCGGCGCTCAATATGATTCCGACCACCACCGGCGCGGCCAAAGCGTTGAAGCTGGTCATTCCCGATCTGGCCGGTAAGATCGACGGCTTCTCCATGCGCGTACCCACACCGAATGTATCGGTCGTCGATCTGGTTGTCTTTGTGGAAAAGAAAACGACCAAGGAAGAAGTGAATGCCGCGCTCAAGAAAGCTTCCGAGTCCGGCGCGCTGAAGGGCTATCTCGGATATGAGGAGAACGAACTGGTGTCGTGCGATTTTCGCGGCGATGCCCGCTCCTCCATCGTCGACGCTCCCATGACGCTGGTGGTCGGCGGCAACTGCGTGAAGTTGATCTCCTGGTACGACAACGAGTGGGGATACTCCTGCCGTGTCCACGACCTGATCAACCTGATGGCGGCCAAAGGCCTGTAAATTAAAATGGTCGTTGGTCGTTGGTCGTTCGCGGTTCGTATCCAATGTTCACGCAGTGGCCTAACCTGCGTGGCGTAAAGCGAACCGCGGACACGGCTGACGAACGGCGCTCCAGCGATAAATACCGAACGACTAACGACCAATGACCAACGACTAACGACCAACGACCGATAAGGTGCACTCATGTCTAAACTTTCCATTCGCGATCTTCCTCTCAACGATAACCGCGTCTTCATGCGCGTCGATTTCAACGTCCCGCTCGACGACGGCCGGGTCATGGATGACACTCGCATCCGCGAAACTCTGCCCACGATCGAATACGCTCTGCGGCACGGCGCGCGCCTCATCCTCGCCTCTCACCTCGGACGCCCCAAAGGCAAAGTCAATCCCAAGATGAGCCTCAAGCCCGTCGCCGAGCGTCTGCGCATGGTGCTTGACAAGGAACTCTCGCGCGGCGAAAACGTCGGCTTCTGCCCCGAGTGCGTCGGCCCCGAAGCCGAAGAAATGGCGCTCAAGCTCGAGAAAGGCCAGGCGCTGCTGCTGGAAAATCTCCGCTTCCACCCCGAGGAAGAAAAGAACGACGAGAATTTTTCCAAACGACTCGCCAAGCTCGCCGACTTCTACGTCAACGACGCCTTCGGCACCGCGCATCGCGCCCACGCTTCCACCGTCGGCATCACCAAGTTCGTGCAAAAATCAGCCGCCGGATTGCTCATGGAAAAAGAGCTGCGATATTTGGGCCGCGCCCTGCAAGACCCCGAGCATCCCTTCGTCGCCATTCTCGGTGGCGCCAAGGTCAGCGACAAAATCGGAGTCATCCAGAACCTGCTCGGCAAAGTCGACGTCCTCATCATTGGCGGCGGCATGGCCTACACTTTTCTCAAGGCGCAAGGCCAATCTGTAGGAAAAAGCCTGGTCGAAGAAGACAAGATCGAACTCGCCCGCACTCTCTTGCAGCAGGCGAAAACCCAGAAGGTTAAGTTCCTCTTGCCCACCGATCACGTCATAGCCGACCGCGTTGAAGTGAGCGCCTTGACCAAAATCGTCGGCCACGGCCAGTCCATCCCCGACAACATGATGGCCCTCGACATCGGCCCCGAAACCATCGAAGCGTTTTCCGAAGAAATCGCCCGCGCCCGCACCATCGTCTGGAACGGCCCCATGGGCGTTTTCGAATTGCCGCCCTTCGCCAAAGGCACTTTCAAGATCGCGCACGCGGTGGCGGAAAATCCCGGAGCTATAAGCATCGTCGGCGGCGGAGATTCCGTGGCCGCGGTAAAAGCCGCCGGCGTAGCCGACAAGATCACGCACATTTCCACCGGTGGCGGCGCCTCGCTGGAATTTTTGGAAGGCAAAGTGTTGCCAGGAGTCGAAGCGCTGACGGACAAGAAGTAAGCTGTTCGCTATTCGCTATTGGCTCTTGGCTTCAGCCTTTAAGCTTTGTATCAGGGCATCGCTTTAGCGATACCGAAAAGCGCGATTCACCAACTGCCCCTTTAGGGGCCGCTATGTCCGACTTCGCAGCCCGACTCACTTTCGCCAACGGTAAGATGCTCGAACTCCACGGCCCCGCCGACATTACCAAGGAGACGACCGAAGCCATCGTCAACGCCGCCAACTCTTCCCTGCTCGGCGGAGGCGGCGTCGATGGAGCGATTCACCGCGCCGGCGGTCCGTCGATCCTCCAAGAGTGCAAGCGCCTCGTCGCAAAAATGAAGACCGGCTCGCTTCCCGCCGGCAAAGCCGTCCTCACCACCGCCGGTCGCCTACCCGCGAAATACGTCATTCACACCGTCGGCCCCGTTTATCGCGGAGGCCGGCAGCACGAGGCCGAAACCCTCGCCAGTTGCTATCGCGAATCCATCCGCATCGCCGACGATCACGCCATCCGCTCGCTCGCCTTCCCGTCGATATCCACCGGAGCTTTCGGTTATCCTATTCACGAGGCCGCTCAAATCGCCGTCCGCGCCATCGTCGAAGCTCTGCCGTCCTGCGTTCATACTGAGCACGTCCGTTTCGTGCTTTTCGACCTTGCCACCTGTCAAGCCTACGTTCAAGCCGCCGAAAATTTATCCCAGCAGCAACCAGCAGATTCCGCTATCTTTTATCGTGAAATCTGAGAAAGGTCCTTCATGAGAAAAAAACTGATCGCCGCCAACTGGAAGATGTTCAAAACTCCCGACCAAACCCGCGACTTCTTCCGCGACTTCCTCCCACTGGTCAAAGATCACGACCGCGACGAAATCCTCGTCTGCCCTACCTATCTCTGCCTCGACGCCGCAGTCTCCGCCGCTAAAGGCTCGAACGTCGCCATCGGCGCGCAAAATCTCCACTGGGAAAAAGAAGGCGCATTCACCGGAGAAATCAACGCCGCCATGCTCCTCGCCATCGGCGCCACCCACGTCCTCATCGGACACTCCGAACGCCGCCAATACTTCGGCGAGACCGACGACACCGTCAACCTCAAGCTCAAGTCCG
>Ga0326728_10005571_pt1 | contig 35076 bp, 47 predicted proteins | sample MB3enrmetagenome_FD_207602 | JGI IMG/M metagenome (GOLD analysis project Ga0326728, IMG submission 207602) | Lab enriched peat soil microbial communities from McLean, Ithaca, NY, United States - MB31MN | ecosystem: Environmental > Terrestrial > Soil > Wetlands > Peat | place: USA: New York...
TGCCGGGAGACAACGTGAGTTTGGAAATTGAACTGATCACGCCCATCGCCATGGAGAAGGGGCTGCGCTTCGCCATCCGCGAAGGCGGCCATACCGTCGGCGCCGGTACCGTCGCCGAGATTTTGAAGTAGTGGGGTCAGCCATCAGCCGCTAGCAAGACGGCTTGGCTGAAAGTTGGTGGCTGAGAGCCGAGGGTTGAAATAACGATGCTGCACCAGAAAATTAGAATTCGCCTGAAGGCATACGATCACAGGATTCTTGACCAGTCGGCGGCGGAAATTGTCTCGACCGCAAAACGCACGGGCGCGCAAGTGGCGGGACCGATTCCCTTGCCCACGCTCAAGAACAAGTACTGCGTGCTGCGCTCGCCCCACACGGACAAGAAATCACGTGAGGAGTTCGAGATTCGAACGCACAAGCGGCTGGTGGATATCCTGGAGCCGACCTCAGGAACCATCGAGGCGTTGACCAAGCTCGATTTGCCTTCAGGAGTGGACATCGAAATTAAGGCGTTTGGCAAAGAACATACGAAGTAAGTGCGTCCCTTGTCCTTTGTCCCTTGTCCTTGGCGGGCGAAAACCTGATAACGGGCAAATGACAAATGACAAGTGACAAGGGACAAGTGATGAACATGGTAAACGCGATACTCGGTAAGAAACTCGGCATGACGCAGGTTTTCGCAGAAAACGGCGACGTGATTCCAGTGACCGTGCTGAAGGCGGGCCCATGCGTGGTAGTGCAGCGCAAGACGTCGCAGGCGGATGGCTATGACGCCGCGCAATTGGGATTGGTGGAAGTGCCTCCTCCGCGGCGAGTGAAGAAACCCATGGAGGGACACTTTAAGAAGGGGAACGCGAATCCAGTGCGCTTCCTTCGCGAGGTGCGTCTGGCGCAGGATGGCGGCGAAGTAAAAGTGGGTGACAAGGTTCTGGTGGATGTGTTCGCCGTCAACGACTTGGTCGATGTCGTCGGCATCTCCAAGGGGCGGGGGTTTGCGGGATTCCACAAGCGGCACCATTTTGGTGGAGGAGGCGGGGCCCACGGCTCGATGTTTCACCGCGCGCCGGGCTCGATAGGCGCCTCAGCGTTTCCCTCGCGGGTAATGAAAGGTATGCGCGCCGCAGGCCATATGGGCAACGCGCAGGTGACCACGCGGAATCTGCGGGTGGTGCAGGTGCTGGCGGACGACAACACAATTCTGATTGAGGGATCCGTACCCGGTCCGCAGGGCGGCTACGTGGTTGTGCATAAGGCCAAGGCGCCCCATAAGTAAGGGTAGGCAGCGAGCGCGTTGTGCGAGTCCCGATAGGGTCGGGATAGGCAGAAGGACGAACATGGCAACCGTTGAAGTCAAAAACCTCGAAGGGCAGACGGTGAGGGATTTCCAGATCGCCGACGAAATTTTCGGCGCCAAGCCCAACCAGAGTCTGCTTTGGGAAGCGGTCAAGCAGTACCTGGCCAGCCAGCGCCGCGGCACGCACAAAACCAAGAGCCGCGGTGAAGTCAGCGGGGGTGGCAAGAAGCCGTGGCGGCAAAAGGGAACAGGCCGCGCCCGTGTGGGGAGCATCCGTAGTTCGCTCTGGCGGCACGGATCGATTGCCCACGGACCCCAGCCGCGCGATTACTCCTACGCGCTTCCGAAAGGAATGCTGCGGGGAGCGCTGCGGTCGGCGTTGGCGGCGAAATTTCAGGACCACCATCTGACGGTAGTGGATGAGTTCAATCTGGGCGACCCCAAGACCAAGCTGTTTTCCGGGGCGCTCCAGAAGCTGGGTTTGGAGAAGGGCGTATTGGTCGTGGACAATGCGCTGAGCCGCAACTTGGAACTTTCCTCGCGGAATGTGAAGGGTTGTGACCTGGTGCGCCGGCACGAGCTGCACCCTTACCATGTGCTGAGTCACCATCAGCTTCTGATTTCTGAGGGGGCGCTGGCGCGGCTCCAGGAGGCGCTGCGATGAACAGGAGCCCTTACCAAATCTTGCAGAAGCCCATCGTTACGGAGAAGAGTTTAGCGGTGAAAGAGAACGTCCGGACGTTGTGCTTTAAAGTCGATCCGCATGCGACCAAGACCGAGATTAAGGAAGCCGTGCAGATCATTTTCAAGGTGAAAGTGGAGTCGGTACACACTTCCACCTTCTTGGGCAAGGAGCGACGCCGGGGGCGCACGGTTGGCCATCGCCCGGAATGGAAAAAGGCTTATGTCAAGCTCCGTTCGGGAGAGAAAGTTCCGGAGTATACGGAAATTGCCTAAGCAAGCTTGATGAGTTGAGCGGCGCGTGCCGCGGAAGATGAAGGTTATGGGAATCAAAACTTACCGACCGTACACGGAAACACGCCGGTTTCAGACGGGCCTGACATTCGAGGAAATCACGACCTCGGAGCCGCATAAGCCCCTTCTGGAGCCGAAAACCCGCATTTCAGGCCGGAACAACCAGGGTGAAATCACGATTTGGCGCCGCGGTGGCGGCCACAAGCGCCACTACCGGCTGATTGACTTTAAGCGCGATAAGACCGGTGTTCCCGCGCGCGTAGCGACCATTGAATATGACCCTAATCGCTCCGCTTTTATCGCCCTTTTGAGCTACGCGGATGGCGACAAGCGGTATATCCTTTACCCGCTGGGCCTGAAGGTGGGGGACCACGTGGTCTCCGGCCCGGAAGCGGATATCGTGACCGGTAACGCTCTGCCTCTGAAGAACATTCCTGTGGGCACCATGATTCATAACATCGAGTTGCGCCCCGGGAAGGGAGGCCAGATGGTTCGCACCGCCGGCGGCGCCGCGCAGTTGCTGGCCAAAGAAGGCGATTATGCCCAGGTGCGCCTGCCCTCGGGGGAAGTCCGCAAGGTGTTCATTGAGTGCGTGGCCACCATCGGGCAACTCGGAAATCTGGACCACGAAAACGTGGCCATCGGCAAGGCAGGCCGCAAGCGTTGGATGGGAATCCGTCCCACGGTGCGCGGCGTTGCCATGAACCCGGTGGATCATCCATTGGGCGGCGGAGAAGGCAAGACCTCCGGTGGCCGCCATCCCGTGACGCCTTGGGGCCAGCCCACGCGCGGTTACAAGACACGGAACAACAAGTCTACGGACCGTTACATTGTCAAGCGGCGGGAGAAGAAATAGAGGGAGGGTAACTTGGGAAGGTCGCTGAAAAAGGGTCCGTTCGTGGACGATCACTTGATGAAGAAGATTGAACTGCTGAATCGGCGGTTCGAGAAGAAAGTTGTAAAGACCTGGTCGCGGCGGTCAACGATTGTGCCGGAGATGATCGGACACACGGTAGCCGTCCACAATGGTAAGAAGTTCATTCCCGTGTATATCACGGAGAATATGGTGGGACACAAGCTGGGTGAGTTCTCACCGACCCGTACTTTTAAGGGGCACGGAGTAAAGGTCGCGGCGGAGAAAGCTGCCGCGGCGGCGGCGCCCCCGCCAGTAACCGGCGGCACGAAGACGGCAGCGCCTCCGGCAGGTGCAGGAGCCGGCAGCTAGTTTTCGGGTTATTGACTCCGGGATTTAGGTGAATCGATGGAAGCAAGCGCCAAACACACGAACATGCGAATTTCGCCGCAGAAGGCTCGGTTGGTCGTAGACCAGATCCGCGGCAAGAGCGTCAGCGAGGCATTCAGTATTCTGAATTTCACTAAGAAACGTGTCACGCGCGACGTGGAGAAGATTCTACGGTCGGCGGTTGCCAATGCCGAGCAGAAGGCAGAGAATCTCGATGTAGACGACCTGGTAGTTTCCAGTGTTTTCGTCAACGATGGTCCGCGGCAAAAGCGCGTGCGGCCTGCTCCCATGGGTCGCGCTTTTCGTTATCAGCGCCGGACCAGTTCGATCACGGTCGTGGTGGCAGCGCCGGAAAAATAAACTGCGGCTTGCGCGTCCTGCCGGCTTCTCGGACAGGGCGCAGGGCCGCCGGCGAAATGAAGGAGGCATAGGGTGGGTCAGAAAGTTCATCCTTACGGGTTCCGCCTGGGATATAACAAAACGTGGAAGTCGCGCTGGTTTGCCAAAAAGGAATACGCCGACCTGCTCCACGAAGACCTCAAGCTCAAGGCCCGGCTTAAAGACCAACTTCGCGCCGCCGGTGTGGCATCAATTGAAGTCGAGCGCCCCGGCAACAAGCTTAAGGTGACTATTCACACCGCGCGTCCTGGCATTATCATCGGCCGCAAGGGTGCGGAAATCGACCGCCTGCGGCAGGAAATTCAGAAGCGCACGGGACGGGAAGTGCTGCCCATCAACATTCAGGAAGTTCACCGTCCGGAAGTGAATGCACAACTGGTGGCGGAAGCGATCTGCCTGCAATTGGAAAAGCGCGTTGCTTTTCGCCGTGCCATGCGGAAATCGGTGGATTCGGCGCTGCGCTTCGGCTGCAAAGGGATCAAGATTCGTTGCGGCGGCCGACTGAATGGCGCAGAAATTGCGCGCTCGGAATGGTACTTGCAAGGCCGCTTGCCGCTGCACACGTTGCGGGCCGATATCGATTACGGGCAGGCCGAGGCGCGGACAACCTACGGTGTGATCGGGGTGAAGTGTTGGATTTACAACGGCGAAATCCTGGAGCAGAAGCGCCGGGTGGAAAAGAAGCCTGCGGCCGAGCCGGTGGCCGCCGCCCCGGTGGCGGAACCGACCCCCCCAGTTGCTAATCCCGGCGAGTAAGCACGGATCCGGGGCGCACCAACTGCGAGCCGAATATCGAGAACTGAGAATGAAATTATGTTAATGCCGAGCAAAGTCAAGTACCGGAAGCAGCAGCGCGGACGCATGTGCGGCAAGGCCTGGCGCGGCTCTGACCTGTCCTTCGGGGATTTCGGATTGAAGGTCCTGGAAGCAGGCTGGATTTCCGACCGGCAGATTGAAGCCAGTCGTGTGGCCATTACGCGTTTCATCAAACGCGGTGGCAAACTCTGGATTCGAATTTTCCCTGACAAGCCGGTGACCAAGAAGCCTGCTGAAACCCGCATGGGAAAAGGCAAGGGCGCCCCCGAGTTCTGGGTGGCGGTGGTGAAGCCGGGGCGGATACTGTTTGAAATGGAAGGCGTGCCGGAGACGGAAGCTCGCGAGGCAATGCGGTTGGCCAGTCACAAGCTGCCGCTACCGACACAGTTCGTATCGCGCGCCCAGTCAGTTTAACCCATCGTGGAGCAAAGCTCATGAAGCTGGAGAAGGACAAAAGATGGAAATGGCCCGCAGAAAACATGCGGGAATGGACTGATGCCGAGCTGAAGACTCGGGAACGCGAGTTTTCCGACCAACTCTTCCGGCTGAAATTCCAGATGGCGGGCGGGCAGTCGGAGCATCTGCTTGCCATCCGGGAGCTGCGCAAGGGGATCGCGAGAGTAAAAACATTGATGCGTGAGCGCCAGACCGGCGCAACCCAAACGAAGTAGGTGCAAGGTGACGGAAACAGCGGGCGGACAGGCGCATAGCGCCGAACAAGGGAAGCGGCAAGAAAAAGTCGGGGTAGTCACCAGCAATAAAATGCAGAAGACGGTGGTGATTACCGTGGAGCGGCAGGTCACCCATCCGCTCTATAAACGCGTGGTGCGGCGTTCGAAGAACTTCCTTGCCCACGACGAAAAGAACGAGTGCCGAGTGGGCGACACGGTGAGAATTCAGGAGACTCGTCCCCTGAGCAGCCGCAAGCGCTGGCGAGTGGTGGAGATCGTTGCCAAGGCGACGTTGGTCGCGCCCGTGCCGGAGGTGGAAATATGATCGGGATGCGGACCATCCTCCAGGTGGCGGATAATTCCGGTGCGCGCAAGCTTTCCTGCATTCTGCCGCTGGGCGGCGATGTGGGATTGCAGGCGGGTCTGGGCGACATCATTACCGCCGCGGTGAAAGAGGCGGCGCCGGACAGCGCCATTCCCAAGGGCAAGGTGGTGAAATGCGTCATCGTCCGGATGCGAAAAGAGCAGCGGCGGCGTGATGGCAGCTACATCCGGTTTGATGAAAACGCCGCGGTGCTGATCACGGATGCCAACGAGCCGGTGGGGACGCGCGTGTTCGGGCCCGTGGCGCGCGAACTGCGCGAGAAGAAATTCCTGAAGATCGTTTCTTTGGCGCCCGAGGTTCTGTAAGGGGATTTTCAATGGATATCCGTAAGAACGACATCGTGGAAGTGATTGCGGGGCGAAGCCGGGGGCCTTCCGGGCAGCCGACACGAGGAAGGGTCCTGGAAGTTGAGCCCGGCAAGTCGAGGATTTACGTCGAGCACGTGAACATGGTAAAGCGTCACGTGCGGCCCAACCCCGCCAAACAGATTCGCGGCGGAATTCTGGAGAAGGAAGGCCCCATTCACGTCTCCAATGTGGCGCTGGTTTGCAGCGAGTGCGGGCCCACCCGCATCCAGCACCGCGCCATGGCGGAAGGCAAGAAAGTGCGCATCTGCGCCAAGTGCGAAAAATCTCTGGATAAGTAAAGGCCGGGAGGAACGGAAGCAAACATGGCTCCGAGACTGAAAGAGCGGTACCAAAAGGAAGTCGTGCCGGCCCTGGTGAAGGCCTTCAGCTACACCAACGCGAACGCCGTCCCACGCTTGCGGAAGATTGTGGTCAACATGGGCCTGGGAGAAGCCATCCAGAACGCCAAGCTGTTGGATTCCGCCGCCCAGGAACTGGGGCAGATCACCGGGCAGAAGCCTGTTATCACGCGCGCGCGAAAGTCGATTGCCAATTTCAAGCTGCGGAAGAACATGCCCATTGGGGCGGTGGTAACCTTGCGGGGCGATCGCATGTACGAATTCTTCGACCGCCTGACCAACGTCGCCATGCCGCGCGTGCGCGATTTTCGTGGTGTCTCCACACGCGCGTTCGACGGCCGGGGAAATTACACGCTGGGGCTGCGTGACCAGTTGGTATTTCCGGAGATCGATTATTCGAAGGTCGACAAAACCAAAGGTATGAACATTACGATCGTAACCGATGCCAGGACCGACGCGGAGGCCATGGCGTTACTGCGGCACATGGGGATGCCCTTCCGCTCGGATGCACAACGCCGCCAGGCCGCCGCGGCGCCGGCCGGTGAAAAGGCAGGGGGGTAAAACGTGGCACGCACTTCCATGATGGCCAAATTGCGCAAGAAGCCGAAGTTCAAGATTCGGCATCGGAATCGCTGTCTGATTTGCGGGCGGCCGCGCGGTTACCTCGGCAAGTTCAAAATGTGCCGTCTTTGTTTCCGGCAGTTGGCGCTGCGGGGTGAAATCCCCGGCGTTATTAAATCAAGCTGGTAACGCTGGACGAGAGGTTTAGCCAGCGCAAAATCGGGAGTATTATGTCAGCCGTCACAGATCCCATCGCCGATATGCTCACCCGAATTCGTAACGGGATTCAAGCGCGTCATCCGCGGGTGGACATGCCCTCCTCGAAGCTCAAGGTGGAGGTGGCGCGCATCCTGAAGGAAGAAGGCTACATCAGCAACTTCAAGGTGGGCGACGAAGGCAAAAAGAAAGTGTTGAAGGTTTTCTTGAAGTTCGGAACCGATGGCAGGAGCGCTATTTCCCACTTGGATCGAGTTTCGACTCCAGGCCGCCGTGTCTATGTAGGCGCGCACGAGGTTCCCCGCATCCTGGGGGGACTGGGAGTGAGCATCCTCACCACGCCACGGGGAGTGCTGACCGGCAAATCCGCCCGCAAGGCGGGAGTGGGTGGGGAAGTGCTCTGTAGCGTGTCCTAACGGGAGGTCCGGGGTCCGCTGTCCGGAGCCTGGAAAGAAGGCGGAGGTTCAACCTCCGAGCCGCTGATTTAATAGACGGAACGTGATGCTACTATGTCGAGAATAGGCCGAAAGATAATTGCTCTACCCGCGGGAGTCGCCGTGCAGACCGAAGGACGGTCGCTGGCGGTGAAGGGGCCCAAGGGAATTTTACGGGTTCTTCTTCCCCAGGGAATCGAGATCGAGAAGCAGGACGGCCATTTGCTCCTGAAGAGAGAAACGGACGAACAGGCGGCCTTGCATGGGCTGGCGCGAAGTCTGCTTGCCAACGCGGTTCATGGCGTAACCGAGGGCTTTCAGAAGCACCTGGATATCGTCGGTATCGGCTATCGCGCCGAGTCCAAGGGCAAGTCGGTGACATTTACCCTGGGTTATTCGCATCCGATCGAGTTCCCGGTCCCGGACGGGGTCGCCATCAGCGTGGAGAAACAAACGCATCTCATCGTCAGCGGGGCGGACAAACAACTGGTGGGGCACGTGGCCGCGCAGATTCGTGGCTTGCGGCCTCCCGATCCGTACAAGAACAAAGGTGTGCGGTATACCGGCGAGCGCCTGAAGAAGAAGGTTGGTAAGGCCGCGGCGGCTGCCGGTGGTGGTGCAGGCAAGGCAGGGTAGTTTGAGGCTAAGGAAAGCGGAGAGTTGCTGATGTTACAGATCGTTTCCAAAGACGTGACGCGCCGCCGGATTCACGTAAGAATCCGCGCCCGAGTGAGCGGACGGGCACAGATGCCACGTTTGAACATATTTCGTTCGCTCAAGCATATATACGCCCAGGTGGTTGACGATGCCAGCGGCCACACGCTGATAGCGGCGTCGACGCGCGACAAGGAAGTGCGCAAGACGCTCAAGAGCGGCGGGAATATCGCCGCGTCAAAGGTGGTGGGGCAGGTCCTGGCCCAACGCGCCATCGCTGCAGGAATTCCCGGCGTGGTATTCGACCGGGGTGGCTATGCCTATCATGGGCGCGTCAAAGCGCTGGCGGACGCTGCTCGTGCGGCGGGGCTGAAATTCTAAGGGATACGGCAGGAGGAAGATTTGGCCAATCGGATTGATCCGAACGCGTTGCAGCTCAAAGACCAGGTGATTGCCATCAATCGCGTCACCAAGGTTGTCAAAGGCGGAAAGAACCTGAGTTTTGCCGCGCTCGTCGTCGTGGGTGACGGCGCCGGCATTGTCGGTTACGGCTCCGGCAAGGCACGCGAAGTGCCTATGGCGATTCGCAAGGGAATCGAGTCGGCGAAGAAATCGCTCGCCAAGGTGAATGTCTTGCAGGGATCGATTGCACACACTGTCGTGGGCCATTACGGGGCAGGCAGAGTGTTGCTGAAGCCTGCCCCTCCGGGAACGGGAGTAATCGCCGGGGGCGCGGTGCGCGCAGTGGTAGAGGCGGCGGGGATTCAAAATGTGCTGACTAAATCATTGGGCACCACCAATCCTTACAATGTTGTAAAGGCGACCATGGATGCATTGCTCCGATTGCGCGATCTGCAAGAGGTCGCCAACACGCGCGGCAAAGGTGTGGAAGAAATCTAGCTGAGGTTGAGGAACTGTGGCGGAAAAAACCCTCAAGATGATTCGGATTAAGTGGGTGCGAAGCGGGATCGGGTTCACCCACCACCAGAAGACGATTGTTCGGAGCCTGGGTTTGAACAAGCTGAACCATACGGTGGTGCGCCCCGACACTCCGCAGATTCGCGGAATCGTGGCTGCCGTGCCCCACCTACTGGAGATTGTACCTGAGCCACCGGCTCCGGCTTGGGCGTCGATTCCCGAATACACCGTTCACGCCCCAGTTGTAGCGCCTGCTGCACCCGCCGAATCCACCCCAGTGCCGGCGACGGAAGCCGGGGGCGAAGCAGCGGTAGCTACGGGGACTGCGGAGGAAGAAGCAGTCGCGGCGAAAGCTGAGGCCCCTGCCCCTGAACCTGCAAAGGCGGTTCGAAGGAAAAAGTCCTCGTCAGCGGAAAGCAAGCCGGTGAAGAGGAGCAAGGAATAGGCTCAAGACATATGGTGACACACATTGGGACACTCCGTCCGCCGGTAGGGGCCAACAAGCGCTCCAAACGGATCGGGCAGGGCATGGGATCAGGGCACGGGAAGACGGCCACGCGCGGCGCGAAAGGCCAGCGCTCACGGGCGGGCATGCGCATGCGGCCGGGCTTCGAGGGCGGGCAGATGCCGCTCCACCGCCGCCTCCCCAAGCGAGGCTTTACCAATATTTTCCACAAGCAGTATGCCATTGTGAACCTGAAAGACCTTGCGGATTTCAAACCGGATGAGAAGATTACGCCGGAATTCCTCGTCGCCCGTGGTTTGGTGAAGAAACTAGGCGCTGGACTGAAGGTCCTCGGCGACGGCGAGCTGAAGTCCCCACTGCACGTTTCCGCGCACGTGTTTTCCAAGTCCGCCATCGAGAAGATCGAGAAAGCTGGCGGGAAGGCTGAGGTCCTTTCGTAATGCTCGAGTCTCTGAAAAGCATCACCGAGATTCCGGATCTACGAAAACGCATTCTCTTTACCCTGGCGATGCTTGCCGTGTACCGATTGGGGGCGTTTATTCCCACGCCCGGTATTAATGCCGACGTTTTCGAGCAGGCGTTCGGCCAATTGGCGGGCTCGCTTTTTGGACTGCTGGCAATGTTCTCCGGCGGCAGCCTGCGGCGTCTGACGGTTTTTGCTTTGGGAATCATGCCGTACATTACGGCTTCGATCATCCTGCAACTGCTCACGGTGGTTTCGCCCCACCTTGAGAAACTCAAGAAGGAAGGTGACCTGGGGCGCCGTAAGATCACCGAGTACACGCGCTGGATGACGGTGGGACTGAGCGCTTTTCAAGCATTCGGCATCGCCATCGCCCTGGAAAAGCAGACCGCCTTGGGCGCGGCTTTGGTCAATCACCCCGGACCTTCTTTCGTTTTCACCACCGTGCTGACGCTGACAACGGGGTCCATTTTTATTATGTGGTTGGGCGAGCAGATTACCGCGCGTGGCATTGGCAACGGGATGTCGCTGCTGATTTTTGCCGGTATCGTAGTGGGGTTGCCGCGGGCCGCGGCCGATCTTTATGAAAAGGTCTTCGTCAATCACACTTGGAATTTTCTCGTGCTGGTTCTGCTTCTCGCTTTCATGCTAGCTATTGTCGGCTTCATCGTTTATGTGGAACGCGGTGAACGTCGCATCCCCATCCAGTATGCGAAACGGGTGGTGGGGCGCAAAATCATGGGTGGGGTTTCCACCCACCTGCCCCTCAAGGTGAACAGCGGCGGCGTAATGCCGATTATCTTCGCCGTTTCTATTTTGACGTTTCCACAAACGCTTAGCTTATTTCGCCTGGATCAAAGTAGCATTTTCCTGATCCGTTATCTCGGCGCGGGCTTAGCTTGGTTTTCCAAGGTGTTTGCCTATGGGGAACCACTGTACACGCTGACCTACGTCATAATGATTATTTTCTTTGCTCACTTCTACCTTTCGATTGTCTATAACCCGGACGAGGTTGCTGATAACGTCCGCAAGCAGGGTGGGTTCATGCCGGGAATCCGGCCGGGCAAGCGCACGGCTGACTACCTGGATGATGTCCTCACAAAGATCACCTGGGTGGGCGGCTTCTACCTGGCGTTGGTGGCGCTCATTCCTGAGCTTATGCTGGCGGGGCTTCGCTTGAACCATCTGCCGGGTTGGATGGGCGCCGGGTGGTTCGACTCCCACTTGCCGGCCTGGGTTCTGCACGGCTTGAACGTGAACTTCTATTTCGGTGGAACGTCGCTCCTGATCGTGGTGGGAGTGGCCATGGACACCGTACAGCAGGTGGAAGCCCAGCTCATCATGCGGCATTACGAAGGGTTCTTGAAGAAGGGCAGGATCCGGGGACGGCGGTCTTCATGATTGGGCGTTCGGAGGAAGTTATGCGGGCGCATGCTTTGATTTTTCTGGGGGCCCCGGGAGCAGGGAAGGGAACGCAAGCGCGGGAAGTCGCCAAGTATTTTGGCATTCCGCAGGTTTCTACCGGCGACATGTTGCGCGATGCCGTGAAACGGCAAACCGCTCTGGGATTAGCGGCAAAGGCAAAGATGGAAGCCGGCGGGCTGGTCCCTGACGAGGTGGTTTGCGGCATTGTGGAAGAGCGCACGAGCGAACCGGATTGCCAAAAGGGCTTTATCCTCGATGGTTTTCCGCGCACGATTGCCCAGGCGCAGTTTGTGGATCGCATCCTCGCGGCGAAGGGCCATGGGCGGCCTCAGGTTCTGGATATTGAGGTGGATGAGGACTTGCTCCTGAAGCGCCTGACCGGCCGGCGGACCTGTTCAGTGTGCGGAGAGATTTACAATATTTACTTCAATCCGCCCAAGGTGGAAGGGGTTTGCGATAAGGATGGGGGAAAGTTGTTGTACCGCGCGGACGATAACGAGACTACCATCCGGCAGCGGCTGGAGGCGTATCATCAGCAAACCAGCCCTTTGATCGAGTACTACCGAAGCCAGGGCGTGTTGCTGAAAGTGGATGGCAATAAAGAGCCGGAACTGATTGCCAAAGGACTGGTGGATTTTCTTTCAAAGGCATGATTATCTGTAAGTCACCGGCCGAGATCGAGAAGCTGCGGCGCAGCGGCAGGATGGTCCGTCAGGTTTTGGGCGAGATACGTGAGCAAGCGCGGCCCGGGATCACCACGTGGGACTTGGAGAAGTATGTGGTTAAGCGCCTGAAGGAGTTGGGGGCGCGGCCCGCATTTAAGGGGTATCGTGGTTATCCCTGCTGCTTGTGCGCGTCGGTCAATGACGAGGTTATCCACGGAATCCCCTCGGAGCGCCGCTCACTCAAGGAAGGCGATATTCTCAGCCTGGATATGGGTGTGGTGCTGGATGGTTACTATGGCGATTCCGCCATAACCGTCCCTGTGGGAGCCATCAGCGAGTCCGCTCAGCGCTTGCTGAAGGTGACGGAAGAAGCTCTGGAGCTGGCACTGGAAAAGGTTCGGTTGGGAAATCGCCTGGGTGATATTTCCGCGACCGTCCAGCAGCATGCCGAAAGAAACGGCTACTCGGTGGTGAGAGAGTTTGTGGGCCACGGAATTGGTAAGGCGATGCATGAGGAACCGCAGATCCCCAATTTTGGCCAGGCGGGCCATGGCCCCGTGCTGAAAGCGGGCATGGTATTTGCCATCGAACCCATGGTGAACGCTGGTGGCCCTGCGGTGCGAGTCCTGGGTGATAACTGGACAGCCGTTACGGTTGACGGAAGGCTGTCGGCGCATTTTGAACATATGGTCGCGGTTACCCAGAATGGACCGGATGTCTTGACACGGTTGTAACCTAGCTGTCAGCTATCAGCTTTCAGCTAAGGTACCAGGCGACTTTCAAGGACGATGGGTTAGAGGGGAACGGCGGAAAGCTGATAGCTGACAGCTGAAAGCTGAGCGCTAAAAAGTATGGCGAAGGAAGATGCAATCGAGGTTACGGCGACGGTGCTGGAAGCACTGCCCAATGCAATGTTTCGAGTTGAATTGGATAACAAGCACCAGGTCCTGGCCCATATTTCGGGAAAGATGCGGAAAAACTTTATCCGCATTCTTCCCGGCGACAAGGTTGCTGTGGAACTGTCTCCTTACGACCTGACGCGGGGCCGGATTGTGTTCCGGTACAAGTAGGTGTTGGGTCCCAGTCGCCCGGCCGGGGAAAGAACAAAGCTCGAAATTCGAAATTCCGAACATGTAGGGAGGTAAGCGAGTTTCGCTTTTCGAGTTTTTATCGCGGCGCCAAGCACCTAAGATCAAAAGAGGGTAACTATGAAGGTCCGTTCGTCAGTAAAAAAGATCTGCACGAAGTGCAAGATAGTTCGGCGGCGCGGAGTGGTGCGGGTGATTTGCGAGAACCCCAAGCACAAGCAGCGGCAAGGATGATTTGCGCCGGCGCTACGCGTAGGGATTCTTCCGGCGTCGAGCAAAGGTGTAAGAAACGGGAGGGTTGAGATGGCAAGAATTGCGGGCGTGGATTTACCGCCCAAAAAGCGCGCGGAAATTGGCCTGACATACATTTATGGTATCGGCCGTACCCGGGCCCTTTCCATTCTCATGCGGGCAGGCATCGACCCCAATAAGAAAATCAAGGACCTGACCGAAGACGAGACCAGCAAGATCCGCGCGATATTGGAAGAAGAGGGAGCGGTGGAAGGCGACCTGCGCAAAGAGACGGCGATGAACATCCGGCGGCTGATTGAAGTCGGATCGTACCGCGGAATGCGGCATCGGCGCAGTCTTCCCGTCCGTGGCCAGCGCACCCACACGAACGCGCGTACGCGCAAGGGACCGCGCAAGGGAACGGTGGCCAATAAGAAGCGCTCGTTGGCCAAGACGTAAAAACAAGCAGTCAGCAAGCAGCAATCAGCTATCAGCTTAAACCCTGAAGGTTAGCTGGCGGCTGGGAACTGAGAGTTGAGAACAACAATGGCGAAAGCGGCGGCAAAAGCAGGCAAGAAGAAGGTCTTCAAGAAAAAGGAAAAACGCATTGTCCCCACCGGGATTGTGCATGTTGAGGCCACGTTTAACAATACGCACGTTGCCATTACGGATTCTGACGGCCGGGTGATTTGCTGGTCCAGCGCTGGTTCGCTGGGCTTCAAGGGTTCGCGCAAGGGCACCCCCTTTGCCGCCCAACAGGCGGCGATGCGCGTGGCCAACGCGGCACGTGACCACGGTATGCGCAGCGTGGAAGTGCGGGTGAAAGGACCGGGCGCCGGACGCGAGTCGGCCATTCGCGCTCTGGCCACTGCCGGCCTGGAAGTGCGTAATATCAAGGACGTGACACCCATTCCGCACAACGGGTGCCGCCCGCCTAAGCGTCGAAGAGTCTAGGACGATATCGGACGAGCGTGTTTCGTTCCTGAGGAGGTTGGTTTGGCAAGATATCGTGAAGCGGTTTGCCGGCTATGCCGGCGCGAAGGCGTTAAGCTGTTCCTGAAGGGGCAGCGGTGCTTGACGGACAAGTGCGAAATCGAGAAGCGTAACTTCGCTCCGGGACAACATGGGAAATCCCGTCGGCCCAAGATTGTCGGGTATGGACTCCAACTCCGCGAAAAGCAGAAGCTGCGCCGTCTTTACGGAATCCTGGAAGACCAGTTTCGCAGCTACTTTGAAAAGGCCGCGCGGATGAAGGGCGTAACCGGGGAAACGCTGTTGCTAATGCTGGAGCGTCGGCTGGACAATGTCGTATACCGGCTGGGACTGGCTTCTTCCCGTGCCGCGGCGCGGCAATTGGTGCGACACGGCCACATTCAGGTTTCCGGGCGCAAGGTGAACATCCCCTCGTTCACTGTCGTCCCCGGCCAGGAGATCGCGGTGAAGGAAGCGAGCCGCAAGCTGGCGGCGGTTCAGCGCGCGCTGGATCTTTCCGGAGGGCGGAGTGTTCCCCCCTGGCTGCAATTGGACCGCGAAGGTTTGAAGGCGAAGGTCATTTCCTTGCCCAAACGCGAGGACGTCAATTTCCCGATTCAGGAGCAGATGGTCGTCGAACTGTACTCGAAGTAATAGGGATCGGCTTGCACGAGAGTGGCCCGCCCAGGTGGGCCGCGAGGGAGGTTTGAAAGCGATGCTTTGGAAAGGTTTCCAGAAACCGAAGCGCTTGGTAGCAGACACCGATACGTTGACGGACAAGTACGGTCAGTTTTCCGCGCAACCCTTTGAGCGTGGTTTCGGGACGACAATCGGCAACGCCCTGCGCCGCGTGCTGCTATCCTCGATCGAGGGAGCAGCCATCACCGCGGTGCGCATCGAAGGCGTCATGCACGAATTCTCATCCATCCCGGGCGTGGTTGAAGACGCCACGGATATCATTCTGAACTTGAAGCAGATTCCGCTAAAGTTAAGCGTGGAGGGCCCCAAGACGCTTTATTTGAATGTGGACAAGCCCGGCGAAGTGACTTCACGTATGCTTCAGGAAGACGCGGATGTCGAGGTTCTCGATAAAGATGTTTATATCGCCACCGTCAGCGAAGGTGGCAGCCTGCACATTGAAATGCGGGTTAAGATCGGCCGTGGATACGTTTCGGCGGAAAAGAACTTTGATGAGGATCTTCCCATTGGATACATCCCCGTTGATTCCGTCCATTCGCCTCTGCGCAAGGTGAATTACACCGTGGAAGCGGCCCGGCTGGGACAAATGACAGATTACGATAAGTTGACTCTGGACGTTTGGACGAACGGAGCGATAACTCCGCAGGATGCCGTGGGTCTGGGCGCCAAGCTTCTCAAAGACCATATGAACATCTTTATCAACTTTGAGGAGGAGCCGGAGGTGCAGGAGGTGGCCCCGGATCGTCCGGCGCCTGTTTACAACGAGAACCTGGACCGCTCGGTGGAAGAATTGGAGCTATCTGTTCGCTCCTATAATTGCCTGAAAAATGCCAACATCACTACAATCCGGGAACTTGTTCAGAAGACCGAACAGGAGATGCTGAAGACCAAGAACTTCGGACGAAAATCTCTGAATGAAATCAAAGAGATTCTCGCGGCCATGGGGTTGAGTCTGGGAATGAAATTTGATGAAAAGGGCACCCCCATGGTTCAACCTCCTGAGCCTCCTCAGCCACAAGTTTAGGGATAGGTAATCGACCATATGCGACATCGGAATTACGGAAAGAAGCTGAGCCGGAAGACGGAGCACCGGCGTGCGCTGCTGCGGAATTTGGTGACCTCACTGATTCTGCGGGAGCGGATTGAGACCACCGTGGCCAAGGCCAAGGCTGCCCGCCCGCTGGCGGAGTGGGTGATTACGCTGGCGAAGCGTGGCGACTTGGCAGCCCGGCGCCGGGCAGCCAGCTATCTGCTCGATCCCAGCGCCGTGAAGTTCCTCTTTGATGAGCTTTCCAAGCGCTACGCTGGGCGTGCCGGCGGGTACACGCGGCTGGTGCACGCCGGTTGGCGCCGGGGTGACGGTGCGGACTTGGCGGTGCTCGAGCTTGTGGACAGTCAAGTCCTCCAAAAGCTGGCCGCCAAGCGCGCCAAGAAAGCTGAGGCCAAACAAAAAGCGGCGGAAGCAGCCAAAGCCCAAGAGCAAGCTCCTCCACCCGAAGAAGAAGGCGACGACAAGAAATAGACGTTAATAGGCCAGCCAGTTTTATGGCCTGAGTTTGACGATCCCGGCCCGAAGGATTCTTCTTCAGGCCGGGATTTTCCTTTTGTGGGGACGAGACAGCCATGGGGAATGAACAATCTGCTACGGGTCTCGGGTCGGCAAAGTCTGTCACACGTCTGCCGAGAAATGTCTGGGTTCTCGCCTGGGTTGCGTTTCTCAATGACAGCTCGACGGAGATGGGCTATTGGCTTTTGCCCCAGTTTCTGGTCACTGTGTTGGGCGCGCCACCCATGGCTTTTGGCCTCATCGAAGGTGCGGCGGAGACCATAGCCAGCTTCAGCCGCTTGCTTTCCGGCTGGCTTTCTGACCTCCTCGACCGGCGCAAGCCTCTGGCTGCGGCGGGATACACACTGGCCAATATTGTGAAGCCTCTGCTGGCATTGGCACAATCATGGAAGCAGGTTTTTTGGATTCGCTTTGCCGACCGCGCCGCCAAAGGGTTTCGCGCCGCTCCCCGTGACGCGCTGATGGTGGATTCTGTCGACTCCATTCATCGCGGCGCAGCATTCGGTTTGCGCCAAGCCATGGATACGGCGGGCGCGATTGTGGGACCGCTGAGCGCGATCCTTTTCCTGCGGTTGTTTGCAGGGCGGATTCGGAGCGTCTTTTGGATGGCGGCAATTCCCGGCCTGGCGAGCATTTTCCTGGCTTGGTTCGCCGTCAAGGAAGTTCGGCGGGCTGCGAACTCAACAACCCAAGCCCCTCGTTCGGCGGGGCAATCCCTTCACTTCCCACGCGGCAAGTTGCTTCTGATTCTCGCCGCCGTGGGGATCTTCTCTCTCGGCAATTCCTCCGATTTGTTCCTGATTCTGCGCGCGCAGAACCTCGGCATGAGCGCATGGACAGCCCCGGCGCTGGGCCTTGTCTTCAATATTGTCTATGCGGCATTGAGCTGGCCGGCGGGCAAGCTCTCTGACCGCGTGCCGAGGCGTTGGCTGGTGGTGGCGGGCTATCTGATTTATGCGGCAGTGTATGCGGGCTTTGCCTGGTTGCGTACTTCCCAACTCGTGTGGTTTCTATTTACGATATATGGAACTTATTACGCATTGACCGAAGGGGTAATTAAAGCGTGGATCGCAGATTTGGCGCCGGGCAATGCGCGGGCTTCGGTTTTCGGGATCTTCAATTGGGTCGTAGGCGTGGCCGCATTTCCCGCGAGCTTTCTGGCGGGATGGATCTGGCAGCGCTATTCGCCCGCTGCGCCCTTTGCCCTTTCCAGCCTTCTCGCTTTGGCTGCCGGCGTACTCCTACTGTTCGCCTGAGCAGTGCCAGCGTCGGGCTTAATCCAGCGAGTAGTTGGGCGCTTCCTTGGTAATGATGACATCGTGCACGTGGCTTTCGCGCAGGCCGGCGGAGGTGATGCGCACGAAGCGCCCGCGCTGTTGCAGTTCTTCAATGTTGACGCAGCCGCAATAGCCCATGCCGGAGCGCAATCCACCCACCAGTTGTGCCACCAGGTCGGCCAGCATGCCTTTATACGGCACGCGCCCCTCGATGCCTTCCGGAACCAGTTTGGAAATCTCCCCGCGCGCCACTTCCCGTTCCTGGGAATAGCGGTCTCCGGAGCCCGCGGTCATGGCGGCAATCGATCCCATGCCACGATAGGATTTGAAGGTGCGTCCCTGGTAGAGAACCGTCTCGCCCGGGCTTTCCTCCGTGCCGGCAAACAGGCTGCCGAGCATCACCGAGCTGGCGCCGGCGGCGATGGCTTTGGAAACGTCGCCGGAGAACTTGATGCCTCCATCGCCGATGATGGGCACGCCGGCCTTGGCGGCGGCACGCGCGCATTCGGCGATGGCGGTGATTTGGGGCACGCCGGCGCCCGTCACCACGCGTGTGGTACAGATGGAACCGGGACCAATGCCCACTTTCACGCCGTCCACACCGAGCTGAATCAAGTCGCACGCGCCCGCAAAGGTGGCCACGTTGCCCGCCACGAGGTCGACATGGGGGAATTGGTCCTTCAACTTTTGCACCGCGTCGAGCACCCGCGTGGAATGGCCGTGGGCAGTGTCCACCACCAGCAAATCCACCTTGGCCTTTACCAGTTCCGCCGCGCGTTCCAGGTAATCGCCCGTGGCCCCCAGGGCGGCGCCCACGCGCAGGCGCCCGTGATCGTCCTTGCAGGCATTAGGATAGTTGAGTTTCTTCTGAATATCCTTTACGGTAATGAGTCCGCGAAGATTATACGAGTCATCGACGACCAGGAGCTTTTCCACGCGGTGCCGGTGCAGCATCCCCTCGGCTTCTTCCAGTGTGGTGCCCATGGGGACGGTGATCAGGTTCTCCTTGGTCATCACCTCTTCCACGGGCAGGTCGAGGCGGTCTTCGAAGCGCAGGTCGCGGTTGGTGAGGATGCCCACCAGCTTGCCCTCGAGGGTGACGGGCACGCCGGAAATCTTGTACTTCTTCATGATTTCCAGCGCCTCGGCGATCCGGTTCTGGGGGCCGATGGTGACGGGATCGACAATCATGCCGCTTTCCGAGCGCTTCACCTTATCCACCTCCAGCGCCTGCTGGGCAATCGACATGCTGCGATGAACGATGCCCATGCCGCCTTGCTGCGCCAGGGCAATGGCCAGGCGCGATTCCGTGACTGTGTCCATGGCGGCGCTGACGATGGGAATATTCAGGGTGATATGGCGCGTCACCCGGGTGCGGGTATCAACCTGCGTCGGCAGAATCGCTGATTTGTTGGGAACCAGCAAGACATCGTCGAACGTGAGCCCTTCCGGAATCGGACCGTCTAACATAACCCCCCTTTTCTCACCGCACGGTGGCAAAAGTGATAGGCCATTCTAAGTCGCGCCTCCTAAGAGCGTCAAGGAATTGTCGATTTTCGATTGACGATGGTCGATTTTCCATTTGTGGTCGGAGATTTGTGATGGGAGATGGTTGATTTTCCATGTTCGATTTTCGCTTCTCTGAGTGGGGGATTCGCGAATCTCGACTTTCGTCCTGCGCGTCGAGATCTTTTCGCATGCAGCCCTGTCCCCTCCCCCATTAAGTCTGGCATTTTGAAATTCAGTTGTTCCGACTGGCCCGTACACGCTCGCACCCTAGTAAGTTGGGGCAGACAGCCGAGCAATCGGCAATCGGCAATCGAAAATGGGCAATTCCCCTGCTTCACCTACGGGTGTAAACTGCGGTGCATGCTCTACATGGTCATCGAACATTTCAAGCCGGGCAGCGTCGCGCTGATCGGTGAACGCTTTCAGCGCAGCGGCCGGATGCTCCCCGCGGGTGTCACTTACCAGGCGAGCTGGGTGGATCCCAGCGGGGCGCGCTGTTTCCAAATCATGGAAGCCGCGACCCCGGAGCTGCTGCAAGTCTGGGCCCGGCAGTGGGATGACTTGGTTGATTTCGAAATCCTCCCCGTACAAACGTCCGCTGATTACTGGGCAAGGGCAGGGGAGTAAGTGCCGGGATTCAGGACACGGGGCACGGAGTCTGGGACCGGTGGGCCGTTGTTGGGCGCTCCGGGAATAGTCGATCTTCGATTGACAATTGTCGAATGGCGATTTGCGATGGATGATTTGCAAATATGGGTTTTCGATTTTTGGATTTCGATCTTCGGTCTGCGACTCTCAATTTTCCATTTTCGTTTCCGCACTTGGACTTGCGCTTTTCGATTTGCGCTTTCACATCCACGCACGCGGCGTTGTCCTTTTCCTTTTTGAACCGGCGACTGTAGATTTGAGATCAGCAGCGTGCCTGAATTCCTTTTTCGCAGTTGGCGAAGTGGCTCTTCTTATCACCTGAATCGCCGATTATCGATTCGCGGGGGTGTTTGCGGCGCGGCCTCTTGACACTGGCGCCCGGCGGCAGTCCCCCAACGACAAAACCGGCCTTTGAGTCCCGTGCCCCGAATGGCGTGCCCCGTCATCCGGTCCCTTGTCCCCGGCCCCCTAATCCCGAGTCTCGGGCCCCGAGGCTTTCGTCCTGCTTCCCAATTGTCGTAGTTAGCGGATTGACTCTTATCACCTGAATCCGTCGATTACCGATATGGGGGAGTACGCGCGGCGCAGGCTCTTGCTCTTGGCTCTGGTCCAAGTCCCTGAGCCAAGAACTGGTCGTCGGCCCCCTATCCCGAACGCCCCATTCCGTATGCGGATTTTCGCAGCGGGCAATTTGATTCGCCTTGACACCTGAATCCACCGACAACCGATATGGAGAAATGTGTGCCGCGCGACTTCTTGCTCGGGCATCTCGCCCTTGGCGCCTATTCCCAGTTCCCATCTGCCCGAACCGGCCTTCGAAACCCGTGCCCCGTATCCCGAATCCGGTGTCCCGCAACCCGCCCCTCGAACCCCGATTTTCGCAGTCGGCAAATGGGCTCACGTTAATCCATCGACTGCCGACGCGGGGGAGTGTGCCCCCCAGCCTCTCGTCCCCGGCACCCGACCCTAGCCGCGGGCCCCAAATCCGCAGCCCCTTGTTCCGCAACGTGGGCCCGAGCCAATCCTCCCGTCTCCCATGTCTCGTGCTCCGCGTCCCATCGCATCCAAACTATAACTCCATGTCTTTTCAGCAACATCGCCAGAGAACGGTTTTAACTTGTGTGTTTTCATCAACATCGCGAGAAGACGAAAAAGTGGCATTTTCTCTCCATTTGTTTTCAATAACATCGCCTGGGTCGGCGGCATTTTCTTGCCCCCCCTTTTTTCGTAGCTTGGCGGATGAGAATGAAATAACTCTTTTTATTTCAGTGACATACATTTTTGCCAAAATCTCGCTGTTCACAGCTAACCCCGTTTATTCTCTAGTATATCGCCAGAGACCGCGATATAACCTGAAATTGGCGTGTACTGACCTCGACCTTAACGCTTAAAGCTTTAGTTTCAACGACATCCAATTTCGAGAGGTCCTTCGTCGTCACTTGTTAACCCCTTTGTTTCTGATACTTCGTGAGAAATCGCGGCCATGATTGTAGCGCTGAACTTTACTCCAGCCTTTCCGACCTTATGAGCAGGCTCGGGAGGCACAATCTTGGCAGACACTGAGACCCGCATCGCTAGAAGCCAGAAGCCAGGAGTCAGCCCATCGCTTGCTGTCTACTGCCGCCTAGCGTCTCCCCCGTCCTTTCTCTTCGGTCCTGACTCCTTGTTACACCGGCGCTCTTCCCCTGCCGCAGAGCAATGCAGTTAAGGTTACCACGCTACGCTATTAATGTCAAGATCTGGCCCTAATGCATAGAGGCTACTGAATGTAGCTGCTGTGTGAGCCTAGCGAGGAGTTAGAAGTCGCTAGTTGAGGGCCCAAAACGGGTGGGACCGAGCGGCGGAGCCGGAATCCACGAGGATTCCACCCCAGAGGTACAGAGATCACGGAGAGCAGACGCGAAGAAAAACTCCGGGTCAACAAACCCAGGAACCCTAATCACCAACTGCATAGGCCGAGGGCTTTTCTCCGTGGTCTCTGTGCCTCGGCGTTGAATCTCTTCCTGGCGGCACCAGGGGCGGGGAATTCGGGATACGGGAAGCGGCGCTGGGGATTCGGGGCGGAGGCTCGCTGTCGGCTTTCGTTTTGCCATCCGTCCTTGCTGACAACGGAAGACCCGCATCGGAAATCGGCTTGTTGAATTCCCCCTTTTTCTGCGATACGCTAAGTGGTATGGGGAAAAACTCCAACAGCGATCACCGCAAGTCCGAACGCCGTCCCATCCGGCTCGCCCTGGTGCTCTTGATGGATTCCGATGAAGGGGAGATACGAAACGAAGGGTTTTCCGTTGATCTCTCCCAACATGGGTGCCGGGTAGAGGGCATTACCCCCGTTAGCGAAGGACAATTGGTTCGATTGCTTCCCTGGGAAGCCACGGAAGGCGCCATGGTGGGCCGCGTGGTGTGGGTGGGTGATCCAGCCTCGAAACTGGCGGGCGAAGCAGGCATCGAGTTCCTCCAGCCCCTCCCCTCGGATGTTTAGCGGGGAATCAGTTGTCAGGGGCGGGATACGGGGCACGGGATACTGACCTCGTGGCTGTCAGCTATCACCTTGTGGCTTTCGTATTCCTAACAAGTGAAAACCAAGGGCGGAAGACTTATTCTCCGCCCCACCCAGATTTACAGCCAGAAGCCTTGGCATTTAATTCTGACCTTGTCCGGGCGTACATGACATCTGCCATCCCGAGGTTGTAGTGATCGCTGCGAGTGCAGTGGTTCCCACTTTGTGAACATCCGTTTACCTGTTGGAGGGAGACCCCGAATGCAAAGCAGAGCATATCTTTTCCTTCTCCTCGGTTTGCTTGTATCCTCGTTTTCCCAACAGGTCGGCGAGAAGCCAAATGCCGCCGGCAGGGAAGTCTCGATCACAATCCAGGCGGACAAGCTCCAGCGAGAGGTTCCTCAGCATTTCTTGGGGCTTTCTATTGAGAAGGAGCAACTCAATTCGGGCGAGTTTGGGCGCGAGAATTCCTCCTTATCTCGACTGCTGGACAATCTGGGAGAGGGAACGCTTCGCTTTGGTGGCAACAGCACGGATTACGCGGTCTATGCACCGGTGGAAGCGCAGCTTCCCACTACTTGTCACCTCAAGAAGAAGAGTGCGCTGGCGCCGGCAGCCATCGAGGAGATGTTTCACTTCGCTCAGCAGGTGCAATGGCAGGTCATTTACAGCTTAAACCTGGGATGTTTTGCCCCCGATGCCGCGGCAGAGGAAGCTGAATATGTGAAATCCGTGAGCGGGGGAAACTTGCTGGCCTTCGAGGTGGGCAATGAGCCGGACATGCTGCATCTTCAGGGACTCCGCGAGGCTTCGTATGATACCGCATCTTTTCTCGAACAGTACCACGCCTATCGGCTCGCCGTGCAGAAAGCAGTCCCGGAGGCCCGCCTTTCCGGCCCGGGAGTGGGGCTCTATTTGAACGGCGTCAACTGGCTCCCCAAGTTTTTGACGGCCGAGCCGCAAGGGCTGGCATTCGCCAGTGTCCACTTCTACCCAATGGTGCGGGCCGACGGCTTGCCGAAGGAGATCCCGGCAATTCCCGAGAATTCCCCCGCCTTCCCCACCATCGCGCACCTCTTGAACCCGCGGGTGCCCCAATATGTAATGACCCATGCTTTTGCTTCTCAGGTGCAGGCGGCGGAAGCCCAAAAACTGCCCTTTCGCGTCACGGAGATGAACTCCGCGGCCCGCGGAGGAAAATCCGGCGTGAGCGATGTATTCGCCTCCGCCCTCTGGATTTTGGATTACAGCTTCCGGTTTCTTGCTTTGGGCGTCGACGGAATCGACGTCACGACCGATCTGCCCCATGGCGCCGTTTACTCCGTCATCCAGGTGGAAGATGGGGTACATGTCGCTCGGCCGATCTATTATGGAATGCTTTTCTTTCATCAGGCGGCACAAGGACGTGTGGTGCCAGCGGAGATGGGGAGTGAAGCCACGGACCTCAACTTCTCCGCCTATTCTACGATTGGGCCGGACCACACGCTGAGAGTGTCCCTGATCAACAAGGAACACTTCCTCACTGTGCGCACAAAAATCCAGGTTGCCGGCGGCAGCTACGGGTCGGCAATCGTGCTGCGGCTTTCCGCACCGTCACTGGACTCCCCATCCGGTGTTGAGTTTGGCGGAGCGGCCGTAAAACCTGACGGAAGTTGGCAGCCGGCGTCAGGGGAAACAATTCAGAATGACTCAGGAACCTTGCTTGTCTCTCTGCCTCCCGGCAGCGCCGCTCTCGTCATCGCGCAACCCAGCGCCCACCCTTGAGAAGGTCCACGCGTGGCGCAGAGATTCGTGCTTTCCGGCGGCTGGCGCCGGCCCCGGTTTTTGGGGGGTCTGCGATTTCCCGAAGGGACTTGTGGGAGCGGCAAAAGGCAGTGGAGAAATACAGAGTCTGGGGTCCGAAGTCCAAGGCGCTCGATCGCAAATCGCCAATCACAAATCGACAACCGTCAATTCTTCCATGTTCTGATGATCCGATGGACCAGTGACCCGATCTCTGCAAGGATTGGCGAGATGGCAATTACAGGTCTTCCGGTTTAAGGTCGGTGTGCTTGGCGATGCGGGCAAGCATCCTGGGGCCAATTTCCTCCGAGGCATGGAACGCCCAGGTGAATTCACCCTTGGTCGGGTGGCTAAGTTGAATGTGCGAGGAACCCTTTTGTGCCTTCACGGACCAACCGCTTCGGAGCAGTGCACTGAGGACTTTGCGGGCTTTAGTACTCGGCCAGTAACTCACGGGCAGCAGGCAATGGAGATGTCGAGCGGTCTGTCTTTCTTCTCTTTTTCGATTTCGTCGGCGAGCACGCGCAGGGCGAGGGCCTTAACCTTAGCCACCGCTTCCTGCTTGCTCTTGCCATAGGCGAGGACCCCTGGAAGTGATGTGATTTCGGCAATCCAACGCCCATCTTCCTCGCGGTCCAATTCGATTTGAAACTTCACTCGGCTCGCTCCTATCTAAGGTTCGCTAGTGCCATCGTAGAGCACGGCAGGCGGCAGGTCAACGTCGAAATCTCAACGCAACTTTGGGAGGGCGAAGGGCAGCGGGGAAGACCAGAATCCGAAAGCAGAGGTCCGAAGTCCGGGCGCAAATCGCGAATCCAGGATCCAACGTCTAAACTCCAAAGTCGCAAGCCACAAATTTCGAATCGCTAATCGTCAATCGACAATCGGCAACCGACCATCCCCCAATGGCCCGAGGGCTCGATGAACTGATGAGGCGATGAACCGATTCTGCCTAAATTGACACATCTGAGGGGGTATGTTACGTTGGGATTCAGATTCTTGGTCGTGAAGTCTTCAGTGGGTGACAGGCTGTAAACAGGGTAGGCTTACCAGGATGGAGAATTCGGATCGATTCTTCTTCGAGCGCTTTGGACTGACTGAAACGAATCTCTCGCAGTACTTGGGGGCGGCGCTTTCCGAGGGCGGGGAGTACGCGGACCTCTACTTCGAGCACACCACATCATCGTCGCTGCTGGTGGACGAGTCGCTAGTGAAGACCGCCACCGAAGGAATCACCATGGGCTGTGGCGTGCGCGTGGTGGCGGGGGAGCAGACGGGTTACGCTTACACCGACGACCTGGCCCCGGAAAAGATCATAAAGGTCGCGAAGATTGCGGGGCGAATTGCCAACGGCCCGGCGCGTGTTTCCACCGTGGGCCTGAGCACGCTCGACACCCATCACGATTTCTACCCTGTGGTTGTGCCCTCTACGGATCGCGAATTGTCCGACAAACTCGCACTGGTGCTGCGGGCGGACGTCGCCGCACGCGCTTACGACCCACGCATCAAGCAGGTGCGCGCCACTTACGGCGACCAGATTCGCCACGTGCTGATTGCCGGTTCGGACGGCCGCGTGGTCACGGATTTCCAGCCGCTGGTGCGCCTCAACGTTTTCACCATCGCCCAGGACGGCGACAAGCTCCAGTCTGGTTCCGGCGGGGGCGGTGGGCGAGTGGGGCTGGAGTTCTTTTCCGGTGAACATGAGCCGGAACACTTTGCCAAAGAAGCGGCAAGGCAGGCGATTGTGCAACTCGAAGCGCGCGAAGCTCCGGCGGGGGAGATGGAAGTGGTCTTGGGTCCGGGATGGCCGGGCATTCTGCTGCACGAAGCCATTGGTCACGGCTTGGAAGCGGATTTCAACCGCAAGGGCATCTCGGCCTTCAGCGGCAAGATGGGACAGCGCGTGGCCTCCGACATTTGCACGGTGGTGGATGACGGCACCATTCCGGCGCGGCGCGGTTCGCTGAATGTGGATGATGAAGGCGAGCCCACGCAAAAAACCGTGCTGATCGAAAACGGCATCCTACGCGCGTATTTGCAGGACAAACTGAGCTCCGACATTCTCAAGACCACGCGGACGGGCAACGGGAGGCGGGAAAGTTACGAGCACATTCCCATGCCGCGCATGACCAACACTTACATGCTGGCGGGCACCGACGCTCCCGACGATATCATTCGCTCCGTCAAACGCGGGCTCTACGCATCCAATTTCGGCGGCGGGCAAGTGGACATCACCAACGGCAAGTTTGTGTTTTCGGCATCAGAAGCCTACCTGATTGAAGATGGCCGGCTGACGGCGCCGGTGAAGGGCGCTACACTGATTGGCGACGGTCCGACGGTGCTGACTCGCGTGACCGCCGTGGGCAACGATTTGCAGCTCGATCCGGGAATCGGCACCTGCGGCAAGGACGGCCAAAGCGTGCCGGTGGGCGTCGGTATTCCTACTATTAAGGTTAGCCACTTGACTGTGGGGGGCACAGCCCCGCGGGGCGCTGCATCGTTTACTTAGGGGACGGAGAAGTTAGGAGTTAGAAGCTGGAAGCGAGAAGGAAACTGCCGGCGGTTGAAGCTTTTCTCATGACTCCTGACTTCTAGATTCTAGCTTCTAACTTCTGACTCCGACTTATGGAACAACAACTCGAACAAATCGCCGTGGAACTGGTGAACCGCGCCATGCGTGCGGGCTCGACCGCCGCGGATGTGACCGTTCTGGAATCGGACGAACTCTCCACGGCGCTGCGGCTCGGCCAAATCGAGAAGCTGAAGGAGGCTGACTCCAAGGCCCTGGGATTGCGCATTTTCCTGGGTGTGCGCAGCGCCTCGTCTTTCTCCAGCGATTTTTCCGCCGCTTCTTTGGACCGGCTGGTGGAGCGCACTCTGGCCATGGCGCGGGTCACTTCCGAAGATCCCGCCAGCGGCCTGCCCGATGCGGCGCTGCTGGGCCGGGACCAAGGCGATTTGGATCTTTACTGCGCGGATGTGGCCGAGCTTTCCACTGAAATGTGCATTGACTACGCCCGGCGCGCGGAGCAGGCGGCGCTGGGCGCCGACCCGCGCATCAAAAATTCCGAGGGCGCCTGGTTTGAAGCGAGTGTGGGGCGCAGGGCCTACGCCAACTCCCTGGGCTTCGTGGGCAGTTACCGGTCATCGTATTGCGCGGGCTCCGTTGCTCCGGTGGCGGAGGATGGCGGCATGCAGCGCGACTATTGGTATTCCGTATCGCGCCGCCATAGCGCGTTGGAAAGCCCCGAGGCGGTGGGACGCAAGGCGGCGGAACGCACTTTGCGCAAGCTCGGGGGGCGCAAAATGGCAACGTGCCAGGTGCCGGTGATTTTCGACCCGGAAACCGCGCCTTCACTCGTCGGCCACATTTTTGAGGCGGTGCGCGGTGACGCCATCTATCGCAGCGCCTCGTTTCTGACCGGGAAGCTGAACCAGAAGGTGGCGAGCGAACGCGTGACCATATTCGATGACGGCCTGCGTCCGGGCGGGTTCGGCACGCGCCCCTTTGATGGCGAGGGGATCCCTGCTTCCGTGACGCCGGTCATTGAAAAGGGCGTGCTCAGCAATTACCTGTTAAACTGCTACACGGCGCGCAAGCTGAACATGCGGACCACGGGAAATGCCTCGCGGGGTGTCTCCGGACCACCCAGCACGGGGCCGAAGAACTTCTATATGGCGCCGGGGCAGCATAGCGCCGAGGAAATCCGCAAATCCGTGAAGGCGGGTTTCTACGTTACCGACTTGATCGGCTTTGGCGTGAATACGGTGACGGGTGATTACTCCCGCGGGGCGGCGGGAATGTGGATTGAAAACGGAGAGTTTGCCTATCCGGTGGAAGAGGTCACCATCGCGGGAAATCTGGCGGAGATGCTGAACCATATCGAGATGGTGGGCTCGGACCTGGAATTTCGCAGCGCCATTGCGGCGCCTACCTTACTGATTTCCGGCCTGACGGTGGCTGGAACCTGATTGATAACCATGCCTCGGAATGATAACGGTATATCCACTCTAATTATTATCTTAATTGTGGCTGTGGTTCTGGCGGCACTGACTTTGGTCCTGGTGCTCCAGCAGCATCAAGCGGTATCGCGTGCGGCTTCCGGCGGGGCCGGGCGGCCGGCGCTGAGCGCGGAGCAGAAGGCTTACCTCGACTCGCTGGCTTTCGCCGATTTCCGCATGAGTGCCGCCGTCAACTATCTCGGCGACACGGTAACCTACCTGGATGGAAGCGTTACGAATAAGGGATCGAAGGCGGTACGCCGCCTCGATGTGGAATTGACGTTCGTGGATGTGCTCAGCCAGGTTGTGCTGCGGGAAACCGCTCACCCACTATCGGATCGCGCCAAGCCCTTACCGCCGGGTGAAACCCGCGCCTTCCGCGTGACCTTTGAGCATATACCGGTGGATTGGAATCAAGCGCCGCCAGCGGTCAAGGCGGTGTATGTGGAGTTCTAGGGGCGGAGAAGACGAAACTCGAAAATCGAAACTCGCCCCGATTTTCGGATTTCGATTTTCGAATTTCGCCCTTCCCCTGTTTGTTAGCGTCCCAATTCCAAGCGGCGGTAAAGGGGCAAAGGCAGGCCGGCTTTTTCCATTTTGGCCTGGGTTAGGGCCACGTCGTAAGAAATGCGGTAATACTCCACTTCTCTTCGGTCCGTGTCGAGAACGGCGAACCCGGCGCGCCAGTCGTGGTCGCGCGGTTGGCCTACGGAGCCGGGATTGATCAGAAAGCGCGCGGTGTCCTCCAGCCGGAGAGTCAGGGTCAGACCATCCGGCGCAGCAGGGATGCGGATGGATTGAAAACGTCCGGTATTCGTAATCATGAAGCCACCTTGCAGGTGGGTGTGGCCAAAGCAAACGATTTGATTCTCTGCTCCACGCAGCAAGGGCAATGCTTGTGCGGGCCCCAGAATGTAGTCGTCCTCATCGTGGGGTGACCCGTGCACGACAATGAACCCCTCGATCACCGCGGGACCCATGGGGAGGGCGCGAAGATAGGCCAGATGTTCGGGCGTGAGGGCTTGGCGAGTCCATTCCGTGGCCATGCGCGCGTAAGGATTGAACTCTTTGGCGTCGTCGATTCCGCAACAGGCCTTGTCGTGGTTGCCGCGGATAACAATCTTGCAAAGGTTGCGAATCTTATCAATCACCTCGTTGGGATTCGGGCCGTAGCCCACAAGATCGCCAAGACAAACCGCCATGTCGTATTTCCCGGCGGCGAGTTCAAGACAAGTATAGAGAGCTTCGAGATTGGAATGAACGTCGCTGAGCAGTAGGTAGCGCATAGGGACACCAAGAATGCAGGATTATAGACTAGAAGGCCCGGCAAAGGGCGCAAAATCCGCTTTGATGGAAATTGGGTCTGGCGTCATGGGCAGGGAATGAGTTGGGTACGGTGCGGAGATTTTTGACCGCTGGCGCGGAATTCGCTAGAATTCAAAGAGTTAGGCGCCTCGCTTCGCCGGCGCCAGAGTGAGAAACATGCTGCGTTTCCAAACTGCCGGGGAGTCGCATGGTCAAGGCTTGGTAGCCATCCTACAAGGATTGCCCGCCGGGCTGCGAATCGACTTTGACTATGTGAATCGTGAGCTGAAACGCCGCCAGGGGGGCTACGGGCGCGGCGGGCGCATGAAGATTGAAACCGACACGGCGCAATTCCTCTCCGGTGTGAGGCATGGCCAGACCATTGGTTCGCCCATCGCTATCCTGGTGGTGAATCGGGATTGGGAAAACTGGAAAGAAGCGATGGCGGTGGAAGACTGGCCGGAATCACGGGCCAAATATAAACCCCTTTCGCCGCCGCGGCCGGGGCACGCAGATTTGGCGGGCTGCCTGAAATACAACTTCCGCGAGGCTCGCTATGTTCTGGAGCGAGCCAGCGCGCGCGAGACCACCGCGCGGGTGGCGCTGGGGGCTTTGGCCAAGCTCTTTTTGAAAAGTTTCGCCATTGAGGTAGCCAGCCACGTTGTGGCGCTCGGGGAGGTGAGGTTGGCCGATGAGCGTGTGCCGTTTGAGGCCGTGTTGGCTCTGCGCGATCGGGAAGATTTGATGCTGGCTTGCGTGGATCCCTCGACCGAAGCTCGCATGAAAGAGGTGGTGGATCGCGTCACGGAAAACCGTGATACCGTGGGCGGAACGTTTGAAGTGATCGCCCGCGGCCTTCCCCCCGGCTTGGGGTCCTGCGCCCAGTGGGATGAGCGGCTCGATGGCCAGTTGGCGCAGGCCGTCATGTCGATTCAGGCCGTCAAAGCGGTCGAAATCGGCAGCGGCATCGCCGGCGCCGCGGCGATGGGCTCAAACGTACACGACGAAATTGGGTACGACCGCGCCCATACGCGTTTTACGCGCAAAACCAATCGTGCCGGCGGCTTGGAAGGTGGAATCACCAACGGGGAGGACCTGGTGGTGCGAGGATATCTGAAGCCCATTTCCAGTCTGCGGCGTCCGCTGGAATCGGTGGATTTTGAAAGCAAGGAAACGGTCAAGGCTGCCTACGAGCGCTCGGATGTTTGTGTGGTGCCTGCGGGCGGCGTGGTGGGCGAGGCGATGGTGGCGCTCATCCTGGCACGCTCGTTTTTGGAGAAGTTCGGCGGAGACTCGATGGAAGAGACGCGCCGGAATTTTGAGGGGTACTCAGAGCAAATTAGGAGGTTCTAGCTCGAGAATCGAAACTCGGAAACCGAAACTCGAAAATCAGAAACTCGATCCGCGCGGATTGTGCGGGCTTTACTTTCTGTGCCAGCGCCCCTCGCGAGTTTCGAATTTCGAGTTTCGAATTTCGAGTTTCGAATTCTGAGTTTCGAAGATGATCTATCCCATCGTCAAATACGGTCGAGAGGTTCTGGAGAAGCCCGGCAACCCCATCACGGAGTTCGACGGCAAATTGGAGAAACTGGTGGCGGACATGTTTGAGACCATGTACGCGGCCAATGGTGTGGGCTTGGCGGCGCCGCAAATCGGGCTGCCGCTGCGGTTGTCCGTTATCGACACGACGGCGGGCGAAGATCCCAAGGCCAGGGTGGTGCTGGCCAATCCCCTGATCCTATCCGTGGAAGGCGAGCTTGTGCAGGAGGAAGGATGTTTGAGCTTGCCGGATTTTCGTGCCAAAACGCCACGTCCGGAGCGCGCCACGGTGCGGGCCCAGGATATTCACGGCAAGGAATTCACCATGACCGGTGAGGGCCTGCTGGCGCGCGCCTTCTGCCATGAGATCGATCACCTCAACGGCAAACTCTTCATCCAACACGTCGGCCGCCTGAAGCGGGAGTCCATCAAGCGCAAAGTGCGCAAAATGATAAAAGCGGGGGAGTGGTAAAACGGTTGTCGGCAGTCGGTCGTCGGTTGTCGGAGGGCGGAAGTGTCACGACGGTTCAAGGGTGATGGCAATGGAGGGAAGAAGCTACCGGGATCTCGAACTGTGGCAGAAGGCCATGGACCTTGTCGTAGAGTGTTATGGCGCCACCAAGAAGTTACCAGACTGCGAGTTATATGGCCTGATTAGCCAAATCAAGCGTGCCGCAGTATCCATCCCCGCTAATGTGGCGGAGGGGCAAGGGAGGCAGCACCGACCCGAGTTCATCCAACATCTGTTCATCGCTTACGGGTCGCTCACCGAAGTGGAGACTCACATTCAGATTGCCCGGCGCTTGAATTACTTGAATGATGATGACGAGCGGCGACTTCTGCAGCGGACAGGAGAAGTGGGGCGCCTGCTCAATGGCTTGTTGCGGTTCTTAAGACGAAAGAATGCGGACGCTGCTGGCGCACCCACCGAAAACCGACAACCGGAAACCGACCGCTCATGAACCTCCTTTTTTGCGGCACGCCCGATTTCGCTGTTCCCACCCTGGAAAGGCTCATCGCGGATGAATTTGCGATCGACCTCGTAGTGACCAATCTGGATGAACCCAGTGGACGCGGGTACGAAGTGAAGGCTCCGCCCGTGAAGCAAGCGGCTCTACGAGCGAGCTTGAAAGTCTACCAACCGGCAAAGTTGAAAGATCCTGCAACGGTGGAATTCCTATCGCGCTTCCGGCCCGACGCCATCGTGGTGGTGGCTTACGGGCACATCCTTCCGCAATGGATGATCGACCTGCCGCGGCTCGGCTGCATTAATCTGCACGCCTCGCTTCTGCCCAAGTACCGTGGCGCGGCGCCCATTCAGTGGTCTCTGATTCGTGGCGAATCCGTAACCGGCGTCACCACCATGCGAATCGATGTGGGGTTGGATACCGGCGACATTCTGCTGAAAAGGGAAGTCGAAATCGAGGACGATGACACCGCGGAAACACTGGGCGAGCGGCTTAGCCACGTTGGGGCGGACTTGATGATTGAGACCTTGCGGCGGCTGGAACGGGGCGATCTGGAGGCGCAGCCCCAGGACTCCGCGCAGGCGACGCTGGCGCCCATTTTGAAAAAGGAAGATGGGCGAATCGATTGGAACCTCACGGCCCTGGAAATTTGGAATCGCATTCGCGGCCTGCGCCCCTGGCCGGGGGCTTACACGGAATTCCGCGGCAAGAACCTGCACCTTTGGGCGGCATCACGCCCGATGGCGGGCGAAAGGGTACAACTCGTTCCGGGAACTCTTGTTGTTGACCATGGCAGACTCCGCGTGGCGTGCGGCCAGGGAACAATTCTAGAGCTTACGGAAATCCAACTGGAAGGCCGCAAGCGCCTTGCGCCGCGTGATTTTCTCAATGGGGTGAAGGTCTTGGCCGGAGAGAAAGTGGAATGAGCAAGGAATTCTGAATTATGAACTCTGAATTCCGAAAGCAAATTACCGTGCAGGATTTGCACGTGGGTTCTTCGGTTTCATCGTTCACAATTTGTAATTCATAATTCGTAACTGTCCCCATCATGCCTGTTTCCCCCGCTCGAAAAATCGCTTACCAAATCCTGCTTCGCATGGAATCGGGCCATGGCTTCGCCGTGGACCTCTTGCATACCCCCGAGGTTTCTGCCCTTAAGGAGGCCGACCGGCGGTTTGCCACCGAAATCGTCATGGGCGTATGGCGTTGGCGCGGCGAGCTGGACTTCCAGATCGAGCACCTTTCGGGCAAGAAGGGGAAAGTGTTCGATTCCGAAGTGCGAACGATTCTCCGCATGGGCGTTTACCAGATTCGCTTTTTGGAGAGGGTTCCGAAGCGCGCGGTAGTGGATGACGCCGTCGAGCTGACGAAAGCCGCGCGCAAGCGTTCTGCGGCGGGATTGGTCAACGCTGTCTTGAGAAAGTGTGAGCCTCCCAATGACCGCATGCACGGCCGCGACTTCGAACGCCTATCCGCCGAGAATCGGGAGAGCGTGCGGCGCGCCTTTCCTGCATGGTTGTTGAAGCGGTGGGAGAGGATTACCGCTCGTGGCGCGGTCGACCTGCCCCTATCCATCGGGGCCTTGGACGTGACCGCTCTCGGGCGGGCCCCCCGTGCCACCACAACGGACCAACATTGCGAACTGGAAGCGATGCAACTGGCTTATGCCAGCCTCGCGACGCCGCGCACCACGCTGCGGGTGGTAGACACTGGCGCGAGTTTGCAAGACATTCAGCAGGAGTTGCAAGCGGAGGGCGTGGTCACGTCGCCTTGCCAGTACGCTGCGGCGCATGGGCTGACGGTGGAATCCGGACAAGTTCAAAACACCCGAGCCTTCCGCGAGGGGCGTGTGGTAATTCAGGACGAGGCTTCGCAACTGGTGGCGGAACTCGTTTCGCCCGAGCCCGGCGTGCGTGTTCTTGATCTCTGCGCCGCCCCCGGAATGAAGGCCGGACAACTCGCGCAAATGTTAGGCGCCGGGACGGTGGTGGCATGCGACCGCAGCGCCGCGCGCTTGCGCACCATGGCCACACTGCTGCCGCCATGGGTTCCCGCGGGGGTTCGGCTGTCAATGGTTCGACTGGACGCCACGCGCGCGCTTCCCTTCGCGGTGAAGTTTGACCGGATCTTTCTCGACGCCCCCTGTTCGGGCACGGGGACGCTGGCGCGCAATCCGGAAATCAAATGGCGCCTGCGTCCGGAGGATATAACCCGCCTCGCGGAGTTGCAGGCCACGATGTTGCGGAACGGGCTTTCCGCCCTGGCGAACGGCGGTCGATTGGTTTATGCCACCTGCTCGCTGGAGCCGGAGGAAAACGAAGGGGTGGTGGAGAAGGTCCTAAGCGAACAGCCGGCATTTCGAGTTCTTACCTCGCACGAACTTTCCTTAAAGCATCCGCATCTGATCCCCTTCTTCGATTCGCGAGGATATTTCCGCACCCGCCCCGATCAACACTCGATGGACGGATTCAACGCCGCGGTGATGGTCCGGCAGGGAAGCGAATAGTTTCCGGCCGCGGCGGTCGGGTGACGGGGTGATCGGATCATCGGTTCATCGGCACATCCGACCGTGGGGGAATTTGGCAATGGGTTCCTGATCCGTCATTTTTTTGGGGGGGGGATAGGATATCGGGGGTGTTCCAGAGGTCCTGGGAAGTCCCCAGGCGGGGTTGACAAGCCGTGATGAGCCCTAATGATC
>Ga0326728_10005572_pt1 | contig 35064 bp, 30 predicted proteins | sample MB3enrmetagenome_FD_207602 | JGI IMG/M metagenome (GOLD analysis project Ga0326728, IMG submission 207602) | Lab enriched peat soil microbial communities from McLean, Ithaca, NY, United States - MB31MN | ecosystem: Environmental > Terrestrial > Soil > Wetlands > Peat | place: USA: New York...
ACGGGATTCTGGACTTCGGCTATGCCGTCGCGCGCGATCCCAAGCTCAAGGCGAAATACGGGGCCAAAGTCGAGCAGTACGTGAAATTGGCCAAGCGGGATTTCTTCGAGAAATGGGACGCGCGCGGAACCTGGATCGAGGACGGCCCGTACGGCGTGTATGTCGGCTGGGACAAGTATGGGATGCCGGGACAATACAAGAACTGGACGGTCAATACGGATGCGCTCTGCGGCGGCCAGTCCCACTTGACGCTGCCGTTCAACAAGGAGATCGACGTTGGGGTGGTGGCGCTTCGAATCTGGCAGATCACCGGAGAAGAAAAGTACAAGCAGCGCTCGGAGAAACTCTTCGGCTACATGAAGAGCCGCATGCAGAGGTACAAGAACGAATACCACTGGAACTACTGGGAGCCGGGCGGGCAGTGGGACCTGCGCGCCGGCCAGCCGCCTACGCGCCACTGGGTCGGCGTACACCCGGAGCGCAACTATCAGTCCGGCGAAGTGAGCAACATTCTCAAGGCATACAACGCGGGGATCGTCTTCACGGAAGAAGATATCCGGGGCATCGTCAACACGAATTTGAAGATGATGTGGAATGGGGACGGGAGTAAGCCGCTGTTCGCCAACTCGAACGCGGATTTGCTGGGCCCGATGACACCGGCGGCGTATGCCGGCAAGCACGCCGGCGACTTGTGGGGAGCGTTGGCGCAGGTCGATGGCGTGGCGCGGGGGATCGCCGCCGCGCGCATGGACGCGAGGCAAGGGCAAGGGCAGGGGCAGGGGATGCGGACTGAGTACTTCCGGAACGTCACGGCCAGGACGCCGCCGAGTTACCAGCGCCGGGATGTGCAGGGCCAGGTGGAGATTCCCCTGGTATACGCGCGCTTCCCGCTCGGCAACGTGCGGACCGTGCAGATGGGCGCGGCGCTGCCCAGCATCTTTGCCTCCGGCCGGAAGTCGGTGCTCATCTGCAAATTGATCGAGCCCGGCAACCTGGAGGTGGCCTTGTATTCGCCCGACGGAGAGAAAAAGCTGGCGACGCTCTTCCAGGGCCAAAGACAGGGCGGCCCCGACGGCCTCGAAGGAATCTTCTACTTCCCGTTCGAGGGAAAGGATCCGTCCAACGGAAAGGCGTTCCGGCCGGGCGACTACCGGGTGCGCTGGACCGTCGCCGGCGACGGGTACCGCGAATACCCGATCACCATTCTGCGAGCGAAGCGATAGCGGAAGGATTCGGAATATGCGAACGGCAATCGTAATGGCCATGGTTTTGGCCGGAGGCTGGGCGGCGAAAGCGGCGCCGGCTCAGGAGAGCCCGGCCGCTCAAGCGGCTGAGGGGATCTACAACGATCGGATGCGCGACCCGTATTGGAAACCGGATTACACCGGAGAGGACTTCGCCTGGCATGCGGTCTTCAATATGGGGCGCTTCCTGGAAGGCTATGAGGCGACCGGGAATACCGTCTTCCTGGATTGGGGCGTGAAGTACTACGATGCCTTGATCGCAAAAATGGCCGAGGGGCCGGACGGCTACAAGGGATGGATCGGGCCGTTCGAGGACAACTACAAATACTGGGCCGATGATCACGTCGGCGATGCGGTCATATTCGACGGAATCCTGGACTTCGCCTATGCGGCCGTGCGCGATCCCAAGCTCAAGGCGAAGTACGGCGCCAAGGCGCGGCAGTACGCGGAACTGGCCAGGCGGGATTTCTTCGAGAAGTGGGACGCGCGCGGAACCTGGCACGAGGACGGGCCCTACGGCGTGTACGTGCAGTGGAACAAGTTTGGGATGCCCGGCGAGTACAAGAACTGGACACCCAAGGCGGATTGCACCTCATCCGGTATGACCCTGCCCTTCAACAAGGAGATCGACATCGGGGTCGTGGCGCTCCGGATCTGGCAGGTCACCGGAGAAGAAAAGTACAAGCAGCGGGCGGAGAAGATTTTCGGCTACATGAAGAGCCGCATGCAAAGGTACAAGGACGAATACCACTGGAACTATTGGGAACCGGGCGGGCAGTGGGACCTGTCCGCCGGAACCCCGCCGACGAGGCATTGGATTAACGTGCATCCGGAGCGGAACTACCAGTCCGGCGAGGTGGTCAACATTCTCAAGGCCTACAACGGAGGGATCGTGTTCACCGAGGACGACATCCGCGGCATCGTCAACACCAATCTGAAAGTGATGTGGAACGGCGACAAGCAAAAGCCGCTATTCGCCAATTCGAACGCGGACCTGAAAGGCGCCCTGACGCCGGCGGCCTATCATTTACCGACGCGGAGTTATACCGGCGTCCTTGCCAAGCAAGCCGGTGAATTATGGGACGCGCTCGCGCAGGTTGACGGCGTAGTGCGGGGGCTTTTTGCGGCCGAGATGGCCAACCAGCAGGGAATCCAGGCTGAGTATTTCCGGAACGTGACCGCCAAAACGCCTCCCAGCTACCAGCGGCGGGATGTCCGGGGCAAGGTAGAGGTTCCCCATGTGTACGCGCGTTTCCCGCTGGGCAACGTGCGAACGGTCACGATGGCGGCCGCGCTGCCGAGCATTTTTGCCTCCGGCCAGAAGTCGGTGCTCATCTGCAAACTGATCGAGCCCGGCAATCTGGAAGTGGCCTTGTATTCTCCGGACGGAGAGACCAAGCTGGCGACGCTCTTCCAGGGCCAGCGACACGGCGGCCACGACGGCCTCGAAGGAATCTTCTACTTCGGCTTTGACGGAAAGAATCCGTCCAACGGAAAGGCGTTTCCGCCGGGCCACTACCGCGTGCGCTGGACCGTCGCCGGCGACGGCCACCGCGACTACCCGATCACGATTCAGAGAGCGAAGCGATAGCGGGCCGCCGGCCGGTCTTGGCCGATCGCGCTGACGGGCGGCGCTGTGTTGGGCGCGGGCAGTCCCGTTCGAACCTCGGTTGCCATTGCAGTTGTATCGGATGCGGTTGTACCATGGCCATTCGTGCCAACTTGCACCCTACAACTCAATGAGTGGGCTATCACCTGATCTCCTCGCCGCGATCGAATCGGTCACCGCAAAACGTGCCCGGACCGTGATTGATCACATCCTGAAGCATGGGTTCATCACGACCGAGGATCTCAAAACGAAGTACGGCTACAATCATCCGCCACGAGCGGCACGCGATGTCAGGGAGGAAGGAATTCCGCTGGAGACCTTTTCCGTAGAAGGGTCGGACGGCCGAACTATTGCTGCTTACCGTTTTGGCGATCCAACGAAGATCGAGAATAACAAGCTGGGTGGGCGCCAGATTTTCGCAAAGAAACTGAAAGCATCACTGTACGCCCGGCAGTTGGGGCGGTGCGGAATCTGCGGCCAGGCTTATGAGATTCGATATCTCCAGATTGACCATCGCGTGCCCTACGAAGTTGCTGGAGAAGCTGCTTCTCCAATGACGGACGAAGGTGGCTTTCTGATGATCTGCGGCTCCTGCCAACGCAGCAAGTCGTGGTCATGTGAACACTGCAAGAACTGGCAGGAATTGAAAGACCCGGGTACCTGCCACGCCTGCTATTGGGCATCGCCGGAGGAGTACGCACACGTCGCGCAGCAGGCGGTCAAGAGAGAGGTTGTGGTCTGGTCTGGCGAAGAAATCAAGTCCTATGAGGTCGCACGAGGAAGGGCCCAAGCGCTGAACCTAACGCTTGCTGAATATCTGAAGCGGCTGGCAGCGAAGTGACGGTTTTCACGCGAGCAAGCTCAGTTGCCTATCCTCCACTTCGGATGCAGCAACGCTGTAGTAGAGGCTTCCGTTCTTACGAATTGCAGGCGAGACATAAAGGGACTCCACGGTCTCAGCGTCTTCTCCGTTCAAGGTAGCCTGTGAACTCTTTCCGGTGTGGATGAGAACACGCCTCAGGTGCAGTTCCTCTGGCAAGGGTTTTCCGTAGGTGCGGGTTCCACAAGTGCCATCAAAGCTTAACAGAAACGGCACATTCTTAATGTTGAGACGATCCAGACTGGCCATCAGACGATCAAAATCTAGCTGCTGAAAATATCGAGGGTCGCGGGCGTCACTGACCCCCTGATAGGGAGGGTCCATGTAGACCAGATCATTCGCGGTCGCCTGCTCCAACAGCCCTTGGTAGTCACCGCTTAACGCCTCCGTCTTACCGCGAAGGAGAGCGCTAGCGCCCCGGATTTCGTGGCGCATCTTCTTGGGGTGCATTCCGCTTCGCCGGTGGTCAGCAGATTGGTTGAACTCTCCGCTTGAACTAAAACGAACCGCATTCTTGACGCACCGGGCCAAGAGGTATAGGAGTTGCGCCGGTTGGCGTTCCTCGTTGAACTGCCGCCGAACAGAGAGGTAATGGGTCCGGGGATCAGACCTCTGTGCCTCCCAGATCCGTTCGTAGTCGTCAGCAAATTCGAGCGGGCGCTCTATGATGTTTTTCCAGATCTCGACGAGCGGTCCCAACGAATCGCCAATCCAGTAGCGCTCTGCCAACCGCCTGCTTGCAGCCGCGAGCGTTGTGGCAGCCGATCCCGCAAAAGGTTCAACCAAGCAGCGAATGCCGCCCGGCACGTGGTCGAGGATCACCTTTGCCAAAAGGCGCTTGCTGCCCTGGTAAGGGATGGGATGCGGAACTCTGGTCATCACTTCTCTTATCGGTGCACTCCTCCGTTTAGTTTAGTCCGAAGCGGACCATTTGGCACGCCCCAACCAAAGTGAAGCCGCTCAGCCTGAAACTACGGCACCCGCAGTTCGCCGGCCCGCTGAGCCCTTCGAAAACGCCGATTTGTTGGCCCCGCGGATTCAGTGACTTCGGCCCTCGGAACCCGGGTCGGGGGCGGTCGGCCCGCCGACGGCGTTTTCATCCTTGGTTGTGGCGGACCCCAGCGGCCGCAATGTGGGATTCACAACACCATCAAAACTATCTCCGCCCCGTTTTCAACACCTTGCGGAAACCCCACCTCACATCCCCTCCGACCTCTGCTAAACCTGAACACGTCAGGGCCGCTTCGTGCGGCCCATAAGCGCAAATGGTTCATGAACCGTAATCGTCGGACGCTTCGGCGTCCAAGGTGCATTCCCCCGTCCTCGGGAATCTGAAGCAGGCTATATGCACTGTGGAGGGTGAAAGAGGGCTTACCGCGCCGGACATAAGAGGAAGCGCGGGAAACGATAGGAGGCAGTCGACTACCAAAGCAGAGAGCAGCGGGCCAGGCGAGGCGGACCCTTTTCGGCAAAGCTTCCCCCAGACGACTACGTCCCTTTGGCCGGGGGCGTATGCCGTGCGGATTCCTTCTTCCAGGATCTGCCGCACAGCCTGCACTCCTCTCACCCGCCGCGCGTCGCAGCCCGGACGGTGTGAGGAGTGCAGGACCGAGCCGCCGTTGTTCTCTCGCACCTCGTTGGGCGTCCGGCAGGGCGCCCAACGCCAGACGATTCTGATTAGCCGTTGTGGGGCAGGCGTCTACGCCTGAAAGAATCCGGGGACACTCCGGGCCGGCTTTGCGGAACGCCCGGCTCGCGGACGCGCGCAGGCGTGTCCCCAGGATTCATGCCAGTGACCAGTGCTTTCCCGCCAACCACCGATGCCGTAGTGTCTTCAAACGTCCCCAAGAGTGCCTGCGCTACAATCGGAAAAGCAACACCCCCCGAAACGGAAAGGTTTTGAACGTACGTGGCTTCGAGGCCCCATAGCGTAGTCGCGCTGTACCCGGGATCGTTCGACCCGATCACGAACGGTCACCTCGACCTGATCGAACGTGGCGCCCGGCTGTGCGACCGTTTGATCGTGGCCATCCTGCGCAATGAGGACAAGAAGCCGCTATTCACCGTCGACGAGCGCGTGGACATGCTCCACGAGGTGGTTCGCTGCTACCCCAACGTGGAGGTCGAATCGTTCGATGGCCTGCTGGTGCATTACGCGCAGCAAAAAGGCGCCACCGTAATCCTGCGAGGCATCCGCGCGATCTCCGACTACGAATACGAGCTGCAAATGGCGCTGATGAACCGCCGCCTGTGCCCCGCCATCGAGACCGTTTTTCTCATGGCCGGCGAAGCGAATTCGTTCATCAGCTCGCGTCTCGTAAAGCAGGTCATCGCGCTCGGAGGAAACATCTCGGGATTGGTGCCGCCCTCGGTGGAGGCGCGGCTCCGGGAACGCGTCCTGAACGGTCTGTAAGAACCATGCTTCAAACCGGAGAGCTTTCGGAACGGATCTCGCGCATCGGCGTTTCGGCCACAATGAAGGTGGCGGCCGAGGCGGAACGGCTCAAGCGCGCGGGTCTGGATGTGGTGGATTTCGGAGCCGGCGAGCCGGACTTCCCCACGCCGGACAACGTGAAACAGGCGGCCGTCCGCGCGATCGCCGCCAACTTCACCAGGTACACCTCCTCGGCGGGAACGCTCGATCTGCGCGAGGCGATTTGCGCGCGCCACGCCGCCGATTTCGGCACGCACTACGAACCCTCGGAATGCGTTGCCGCGGTCGGGGCAAAACAGGCGATCTTCAATCTCATGCAGGTCCTGGTGAATCCGGGCGACGAGGTCGTCATCCCCGTCCCCTACTGGGTCACCTACAAGGACGTGGTGAACTACGCGCACGGCAAGTGCGTCTTCGTCGAGACATACGAAGAGAGCGGGTTCCAGGTCACGGCCAAAATGATCGAGCCGTTCCTGACGAGCCGTACGCGCCTGGTGTTAATCAATTCTCCTTCGAATCCGAGCGGCGCGGTCATCGATCGCGAGGAGTTCGAGCGCATTCGCCACCTGACCTCGAAGCGCGGCATCTACTTGCTCACGGACGAGTGCTACTGCCGGTTCCTCTACGACAGCGCGCCGTATTCGATCGCGTCGGTGGCGGGAGCCAAGCCCTCCGTGCTGGTGGCGGGCTCGGTGTCGAAAACTTACGCGATGACAGGCTGGCGCGTCGGCTGGGTGCTCGCGCCGGAGCCGGTAGCGGCGGCGGTCGTGAAACTGCAAAGCCAGAGCACCTCCAACGTGACCTCGATCGCGCAGAAAGCGGCGGCCGAGGCGTTGCGCGGTCCGCAAGATTCCGTCGGCATCATGCTGGCCGAGTACCGGCGCAGGCGGGATTTCGTCGTTCGCCGGCTCCGCGAGATTCCCGGCGTAACCTGCAGCGAGCCACAGGGCGCTTTCTATGCGTTCCCCAACGTGTCCGTGGCCCTCCGCGAGGATGGCATCCGCGACACGATCGAGTTCTGCGAAAGGCTGCTCGGGCGAGAGCACGTCGCGGTCGTTCCCGGCGAAGCGTTTGGCTCGGGCGGGCACATCCGCATCTCCTATGCAGCCGCGATGCCGGAGCTCGAGCGCGGGCTCGCGCGCATTCACAAATTCATCACAGACCAGGCCCGATGATTCTCCCGCCCCTGCGACTGCTGCCTTCCTATCGCGAAAAGATCTGGGGAGCCACCGCCCTCGAGCCCTGGTTCCGCGACAGCAAGACCAAGATCGGCGAGGTGTGGTTCACCTTCGACCAGAACCGCACCGGGGATGGCCGGGTTCTCTCGGACCTCATGCGCGAATACGGCGCGGACTTCACCGGCGCCGACCGGCCCTGGGATTCCTTCCCCCTGCTGGTCAAGTTTATCTTCACCACGGATCGCCTCTCGGTGCAGGTCCACCCAAACGACGCGCAGGCGCGTGCGTGGGAGTCCTGCCCGGGAAAGACCGAGATGTGGCATATCCTGCGTGCCGAGCCGGGGGCCGCGATTGCGCTCGGATTCAAAGAGGTCATCTCTTCCCAACGGCTCCGCGAGTCCGCCCTGAGCGGCGAGATCGAGGACCTGATCCGATGGTTCCCGGTGCGCGCCGGGGATACCTTCTTCACACCGCCCGGAACGGTACACGCGATCGGCCCGGGCTTGGCGCTGGTCGAGATCCAACAGAACAGCGACATCACCTACCGGCTGTACGACTACGGCCGGCCGCGCGAGTTGCACCTGGATAAAGCGATCGCCGTCGCGCATTGCGTGCCCCACCCGGGGCCTTCCGCGCCCGTGGATCTGGGCGATGGGCGGCAGCGCCTGGTCTCGTCGGAGCACTTCGTCACCGAACGGATCCAGTATGCGCGCGAGACTGTCTATTGTCCCGAGCGCGGCCGCATCCACATCCTGATCATCCTCGATGGCCGCGGCACGCTCGGCGGCCGGCCGTTCGGTCCGGGCGAATGCTGGCTGGTTCCGGCCAGCGCGGAGCCATTCCCGATCTCCGTCCGGTCGCCCGTGACGTTGCTGCGCACCTACGTGCCGCCGCCGCAACCGCTCCCTGACGGTCGCGGCTCAGTTCCATAGTCGCGCCTTACCGAGCCGCGACCGTCAGGGAGCGGCTTCCGGCTGATGCCCCCGCATCCTTAGTCGTTCCTTACCGAGCCGCGACCGTCAGGGAGCGGCTTCCGGCTGATGCCCCCGCATCCTTAGTCGTTCCTTACCGAGCCGCGACCGTGAGGGAGCGGCTTCCGGCTGATGCCCCCGCATCCTTCAGCCGATCGCCAGGTCGTCGGCGCGCTCAAGCGGAGTACCGCAGCGCCGGCAGATCACGGCCAGGCAGTCGCCGCAAACGAGCGGGTCCTCGATTTCCTCGGCGCATTTAGGACAGTAGAGCTCGATGCGCGGCGGTGATTCGCGGGTCTCTTCATCCCCCATATTGTTAAACTACCAGAGGGAGCGGTTGCCCTCTGTCGAGATGTCTCATCTCAGAGTCGTACTGGCCGTAGCGTTTGTGTGCGCACTCGCCGGATGCTCGTCCGGTCCGCGGCATGAACCTGAAATTGGCGAAGCGTTTGCCGGTCCCGCTACGCTGAAGCTGCGGAAAGATATCGATCCGCGCTCCGCGGAAATCGCGACCGTCAGCCACGGCGACCGGCTCGCGATCATCAACCGGCGGCGGCGGTTCGTCAAGGTCCGCACGAGCCGGGGCATCGAGGGCTGGACGGATTTGCGCCAATTGCTCGCCCCCGAACAGATGGCGGAGCTCAACCAGCTTGCCGAGACGGCCGAGCGCCTCCCTTCGCAGGGCGCGGCGACGGTCTTCGAGGCGCTGAACGCGCACACACAGCCCAACCGGCAGTCTCCGAACTTCTATCGCATCAGGGAAGGCGAAGCGGTGGACGTGGTCGCGCACAAGCTGGTTCCGCGCGTCCCTTTCGAGAACAAGGCGATCCTGCCTCCCCCGGCTCCCAGGGGGAAGGCCGGCAGCAAGCCCAGAGAGGGACCGCGAATCCCGCGCGTTCCCATGCCCCCGGCGCCCAAACTGCCCGACAACTGGCTGGAGTTGTCCAAGAGCCCGGCTGCCCCGGAACTGGCGCCTTCAGAGCCGGAGCCTCCCCCGAAACCCACACCCCTCGATGACTGGACGCTCGTGCGCCTCAAGAATGGCCGAGCCGGCTGGGTGCTCACCGCCAGCCTTAAGATGAACATCCCCGACGAAGTGGCGCAATACTCCGAAGGGCACCGCATCACGTCGTATTTTTCAACCGGCGACGTCAATGACAACGGCCAGATAAAGCACGACTGGCTCTGGACCACCATATCGAGCGGACGGGTGCCCTACGAGTTCGACAGCTTCCGGTATTTCATCTGGAGCTCGCGGAAGCATCATTACGAGACCGCGTACGTGGAGCGAAATCTGAAAGGCTACTATCCGGTCGAGGTTCGGCCCGTACGGGTGACCATCGGCTCGAAGATCAGCACTTTCCCGGGGTTCTCGGTGATCGTGGAAGAAGACGGTGTGCGATACCGGAAGACCTACTCCTACCAGGTCTATCTGGTTCGGTTGGTGAGCAAGGAAAGGCTCGAAGCTCCGGCAGGGGGAGCGCGGTTTGCGCCTGCAACCGCGCTGGCCCAGATGAAGCAGACGCCTGCGAATCAGCCGAAGCCACTCGAAGGTCCCGGCCTCTACGCGCGGATGCGGCGGTACCTGGCCAGCCTCAAAACCCGGTGGTTCGGGAAATAGGGCCGGGCAACCGCTCCCTGACGCGGGCGAAGCCCCCGCGCTACACCCGGTCGAGGGCCAGGAACTCCTGGATGTGCGGGTCTTCGGATTTCTCCAGGTCCCCGGTGGGGCCGAAGTAGGTGACTCGCCCGTCGTCCAGCATGACCACCCGGTCGGCCACGCGGCGCATCAGGTCGAGATCGTGCGTGACCACGACCGAGGTCAGTTTCAACTGCTTCTTCAGGCGCAGCATGAGCTGGGCCATGTGGCCGGACATGATCGGGTCCACCATGGTCGTGGGCTCGTCGTAAAGGATGCACTCGGGCTGGGCCGCCAGAGCGCGGGCAATTGCCACCGAGCGCTTGTAACCCGTCGAGATATCGGCGGGATAGGCGTCGGCGTAGCCGGCCAGATCGACCATTTTCAGCAGGCCATTGACGACTTCCATCTTGTTTTGCTCGTTGTAGTCCTCGCGGAGCTCGAGCGAGAAGAGGATGTTCTCGGCGATCGTGAGCGAATCGAACAGGGCGCCGGACTGGAACACCATGGTCACCTTCTTGCGAATGCGCCGCAGCTCGGACTCCGGAAAATCGGTAATGTCCTCGTGCGCCACGATGACGCGTCCCTCGTCCGGCTGCAGGAAACCCATGATGTGGCCCAGCGTCACCGACTTCCCCACGCCGCTGCGGCCGATGATGGCGACGGTTTCTCCCGCGGAAACATGGAAACTCACGTCAACCAAAACGGGGTGATCGAACGTCTTACTGACGTGGCGGAACTCGATGTAATAGGGATACGTGTCGTTCATGCCCGGTGCGGCGCCCGGAGGAGCCGGGTCCTCTGAAATGCCGCTCTTCCGAAAGCGCGAGGGGCCGGAAGCGTGCCTGGCGGGAACGAACCCGGACGGCCGGGGGGCCGCGAACGTCCTTCCATGGGAAAATGATAGCATTGGGAAGTCGAGCACTCGCCGCCCCGACGCGGCCCGCCGCGGCCCGCGTAAATCCGCTAGCAGAAAAACCCGCGTTCGAGGTAAAATGGTTCGAAACAAAGACATGCGTTTTTGTTTGATTATGGCGTGGGCGCCGCTGGCCGTTTCGGCCCTCGCGGAGAACACCGCGTCCGCGCAGCAGGTGGCGCGGATGGCTTCCGTGGTGCGCGTGGACTCCCAAACCGGACGGCTCGTGCGCTCGATCGCGGCGCCGCCGGATTACAAGAAAGGCGCCGGCGCGCGGGCGCACGCGGCGGCCGCTATCGGCCAATACGTTCGCGATACCGCCGAGCGCTACCAGGTGGACCCGCTGCTGGTGCGGTCCGTCATCGAGGTGGAAAGCAACTACGACCCGTTTGCGGTCTCGGCCAAGGGCGCCCAGGGGCTGATGCAGTTGATGCCCGGGACGGCCCGGCGCCTCGGCGTAAAGAACAGTTTCAATCCTTGGGAGAACATCGACGGCGGGGTGCGCTATCTGAAGTACCTGCTGGCGTTATTCGGGGACCAGGAAACGCCCGAGAAGCTGGCGCTGGCGGCCTATAACGCCGGAGAAGGCGCCGTACTGAAGCACGGCGGCGTGCCTCCCTACCGCGAGACGGCCGAGTACGTGAGCAAGGTTGCCAGAAAGTGGAACGAAGCGCGGGCCGGCGCGGTCACCGCGCAATCCCCGCAGGTTGAGGCGGCGGTGTATCCGCCGATCGAACAATTCTTGGACGCCCAGGGCGTGCTCCACATCCGAACCCGGCCAGCGCCATGAAACCTTCCGGCTCCGCTGCTCGCGCCTGGTCGCGTTCCGGTCTGCTGGCCGTTATCAGCGGCCTGGCTCTGGCGCAGAGCGCCGCGCCGCGAATTACCGCGGTCCGCTTCTGGTCGTTCGGAGACGTGACGCGCGTAGCCATCGAGACCGAGGGTGAGGCCCAGTATCACGCGGAGAGGATTGACGCCCCGGACCGCCTTTTCATCGACCTGAACGGCGTACGCCGGCAGGCGGGCACGCGCGGCCTCCAGGTCATTCCGGTGGGCGACCGGCTGCTGAAGCAGATTCGGATCGCGGTTCTGCAGCCCGGAGTTACCCGCGTCGTTCTCGACCTCACCGGACCTCACGAGTATTCGGTTTCACAGCTCACATACCCCGACCGTATCATCGTCGAGCTGCGGACCGCGGGAGCGCGAACAGCCACTCCACCCATACACAGCGTAACGGGAAGCCAATCGCTGAGCGAGCCGCCGGAGACGGCCGCCGGACCCGAGCCGCCCGCTTCGGAGCTGTTAAAGAATCCTGGGGACACGCCTGCGCGCGTCCGCAAGCCGGACATTGTGCGTGCCCAGCCCGGAGTGTCCCCGGATTCTTTGGCGCCCATGGCGGCGCCGCCGGAGTTCGAGCCGCCCCCCGGGAAGAGCAGCCGGGCCATTCCGCTAGCGAGCGCCGGAGCGCCCACAGTCTCCGCGCCCGAGCAGGCCGCGCCGCCCCTGGTTCCTCCCGCGCCGGTCCGGCGCGAGCAACACGACGCGGCGGTCGAGACCGCGCAAGCCGCCAAGCGCGATAGCAACGGCGACCGCTCGCTCATCCGCGCACTCGGTTTGAAGCTCGATCGCGTGGTGATCGATCCCGGCCACGGCGGACACGACACTGGCACGATCGGCCTCGGCGGGCTTGTGGAGAAGGACCTGGTGCTCGACGTAGCCAAGCGCCTGGGCGCTCTCATTACGCGGCGGCTGGGCAGCGAAGTGATCTACACGCGGGCGGACGACACGTTCATCCCCCTCGAACAGCGCACGGCACTGGCCAACGAGAAGAAAGCGGACCTGTTTCTGTCGATACACGCCAATTCATCCCGTGACTCGCAGGTCGCGGGATCGGAGACGTTTTACCTGAACTTTACGACCTCCGAGGACGCGCTCGAAGTGGCCGCCCGGGAAAACGCCACCTCCCAGACGTCGATTCACGAGCTACAGACGCTGGTGCAAAAGATCACGCTGAACGAGAAGGTGCAGGAATCGCGGGAGTTGGCGTCCATCATCCAGAAGGCGATGTCGAGCGGAATTCCGCGAAACCGCGCGCTGAGGAACCGCGGAGTGAAGAAAGCGCCGTTCGTGGTGCTGATCGGCGCGCAGATGCCGTCGGTGCTGGCGGAAATCGCATTTTTGAGCAACCCGCGGGATGAGAGCCAGTTGAAGCGGCCGGAGTACCGGCAGAAAATCGCGGAGGCGCTGTTCAAGGGCGTTTCCCAGTATGCCCGCACGCTCAGTCATTTCCAGGTGGCAAAACAGCAGCCATCAGGTTTGCCAGATCGCTAGCGGCGGCTTTGTCCGCCGGGCTGCCTTCCACGCAATTCCGCCCGGATTCCTTGGCGCGGTAGAGGGCTTCGTCGGCAGTCCGGATCAACTTCTCCGGCTCGGCGTCCTCGCCCGCTTCGATCCCCGAAACGCCGAAGCTGGCGGTGACCGGGATGGCCAGATTGCCCACGGCGAAGGGCGCACTCGCCAGCGCCCGCCGCAGCCGTTCCGCCAGTTGAAAGGCCTGCGAGCTCGACGTTCCGGGCAACACCACCAGGAATTCTTCGCCGCCGTACCGGCCTACGTAATCATACGGCCGCACGCACGACTGCATGCGCCGCGCCGCCTCGCGGAGAACGGTGTCGCCGGCCAGGTGGCCGTGGCTGTCGTTGACCTGCTTGAAGTGATCGAGGTCGGCCATGATCAACGAAAGCGACGTGTTTTCGCGGACCGACCGGTTGATTTCGCGGTTCAGGGTATCGAAGATGGCGTAACGGTTCCACACGCAGGTTAGCGGGTCGCGGGTGGCCTGCTCGCGCAAGGCTTCGCGCGCGGCGACCAGTTCCGCCTGGAGATCGAGGATGCGCCGGCCCGCGCGAAGCCGGACTTTGAGTTCCTGTGCATCGAAAGGCTTGGTAACGTAATCGTCCACTCCTGAATTCATGCCTTCGATCACGTCTTCCTTGTTCGTACGCGCGGTGAGCAGAAGCACATAGGTGTACGGTTCCTTGCGCAACTGGCGAAGGTCACGGCACACGGCAGGGCCGGTCAGACCGGGCATCATCCAGTCCAGGATGGCGAGAAAGGGCGCATTGGGCTGCTGGAGCAAGTCCCAGGCTTCGGCTCCGTCGGCGGCGGTGACGACCTCGTACCCCCAGCCCGCGAGCATATTCGCCAGCAACCGCCGCGATGTTGTGTCATCGTCCGCAATCAGAACCCGCATTGTCTGCTCTTCTTATCGGTCCCGGTCGGCGTGTCCTTGAGGATTCCACCTGACGTTCTCTACCCTTCGGAATGCCGAAGACTTGGTGGGGCAGACCCCCTGCTATGCACGAGTCCCCCTGCACCCGCTGTTCGCTCGAAGAATCCCGTGCCTGCCCAGCGCGAAAGGCCGGCCAGGGGGCCGGCCGCGGACGAGGGCGTCCGCCCTACAATTCATGCCGGCCGCGGACGAGTGGGAAAAGCATGAATTCCCTATGCTTCCGATCCGAAGAAGCGTAGACTGGTTTATGGATTTTGGGAGCGTGCCTCAGGAGGGCGCCACGTGGTACACTCTGAGGGAGATTTCGGGTCTGCGCGGGTTTCAAAACCTGCAACGGTGTTCTCCTGTATGGCGTCTAATCCAGGGGAGAGCCAAGGCGCGCCAGTTCTGAAACAGCGCCCGGATGACAACATGGAAGGCCAAACTCCAGCAAACCCACAGCCGCCAGGCAATCCTGCCGCGGCTCAACCCGACACGCTCGCACTGAGCCACCTCGATCGGCTGTTGCTTTCCGGGGTGGAGGAGCCGTGGTATCGCTCTCTGGTGCGCAACATCCAGGAGGCGATTCATCCACCGAAACTCCCGCCCTTGGAGCTCACCTCCAAACCGGTCGCGGTCAAGAGCATTTGGGGTGATTACCAGTACGGCCGGCAGGCCGGACTCTCTTCCATCTTGATCCATGTGGGCGTCGCCGCGCTTCTGTTTACGGTTTTCAGCAACAGGACCGTACAGACCGCCGTCAAGCACACGGTGATGCTGGTGGCGCCGGATCTGGCGCCTTACATGACCGATCTGAAGCCGAAGCCACAGCAGGCCCAGGGCGGCGGCGGCGGCGGCGACCGGTCTCCGCTTCCAGCGAGCAAAGGGCAGGCGCCGCGTTTCGCGCCGCGACAGTTCGTTCCGCCGATGGCGGTTGTGAACAATCCGAATCCGAAGCTGTTGATGGAACCCACGCTGGTGGGTCAGGCCGACATGAAGCTTCCGCAGGTGAACATGCCGGTCTGGGGTGACCCGCTGGCCAAGGTCGGGCCTCCCTCGAACGGACCGGGATCGGGCGGCGGCATCGGTTCGGGGTCGGGTGGTGGCATTGGGCCGGGCAGAGGCCCGGGCTACGGTCCGGGAGAAGGCGGCGGAGCCGGCGGCGGCGTGTTCCGGATCGGCGGCGGCGTTTCGGCCCCGGTGCCGCTCTATAAAGTCGAGCCGGAGTACTCCGAAGAAGCCCGCAAAGCCAAGTTCCAAGGGACGGTGGTGCTGTCGATCGTCATCGACGAGCACGGCACTCCGACCAACTTCAAGGTCGTCCGGCCGTGCGGCCTGGGCCTGGATGAAAAAGCCATCGAGGCGGTACAGAAGTGGAGGTTCCGCCCGGGCATGAAGGATGGCAGGGCCGTCGCAGTGCTGGCAACCGTGGAAGTGAACTTCCGGCTGTTGTAGACGATACCGAGTCTTCAATAAAAACCGTACCGATCGATCGCGCGGTCTTTGTTGCCCGCGCCGAAGCCTGCGAAATTCGAGCCCGCCCCGCTGGGCGGATTACGGTTTCACCTCGAAGTGCCCTCGCGCGAGGATGTTGTCGGAAGACCTGCCCACCATGACCTCGAAAGTTCCGGGTTCGACGACGCGTTTCATTTCGCGATTCAGCAGTGATAGATCGTCGGGGGTCAGCACGAATTCGACTTCCCTGGCTTGGCCCTCGTGGAGCGATATCCTCTGGAACCCCTTCAGTTGCTTGACTGGAGTGGTCACGCTACTGATCAGATCGTGCACATACAACTCGACCACCTCGTCGCCGCGATAGAAGCCGGTGTTTTTCACCCGTATGCCGACATGCACTTCGCCGTCGGGACGGATTTCCCGGGGCTGGACAGCGAGGTCGCTGTACTCGAAGGTCGTATAGCTCAGGCCATACCCGAATTCGTATAGCGGCGAGGCATCCATGTCGAAGTAGCCGCGGAACTTCTCCCGGCTTTCCTTGGAGGGACCGTAGTTGTAATACACGGGCAACTGCCCCACGTGGCGCGGGAAGGTGATCGGCAGATGGCCGCCGGGATTGTAGTCGCCGAACAGCACGTCGGCGATCGCGTTGCCACCCTCCTCACCGGGCCGCCAGGCTTCGAGGATGGCCGGCACGTTCGCGGCGGCCCAGCGAATCGCGAGCGGCCGCCCATTGATGAGCACCACAACCGTCGGCGTCCCGGTACTCTGGACGGCTTGGATCAATTGCTCCTGCCGGCCCTGCAGATCAAGGCTGGCCACATCGTGGCTTTCGCCGTCGCCTCGGGTCTCTTCTCCCACTACGACGATGGCGACTTCGGACTTGGCGGCCGCTTCCTTGGCCGCTTCGATCTCGTCAATGCCTCCCGAAGCGGCATCGCATCCCTTCACGTAGTACACCTTGGTCTTGGGACCGGCCTTGGCCTTGATTCCGTCGAGAACGGTTACGATGTTCTGCAAAATGTGCCGGGGCACGTAGTCGCCCAGTTGGTTGGCGGGATTGTCCGCGTTCGGACCGATGACCGCAATGGATTTCGTGAATTCGGCTTCGAGCGGCAGGAGCCGCTTTTCATTCTTCAGGAGCACAATTCCCTGGCGCGCGACCTCGCGGGCGAGCTCGCGGTGCGCATCCTCGGAGACGCGGCCCGGGTCCACGTAAGGCTGCTCGAAGAGGCCGAGCGTCATCTTCTGCCGCAAGATCCGGCGCACGGCCCGGTCCACCAGCGCCATGGGGACCTTTCCCTCGTTCACGTTCTCGATCAGCAGGCCCATGTACCCCGGCTCGTAGGAGATCCCCACGTCCACACCGGCCTGGAGCGCCATCGCTCCGGCGTCTTTCTGGTTTGCGGCGTGTCTCTCGGTTTCAATGCTCGAGATGCCGCCGCCTTCGCTGAGGACCAGACCGCGGAATCCTAACTCTCCGCGCAGGATGCCGGTCAGAAGGAATGGGGAACTATGCGTCGCAATGCCGTCGATGGCCGGATAGGTTGCCATGACGCCGAGAGCGCCTTCCTTCTTGATGCCCGCCACCCACGGCGGGAGGAAGACGTTGCGCAGGGTGCGCTCGGAGATCTCCATGGCGCCGCCTTCGAGTCCGCTGACCGCCTGGCCTTGTCCCGGATAGTGGCAAAGACCCGAGACCACCTTGTCGGGCGCCGACACGTCTTTGCCCTGCGCCCCCTGGACGATCGATTGCGCGATCCGGGAGCACAGGTACGGATCTTCGCTGTAGCCTTCCTGGTTGCGCCCCATCCGCGGGTCGCGATTCGGCTCGATAACCAGCGTGAAGAGCTGGTGAATCCCCACCTGCCGGGCCTCGGCGGCTTCGGCGGCATAGATCTTCCGGACGAGGTCCATGTTCCACGTGCTGCCGATGGCCAGGCCCTCCGGAAAGATCGTTTTGCCCGCGCACATCACGCCGTGCGTGCCCTCTTCACTTTGGAGCAGGGGGATCTTCAGGCGCGTCGATTCGACGGCGATCTTCTGTAGTTCGTTGAAGTACTCCGCCTGCTGGCGGGAACCCTCCGGCAGGGCGTTGTCCGCCAGCGTGAAGAAACCGCCTCCGGGGCCGAGGCCGGGGACCATGGTTCCACGGGCGAACTTGCGGCAGGCTTCGCGCTTGGCCGCCGGGTCGTCGCCGAACTCACCGATGTAGACGCACGGCATATTCATCTGCGCGACTTTTTCGGCCAGCGTCATGCGGCCAAGCAAGTCCTCGACGCGCTTATCGATGGGCTGGGCCGGGTCGAGATAAAGCGGTTTTTCGGCGGGCGATCCGCCGGCCGCACAGAAGAGCGACACTAAGCCGATCGCCGTCACTGCGGCGGGGACGAATTGTCTCGTTTTCATTTCCGGTTCACTGCCTCAGTCGGAATGCTCGGGCATCGCAGTTGTAACGCAACGACACCATTTTCCACTGTCCCACTAGACCGGGGGAAGAGTAAAGGGACTGTATCGTAACGACTTGCACTTGATGAGCAAGAGCGGGCACCCGCAACCGCTCCCTCACGGTCGCGGCTCGGCTTAGATGTAGTACATCGATCCGTCCGCGGGCTGCTCCGCATCGATTCTCGCGACGACGTCGGCGAGCGTCGTCCCGTCGAGAATGGCCGCGATGGCGTCCCGCACTTGCTTCATGACGATCCGTGTGCCGCACCGCTGCGCGTCTTCGCACTCCTCGCACGGGCGAAACGCGGTCTCACTGGCGCAAGGCAGCGGAGCAAGAGGCCCTTCGAGCACCCGGACCACCCCGCCAATCGTGATCTGGGAAGGAGACCTGTTCAGCCGGTAGCCGCCATGCCTGCCCTTTCGGCTATCCACGATCCCATGCGTTTTCAAGTCCAGGAGGATCGCCTCCAGGAATTTTATTGGAATCCGTTCCTCCCGCGCGAGCGTGGCGATCAGCACCGGCCCGCCGCCGTATTGCCGGGTCAGAGAGTACAGGGCGCGCAGAGCGTACTTGGTCCTCTTGGATATCGTCCTCAAACATCCCCCTCGATGTATTAGACTACCGCGGATGGGTGGGGAAGGCGGGGGTCTGCCCGAGGCTCCAGCCGGCAGGCGGCGGAGGCCTGACAGAGCGCCAGCCGATACGTCCGCGCAGGCGAGGGGTCAGTGATTATCGGAATGACTGTGGCGCCAAGTCCAATATTCCTTTTGTTGGTCGTGGTTGAGCTTGCGGAAATCCCGATGTGGATCTCTGTGGTTCGCTACCGCCCACTGCTGGTAGTACGCACTTTCGTGATCGTCCCAGACGTGGTAGTCGCGATAGTATGGGTCGTAGACCCGATAGCCAACACGAGCCGCGCAGCCGGTAATTATTACCGGTGTTGCGAGCGCACCGGCCATCAGGAGCGAGCTAAGGCATCGTTTCAAGTTCAGCATTGGTTGACCCTCTCCACGGAATCGGCAATTGAAAATCCAAAAATAGGACAGTGGCCGCTCTATAGATTTCCTCTCAGCGCCTGTTCCCTTTCGATGGCTTCGAAGAGCGCCCGGAAGTTGCCTTTGCCAAAGCCGCGGCTGCCTTTGCGCTGGATGATTTCGTAGAACAGAGTCGGGCGGTCCTCCACGGGGCGGGAGAAGATCTGGAGCATATAGCCCTCGTCGTCCCGGTCCACGAGGATGCCCAGATCGCCGAGACGCTGGATGGGCTCGTCGATTTTGCCGACGCGCACAGCGAGGGCCTGGTAGTAGGCGCCTGGAACGTGCAGGAACTCGACGCCCTGCTGGCGCAGCCGCGAGACGGTGTCGAGGATGTCGTCCGTCGCCAGGGCTATGTGCTGCACGCCCGGCCCATTGTGGAACTCGAGATACTCGTCGATCTGCGACTTCCGCCTGCCGGGCGCGGGCTCGTTGATGGGAAACTTGATGCGGCCGTTGCCGTTCGCCATCACCTTGGACATCAGGGCGGAATATTCCGTGCTGATGTCCTTGTCGTCGAAGGTCTGGTACAGGCCGAAGCCCATGACCTGCTCGTAGAATCGCACCCAGGTGTTCATCTCACCGAGCGCCACGTTGGCGACCATGTGATCGATGTACTTCAGCCCGGCCGGGCGCGACACCCTGTCCGCGGCGCGGATGGGCACATAGCCCGGCAGGAACGCGCCGCGATAGTTGCGGCGTTCGATGAAAGAATGCCTCATGTCGCCGTAAGCGGCAATCGCGGATATCCTGACTTCGCCGCCGGAGTCCCGCAGGGTCTGCGGTTCCACGAGACCGCGGCCGCCGCGCCGGGTGGTTTCCCGGTAAGCTGAGTCGGCGTCGTCCACCCGGAGCGCGATGGTGTGGACGCCGTCGCCGTGCAGCGCGACGTGCCGCGCGACGGGATGGTCCGGCTGTAGGGCCGTGGTCAGCACGAAACGTATTTGGTTCTGCTCGACGACGTAGGAGGCGCGGTCGCGCGTGCCGGTTTCCGGCCCGGAATAGGCCACCAGCTTCATCCCGAACGCCGAGCGGTAGTAGTGCGCGGCCTGCCGGGCGTTTCCGACATAGAACTCGACGAAGTCCGTACCTTGGATGGGAAGGAAATCGGTTCCGGCGGCAGGCACGTTTTCGGCCGTTTGCTGCATGGAGCGTCCCTCTCTTGTCTCCATGCTAGCGCTCGACGCGCCAGGCGAGGGCGGGCGCGGAACGGACGACACTGGCGATGGCGTCCACGGCGATACGGTTTTCCTCGTCCGTGCCGGTCGAGATGCGGACACAGCGCGGCAACCCGAACGCATCGAGAGGACGCACGATGACGCCGCCGTGCAGCAGATCCACGGCGAGGCGCCGGGCCGGCTCGGGACCGGGGAACGCAAGCATGACGAAGTTGGCGTCCGACGGGACCACCTCGAGGCCCAGGCCGCGCAACGATTCCGTCAGAAACCGCCGTCCGCGCGCATTGAGGCCGAGCGAGCGCTGGAGGAACTCCGTGTCGTCGAGCGCCGCGATTCCGGCGGCCTGCGCGACCGTCGCCGGCTCGAAGGGCAACTTCACCTTCAGCAGGTTCCGGATCAGGTCCTCGTGCGCGAAGCCGTAGCCGATACGCACGCCCGCCAGCCCGTAGACCTTCGAGAAGGTCCGCAGCGTGATCACGTTGTCGTAGCGGTACTGCATCGAATCGGGGTATTCCGGGTTGGCGCGGGCATACTCGAAATACGCTTCGTCCAGAATCACCAGGACGCGCCGAGGCACGCTCCGATAGAACCGGTCGAACTCGCCGCGAGTGAAGATCGTGCCGGTGGGGTTGTTGGGATTCGCCAGGTACACGATTTTGGTTCGCTCGTTGACGGCGGCGGCAAGCGCGTCGAGATCGTAGCGCCAGCCGCGGTAGGGCACGGCGCGGTAGTTTACCCCGCGCGATCTGGCGAGCACCTGGAACCCAATGAAAGCGGCTTCGGTCGTCAGCACCTCATCGTCGTCGCACAGGAAGGTGCGGATGATGTTCGCCATGATGCTTTCCGAGCCGCTGCCGGCGATGACGTTGTCCACTTTCAGACGGAAGCGCCCGGCGAGCACGCGCCGCAGATCGAGGCCGCCGTTGGGATACAGGTGCGACTGTGCGAGCGAATTCCGCATCGCCTGGAGAGCGGCTTCGGACGGACCGAGCGGGTTCTCGTTCGAGGCCAGCTTGATCACGCGCGCGAGGCCGTACTGCCGCCGGACTTCCTCGGCGCTCAGGCCCGGCTCGTAGGGGCGCAGCGCTTCTATGTAAGGAGGAACCAGGGGCATCCTGGCTCCATCGTAGCGGTTAATGAAGTGTTCTTCATGGTCGCTGCCTACGCCCCCTTGACTTCGGCTGCCAATCTATGGCTAAATATTCATTAGGCTGAATAAAAATTCAGTCGTTGCCGTGATTGCAAAGGAGACTGGCCGTGCACGCCGCGCAAGTTGAACCGATCCTGAAATCGTCGGCGCGAGATTTTGCCTGCGACCTCGATCTGCCGCAGGAAGAGGTAACGTACCTGCTGGATCTCGCCGACCGGGTGAAAGCTTCCCCTCGCGATTTTTCGGATTCTCTCCGCGGCCGTTCGCTCAGCCTTCTCTTTGAAAAGCCCTCGCTACGCACCAAGCTGACCTTCGAGCTGGCCATCCAGCAGCTCGGCGGCGCTTCGGTGTTTGCGAGCGGAATGGTCGGCGAGCGCGAGCCGGTCAAGGACGTCGCGCGGAACCTGGACCGGTGGACGCAGGGTATCGTGGCCCGGGTCTTCTCGCAGAGCACGATCGAAGAGCTGGCGCGGTGGTCCAGCGTGCCAGTGATCAACGCGCTGAGCGATCTCTATCATCCGTGCCAGGTGCTGGCGGACGTGATGACGCTGCGGGAGCACTTCGGCAGTCTCGAAGGACTGAACCTGGCGTTCTGCGGCGACGGCAACAACGTGGCGCACTCCCTGATGCTTTCGGCGGCGCGGCTGGGTGTGAACTTCGCGATTGCGACGCCGCCGGGCTATCAGCCGAACGAGAATATCGTCGCGGAGGCGGAAGCGCTGGCGGCCATCTCGGGCGCTTCGCTCAAGGTCACCACGGATCCGGAAGATGCGGTTGCCGGCGCCAACGCCGTTTATACGGACGTCTGGGCGAGCATGGGAACCGAGCACGAGGCCGGCCAGCGGCGCCAGGCATTCCAGAGCTATCAAGTCAACGAAAGCCTGTTCTCGCTGGCGGCGCCGGATGCGGTGTTCATGCACTGCCTGCCGGCTCACCGGGACGAAGAAACCACGGATGCGGTAATCGAGTCGCCGCGCTCGGTGGTATTCGATCAGGCCGAGAACCGGCTGCACGCCCAGAAAGCCCTGCTTCTGATGCTGCTGGACTAGTACCTCGACCGCGTGATGCGTTGCTACCGCTCCCTTACGGTCGCGGCTCAGTTAAGGGCCGATTATCCCGCCGCGGCAGTGACCGCTCCCTGACGGTCGCGGCTCGGTAAGGCGCGACTATTGAACTGAGCCGCGACCGTCGGGAGCCGTCTGCCATGGAACACGCCGTTATCTCGGGCGTACGGCGTTAGCCTGCTACAATTTTCTATTCGGCCTCCGAACACGGGGCTACCGAGATGACTAAACCCAAGAAAGTGGCGCTCGCCTACTCGGGCGGGCTCGATACATCCATCATCATTCCGTGGTTGAAGGAAAATTACGGGTGCAAGATCGTCGCGGTCTGCGGCGACATCGGACAGGGCGGCGGCGAGCTCACGGGCCTCGAAGAGAAAGCCCGGAAGACCGGGGCCGACGAAGTCTACGTCGAAGACCTCCGCGAGGAATTCGTCTCCGAATACGTCTGGCGCATGGTGCGCGCCGGCGCGGTCTACGAAGACAAGTATTTGCTCGGCACCTCGATCGCGCGCCCGCTGCTCGCGAAAAAGCAGGTCGAAGTGGCGCTCAAGACCGGCTGCGACGGCCTGGCCCACGGCTGCACGGGCAAGGGCAACGACCAGGTCCGGTTCGAGCTGGCGTACAAGGCGCTCGCACCGCACCTGACGGTGATCGCGCCGTGGCGCGAGTGGGACATCAAATCGCGGGAAGACGCGATCGAGTATGCCGCGAAGCACAAGGTGCCGATCTCGGCTTCGACCAGGAAGATCTACAGCCGCGACCGCAACATCTGGCACATCTCGCACGAGGGCGGCGCGCTCGAAGATCCGGCCAACGCGGCTCCGGAAGAGATCTGGATGCTGACGAAGAGCCCGAAAGAGGCGCCCGATACGCCGGGAGAAGTCACGATCGGCTTCGAGAAGGGCGTGCCGGTTTCCGTGGACGGCCAGGCCGTGTCCGCGGTGGCGCTGGTCGAGCAACTGAACCGCATCGGCGGCGAGCACGGCATCGGCCGCGTGGACCTGGTGGAGAACCGGTTCGTGGGGATGAAGTCGCGCGGCTGCTACGAGACGCCCGGCGGCACGCTGATCGTGGCGGCGCACCGCGAGCTCGAGGCGCTCACGCTGGATAGAAGCCTGCTGCACTACAAGCAGCGGCTGGCGCTCGATTACGCGGAGCTGGTCTATAACGGCCTCTGGTTTACGCCGCTGCGCGAAGCGCTGGACGCGTTTTTCGAGACGGCGAGCCAGACCACCACGGGCGAGATCAGGCTGCGGATGTACAAGGGCAACCTCGATCCGGTGAGCCGCAAGTCGCCGTATTCGCTCTACTCGCTCGATATCGCGAGCTTCACCATGGGCGCGAGCTACGATCAGAAAGACGCGCTGGGGTTCATCAACCTGATCGGGCTGCCGATCAAGGTTCGCGCCGCGGTGACCGGGAAATCATGAAGCTCTGGGGCGGCCGTTTCGAGACAGGCGCGTCGGAAGTCTTCGAGCGTTTTTCGGGCTCGCTCGGCTTCGACCGCCGCCTGATCCACGCCGACATCCTCGGATCGAAAGCCTGGGCGCGCGCGCTCGGGCGCGTCGGGATCGTCACGCCGGAGGAGTGCGCCAGGCTGGTGGAAGCCTTCGACGCGATCGATTCCGAAGCCCGGCAACCGGGATTCTTCGGCGGCGCGGCCGACGAGGATGTCCACACGCTGGTCATCCGCAAGCTGAAGGAGCGCGCGGGAGCGGTGGCCGACAAAATCCACACCGGCCGCAGCCGCAATGAGCAGGTTTCGCTCGACACGCGGCTGTGGCTGCGCGAGGAAATCGATGCGGTTCAGACGCGGCTGGCCGCGTTTCTCGGCGCCCTGCTCGACCTCGCGGAACGGTATCCCGATGCCGTCATCCCCGGCTATACGCACCTGAGGCGCGCGCAGGCGGTCCTCTGGCCGCACTACCTGCTCGCCTATTTCGAGATGTTCGCGCGGGACCGCGACCGGCTCATGGATGCCCGCCGCCGGGCGAACGCGATGCCGCTCGGCTCGGGCGCCCTGGCCGGCAGCGGATTTCCGTTCGACCGCGAAGCCATCGCGCGGGAGCTGGGTTTCGAAGGCGTCACGCGCAACAGCATGGACGTTTCGGCCGACCGGGATTTCGTGCTCGATTTCCTCTACGCGGCCTCGACCATCATGCTGCACCTCAGCCGCCTCGCCGAAGACTGGATTCTCTACTCGACGGACGAGTTCGGCTGGCTCGAACTGAGCGACGCGGTGACGAGCGGTTCGAGCCTGATGCCGCAAAAGAAGAACCCGGATTCGCTCGAGCTGATCCGCGGCAAGGCGGGCCGCGTGTTCGGGAGCCTTCACGCGCTGCTGGTCACGATGAAGGGCCTGCCACTGACCTACAATCGCGACATGCAGGAGGACAAGGCGCCGCTGTTCGAAGCGGTGGACCAGGTCCAAGGTTCGCTCGAAATGGCGCGGGTGGTGGTTGAATCCGTGAAGTTGAACACCGCGCGGCCGGCCGAGGCGGCGGAGGAAAGCTGGGTGGTCGCGACGGACCTGGCCGAAGAGCTCGCGCGCGCCGGCACGCCCTTTCACCGCGCGCACCAGATCGCGGGCAAGCTCGTACTCGAGAGCATCCGGCAGGGGAAGAAGCCCGGTGATTGGACCGGGGAGGAGCTGGCCGCCTTCGCGCCGGAGTTCACTCCGGAGATGGCCCGCCTGATGCGGCCGGCCGAAGGCATGAAGACGCGGGAGATTCCGGGAGGCACGGGGCCTCGGGCCGTGGCCGCCGCGCTGGGGGAGGCGCGCCGCCGCCTGGCTGCGATGAAAACCGAATGAACAAGGCTTACCGCCAGGGACAGATTCTCAAGCTGATCGGCGTGCGCCGCATCCAGACGCAGGAAGAACTGGCGCAGGCGCTTAAGGAAGTCGGCGTCCCCGCCACGCAGGTGACGCTTTCCCGCGATATCCGCGACCTGCGGCTGGCGAAGACCTCCGACGGCTATCGCCAGTTTGGCTCACAGCCCTCCGGGCCGGCGCTGGAACTGCTCGTCTCCGAATTCGTTTTCGATATCCGGCAGGCGCAGAACCTGCTTGTGTTGAAGACCTCTCCGGGCAATGCGAACCCGGTCGCGGCCGCGCTCGATCACGCGTCGTGGCCGGAGGTGGTGGGAACGATCGCCGGAGACGACACCATCCTCGTCATTCTGCCGGACACGGCGACTGCCGACGCGATCCGCGGCCGGCTTATGGGCATGCTGGAGTTGGATTTGGATTCCACCGCGGAGGTGCGGAGGACGCGGAGAAAGCCAGGAACAGAGATTTGAGGGGAACCGGTGGCGCCTCAGCCGCGACATCTTCCACGTTATGCGCATCGCGTGCTGGGGGAGTCACTCAAGTTTCCATCTGAATGCAGATCAGGAGCGCCGATTTTAGCAGCCGCCCGCAAGCGAACCGCTGGCTGATTGCCGTCGCCGTGATGTCCAGCGCGGTCATGGAGGTGCTGGACACCTCGGTCGTGAATGTCAGCCTGCCGCACATAGCTGGAAGCCTCTCCGCCACCGTCGATGAAGCGACCTGGGTTTTGACTTCCTACCTGGTGGCCAATGCGGTGATCCTTCCGATTACCGGATGGCTGGCGAACTTTATCGGCCGCAAACGGCTGCTGCTGATCGTGGTGACCGGATTTACTCTGTCGAGCGTCTGTTGCGGCCTGGCCCCGAGTCTTCCGATGCTGATTCTTTTTCGGATCCTTCAAGGCACGACGGGTGGGGGATTGCAGCCCCTTTCGCAGGCGGTCTTGCTGGAGGAGTTTCCACCGGAGGAACGCGGCAAGGCGATGGCCTTCTGGTCACTGGGGATCGTGGCGGCGCCGATCCTGGGACCGACCTTGGGCGGCTGGCTTACGGACACGTATTCCTGGCGCTGGGTGTTTTACATCAACCTGCCCATCGGCATTGCCAGCCTGGTCATGATCTCGCTGTTTCTTTACGATCCGCCCTATATTCGCCGTGGAAGCATGCGCGTGGATCTCTGGGGTCTGAGCATGCTGGCGGTTGGCATGGCCGCGCTGCAGATCATGCTGGACAAAGGCCAGGAAGAGGATTGGTTCGGCTCTCATTTCATCGTGGCGCTGGCAGTGATCGCGGGGATCATGCTGCCGGCCTTTGTGATCCGGGAACTGTGGGTTAAGGAGCCCCTGGTTCGATTCCGGCTGCTGAAATACCGGAGCTTTGCCTGCGGCATTGGGCTGGTCACGGTTCTGGGATATGTCCTCTATGGCAGCCTGGTGCTGTTGCCGCTGTTTATGCAGACGCTGCTGGGTTGGACGGCTGTCACGGCAGGCATCTGGACCAGCCCGCGCGGGGTCGGCACGGCGATGTGCATGCCATTGGTCGGATACCTGTTGGGCAAGGGTTGGGACGGCCGCAAGATGCTGCTTTTCGGCTTCGTCGTGGCCGGTATGGCTTTCTTCGGTTACTCGCATATGGACTTGCAGTCGGGAACGTGGGATATCCTTTGGCACCAGATCAACCAAGGTATAGGCATGGCTTTCGTCTTCGTCCCACTGACCACGTTGACGATGGATCCGATCCCGAAAGCGGAAACGGGCTATGCCACAAGCCTTTACAGCGTGATGCGGAACGTCGGCTCCAGCGTAGGCATCTCCTTTGTTACGACCTTCGTTGCGAGGCGGTCGCAGTTTCATCAGTCGGTCCTGGCCGCTCACCTGACGCCGTATAGTCCGCAAGTGCAACAGTTCCTGACGCGGGCGAGCGGGATGTTTTTCCAGAACGGTTCCGACCGCAGCACGGCTGGCTCCCAGAGCTTGGCAGTACTTTACGGGATGGTGCAACAACAGGCGGCCCTTCTGAGTTTTGTCGAGGCGTTTCGCATCATGGGCTTGCTGTTCCTGGCCATTGTCCCGCTGATCCTCCTGATGCGTAGGGCGAAACGGAACGCGGCCTCACAGGAAGCGCCTTGAGGGCTGTTTCGGTTTTCGCGAATACGGAGAGGACGGCCGCCTTCCCGTTACGCGATCCTGAATTACTCCAGAACCTGCAACTTCAGACTGCGAAACGTGATCTCGTAGCCTTCCGCTTCGAGGCCGATGTATCCGTGCCGCAGCGCGTATCCGGTTACTTCGCTGACCACCGCTCCATTCACGGACAGGGTGATCCGGCCGCCCTGCGCGCGAATCTCGTAGTGGTTCCATTCGCCCGGCGGTTTGATGCGGTTCTCCTTCATCGCCTTGCTCAGGTTGAACCCCTGGATCGCGCCATCCACCAGGTTGTCGCCGAACAGGTACCCACCCTGCTGTGTCGTCTGGGCCTGCACCCACAGTTCCCCGTATTTCGACAAGCGCACGCCAACGCCGCTGTTGTATTTCAGGTCGCCCTTCGGCGTGAAACGCCAGTCCACCGCGAAAACAAAGTCGCCCAACAGCTTGTCGTAGCGCAGCCATTCATGCTGCCCGTCGCCCGTGCAGATCAGCTCCCGCCGGCTGCTATCGACGCGCCATTGCAGCTTCGGCTTTACACCGTCCACCGGCGGGATCGGAATGTGGGTCCATTCCTTCAGCGTTTCATCCGGCAGGATGTCCATCGATTGCGCCGGCAGCAAGCCGGTGGCGGCCACCAGAAGGACCGCCGTGAGAGGTAAGCGCAAAAGTGCCATTGCTCCAGCTTAGAACGGCTCGCCGGAAGTCCGGAGCCGCCCTCGCGGTTCGGAGCGCTTCTACACTGCGGGCGGCGCGGGAAAGGGACCGCGCGCCTGTTCCATGCGAATGGCGAGTTCGAGCAGCAGCTCTTCTCCGTAAGGCCCCGCGACAAGCTGAATCCCCACGGGCAGCCCGTCTTCGGCGACGTCGAACGGGATGACCAGCGCCGGGAGCCCGAGCAGGTTCGAGAACGTCAGCGGCATCATGGCTTCGAACAGCCCGATCGATTTCGCGCCCGTTTCCCATCTGCGTGTGCGATGCGGGAACGCGGTGATCCCGCAGGCGGGCGCGAGCAGAATGGGGCAGTCGCGCAACTGCCGCAGGAGCGCGCCGCGCATGGCGTCGCGCGCCGCCAGGTTCTCCACAACCTGCTCCATCGTAGGCGGGGGCGCTTCGAGCGCTTTGTTTACGAGTTCCAGCCCGGTCCAATGCACCTCGGCCTCGCGCCCGGCAATCATCTGCTGGACGAAGGGCGCGGCGATTTCCCCGAAGAAGAACCACCACAGGTTGGGCGCGCGCTCGATCCCGCGGCCTGCGAAGGGCTCGACCACAAATCCGAGGTCCTCGATCACCCGCGCGGCTTTCTGAACCGCCCTGCGGATCGCAGGCTGGACCGGGACGCGGTGGAACTGCTCCATCATCCCGATCCGCAAGCCTTCCAGCGCCGGTTTGCGCAACGGCACGGGCGCCGAGAATGGATCCTGATCGTCGTAACCGGCCAGCGCCTCAAACAGCAGCCGGACGTCCTCCGCGGTGCGCGCCATCGGTCCGCCCACTCCGAGCAGGCCGCCGGGATGAAGACACAACGGAAAGTGTCCGGCCGCGGAAACGCGCCCCGGCGTGGGCTTCAAACCGGCAATGCCGCAGAAGTGCGCGGGCGCGCGGATCGAGCCGCCGCCGTCGCTGCCGATCCCACCCGCCGAGCAAAACGAAGCGATGGCCGCCGCTTCGCCGCCGCTCGAGCCGCCGGAAGTCCGCTCCAGGTTCCAGGGATTGTTGGTGCGGCCGGCGATGTAATTATCCGTCTCGTAGTTGTAGAGAAACTCCGGGCAATTCGTCTTCCCGAGGAGGATGGCGCCGGCGGCGCGCAGCCGCGCGACCGCCGTGGCGTCCCGATCGGCCCGATGGGCGAGCCGCAGCTTGCTGCCGCAGAAGGTCGGCTTGCCGGCGATATCGAAACTGTCCTTGATCGTCAGCGGAACGCCGTGCAACGAGCCGAGGGTTTGCCGGTGCGTCCGCGCCTCATCCGCCTCCTTTGCCGCCGCGCGGGCCTCGTCGCCAAAGATCGAGACGAACGCATTGATGCGCGGATTGTGCCGCTCGATCTGCCGCAGGTGCGCGTCCACAACCTCGCCGGCGGAAGCGCGCCCGGCGCGAATTTCGGTGGCGATCTGCGCGAGCGTCAGACGGTTCAACATGACCTTTCATCGTACACGCAACGTAGCGCGGGCGGCCGCCTGCTAAAATTGCGGTCGTGGCCACGCTGACCTTCGACGAAGCTCGCCGGTGTGTTGTCGAACAGGTTACGGCAGTGCGCGCACCGCTCCCGGTGGAAGAGGTTCCGCTCGAAGCCGCGGATGGCCGCGTGCTCGCCGAAGCGCTCCACGCCGGCCGCGACTACCCCGCGCTCGCGCGCTCGGTTCGCGACGGCTTTGCCGTTCGGGCGGCCGAGACTCCCGGCCGGCTGCGGGTGATCGGCGAGGTGCGCGCGGGGGAGACGTTTTCCGGCGCTCTCGCCCGAGGCGAGGCGCTTGAAATTATGACCGGCGCGCCGGTGCCCGCCGGCGCGGACGCAATCGTCATGCTCGAGCACACAAGGCGCGAGGGCGAGTTCGTCAGCGTACCGTCCGCCGCGTCCGGCCAGAACATCAGCCCGCAAGGCGGGGACGCCCGCGCGGGAGAGGAACTGATCCCGGCGGGGCGGCGGCTCGGATTTCCCGAGATCGCGCTCGCCGCTTCGGAGGGCGCTGCCCGGGTCCGGGTGTTCCGCAAGCCGTCCGTGGCGATCCTGAGCACCGGAGACGAAGTGGTGGACCTCGCGGCAATTCCCGCGCCGTTTCAGGTGCGCAACTCGAACGCGCATGCGCTGGCGGTGCAGATTCACCGCGCCGGCGGAATTCCACAAATCCTGCCGATCGCCCGTGACGAGTACGCGTCCACCCGCGCGCTCATCGGCCGTGGCCTCGAAACCGATCTGCTGCTGATTTCGGGTGGAGTTTCCGCGGGCAAGTATGACCTCGTCGAGCGGGTGCTGGCCGATCTGGGAGCGGAGTTCTACTTCGATCGCGTGCTGATCCAGCCAGGACAGCCGCTGGTGTTCGGCCGCGTGAACGGGAAGTTTTTTTTCGGATTGCCGGGCAACCCCGCCTCCGCCATGGTGACCTTCGAGGTCTTCGCGCGCGCGGCGGTCGAGCTGCTCGGGGGCCAGGAGGAAGCCGCGCTGCCGCTGACCTGGGCCCGGCTGACCGCCGATTTCCGGCACAAAAAGGGCCTCCTGCGCTTTCTGCCCGCCCGGCTGAGTGCCGATGGAGCCGGGATCACGCCGGTTCGCTGGCACGGCTCGAGCGACCTCGCCGCGCTCGCGCGGGCGAACGCATTCCTCGCGGCCGATCCGGATCGCGAGAATTGGAATGCCGGTGAACTGATTCGAGTGCTGATGAGATGAAAAAGCCTTCCCACTTCGATCCAGCGGGCGGGGCGCGCATGGTGGATGTCTCGCGGAAGCCGGATACGGTGCGCACGGCCCGGGCGCAGGCTTTCGTGCGCATCGCACCGGCGGTATTGGAGCAGCTTCCGGATAACCCCAAGGGCAACCCGCTCGAGGTCGCGCGCATCGCCGGGATCAGCGCCGCCAAGCGCACCTCGGAGCTGATCCCGCTGTGCCATCCCCTGATGCTGACGCACGCCGATGTCGAGACGCGCGTCGAAGCCGATGGCGTGCGGATTGTCTCGACTGTCTCCACGATCGGGCCGACCGGAGTCGAGATGGAAGCGCTCACGGCCGCGGCGGTGGCCGCCCTGACCGTGTACGATATGACCAAGGCCCTCGATCAGTCGATCGAGATTCACGACGTATGGCTTCTGGAGAAGACCGGCGGCAAGAGCGGGGACTATCGGCGCGCGATGCCGGAAACGAAATGATCCACGCCGCCGTTTTGACCATCAGCGATTCGGTCGCGGGCGGGAAACGCACGGACCTGTCCGGGCCGGCCGTGCGCGAGCGGCTGGAGCGGCTGGGCTGGTCCGTAGCCGTTCTCGAGGCGCTTCCGGACGACCTCGATCTGATCTCGAGCCGCCTGGCGACGCTCGCCGACGGCCAGCAGGTTGCCGCGATTTTTACGACCGGCGGCACGGGCGTTGCCGCGCGCGATGTGACGCCCGAAGCCACGCGGGCCGTGATCGAGCGCGAAATCCCCGGAATCGGCGAGCTGATGCGCAGCCGCGGCCGCGACTCGACCCCCCTGGCCGTGCTCTCGCGCGGCCTCGCCGGCGTGCGCGGCCAGGTCCTCATCGCCAACCTGCCCGGCTCGCCGCGCGGCGCGGGCGAGTCGCTGGACGCTATCATGGATGTAGTGCCGCACGTTCTTCAGCTCCTGCGCGGCGAGACCAGCCACGAGGGCGGCCCGAAACGCCAGGAGTAGCAGCGGCGTCTGGATAGTGATGCCTATACGAGCGTTGAGTACAAGCCTGCTTCTCGCGAGCCTGGCGCTGGCTCAGGAACCCGGCACGCCGGTATTCCGGGGCGGCGTCAAGGCCGTCATTGCCCCGACGGTGGTTATGACCAAGGACGGGGAATACGTCAATGGCCTGCAGCCCTGGAATTTCCAGCTCACCGACAACGGCAAAGCGCAAGACATCAGGGTGGACGTCACCTACGTTCCCAAATCGCTCGTGGTGGCCATCCAGGCCAACTCTTCGGCGGAGCCCGTACTGCCGAAGATTCAGAAGATAGGATCCCTACTCAAGCCGCTCGTGATGGGCGATCAAGGCGAGGTGGCGCTGGTTGCATTCGATTCCCGCGTCCGGGTGCTCCAGGATTTCACTTCGGATACGAACAAGCTGGAGGCGGCGTTACACGCGCTGCGGCCGGGCAGTTCGCTGAGTTGCATGAACGACGCGGTGGTCGCGTGCGCGCGCATGCTGAGCAAGCGGCCGCCGGACCGCCGGCGGGTGCTGCTGCTGATTAGCGAGACCCGCGACAACGGCAGCCAGACCAAGGTGCGCGAGGCGATGACGGATCTGGAATTCGACAACGTCAGCGTCTACTCGGTGAATATCAGCCACCTGGTGACGATCCTGGAGCCCCAACAGATGCCGCCGCGGCCGAACCCGATTCCCGCCACCGCGATGCCTCTTCCGCCCGGCGTCCCGCCCACGCCGGACAATGCCGCCCAGATGTACGGCAATCCGATGAACTCGGGCAACGTCATTCCGTTGTTTGTGGAGATATTCAAAGACGTGAAGGGGATCTTCGTGAAAAACCCGGTCGAGGTGTATACGAAGTTCACCGGCGGCAAGGAGCACTCCTTCATCAACCAGAGAGAACTGGAGAACGCCGTTTCGGACATTGGAAACGAGCTGCACTCGGAGTACCTGATCACTTACAGTCCGAACAACAAGGACGAGGCTGGATTCCACGAAATTGCAGTCACGGTTGACCGCCCCAACGTCAAGGTCCGCACCCGGCCGGGCTACTGGGTCGCGGCGCAGTACTGACCCTGATTCCTGAACGCGATTGCGCCGAAGGTTACGACGCTGTGATCGTCGATGTTCCACTGCTGGTAACGCAGCAGCTCGCCGCGAGCGCCGGGAACCGCTCTCAGAAACGCGTACAGCGGAGTGGCGCCGCACCACTTGAGCGGGTCGCGCAGCCCGTGGACCGCGGTCCAGAAACCAGCCGCATCGCCCGCCTCGATCGAACCGATTCGCTTACGGTCCAGTTCGGCGACGCCGGCCATCTCGCCCGCGTCCGCCCGCGCTGAAAACGAGTCTCCGTAGCGCCGGCCCATGTGGGCCATGTCGATTCCGAGCACCCAGAAAAGGTTCCCGGCTTCCCGCGCGGCGATTTCGCCCAGCGCCGACAGGAATTGGCGGATGCTCTCATCATCCTCGGGAGCCGCGCCATTCTGGGCCGAACGGAAGAAGGGGCCGCACAGGATCGGCAGGATGCGGATATCCGGCCCGTAGATATGCTGGAGGAACACCACCTGAAACTCGATGGAGTGCTCGACCGCGTGGGCGTAATCCTCCAGTTTGACGGCCCCTCCGCCGGTGGCCGCGAGCTCACCGACCAGCTCGGCGGCGGTGCGTGCGGCGCCGAGCGGCGTGACGAATGACTTCCGCGTCAGACCGAACCGGTCCGGCTCGCCGTAATGCGATGTGCCGAGAATGACGAACACGCGGTCCCGATACTCGGGTCCGAGCGCCGCGTAGGCCGCCCGGTAACAGCCGTAGCCGCCATCGGGGCTGACGTGCGGAGCCGCGATCCCCACGAGTCCGGAGCGCGGCGCGAGCGCGCCGTCGCCGCCCAGGTAGTTGCTCAGCTTGTCCTTGAGCTGGTCCGGCTCGGCGGGGTACGCCGAACCGGCATGTGCCGGAGCGCGCCATTCCGCCTGCGCGAAGATGGCCTGCTGGCGCTCGCGCAGCCGCTGGTAGGTTTCGTCCTCGCAGAAGCCCGCCTCGCTGAGAGTCTCCCGCAAATGGCGCTCGAGGTCCCCGGATTGCAGGTCTCCCGTCAGCCGAACCAGCTCCGCTCGAAGATCGAGCGCCGTCTGCACGCCGTCGAAGAACTGCAGGCACGCCACCAGCGCGGGAGGAACGATCAGCGTGCTATCGGAGTAGTGGTACGGGTCCCGGATCAGCAGGCCCGGCCGGTCCTGCACCGGAGACGGCATGAACTCCAGATCCATTCTGAGGCGGGGCAGCGGCTCGGCCATCCCCCCATTATGTCAGCCGGGCCTCCGGTCGTGTCCCAAACAACGCGCTTTTGGGCCACCACCGCGCCTCCGCCGTGGCGCGTTTCGGGATAGGCTCGAAGTATGCTCGAACCCGGTGACCGTGTGGTGCTGATCACTGGCGCAAGCGGCGGGCTGGGGACCGCTGTTACACGCGCCTTCCTGGATGCCGGAGCCAGCGTCGCCGCAGTCTCCCGATCCAGCCCCGTTTTGTCCGGAACCGAGCTGCGCGTCCTGGAAATCAGCGCGGATCTGACTGTGGCGGCCGAAGCCGGCCGAGTGGTGGAGGAGGTGAGACGGCGCTTCCAGCGGATCGACGCGCTGGTGCATCTCCTGGGCGGATTCGAGGGGGGAACGCCCGTGGCGCGGACCGGCGACGACGTGTGGACGCGCATGCTCGATTTGAACCTGAACGCGGCGTTCTACATGCTGCGCGCGGTGCTGCCCCTCATGCTGGAGAGCGGACACGGCCGCATCCTGGCGATCGGGTCGCGGACCGCCGTCGAGCCTGCCGCAACGCTCAGCGCCTATGGGGTATCGAAAGCCGGTCTCGTGATGCTGGTCCGGACGGTTGCGGCCGAGGTCCGGCGCTCCGGGGTCACGGCCAATGCCGTCCTGCCGAGCGTCATCGATACGCCCGCGAACCGTGCGGCGAATCCCGGCGCCGATTTCTCGAAATGGGTGCAGCCGGAATCGATCGCGCGCCTGCTGGTCTGGCTCGCCTCCGACGCCGCGGCGGATGTGAACGGCGCGGTGATTCCGATCTACGGAAAGGCCTAGCAGGCTGCTGAAAAACCGGCCGGCCAAGGAGATTTGCGGGTTCTGTAAGCGGTTTTGCACTTATCGAAGCGTTCTCGGGCGGTAAGCGGCCCGGCTGCCGTGCTGAAAAACACCGTTTTTCGGCGCCCGAGCACACTTCGCCCTATCCGACTGCGGCTTGAACAC
>Ga0326728_10005574_pt1 | contig 35054 bp, 26 predicted proteins | sample MB3enrmetagenome_FD_207602 | JGI IMG/M metagenome (GOLD analysis project Ga0326728, IMG submission 207602) | Lab enriched peat soil microbial communities from McLean, Ithaca, NY, United States - MB31MN | ecosystem: Environmental > Terrestrial > Soil > Wetlands > Peat | place: USA: New York...
CGCGCGCGCGCGCGGGGCGACGAGGGACCGTCCCGCGCGTCATACCCGATCAGGAAGTTTCAATCCGCGCCCCGCGCGCGCGCGCGGGGCGACTGCGGCCCTCCCTTTCGGTTGAGCCGCAAGCACTTTTTAGCCCCTTTCCGCGAACCTGCCAATCCTTCTCGCACGCGAACGTTCTGCTTTGTCAAAGAACAATGGAAAGTACTCGTCATCATTGCGGTTTCTCCCCGGCGCGAAAGCCCGGTTGCCGAGCCGTCACTTATGGTTCGCGGAATGGCGTTCATACAATCAGCGGTTCATTCAGATCCAGCGGCTTACCCACGCCATGATGTTCGGTGCGCTGCACAGCCTTTTCGTCCAGATAGTAAAATCGCAGCGAGTCCTCCTCAGGTTTAATCTCTCGAAGCAAGCGGTCGCGCAACGACGCCCATTCAGTCTGGCCCACCTGACATTCAAAAACGCTCTTTTGCACACGCACGCCGTAATCTTCGCACGCCCGCGCCGCGCGACGCAAGCGCCGCTGCCCCGCCTTCTCCACTGTGGACACGTCGTATGTAATCAAAACCAGCATGGCTTTATTTCGGAACGAGTGGGACGTAATCCGCCATGTCGCCGCGCAAGCACCGCGCGAGCACCCGCGCCTGCACAAAGGGAAGTTGCGCCAGGCGAAATTCCTGTTCCAACAGCGGATGCGTCAATTTGTCCTGTTTGCGTTGTTGATAGGCGGTAATGACTGCCTTGCGTCCGATGTCGGTAAATTCTACCGCGCCGCCTTCGCGCACGCGGAAATGTTCCTGTGCGATTTGTTGGCGGTTGACCAAGGTGACCGCCAGACGGTCGGCCAGCCACGGACGAAATTCCTCCATCAAATCCAGCGCCAACGCCGGACGGTTCGGGCGGTCAGCGTGAAGGAATCCAACGAACGGATCGAGGCCCACGCTGGTCAGCGCCGCGATGCAGTCATGCCGCACCAGCGCGTAAAGAAATGAAAGCAGACAATTGATGCGGTCACGCGGCGGGCGACGGCTTCGATTGGCAAAGGTAAAATCCTCGCGCTGCTGCTTGAGCAACAAAGTGAACACGCCGAAATACGTGGCGCTGCCCATGCCTTCCACGCCGCGCAAACTATCAAGCGCGCCCGTTTGCCGCAAGTCGTCAACCGTCCAGCGGCCGAGTTCCTGGATTTGACGTGCCAGCGCGCCGGTCGCCTCCGTCAGCCGGGCGCGTTCGTCGGCGGAATCCGTTTCCCGCGCGGCGCGAAGCAGGGAATTGCGGCTGTTTTGGAGTTTGCCAGCGATGATTTGCCGCGCAATGGCAGCGCATTTGGCCGGATCGTCGGCGGCGCGGAATTGGGCGCGGCGCAACGTCACGCTGGTATCCGCCACGCCCGTCATGCGCGCCTGGAGATAACCGTGCTCGCTCAAATAATTCACTGCCACGCCGTGCTCCCAGCACAAATCCAACGCCGGTGGACTGATAGTGCTCGGACCAAAGACGCAGATGGATTCCAGCATGTGGATGGGGATGGACAGTTTCTTCCATTCCGTCGCCCGTTCGCGGGTGTGCTCGGTCGGCGGTAGATCGTTGGGATACACCGGCACTTCCACCTGAAGCGTCAAGTGGTCCCGCGCCACGTAACTGGCGCGCGTGGTCAGATACAGCGTGTTTTGTTGAATCTCTGGCATAACGTCACGTTTGGAACAACTGGCGAGCCAAGCGTTCAGCCCGGCTGTCCTCGCTCGCGGCTTTAGGCAGGCAAATTTCAAATAATGAGCATTCTTCGCAAGCCGGCTTAAAAAGCGCAGCCGGCACGCGCTGCGAATCCAATAGGCCACGCAACTCCGCCAGTGAACGCTCAACCAAAGCGCGCAATTCAAGCGTGAATTCGACCTCGCGACGGCGTTTGCTCGCGGCGTGAAAGACAGCACCCCGGTCAACGCGCCGACCGGTCATTTCTTCGAGACACAACGCCTGCGCGCAAAGTTGCGCGTCGTCATTCTCAAATACCCGGCGTTTGCCTTTTTTATATTCAATTGGCGCGAGCGAGCCATCCGTGTGCCGTTCCACCACGTCGCACTTGCCAGAAAGCCCAAGCCGTTCCGACCAGACCGGCAGGGCCCGCAGCAGTGTCACGCCTTTGGCAATTTCGTAACCGGGCAAATCGGCGTGTTCGTGAACGATGTCGCCGAGAACCGTGTGTTTGTTTTCGGAACGAACGCCTTCAATCGCCTTCAATGCCGCCCGGCGCGCGCAGTAGAGGAAATCGTTGAGGAGCGAAAGAGGCATCGGCTCCGGCGATTGCGGAGCGCCAACTGCGCTTCGCAGATTTCCAAATGTCTTCACAAAATCATCCCTCCAATCCGTCGTGCTTCCAGCAACGGAATCAATCCCTTCATGTAACCGAGAAAACTGTCATAACAGTCCGGTTGAATGCCGGCCAATTCCTCTCCAAAGCCATGCACGCACGTGACGGGCAGGTCGCGCAATTTGTTCGCCCACACTTGCACGCTGTGGCGCATGACCTCGCGCGGCGTAGGAAATTGCTTCGGATCGAACGTCAGAAACCGGGCGATCAATTCCTGATTGACCAGCACTGTGTGGGTATCCGCCGTGATGAGGCGGCAGTCTTGAGCAGCTTGCGGGTAATCTCCGTCCCTCTCGGCTGCTGCGACCCGTGCGGCCAAGCTTTCAGGCTCGCCGAAACTGGCATTGATTTCGCGCTGCAACGCCTCAGTGCAATGTTGTGGTCCAAGATTCGCGCCGTGTTCGGCGAACAAGTCGCACAGCACCTTCCGAGCAGTCCTGAAGTGCGGATGCAAGTTCAAGAAACCGGACTCATCGTGGCGGAAATCCCAGACTTCCGCCTCGGCATACTCACCACCTCGGCTGACGCGCCCGGCTGTTTGCAGAAGGCTGGTCAGGCCACAGGTTTCGCGGAGGGCTGTGCGGAAGGAGAAATCCACGCCGGCCTCGACGCAACTGGTAGCCACGAGGGTCCAATCCTTCCGGTCTGAACAAAGGTTCTCTTTGACGCGGCGCAGAGTGGTCTCGCGGTCGGCCGGGCAGAGCGCCGTCGAAAGATGTTCCACGTTCTCGCCGCAGTTGCGCGCGTAGCGCAGGTGGTGCGCAAGAATGGCGGCAGATTGGACGGTATTCAAAATGACCAATCGAGGCCCCGGCTTTGCAGCGATGAAGTCCGCCAAATCTGGCAGGGACAACGGCTGGGTTCGCGTCTTGAGCCAGACGCGCTTCGTCTCGAAAGCAGCCGCGTTGGCGCGCAAACTCTCGCTGACAAGTTCGGGAATGGCGCGCTGCTCTTCCGCGGGAACAAAGTCCGTCAATTCCCAGAAGCGGGATAACGAACCGCTGGCAAGGACGAGGTGGCAGTTCCAATCATCGCAAAGCTCCCGCAGCCATCGCCACTCCTGCGGCCAGACCGGCGCGGGCATGGCAGCGTGCGCTTCGTCCACGAAGATGGCTGAACCGGGCACTTGATGGAACTTGCGAAGCGGAACGGTCTGATTGGCCCCGAGTGTTTCAAAAAATTGCACCGCAGTCGTGACGACAATGGGTGCTTCCCACCGCTGCGCGAGTTGTCGGAGGTCGCGCCAATCCTCGCCGGCGAATTCCACGCGATGGTGGTGCGCCGCGACCACCGCTTCCGCGTCTTCGCCGGGCAGGACCAACGCGCGCCGATAAACGTCAACGGATTGGTCAATGATGTTTGTGAACGGAAGAACCACGAACACTCGCCGTAGGTTGCGTTCGACTGCGACTCGCAGCAAATGTGCCATGACCGCAGTGGTCTTGCCTGTTCCGACCGGGCTGTCACAGGCTACAATGCGTTGAGCGGGCTGAAGCGCGCGGTCGCGGCAGGCCGTGTAAATCTCCCGACGTAACTGAAGACGGGCCCTCTCCCGATCCGACTCCAGCGGTTGTGTGGGTTTCAAGGATTCCACGTAGCGGTCTAAGGCCTGCAATCGTTCGGCCGCTCGAAGCGGTGGGCCGTCCAATTCACGTTCTTCCTTGTAGTGCCGGGCAGTGTCGCTATGGTCGCCGTCCACGAGACAGGAAAGTGCAAGCCGGCGAACCAATCCGCTAAAGCGCACGGACCGGCCAGCTCGCTGCGGCTCGAAAATCGCGCGGTGCTGAACGAGATAGCAATCTAACAGATCGTTGGTCCGCTCCCACGATTGTCTTCCGAGGCCATTCAATTCGCCTTCGTCCCGTAGAAATAGTCGTCCCTCGCCTCGCGCCTTCTCTTTCGGCAGCGACGGCAGCCCGATGTGATGGGCGAAGCAGCACAACGCCGCTTCGCCCTGCTTCAGGTTTAGGAGATGCGCCGTGCCGGCCTCCACGTGATTAAAGCCCTCACGGTTGGCGCGATTTCGATGCAGGATGTCCTGGAAAATTTCATCCAGCTTACCGAGATCGTGATAGGCAGCAGCCAATTCGACCACGGATTGAAATGACTCTCGCCAATTTGCTGAATGGGTTGCGGCCTCACGCGCGAACTTCCCTGCGAAACGACGCACATTCCCAACGTGACTGCAGTAGCTCTGCTCGGGCGCGCCGCGTCGCGCGCTGTGCGCCAAAGGTGTCGCGTTGGAGGCCACGGGTTTCAGTCGGCATCCAGCGCATAGTCGCGGTAGGTGCCGCACTGGTCGAAAGTCTTCTTGTTGCCGGCGCGCACGGGCAGAGTCTTAACCGCGGCGGCCTTCTCGCCGTTGAGTTCGACTTCGCGACCCCATTGAGGGACAATGTAATCATTAATCAAGGTGGATGGCTTCTCTTTTGCCTCCGACGGGACGCGGCGGGGCTTCAAGGCGTCCAACAGCGCGAAGTCCGAAAACGAACCCAGCGGATCTCTGTGCTCAACTGCGTGGGCGTGGAGAATCTCAACCTGCGTTCGGCCGGTGGACGGGTTGTCGCGAAATGCGTGCTTGAGCAACTGGAGCATCAGCTCAACATCCTTGCGGGTGCATTTCGTTTTACCGGCCTGAGTCGGGTTGACAAAGAAGGGGACCGTGTAAAGGCCATGCTCAACGTACTTCAACGCCTGTGGCGCCATACCGCGATCCAAGCCTTCCTCGACACCCGCTTTATTGGACCATGATTCAAAACGAACGTGAATTGGAGCAACGGAGATTCCGACGCCAAAGTGCGCCACGCCGGTTCGGATTGTCTTTTGGAGCTTCTGCCACTCGGCGCTTGTTAGCTTCCGTCCCATCTCCTTCTCGACGGCATCTCGACTCTCCAAGAATGTGCTCCCAAACAGCCGGGCGTCCCAGTACTCGGCTTCGAATCGCCCGTCTTGCATCTTCGTGATGATCGCTTTGCGGTCGCGGCCGCGGGTCTCCAGAATGTCGAAGTCCTTGTCGGCGTCATCGCCCAGCGAAATGCGTCTCTTAATCTCCAGCCAAACCATGCCATCCTTGCTGGCGACAAGCTCACGCAATTTGCGCTTGATCGAAACAGGCGAAATCTCGCCCCTGCCGTCGGGGCGTTGGCGCGGAAATCCTGCATTGTCCGGGTCGCCGTTGGGATTGGAATCACGGACCTCAATCACGAGCAATCCAGTGATACGTGGAATTTTGGGGTCGAGCGTGGCTTGTTGTTCTTGTGCGTTCATGGTTTTCAATCGTTGTCGTCTTTAGATTTTGGGTTGTCGCCCAAGTAGCCGAGGAAAAGCTGTGCCTTGTGAATGTCCTGCATGCGTTCAGGGACTTGGCTGAGGTCCATTTGGCGTTCGCAATCTCCCATCTGCCGGACGAACCAATGTATCAGTCCGCTGCCCTCGCCGGAGTAGGTGTCCGCCCAAGCCCGGTAGGGCCGGATTCTTTCGGCAAGGCGGGCAAGCGCCGCCTTCGGTTGGTCCAATGCGAGGTTGAACACCGCATTGCCGATCAACTCGCCAGGTGCGTCGACCTTGTCTTGTTGCCTCTTTTCCGCAGAGGTGCGGACCCATTTACAGTATTGGAAGTGCAGGCTGTCGGCTAGGGCCAACAAGCGACCGATTTGGTAGATGGTATCTTTCATAAGTGCGTGTTTGGAGTAACCCAGTTGAAGGAGGAAAACCCCAAGAAGTGAAACGGCCTTTGCACATTGCCGGAGCGCCATGTCGCTCAAGGGTGACCGAACCCGCCATTCACCACTACGTTTGACGGCACCGAATCGACTGAACAAGGACCCCATCCGGCTCAGGAGAAGGGCGAGGCATCTGTGGGTTTGGTTTTCCGACAAAGGACTGTCGGCGAAGAATACGTCGTAGGCATCCGCAGGGGTTACGGCGCGCTGAACCGAAGGCGTGAAACCAGCCTTGGCGTCGGCTCTCCAAACGCGGTTGATCACCGAGACTACGTCAAGCGGATACGGAACTTCGTGAGTTCTCCAAGCGGGCTTCTTGGCCTGCTCGTCATAGAACCAAACCGACACCGGCGGCGTGTTGGCTGCCCCGGCTTTCCATGTTTGCGCCGCCCGGACGATGTCCTGCGCCCGGAACTGACGGTGCAAGCTGATTTGCTTACGGCCTTTGTCGAGCGAGCACAGCGCGAGCAAGCGGACTTTCAAGCTTGGGTCCGTCTTCAGCTTGCCCTCCAAGGCTTCCAGCACGGGCTGCGTCTGCGCCGCGAAGTCCGCATCACTGAAGTTTTGAGCCTCTCCGCCAAATAAATCGGCCAAGGCTCCATCGAAGTCTGGCAATTCCTCAAGATAGGCGATGAGAAGGTCGCGCTTACCGGGTTGGGCGCTAGGGATCGGCTTACAGGTTTTACCTCTCTGCTCTTCCTTTCCAAGGTGACGCAAAGCGTCGCTCATCCGCTGGACGAGCGCCTTCGAGACTGGAAACAGGTCGTTCTCAATGCGTCCGTAACGACTCAGGCACGGGTTTTGTTTGTGCGCTGAGAACAACTTGAAAGGCCCCAATTGGGCAATGGTTGGTTCAGGAAAAACATCGGCCAGTTCGCACGGCGTTCCGGAAAACGCGTCCGGTTGGGCACCGGTTTCGGCCAACCTCTCTTTCCCCCGCCCCTTTCTGCCACTTTTCAGGCCACCTTTGATAGCTTGCCGGTTCACCAATTCACTCGTCGCCGGGTGAGCCACCGGCTTGAAACGATGATCCGTGGCGACCAAATCCAAACAGAGCGGCTGGTTTGCGTCCCCGTCTTGCTCGGCCTTTTCCTTCCAATAATCGGATGAGCCGAACCCGACGGCGCGCTTTTTCCAATCAAGGATACCAAACAACACCTTTTGAACGAGCAAGAGTGTTTCGCGATCCGCTGTCGCGGCGAAGCAGATCAGTGCCTCCGACAAGCTTTGACTGAATTGCGGCAGGGCGGGCCTTGCTTCGGCAACAAGCCGCAACAGATGGGTGAAGTTTGTCAGTTCTGGTGGCGCTTGAGTGAAGAGGGGCTGAAGCTCCTCAACCAGATCAACGACCGACATCTTGAATTTGTTGCACTGGTCAGGCGTAAACTGCCGCGCCCGCGAAAACTTGGCGAGTTGCTTCATGCTGCCGGCAATCTGGACCGCTTGAGCCGACGGCTTCTTCCAGAGCGCGTACAGCTGTTCCAGGGCTGGCGACAGCTCGCCAGCCGAAATTGTGCTGAAGGTTAGAAGCGGAGCCGGGAGGTTGAGACCGGGAAAGCTCGAACCGGCAGAACCGTGCTCGACACGCAGCAGCTTCGCAGCTTTATCCTTGGGAATGAATTCCACTTCTGATGGCTGCCCCGACTCGTTAAGCCGAACAATGAGCAGTTCCCGATTCTTGCTCATTGGCTTCATGCGGGCATGTTGCGAAGTGATGACAACGCCAAGTCGTTCCAAAGCCGCCACGACCTGGGACAACTCGTTAAGCATAGACAAGCACCCCTTTCTCAACTTTCATCGCTTGGCTGTAGCTCGGCTTGATGCGCCCCTGCTGCGGTCTGTCGAAGACCATCCGCAACATGGAGGGAATCTCGTGGTTCTCGCGCGCGCAAACCTGCGTCTCCTGCCGGAACCGGCCGACATAATCGGGCGCGAATTCCTTCCAGCCAAGACAAGGCGTGTAAAACCACTGGCCGTTTTCGAGTCGGCGGTTGAACGCGTCTTGGAAGGCGTGCGGGGCGCACTGGCCATCAGGAGATTCCGCTGGCTCGCCGTTCGGTCCGCGATACCAGTCCACCGCGGCATAGAGCCGGTAGCAAACATTCACCAGCACCATCGCGAACAACTGGAACGACGCGCCTTTGGCTATCGCGTCGGAGGCGCGGAGCGGCCCGCCGTAATTAGTGACGTAGCGGTGAAACTGAACGGGCCGGCAGATTTCCGTCTTCACCGGCTGGACGTGGACGGACTTCCAGCGCAGCACGGATTCAAAGATGCCCTTCACCGCGCTGAAGGTAGGCGCGACATAAGACACGGGCGACGAGCCGGTATCCGGCCGCGTCCACATGGCGGTTGGGCCGGCGATTTCGAGTTGAAGGGGATAGGGTTTCATTCGGGATTTCCCATTTGACTTGATGTTCATGGCGTCAAATTGAGTTTTTCCGGTCTTTCTCGGTATTATCCTCTCATCACTTGGCGTTGCAAGCGGTTTTTCAACGCCAAAACTGAGGGAATCCTTAGATTCGGATTAAGATCAAGATTAGGAGCCAGAAGCTGCCACCCAAAAAAATGGCGACTATTGAGCTCTCAACGGCAGGGCGCGTGACTCCGAGCGGGCTGGGGCGGGGCAGCACGCCGGCGCGTCCGGCCTTCAAGCCGTGGCTGGGATATACGGCGGGCCGGGATCGAGGAAATCACTTGCCACGTAGCTACAATAGGGCTACATTCCTGCCATGAACAAAACGGCGACGATTCGCACGCGCATTGAACCCAGCCTCAAGAGCGAGGTCGAGGACATCCTCGCCGAGTTGGGGCTGACGGCATCCGAGACGGTGCATCTGCTTTACCGGCAGATCAAATTGCAGCGGGGACTGCCCTTTGACGTGCGGATTCCGAATACCGTGACCGTGCGCACGCTCAACGCAAGCAAAGCGGGCCGCAGAGTGAAGAGGTTTGGCAGTAAAAGGGAACTCTACGCCGATTTGGGCCTGTGAAAACAACACGCACGTCCGTTTTGAGCGCACGGGCTCGCACAGTGATTTGTTCGGGTGAGACGCGGGAGAATGAAAATGCGGGCGCGGACTGAGCACTCATCACAGCGGCGCGCCCGGTGAGAAGTCAAAGCGCGTCCAACGGGCTGCGCACGCCAATCTCCGGCTTCTGCATGACATGCGTGTAAATCTGCGTCGTCGCCACGTCCTTGCGCCCCAAAAAATGAGATGCGCCCCCCCGCAGCCCCGCATCACCTGGCCGGCGGGGCGGCGAGGCTGAAATTGTTGCGGATGAAGGACTGGGCCTGGTTCAGACTGCTGTGGGTGGAGTCGATGTAGCCGGCGAGGGCGCCGCTGACGTACGCGGCGGCGGCGGAGGTGCCAACGACGGACCAGGGTTGGTTGTCGTAGTAGATGATGCTGCTGCCCGGAGCGCCGTATGAAACCCAGTCTCCCCGGTTGGCGTAGGAGGGGAGCTGGCCGTTGTCCACAGCGGTCACGGAGTCGACTCCGGGATAGGCCGCCGGGTAGAATGGAATCGTGGTCCCCGAGTTGCCGGCAGCTCCGATGAGGACGATGTTCTTGGCCTCAGCGTCCTGAATGACCCCTTGGAGCAAGCTGCTCTGCCCTGGAGAGCCAAGGCTCAGGTTGATGATGTTGGCGCCGCCGTTGACCGCTTGGACAATGCCGTTGGCAATATCGAAGGAGGAAGTGCTGGGGTTCGGGCCGAAAACGTCCACGGGCAGGATCTGGACTGAGGAGCTGCCCTTGGTCACATCCTGGAGGCTGCTCAACATCGTCTCCGCCATCGTGGTGGCGTGGGAGGGAGTGCCCGGCTCCAGGTCGGCCGGGCCGGCGACGGAGATCGGTTTGAGGATGAAGGCGTCCAAGCCGTTGCCCAGGGGTTGCTGCAGCGCGGTGTCCACCAGGCCGATGATGATGCGCCCATTGTCGGGGGGCGGTGTAAGCTCGAGGTGGGGCGGGGGCGGCAGGGCACTGCCTCCAACCTGGTTGGGAGAGGGAGGGGCGTCAATGGAGTAGTTGTTTGCCACCGAGGCGACCTCGGGATTGGCGGCCAGTTGCTCGCGCGCCGCCGCCGCCGCCGCCGCGTCAGCAAACTGGAGGCGGTAGGCGTTGAGGCTGCCGATCTTGCCCGTCACCTTGGCGCCCAGCCGCCGCGCGAGGCCGTCAATTTCTGTGCCCGGCTTGAGCCGGACGATGAGTTCGTTGGCGATGAGCTTTGCCCTGGCCCCCGGGGGGACGAGTTGAGTGGCCCGTTGGGCGGTGGTCCGGAACACCAGCAGTCGCGAACTGTGGTTGGTCTCGGGCACCAGCGCGAAACTGATGTCGCCCAGCAGCAAACGCAGGGCCTCGCCGGGGGGCAGACCCTGGAACTTGGCGGAGACAGAGCATTCGAGGCCGGGCTCGATAAAGACCCGCCAGCCGCTTGCCGATGCTATCTGCTCGAGCAACGGGTAGAGTTTTCCGGACTTGATGTCGGCGCTGACGCGGTTCCGGCCGGAATCCCAGTTGAGGGTTTCAGCGCCCTGAGCGGCCAGTGAGGTGAACAGCAGGAGCAACGCGAGCAATGCCCGGGCCGGTTTGCCGATTCCGAAGGGTCTGTCCCGGGCTGTTCCCGGCGAGTAACTTCCTCGCCTGGAGGCCAACATCCTCATTGCGGGGTCCGAACGCCGTAGAATTGCTTCGCTTCGATTGGGACCTGCGCCGAGGTTCACCGGGACGCCATTGTGGCCGGTTGCGCCGGGATTATGAATAATTGCGTTCATGCTTCTGCTCTGCGCCCGCATCCGGGTAACTCATTGCCAACTGTAGTCGGTGATCGACCCTTTGCCAAGCTTCCGCATTCACTTCCCCCCTCCGCCCTCTGACCTCTGCCCCTCCGGCCTCTGACCTCTGCCCCTCCGGCCGCCTCACCTCAGTCTCTCGACGAGGATTTTTTTGGGGTCGGAGAGGCCCAGTTCGAGGAGGCCGGCGTTGATGTAGAGTCTCTGGCCGGCCTTGACCGGGGGGGCGTGGGCGGCCTCACGTTGGTTGTCCAGTTCCTGGATGGAAAGGACGTCCAGGGCGACGGGGTCGGTGCTGAAGCGCAGTTCGTTGAGGGCGGTCGAGTAGTGGAGCAGGCCGCGTTCGCCGCCTTCGTACTGGCAGAGCAGGGCATCGGTGATATTGAGCACGACATGATCGCCGACGGCCTCGAGGGCGTAGATTTCGGGGATGGCCTCGGCCAGGGCATCGGGATCGGACTCGAAGCGGAGGGTGTTGTCGACGCTGCCCAGGGCCAGGCTGAAGAGATTGCCGCAGACACCCACGTCGTTGTGGTTGAGCAAGGGGGTGACATTGATGATTTTGGTGATCTGGCGGGAGACCAGTTTGGCAACAAAGGACTTGCGGCCAACGTCGTCGCCTTGTTTGCCGAATTCCAGGTCGCCCGGAACCAGTCTCCCCAGGAGGGGCCGGGAATACGAGGTCTTTTCGTCCCAGCCGGCCTCGGCGCTGCCCTCGATGCGGATGCCGAAGCGGTTGGACAAGTCGTAAAAACCTGCCAGGCGCAAGTCGGAGGCAAAGCGGTCCCAAACAATGATGTTCGTGGGAGGCAGTCCGGCGGCAAGGAGGCCCTCGACTACGGCGGCCACCACGGCCGGACGGGTGCCACTGTAGGGACCGGGGGAGGAATAGACCTTGATGCCGACGATGTCCTGTGTGCGGACCAGGCTGCGCCAGGCCTCCGGCACGGTCGCCTTGCCGGTCAGGTTGGTTATCGCGCGTTGGACCATGGCTCGGACGATTTGGCGGCGGGGCACAAAGGCCTGGGTTGCCCGCGGGTCCTGTACGGCCACGATGCGGGCCGGCGGTTTTGGCGAGGAGAGCAAATCGGCTGCCTGGCCGGGCGCGCATGGGAACAGAAGCAGACAGGCGCAGGTCCCGGCCCTGAGGGCGGAAAACAGAGGACTCGAGCAGCCCTGGCTGGGCGCCCGCTCGATACAGATTGTGAACTGCGCGTTTCTTGACACGTTAAGCGGCGGATGTTACCACCACCGTCGATGGTGGCCATCAAAAATCCATGCGCCGCGCTCTTCATAATTCTGGCGGCATTGCTGGGCGGATGCACTCCGCCCGGGCCGCGCGCTTTGCTGACGGGCAAGAGGTTGCTGGAGAAGGGGCGCCCAGGCGAAGCGGTTGAGGAGTTGAGGCGGGCTACAGCGCTGCTCAAGACCAATGCCATCGCCTGGGATTACCTGGGTTTGGCCTGCCACTACGCCGGGCTGTGGGAGGAGGCAGAAGGGTCCTACCAACGCGCCCTCCAATACGACCGGGACCTGACCGAGGCCCATTACAACCTGGGCTGCCTGTGGCTGGAGCAAAACAAGCTCGAGGGGGCCAGGCTCGAGTTGACGGCCTGCACTCTGCGTCGAGCCAGTTGGGTCGAGGGGCAGTCCAAACTGGGCGTCGTCCAACTGCGGTTGCACGACCCCAACGGGGCGGAAAAGAGTTTCAGCGAGGCCTTGCGGTTGAATCCTCGGAGTGCGGAGGCCCTGAACGGGTTGGGGCTGGTTCGGGTGCAGCGCGGGCGCCCCGCCGATGCGGCGGCCTTTTTTGCCAGCGCCCTCAAGGCCCAGCCGCAGTATGCCCCGGCCTTGTTGAACCTGGCTATAGTGTCCCAGGAGTCTTTGCGGGACCGACGGCTTGCCTTGCGGCATTACCAGGAATACCTTGCCCTCAAACCAGCCCCGCCCAATGCCGAGGCGGTATTGGTCCTGGTGCGCCAACTGGACCAGGAACTCAATCCGGCGGCCTATCCGGCCGCCAGCCGCCCTGCCGAAACCAACCTTTCCAGACCGGCGCCCGCGCTTTCTTTGACCAGCGCCGGCGGGAATGCCGGGCGCGCGGCCAACGCGCCCAAGCCGGCGCCGGCCACCAATGCCCCCAGGCCGGCGCCCTCGCCTGCCGCGGTGCGCCCGGGCCCGACGGGCGCGTCCCCGGCGACCGTGCCTATAGAACGCGCCTCTTTGCCGGCAGAGCGGGTCTTGAAACCGGCAGGCGACACGCCAACTCCTTCGACTGCCGCCGGGCCGGCCAGGGCCGGCACAGCCCCAGGCCGATCAACGGGCCCGCGCTACGCTTATCTTTCTCCCGCCAAACCGGCGCGGGGCGATCGCGCCCAGGCGCAGCTCCCGTTCGACCAGGGACTGCAGGCGCAATCGGCCAATCGGCTCTCGGAGGCCTCGCAGGCGTATCGTCGCGCCACGCAGTTGGACCCCGCCTTTTTTGAGGCCCATTACAATCTCGGTCTGGTGGCCGCGGAGATGCGGAATTGGCCGGCGGCCCTGGCGGCTTACGAGCAGGCGCTGGCGATCAAAGCTGATTCGCCCGATGCCCGCTACAATTTTGCCCTGGTTCTCAGGCAGGCCAATTACCTGGCCGATGCCGTCAACGAGTTTGAGGGGCTGCTGGCCAGCCACCCCAACGAAACCCGCGCCCACCTGGCGCTGGCCAACCTCTACGCCCAGCAGTTGCATCAGCCTGCCAAGGCCCGCCCGCATTATCAGAAAGTCCTCGAGCTCGAACCCCGTCTCCCCCAGGCGGCCACAATCCGCAATTGGCTCGAGGCCCATGGCCAGTAGGAATGAAAGCAAGACTACCACAACCACCGGATTGAACATCATCCAGCTCACCCCTGGCGCGGGGCCTATGTACTGCGGCAATTGTCTGCGCGACAACGGGCTGGTGGCTGCATTGCGCCGGATGGGCCACCAGGCGATTCTGGCGCCGCTTTATCTGCCGCTGACCCTGGATGAGGCGGACCAAAGCGCGGGCACGCCCGTGTTCCTGGGCGGCATCAATGTCTATCTTGACCAGAGGTTTGCGTTCTTTCGCGCCGCCCCTTCCTGGCTGCGGCGCCTCCTGGCCTGGCGCCGGCTATTGCAGTGGGCCGCCGGACGCGCGGCCGGCACGCGCCCCGACAAGCTGGGCGAGTTGACGCTCTCGATGCTGCGCGGAGAGGAGGGGTTCCAGGCCCGGGAACTGGAGGACCTCAGCGACTGGCTCAAGGCACAGCCCAAGCCGGATGCGCTATGCCTGTCCAATGCGCTCCTCATTGGGCTGGCCCGCCGCTTGAAACTGGACCTGAAGGCGCCGGTGGTCTGCATGTTGCAGGGCGAGGATGCTTTTCTGGACAGTTTGCCCGAGCCCTCCCGGGCCCTCTGCTGGCATACGTTGGCGCAACGGGTCCGGGATGCCGACTTGCTTGTCGCTCCCAGCAGGTACTTCGCCGAGCTCATGAGCCGGCGTTTGGGCCTGCCTGCCGGGCAAGTCAAGGTGGTGTACAACGGGATTAAGCTCGATGAGGGGACCCATGCCCCGAGCGCAGTGGCCGACGGAAAAGGCGGGGTCCCGGTGCTCGGTTTTTTCGCCAGGATGTGCCCGGAGAAGGGCCTTGATTTGCTGGTGGACGCCTTTGTTCGATTGCGGACACGCGGGCGCCTCAAAGGACTCAAACTCAAGGTCGGCGGCAGTTGCGGCCCTCGGGACGCAGCGATGGTCGAGACGTTGAGAGGGCGCTTGCGAAGCGCCGGACTGGAAGGCGAAGCGGAGTTCCGTCCGAACTTGAGCCTCGAGGAAAAACGCGCTTTCTTGAGGTCGCTAACGGTTTTTTCCGTGCCGGCCCGTTGCCCGGAGGCCTTTGGGTTGTACGTCATCGAGGCCCTGGCGGCGGGCGTGCCGGTGGTCCAACCCCGGAGCGGGGCCTTTCCGGAGCTGATCGAGGCAACCGGGGGCGGAGTGCTCTGCGAACCCGAAGACCCCGAGAGCCTGGCGCAAACCCTTGAGACGTTGCTCCTGGCGCCCGAGCATGCGCGCGCCCTGGGGGAATGCGGCCGCAAGGCCGTGTCTGCCGAATTCAGCGCCCAGCGGATGGCACGCGGGATGGTGGAAGTGATCGAGACCCTCAAGCGCGAACCCCTGGGAACTCTTGGCGGAGGCCCGCGTCCGGCATGACCCGCCTTGATACGAAGTGACTATCCAGCAATACGCGCAGATTGCCCTTCGGCAAAGGTGATTCGGATGGTGGCGCGCCCTGCCTGCCTTGGGTGGACCCGCCCGCCGTCAGTGACCGGTTACATTTTTTGGCGCTTTTTCGGCACTTTTCGCTTGAACCGCATTGACTTTGCTCTTAAACGATAGGGCCGTATGGCAAAAACACTATCAAAATCGCAGATCGCCGCCTCGCTGGCGGAAACCGTCGGCCTCACCAAGAAGCAGGGCGTGGAGACCCTGGAAGCCCTGGTGGCGCTGGCTTACAAAAACGCTAAGAACTCCTTTACGATCCCCGGCTTGGGCAAGCTGGTGCTGGTCAATCGCAAAGCGCGGATGGGCCGCAACCCCGCGACCGGGGAACAGATTAAGATCCCCGCCAAGCGCGTTGTGAAGTTCCGCGTGGCCAAGGCCGCCAAGGACGCGATTCTCGGCCCCAAGTGAGGCGGAGCGTTCGGTTCGTTCTTTGCGCACAGCAAAGCGGAGGACTCGAGCTCCTCCGCTTTCTTACATCAGTGGTGAGGCTCACTCTTTCAAGGCCTCGGCTGCGGCCGCGACCGCCTCGCCGATGTCCTCCGCCGAGACCATCAGGTTGGTCACCGCGCGGATGGTATCTGCGCCGACGGCCAGGACAAGGACGCCTCGGGACTTGAGGCGCTCGGCGAATTGCTGGGCGGGCATGGCCGGCACCCGAAAGCGGACCATATTCGTCTCGACGGCGGCCGGCTCGATTTCCAGTCCTTGGAGCGCAGCCAATCCCAAGGCCAGGGCCTTGGCATTGGCATGGTCGTGGACCAGGCGAGCGCGATGATGGCGCAAGGCGTACAACGCGCCCGCGGCGATAATTCCCGCCTGACGCATGCCCCCGCCCAACATCTTCCGAAAACGGCGGGCGCGTTCGATGAAACTCCGCGGCCCGGCCAGGGCCGAACCCACCGGGGCCCCCAGCCCCTTGGAGAAGCAAATGCTCACAGTGTCGAATGGGGCGGCATAGTCGCGCTCCGCAATGCCCGTGGCGACCGAGGCGTTCCAGAGGCGCGCGCCGTCCAGGTGCATTTGCAGGCCGTGTTTGCGGGCTGCCGCTTCGACCTCTTTGATCTGTTCCAGCAGCCAGACCTTGCCGCCGCCGCGGTTATGGGTGTTTTCGACGCAGACCAGCCGGGTGCGCGGGAAATGGGGGTCCACCGGGCGCAACGCCCCTTGAACGTCCGCGCCGGTGAAAATGCCGCGCTGGCCGTTGAGGCAGCGGCACATCACCCCGGACAAGGCGGCCGGGCCGCCGGCTTCGTAATAGTAGATGTGCGCGTTGGCATCGACCAGGACCTCGTCGCCCGGTTCGGTGTGCCCGCGCACGGCCAGTTGGTTGGCCATGGTGCCGGAAGCGGTGTAAAGGGCGGCCGCCTTGCCCAGGAGGGCCGCAGTCTCGGCCTCCAGTGCCTGCACCGTCGGGTCATCGCCAAACACATCGTCGCCGACTTCCGCCTGGGCCATGGCCTGGCGCATGGGCGGGGTGGGCTTGGTCACTGTGTCGCTGCGCAAATCAATCATCGGCGAAGGTCCGTCGCTCATGCGGAAACCAGATACGTCATCGCCTCCTGGACAACAAGCGCAGAAAACGATTCCATAATGCCCAAGGGCTGGTTATGATGTCCCGAATATAGGTCCCATGAATCCCTTTGTGGCCCCGCAAACGGACCCGAAACCTCCGCGGTGGAGCTGGCTCACAGCGCGGCCCGGTCTCACCGTATTCGTGCTGGCCCTGGCGCTCGGTTTGGGGGCGGTTGGGTGGCGTGCAAATTCGCGCGCCAAGGCCGCCCGCCGGTTCGCCCGCATCGAGGCCCAGGCTCGAACCGCCCTGGTGCGGGGGGAGATCAGGCACGCGGTGGCGGCGCTACAGGTGCTGGGCGCCCTGGCCCGGCAGAGCGGCGGCGCCATCCCCAATTTCCAAAAGGCCGGGGCGGACTTGCGGGCCGCCTGGCCGGACCTGGCCACGCTGGAACTCCAGCCCAACGGCGTCGTCAGCGATATCGTGCCCCGAGCCGGGTACGAGCGCGTCATCGGATTCAACGTGCTGAAGGACCCGGCGCAGTTTCCCAGCGCCCAGGCCGCCATCCAGAGGCGCGCGAGCACGGTGGCCAGGCTCTCCAAGCTCTATCGTGGAGAACCGGGCATCGTCATGCGAACGCCCGTCTTTCAACGCGGACGCGACGGTCGGGAAGTTTTTTGGGGCTTTGTGGCCGTATCGATGCGGCTGACGGAGCCGCTGGCCCGAGCGCGGATCGAGGAACTCCAGCAGGCCGTGCAGCAGGAACTCGGGGCGCAAGACTTCAAATTAGTCCCCGCCCCGGCCCCGCTCGGCGGCTGGATCGATAAGGGCAGGGCGGCCCTGGAATGCCTGGGAGCGCTTCTTGCGGCTGGTCTGCTTTGGCTGTTGGCGCACCTGCTCAAGAGCGGCCACTCCCTCGAGGCGGCCCTGGCGGACGCCAACCGGCGCCTGGCCGGCTTTGGCGCCGAGCGAAGACAGGCGCTGGAGGACTGGCGTAGCGCCAAGGAAGCCGCCGCCGCCGCCCAGACCCAACTCAAAGAGACGCGCGCGGCCTTGCAACAGGCAGAATCCAGGAGCTTGGAATGCCAGGCGCGCCTCGAGGCGGGCGAACGCGCCAACCAGGAAACCAGCCGGGCCCTCGACGCCAGGCTCAAGCAAGCCGAACTCAACGCCCGTGAATTGCAAGAGCGGCTCGATGCCAGCATCCGCGCTGCAGCCGCACTGCGGTCCCGCCCCGATGCCGTTGTGAATGCCGTCGAACAGACTGCCCCGAGCCCCGCCCCCGCCGGCGAACTTGCCGCGCCCGAAACCGTTGCCCCTCCGGCGGCGGCCAGCCCCGAGGAGAATCCGCCGCCGGCCCAGCCGCCCGACCTGCCCCCTGACAAGCCCAAGGCCGGCCAGGAGGCCAGGCGCAAGAGGACCCGGCGCGAGGCCGAGCTGGAGCTGTTCGAATCGCCGATTCGTTCGACAAAAGGGCCGGGCAAAACGACCGGTGAGGCTGTGGAACAAGGGCCGGGCGAGCCGAAGGGGGTGGAGAGTCTCTTTCCGCCGCCGGCATCCCACCTGGTGGCCGAGCTCACGCCCCCGGTTGGTTCGGAGGAAGAAAAGCCCGCTCCGCCCCGCCTCGCCCGGCCCACGGCCCCGGTGAATCCTTCCCAACTGCGCAAAGCCGTGAGCCAGATTCTGCCCCTCCTTGCCGGCCAGGACCCCGGCGCTCGGGATTGCCTCGCGGACAATCGCGCCGTCTTCCAATCCGCCTTTGCGCCCGAGGCCTACGCCCAATTCGAGCAGTGCATCAAGAAGAGGGACTTTGAATCGGCGCAAGAGCACCTGAAAAAAGTGGTGAAAAGACACGGCATTAACTGACGAGCACAAGTCCCCCGGGCGCAAGCATGCCTCCGGCCCCGTCCGTCGAATCGCGCCTCAGTTCGCCGGGCTAATGACAATTGCCGAACTTGGGTTATTATGATTGAAGTCGTTAGCCATCATGAAACGCAAACAACGCGAAGTCCTCGAATTGGAGTCGGAGTTGCTCCGGCTTGCCACCCTGGTTCGAGAACGGCGCGCGCAACTGGCCCGCCTGAAGGATTGTCCGAACCCGTTGTGTCCATGTCGCGCCGTCTGGCGAAACCATATCGAGAAGAACCTGTCCAGCCAGGTGCGCAAGGTCCGGAAACAGGTCCGGGGGGCCCCGCCGCGTCCGCAGCAGGCCCCCTCTCGCAAGGGCCAACCAACAGAGGCGTGAAGGCCGGGCGTGAGGCGGCCCGGACCCTCGGCAACCCTGAGCGGGCGAGCCGAAGCGATTGAATGAACCTGCCCAACAAACTGACACTCTCGCGCTTCATCCTGACGGCCCTGTTCCTGGCAGTGCTGTTTTCCCGGGTCCGGTTTTGCGAGACGATCGCCCTGGTTCTGTTCATCGCCGGGGGCGTGACCGATTTCCTGGACGGCCGAATTGCGCGGCGTCAAAAGCAGATCAGCAATTTCGGCATCCTGATGGACCCGCTGGCGGACAAGGTCATGGTCTGTTCGACGTTCATCGCGTTTGTCGGCCTGGGATGGATTCCGGCCTGGATGGTGGTGGTGATTGTGGCGCGCGAGTTGGCCATTACCGGCCTGCGCCTCCTGGCGGCGTCCAAGCATGTGGTCGTGGCCGCCGAAGGTTACGGCAAACACAAGACCATTTCCCAGATCGTCGCCATCATCTCCATCTTCGTCCTCCACGCCTACGAACAATGGGGCCCGCCGGGAAAGGCTGTTTTCGGGTTTCACCTCTTCGGCAAGACGCCCTGGATCGAGCCGTTCACTGCCGCCTCGATTTGGGTTGCAGTTGTCCTGACGTTCACCTCCGGGTGGCTTTACCTCTGGCGCAATCGGCCGCTCTATCTCGAGGACGTGTGAGGCAGTTCAGCGCCGCGGAGCCTGGGCGGGCAGCGGCAAACTCTCCCCCGCGGCATTGGAGCTCGAGTGATAGACGCCCGGTTTCAACCCGCTGAGCGGATCGGCGGCCGCGTAATGGCGCCAAACGAGACCGGCCCCCAGCAGGCCCCCCGCAACCACCAGCCCGCTCAGAATCCACAAGCCCCACCGCCAATCCACCTTCGAGAGCTGGAGCATGAAGGCATCGAGCATCCCGCTCGGGGCGCCCGACAGCGAGGGCGGTTCGGAGAACTTCGTGATTTGGCGAAGTTCCCGCTCCAGGGCGGCCATGACCTGCGGCACATCCATTCTGAGCAAAGTGGAGCAAGTGCGGACAAACCCGCGAATATAGACCGGCGCGGAAAAGACCTCAAAATCCCCCGCTTCCAGGGCGCGCAGGTGGTCGGTGCGGATCTTGGTAATATCCGCCACCTGCTGCACCGTGAGGCCCCTGGCCTCGCGGGCCTGGCGAAGTTGCTCGGCAACTGTGGACATGACCCTTGCATTTTAACCCGATTCCCCTGGCACTGGCAATCGTGTTGTGCGGGCGCCCCCTTTGTGCTTGGCTCTGCGCGCCCAAGGGTCTATCCTCGGCGCGAAACACGCGAAATGAAGCGATTGGCACATTGTGCCGCTGCGGCGCTGGTGTGGTTGGCTGCCTTTGCCTGCGTGCGAGCGGCGCCCGGAAATGTTTATCTGGTGCTGGGGTCCGATACGGCGGTTTGGAATTATCCGGGCGGGATCAATCCCTACGATTACCACAATCATTTCACCTTCGAGCTTTACACTCAGACGAATCAAAACGCCTGCCAGGTCATGGACCCGGCGTTTCGGCGGCAGTTTGCCGATTCCAACGGCAACCCCCTCAAGATGACCTGGTGGATGCTGGTAGGCAGCGTCTATGGCCTGTCGGACAACACCGATGTGCCAATCGTCAACCTCATGCCGCTCTACTTGATGCAGAAGTACCATGGGGCGGCGCTGAGTCAATTCGGGGACGAGTTGACCCTGCACTACCACACCTTTTACTGGAGCGATTACAGCGACTCCGGGGTCTTTTACTGGAATGAGGCGCAGTGCTTTCATGACTGCCGGGGGAACTTTGACCAGGCCCTGGCGCAGAGCCTGATCGAGGAGGGAGTTTTTCCGGTTTCCTTCCGCAGCGGGTGGCACTACATGGACAACGAATGGCAGAATTACCTGAACCAACTCCTGCCTTACAGCATGGACAACAACTCCCCGGCCTATTGCCCCTGGTACACAAACGGCGTGATTTTCAATGTCATGGATTGGTCCCAAGCGCCGTTGGATTTTGTCCCCTTTAACCCTTCGCCGGCCAATTACCAGGCGCCGGGCGCCAGCCCCGGCTGGAACGTGCGCTCGGTCAAGCTCCAGAACGTCACCCAGACACTGATGAACCAGGTCTTCGCCGCCGCCGCCGCAGGCACAGACCAGGTGGTCTCGCTGTGGGCGCACCTGGCGGAGAGCGATTTTCTCCCCAGCCTGGTCCAGGCCGATGGACTGGCGCACGTCGCCGCCTCCAATTATCCGAGCGTTCCATTTCTGTATTGCACCGCGGTCGAGGCAATGCAGCGATGGCGGGGCTTGAGCGAGCGGACCCCGCCGCAGTTGCACATTTCCGAGCTGCTCGAGGGGGAAAAGGTCGCTCTGCTGCTGGACACCGACAAACCCATCTTCCAGCCGCAGCCGTTTGTGGCGGTCAAAGACCTTTACGGGCAGTACCAAATTGTCCCGTGCCTGGAGTCGGCCGCCAATTCGTGGATGGCCGTACTGCCCGTTCCGCGCGGGATGCTGGCCAAGTACGGCGTCGCCGTGACCGACCTGGCCGGGAACCTGACGACGCGCATTGTGCGCTATGTGCCGGACGACCTGTTCATAGACAATCTGGACCCGGCTTACCAGGAGCTCAGCGGTGACTGGACCTCGATTGCGGTTGACGGCTGCTGGGGCATCGATGCGCGTATCTCGTCGCTGGCCACCAACGCCACTGCGCAGGCCCAATGGGTGTTGCCAATCACGGCGGCAGGCTCCTATAACACGTTTGTCCGGGTGCCGGCGGTCACGAATGCGGCCGGCCAGGTCCGGTTCAATCTCCTGGCGGGCGGCGCCAATGTGCTGTCGGTGTTTTTCGCCGACCCGCTGCCGGCCAGCCAGTGGGTGTATCTGGGCGCCCCGCGGCTAAACCCCGGCGTAACCAATGTCCTGGAGATGGTCGTGAGCGCCCAGGGCCAGACCAATCAAGTCGCCGTGGCGGACGTGGTGAAATTGTCTCCGCTCATTTTCACGACGGCCCCGCCCCGGTTGCGCTGCCAGTTCTCGGGCGCAACTCTGACGCTCTACTGGAATGGAACCGGCCTTGCCTTGCAACAGGCAACCTGTCTCGGCCCCGGCTCCGCCAACTGGACCGACCTGGCGGGACCGATCACCGTCAGCCCGTACACACTCACCGTCACGAACACCGCCTTTTTCCGGCTCAGCAAATAGCCGGTGGGGCGCGTCACTCCGTGCGCGCCGTTGCGCCCCCAAACCGCTCGGCGCGCACGCAATGCCGCGCCCTTCCCGCCTCCACCAAGGTCGTAGCGGACCTCAAGTGTTTTGCTTGCCGGTCAGCTCTTCGATGGTCAGCTTCAGAATCAGCGGCCCCTCGGAGAGCTCGGGACCGTAGGCGGGCGAGAGGTTGCCGTATTGGGCCATGATGCGGTCCAGGGCGAGCCGCCGTTCGGCGGGGTCGGCGACGAGCCCGATGGCCCCAGTCCCCATGACGCTCTCGTATTTCATGCTCCAATCGCAGGCCATCGGTCCGGTGACCAGCTCGAGCTCCCGGTCGATGATGAAGGCGCAGCGCGGGTTTTGGCGGAGAAGCTCGAGCTTCTTGCCCGCTCGAGCGCAATGGAAATAGAGGGCCGGAGGGTCCCCGGGAGCGTAGCCAAAATTGAGCGCCACGGCGTAAGGCCGGCCTTCGGGGCTGGACAACGCCAAATGACAGACCCGGCACCGGGAGATGATCTCCTCCATTTCCTTCCTGCCGGCAATTTCACGATCGCTCCGTCGCATTCAGGCGCCAGCATACCACGCGCGTCAAGGGTGAGAATTGAAAAGTGCTACCGGTAACTGGCGGCGGGTGGGTTCAGCCAAAGCAGGCGGGCGCGCCCTACCCGCCTCCACCTTACAAATTGGTCTGTGGCAATTGATAGCTGGTGACGACGGCTGCTCCGGCACTACCCCGTCTCCCGTATTCGTTCCAACTGCCGGTCCAGGCGTTTGGCGGAGACGGGCAATGCCGTCCCGAGTTCCTGGGCGAACAGAGAGACCTTGAACTCCTCGATCATCCAGCGGAAATCCTCGATGCACTGGCAGAGGGCCTGGGATTTCGGCGGGACGGCTTGGAGTTGATGCAGGGCTTGCACGTAGGGGGCGGCCTGTTGGGCGCGCTGCCGGTCTTTGAGCGGGTTGAGGGCAGCGCGCTCGGCGCGGGTGAGCAGGGCCTTGAGATAACGGGGAAGCTGCGGGAGTCGCTCGAAGGGAATTGCCTCCGGAAAACCCCGGGGCAGGAGCGCCTCCAATTCGCCCAACACCGGGTCGGATTGGCGGGCGGGGACGGGTTGGACGCCCAATCCTTTGAGGTCGGTCAGCGCGCGTGGGCGGGCGGGCGCAGGCGCGGGTTTGCGGCGGCGCAGGATTTCCCGGCGCAGTTTGAAGATCGGGTCCAGGCGAACAATGAGTTGGGAGGCAAGGCCCGGCAACTGGCCCTTGGCCTGCTCAAGGGCGGCGCGGAAGGCGGACTCGGTCAGGGCAGGCGGAAGGGCGGCGGGCAGGATGTGGCGTTTGAGATTGACCAAGGCGGCGGTTTGCAGTTCCTCGGCAGAACAGAGGTCCGCATAGAGCGGCTCCAGAGGCGCAAGAGCGCGGAGGTCTTTCTGGAGCCAGGCGAGGTCTCTTTGCAGGGCCAACTCGATGAGCCGTTGGAGGCCGCCGAGGCTGGCCTGGCGCGCCGAGTCCGGGCTGTGGAAAAGCCGCAGATTCACCTGCCCATCCTCGACGTCCAGACCGGGCCAGGCGCAAAGGGGCGCGGCGCCGCCTTCCTCGACGGTCAACTGCGCGGGCAGGTCGCCGAAGTTCCAGCCCGTCAATCCGAAACGCTCCCATTGCGTGGCCAGGCGGACCCAGGCCGGCGGGTCGCCGCCCGGTTCGGGTTTGGCCCCTTCCAAGGCTCGGCGGAGTTCGAGCAGGTCGCGCCCGGCCAGGGGGGGCGCCAGGTCGTGGGCGCCGACCTCCAGGCGCGGGCGCAGGTGGGGCGGGAGGGCCTGGGCCGACCAGGAGGAGACGGGGACCTCGACGCCATAGCGTCGGCGAATGAACCTCGAGAGGTCGTGCAGGAGCGAATGCTCGCCTGGGCGCAGGTCGCGGACAATCTCAGCCACCTTTGGCGGGAAGGGCATTAACTGCCGGCGGAGGCCCTTGGGCAGCGCGCGGAGCAGTTCGCCGGCTTGCGCCTCGCGCAAACCGGGCACGGCCCATTCCACGCTCGCCGGGGAAACCGTCAGCGCCAGGGCCGGGTCGAGCTTGAGTGTCACCCCGTCATGCTCCTCGCCCGGGCAATAAGAATAACTAACGGGCACAGACTTGCCGCCCAGCGGCACCGAATCCGGAAAGGCCAGGGCGTCATAGGTCAAATCCAGCCCGCCGGCCAGGTCGGCTTCGGACACGCACAAGAACTTCGGGTCTTCCTGCCCGCGCAACCGCCGGTTGAGCTCGTGCCAGGACGAGACGTTCTCGATGCGCTTGGCATAGAAGTCAAAGAGCGCCTGGTCCAGGTCGGCCAGGTCGTGCCGCCTCATGCGGGTCTGCCAGGTTTCGATCTTCTGGCGGACTCGGCGGTTGTGCTCGAGGAAGGGGAGATGATCGCAGCCCGATTCCCCCTCACCCTGACCCTCTTCGACCAGGGCGGAGCGAATGAAGATTCGGGTGGCTTCCGTGGGGTTGATGTTCCCGTAAGCCACCCTGCGTCTGCGGACTTCCAGCCCGTAGAGGGTGGTGCGCTCCTCGGCCAGGACGCGTCCGGCGTCCGGGCTCCAATGCGGGTTGTGAACGGTTGTCCGGCAGAGGTGGGGGGCCAACTCCGCTATCCAGATCGGGTCGATGCCCGCCACGGTCCGGGCAAAGAGCGCCGAGGTCTCGACAATTTCGCCCGCAACGATCCACTCGGGCTGGGAAACTGATGGTTGGTCCGGTGGCAGTTTCCCGGGGTGCGCGCCTTTGGTCCTGGCAGGTTGCTTGCGGCTTTTGGTCCGCTGGTAAAGGGCCGAGCCGGGGAAGAGGGTCACCTGGCGGTTGCCTGCGCCTTTGAAGACATTGCCCTGGACGCGGGTGGCGGCGTGGCCGAGCAGGCCTGCCAGGATGGAGCGGTGGATGGCGTCGTAAGTGGCGTTGCTGTCGTTCAAGCGGAGCGTTCCCAACTCCTCGAGGGCCTCGAGGGCTTCGTGCAGTTCGGCGTGAAGGTCCTGCCATTCCCTCATGCGCAGGTAGGAGAGAAAGTTGGCCTTGCAGAACTTGCGCCGCTGGTTCTGGGTGCGGAGGCCCTCCCACTGGTCGTGGACGGCATTCCAGAGATTGAGCAGGGACAGGAAATCGGATCGAGGGTCGGCGAAGCGTTTGTGGGCGGCGTCGGCGGCATCCTTCTGCTCGAGCGGCCGCTCGCGCGGGTCCTGGATGCTGAGTCCGGCGGCGATGATAAGCAGTTCGCGGGTGCCGTGCTCGCGCTGGGATTGGAGCAGCATGCGGCCCAGGGTCGGGTCAATCGGCAGGCGGGCGAGGTCGTGTCCCAGGGGCGTGAGCTGGCGGGCTTCATCCACCGCCCCCAATTCCTGCAGCAAGGCATAGCCGCCTTGAATGGCGGCGGGGGCGGGCGGATTGAGGAAGGGGAAGGTCTCGATCTCGCCGAGCCGGAATGCCTTCATCCGCAGGATGACCTCGGCCAGGTTGGCGCGCTGGATTTCGGGCTGCGTGTAAAGCGGACGCCCGCCGAAATCGGCCTCCGAGTAGAGGCGGATGCAAACGCCGTTGCGCACGCGCCCGCTTCGTCCTTTGCGCTGGTTTGCGCTGCTTTGGGAAACCGGCTCGATGGGCAGGCGCTTGGTGCGGGTGCGGGGATTGTAGCGGCTCACGCGCGCCAGCCCCGAATCGATCACGTAGCGGATGCCGGGAATGGTGAGCGAAGTCTCAGCGATGTTCGTGGCAACTACAATCTTGGGCCGGGAGGCGGGCGCAAAGACCCTTTGCTGCTCACCCGCGCTGAGCTGGCCGAATAGCGGGATGATCTCCGCCCTCTCTTGCAGCCGCGCCTTGAGCTGGTCGGTCGTCTCGCGGATGTCGCGCTCCCCCGGCATGAAGATGAGGATGTCGCCCTGGCCGGGCTGGGAGAGGGCCTGCTCGGCGGCGCCAAGGGCCGCGTCAATATAGGTGAGATCGCCGGTCTCTTCCGGGGCGCCGTCCAACGGCGCATAAATCGTCTCGACCGGGTAGAGCCGGCCCGAGACCTCGATGACAGGGGCGTTGTCGAAGGCGGCCGAGAAGGCCGCCGTGTCGATGGTGGCGGAGGTAATGATCAGTTTGAGGCCAGGGCGCTTGAGCAGCAGGCCCTTGAGGTAACCGAGCAGGAAATCGATGTTCAGGCTCCGCTCGTGGGCCTCATCGAGAATGAGGGCGTTGTATTCCGAAAGCAGCGGGTCGCCCTGGGTTTCGGCCAGGAGAATCCCGTCGGTCATCAGCTTGATGCAAGTCTCCGGGCCGCAGCGGTCCTCGAAACGGACCTTGCAGCCGACTTCACGGCCCCAGGTGACGTTGAGCTCCTCGGCAATGCGGCGCGAAATCGAGAGCGCGGCCACTCGGCGCGGTTGGGTGCAACCAATCTTGGCCTCGATCCCCAGGCCCGCCTCGAGGCACATCTTGGGAAGCTGCGTAGTCTTGCCCGAGCCGGTCTCCCCGGCAACGATCACGACCTGGCGGCCGCGAATTGCGGTGAGGATGTCGTCTTTCCTGGCGGTAATGGGCAACTGCGGCGGGTAGCTCACCGCGGGCACATGCTGACGGCGTCGCTCCCGCAAAGCCACCGAGGCGCGCGCCTGCCCCAACAGCCGCTCCAGAACAGCCTCGTGGGCGTCCGGGTGAAGACGGTCCCGCACGAGCCGCACGAGCCTCGAGCCCAGCCGCACCCAATCCGAGAGCATCGCCTGCGGCAGCAGCGTCCTGATTTCCTCTATTCGTCCGCCGGCCATGAGCGCTCCAGTAAACTAACCAGGCGGTATCAGGGTCTCGATGCCTCAGAAGGATTCTGTCTCACATCCGCGGCGGCGGGCGGCCTGGGTTTTTCTTTGCCCTGCTCGCTGTAAGTAATCAATGCCGCGCCGATCATGACGAGCAGCACGCCGGCCCACCGGAGGGCGCCCACGTGTTCGTGGAGAAACCACATTGCGGCGAACGTTGCGAAGACGAAGCTCAAGCCGGTCAGCGGCCAGAGAAAGCTGATGTCGGCCTTGGCCATGAGGATGAGCAGGCAGCTAAAGAAGAGGGCCTCGAAGAAGATGCCCAGGAGGACCTGCGGGTTGCCGGCGCCGGCCTTGATGACGCGGACGATTTGGGCGGCGTTGACCGGGTTTGGCTCGCCAATGCGGCCCATGCCCTTTTTGAGGAGGATGACGCCGGTGCTTTCGAAGACCAGCCCAATAAAGAGAATGAGAAGCACTTTGACCATGTCACAAATAAAAGTCTTTGCCATCGTGCCGCTCAGAGCCGCTACTCGGTCTTGACTTCCTGGACTTCGAGGAAGCCGTGGAGTTGGCGGATGCGGGTGGGGTGGCGCATTTTGCGGAGGGCCTTGGCCTCGATTTGGCGGATGCGTTCGCGAGTGACTCTGAATTGGCGTCCGACCTCTTCCAGGGTTCGGGAGTAGCCGTCGCCCAGGCCGAAGCGCAATTCAAGGACTTTGCGCTCGCGTTCGGTAAGGCTGGAGAGGACGGCGCTGAGCTTGTCCCTCAGGAGGCTGAAGCTGGTCATCTCGGAAGGGCTTTCGCTGTTCTTGTCCTCGATAAAGTCCCCGAAGCTGGTCTCTTCGCTCTCGCCGATGGTGGACTGGAGGGAGATAGGCTGCTGGGCCATTCTGAGGACGGCCCCGACCCGCTCGACCGGGAGTTGCATCTCGTCGGCGATTTCTTCCGGGGAAGGCTCGCGACCGAAGTCCTGCAACAAGCGTTTCTGGGTGCGCATGAGCTTGTTGATGGCCTCGATCATGTGGACGGGGATACGGATCGTGCGGGCCTGGTCGGCGATGGAGCGGGTAATGGCCTGGCGAATCCACCATGTGGCGTAGGTGGAGAATTTGTAGCCGCGCCGGTACTCGAATTTCTCGACCGCCTTCATAAGGCCCATGTTGCCTTCCTGAATGAGGTCCAGAAAAGAGAGGCCGCGGTTGGTGTATTTCTTGGCGATGGAGATGACAAGGCGCAAGTTGGCCTCGACCATTTCGGTTTTGGCCAGCAAGGCGCTGGCGGCGGCGGCTTTCAACTCCTTGTAGGCCGCGGTAAACGCCGCGTTGGGCATGCGCACGAACCCCTCGAGGGCCTGCACTTTGACCAGTTCGGCCTGCGGGAGGGCCGGGGGCTGGGGCACTATGCCGGGCTGAGCCGGGTCAGGCAACTGGCGGAGGGAGGACTGGAATCTGTCGAAGATATTCTCGGCCACCATGGCCATCTCCTCGAAGACCCTCTGTTTGTAAAAGAACCTCGGGAAAGTGGCCTGGAGCTTCCGGTCGAGTCTCTTGAATGCGGCGAAGAGCTTCTGGCCTCCCGGTGCGGAAGGGCCGCTCTGCCACCGGGCGTATCTGTCATCCACCTTCAGGTCGAGGTCGCGGACGGTCTTGATGAGTCTGCGGAGGACGCGGAGGTGGTTGTCGCGGCCGTCAACCTTCTTATCGACGATCACGCGGTCAAAGCGCTCTCTAGGGGGTTCGGAGGTAAGCTTCTCGGCCAGGGCGATGTGCTCTTTGGCGGCGAAACCGAGGCCGCAGATGAGCTGGCGGAGACGGGTTTCGGCCCGTTCAATGCGCTTGGAGATTTCGACTTCCTGCTCGCGGGTAAGGAGGGGGACCTGGCCCATCTGCTTGAGGTACATCCGCACCGGGTCGTCCAGAACGTCCAACCGGGCCTTTTCGTCCTCCTCCTCCGGTTCGGGCTGTTTGATGCGGTCGACTTCGGCCTGGTCAACGATCTCGACCTCGAGGTTGCGCAATTGCATGTAGACCTCGTCCATATATTCCGCCGAGAGCACTGCCTCAGGGAGGGCATCGTTGATATCGCCATAAGTCAGATAGCCTTGTTCCCGGCTGAGGCGAACGAGTTCCTTGACTTTCTCGGCGATCTCGGAAGAGGGGAGACCTTTTTCCGGGGTCGAACCGGGGGAACCGCCGTTGCCTCCGGCCTTGCGGCCCGCAGTGGACAGGCGGCTGGAATCAGCGGTTCGGAGCGGGGCTGGAGTCGAGGGCCTGCGGCCGGACGAAGGGTTCCCGGTCGTGGCCCCAGGGCGACATTCATCCTGGGGAGGGCAAGCGGGCGCGGTCTTGCTAACCTTCAATTTGGACATACTGCTTGTTTCGAGATCATCAAAGCGATGAAACTCTAGCCTGAATTATGGAAGGCCCGCCATGCGGAGTCAAGCCGGGAAACGAAAATCAGGGGGCCGCGGGGCCAGGGGCCAGAGGCGGGCGGCGTCTCTCTGCCTCGGCACTCGACCCTCGACACATTCCCCTTTTCGTTACTGGGCCGCAATTTTGATGAGGACGACGCCATGGCGGGGGACTGGGGCCTGGAATTGGCCGGTGAAGCTGCCGAGGTCCTGTTGGCGCCAGAGGTCGCGGATTTTGTGGGCGCCGGCCAGGTGGAGGTCGGCCCAGTTGGCGGTCACTGGGGCTTCTTCGCCGCCGCGGTTGAAGAGGCCCACGGCCTTGGAGCCGTCCTCCATGTCTTTTGCCCAGACCTCAAGCGGGCCGTTTTGGGCAACGCGACCGGCCTGCCGGCCCAAGGGGTCCTGGCTGACCTCGAGCACTTCGTCATTGGTCAGGAGGTTGAGGGTGAACTCGTCGAGCTTGGTCAGGTCGCAACCGATGAGCAACGGGGAGCACAGCAGGCACCAGAGGCTGATGTGGGTGTATTGCTCGTTGGGAGTCAGGCGGGTGGGGCGCACCTGGGCGCTCCAACCGACATAGCCCACGACGAGCATGTCCGGGTCGTTCCAGTGGCCCGGGCCGGCGAACTTCTCGTGACCGGCCTGGCCGAAGCCAATGCCGGCCATGCTGCCCCACGTATCGGTGATGTCGCCGGTCGTGCGCCAGGAGTTGCCGCCGACCTGGGCGCCCCATTCCCAGACGTTGCCCATGCCGTATTGGCAGAGGCTGAAGACGATGTCGCGAGGCGCCTTGTCCAAAGCGGCGCGCATGACCTGGTAGGGCTTCAACAAGGCGGCGTGGTCGGGACTGGGGGCGATTTCGCCGTAGCTGCACCAATCATATTTGAGGTAATCGAACCCCCATTCAGCATAGCGCCGGGCATCCTGCTCCTCGTGCTTGTAGCTGCCTTCGTGGCCGGCGCAGGTCTTGGGGCCGGGCGAGGAATAAAGACCGATCTTGAGGCCCTTGCTGTGGACGTATTCGGTCAGGGCGTTCATGTTGGGGAACTTGTCGTTGGAAAGGACATTGCCCTGGGCGTCGCGCCCGGCCTCCCAGCAGTCGTCAATATTGATGTAAGTCCAGCCGTGCTCCATCAGGCCGCTGGCCGCCATCGCATCTGCCGCAGCCCGAACATTGGCGTCGGTCACGTCGCAGGCGAAGCAGTTCCAACTGTTCCAGCCCAGCGGCGGCGTCAGCGCAATGGTGTCGCCGCACAGGACCTTCAATGGGCGGGTGGCGGCGCCGAGGCCGTTTTTGGCGGTGAGAGTGACGGCATAAGTGCCCTTGTCATTGAGCGTGCCGGTGATGATGCCGGTGGCCGGGTCCAGTTGCAGCCCCGGGGGCAAACCCTCGGCGGCGAAGGTCATGGGGCGCTGGCCGCTGGCCGGGATGGTGAAGAGGAAGGGCGAGCCGGGGCGGGCGCCAAAGATTTTGGGGCCGTTGATGCGCGGGGTGGAAGGAGGCTTGGGTGTCAGGACCACGGCCGGTTCCCGGGGCGGCGTCAGGGCCTGGGGTTTGCCATCGGTCATCGCGATGTTGGCGTCCGCCCAATCGGCGTGGTCAAAATCCATGCCGTCCTCGGCATCACCCACGGCGAGCAGGAGGGTCTTGACGCCCGTGAGGTCCACGGAAACCTCTTTTGCAGGGTCCCCGCCGCGCATCACGCCGCTTTGCCACAGGGTCTTGCCATCCCCGGCCACCCGGAAGACAACACTGCCCGCGCGGCCGACCTCGTCATCCACGCCGACGCTGGCGGTGAAACGTTGGGCGTTGCCGCCGAGGGAAATGCAGAAAGTGCTGTTGGCGTGCGTGCCCAAGCCGTGGTCGAATTTCTGTCCGCCGATGGACAACTGGCGGTTGTCAACGGAGCGGTTCCGCTGCGCACTGCCCCACCCCTGCTCGACCTGCGAGAGGTCGAGGGTCTCGATTCCGATGGTATCGGCCTTGGCAGGGACGGCGAGGGCGAGCGAAGCCAGGGCCACAACATAGAGTGTGTGTTTTATCATGCGTTCATTTTCCCATAGTTGGGCTTGGATTCAAGCCTCGACTGCGGGGTTTGCGCCACCCGGCACGTTCGGAACTCGAATTTCCCATTTCCCGGTGAATCCCCGGTGCAAGGTTCAGGATTGGCCCGATTGAAGCGAATCCGCTCGTGGTGATAGGGTTTGGCCAATGAACAGTTACATTCGATCCTGGGATCGCATGGATGTCGGGGCAACGCCTCAGGCCGGAGTGGCAGGCGCCGCTCTGCCGGGGGCCGAATTGGCGCAGAGAGGGGAGTGGGACCCAAGCCTGGAGGAATTGGCCGGGGAAGAGGAGCCCGTGAACGCCGAAGAGGCCGTTGCCCCGGAGGCGGAGCACTCGGCTGCAGCTCGCGAGCGGGAACGTTCGTTTTATGACGGCGATAGAACCTTGAAGCTGTATCTGCGTGAAATCGGCCAGGTCAGGCTGCTCACCTCGCAGGAGGAGATCGAGCTGGCGGCCCGGATCAAGAAAGGGGACAAATGGGCGCGAGAGCAGATGATCAAGGCCAATTTGCGCCTGGTCGTCAGAATTGCCCGTGATTACCAGGGAATGGACCTGCCGCTGCTGGACCTCATCAGCGAGGGCAATATCGGCCTGATGAAAGCCGTCGAGCGGTTCGATCCTGGCAAAGGCTGCAGGTTGTCCACCTACGCTTGCTGGTGGATTAAGCAATCCATCAAACTCGCCCTGGCCAACCAATCCAAGACCATTCGCCTGCCGGTCCACCTGGTGGAGAAGATCTCCCAAATGCGCCGGGCCGAAAGGCGCTTGCAGGAGCAGTGGGGCCGCGAAGCAACCGATGAAGAACTGGCCGAGGAGCTTGGCACTACGGCATCGCGTGTGGGGCAGATGCGTACGGCAGGTTTGCGCCCCGCTTCGCTCGACGCACCGTTCGAGCACGAAAAGTCCGGCAGTTATGCCGACCTCATCACAGACGAAACGGCTCCGATGCCTTACGGGCAAGTGGAGGATGAGGGGGCTCTCCGGATTTTGGGGCAGACCGTGGAAACCCTTGACTCGCGCCAGCAGATCATCCTGCGCGACCGATTCGGGCTGGGCGGGGAGCCGCCCAAAACACTCGACGAGATTGGGGAAAAGCTCAAAATCACCCGCGAACGCGTGCGTCAGATCGAAAAGCTCGCTTTGAAAAAACTCCGCGCCGCGATGCGGAAAATGGAGTTGACGAAGGCGTAAGCCAGTCCCTCACCCCTTAATCACCATCGCCCCGGCGGCAGGGCGGGAGACGAAGAGGGTAGGTTTTATCCCGGTGCGTTTTTCGTATTCCCGGGAGAGGGTGGCGGAGATGCCGGGCAGGGCCTTGGTGCGGACAAGGGCGATGGCGCAGCCGCCGAAACCGCCGCCGGTCATGCGGCATCCGATGAGGCCGCCCTCGAGGCCGATGGCTGCGGCGATCTCGACGACGGCGTCCAATTCAGGGCAGCTCACCTCGTAATCATCGCGCAGGGAAAAATGGCTGGCATACATCAACCGGCCGACTGCGGGCCAGTCGGAGGCTCGCACGGCCTGGGCGGCATCAAGGGTGCGTTCGATCTCGCCGATGACATGACGGGCGCGACGCCAGACCACCGGGTCGAGCTTGCCGCGGGCGTCCTCGAGCTGGCCGGCGGTGGCGTCGCGCAGCGAGGGAACACCCAGGAAACGGGCGGCCTCTTCGCACTGGGCGCGGCGTTTGGCGTATCCGCCCCCGGTCAATTCGTGCTTCACATTGGTGTTGGTGATGAGCAGGGCGACCGAAGGGTCGGTCATCGGGACCAGCTCGGGCACGCGGGAGCGGCAGTCCAGCAGCAGGAGATGGTCCTGCTTGCCCATGACGGAAATGAACTGGTCCATGATGCCGCAAGGCATCCCGGCATATTCATGCTCGGCCTTTTGACAGAGCAGGGCCTTCTGGACCGGCTCGAGCTTGTCCCCGGTGACTGCCTCGAGCAAGGTGGCCATGGCGACCTCGAGGGCCGCGCTGCTGGACAAGCCGCCTCCCAGCGGCACCGTCGAGTGGATGAGCGCGTCAAACCCGGCCAGCTTTGCGCCGCGGGCCAAAAAGCCGGCCACGACGCCCAGCGGGTAGTTGAACCAGGCGCCTTTGGGCGCGGGCTTGATCGGCCGGCTCAAATCGATCACTGCCGTCCCCTCGGCCTGAGTTGAGCGGAGGTGGATGGTGTTTCGGCCATTGGCCGGCGGGGCGGCGGCGATGACACTGTAGCGGTCAATGGCCATCGGCAGCACGAACCCGTCGTTGTAATCCGTGTGCTCGCCGATGACGTTAACGCGTCCCGGCGCCGCCGCGACCCAATGAGGCGCGCGTCCGAGGGCAGTCTGGAATTTCCGGGCGGTATCTGTGGCAAGCTCGTTCAGTGTCATCATGATTTGGCGGTGAACCTGTGTACGGTGGTCTGCCGGTAGGTTTGTCCGGGGCGCAGGATGATCGAGGGGAACTTCGGTTGGTTGGCCGAATCCGGGAAATGCTGGGCCTCGAGGCACAGCCCGGCGTAGCGTCGATAAACGGCGCCCCCCTTTCCGGTGAGAGAGCCGTCCAGGTAATTGGCGGTGTAGAGCTGCACGCCAGGCTCGGTCGTGGACAGTTCCATAACCCGGCCGGAGGCGGGGTCGCACACGCGCGCGGCAAAGGCCAGGGCCTTGCCGCCGCCGTTGAGCACGAAATTGTTGTCGTAGCCGGGCGGGTTTCCCCCGAGTTGGGAAAAGCGCGAGCCAATCGGCCGCGGAGTGGTAAAGTCCAGCGGGGTCCCTTTGACCGGCCTGATTTGCCCGGTCGGGATCAACTCGCTGTTGGCCGGCGTGTAATAGTCCGCCGCCAGCATGAGTTCATGGGCCAGTACGTCCCCTTGGCCGGCGAGGTTGAAATAGGAGTGATTGGTCAGGTTGACCGGGGTCGGTTTGTCGGTGAGAGCCGAGTAGTCGATGCGCAGTTCGTCGGCGTCGGTCAAGCTCATGGTCACCTCGACGGCCAGGGCGCCGGGATAGCCTTCTTCGCCATCGGGACTGGTGTAGGCAAACTTGACCGCCGCGCCTTCCAGCGGCGTGGTCCGCCACAGGACTTTGTCGAAGCCCTTGAGGCCGCCATGCAGGTGATTCAGGCCGTCATTGGCGGCGAGGGCGTAGGTCTTGCCATCGAGGACAAACCGGCCTCCGGCGATGCGGTTGGCGACGCGTCCGACCGTGCAGCCAAAGCAGGGATGCCCCCCGAGGTACTGCGCGAGATTGTCAAAACCGAGCACGACGTCCCCGAGGTTGCCGTTGCGATCAGGGACGTGCAACTCGGTGACCATGGCCCCGAAGTTGGTGATTTTCGCCAGGAGGCCGTTGGCGTTCCTGAGTGTAAAAAGCTCGACCGCCGTCCCATCGGACAGCTTGCCATAAGTAGTTCTTTGAATGCTTGCTTTCATTAAAGCTCGCGGGCCCCGCCTTTCGGCCACGGGGCGCCACGAAAAAGCCATAAAGGGAGCAGCAAGTCCAACACAAAAAAACTGCTTCAGTCACGCGGCCAACCCCTCGACTGCCGCCGCTCCGCCAATTGCTGAAGCGCGTCCTTTACGGCTACCATCTGGCAGCCCTCCGGGCTGCGCTTCCGGGTAGGGCCGGCGGTTGCCCGCCGGCCCCCCCACAGACCCGTACTAGCCCGATTAAGGCATACGGTTCCTCGGGTCACGGCTTCGCTGCGTAG
>Ga0326728_10005576_pt1 | contig 35043 bp, 31 predicted proteins | sample MB3enrmetagenome_FD_207602 | JGI IMG/M metagenome (GOLD analysis project Ga0326728, IMG submission 207602) | Lab enriched peat soil microbial communities from McLean, Ithaca, NY, United States - MB31MN | ecosystem: Environmental > Terrestrial > Soil > Wetlands > Peat | place: USA: New York...
CTCACGGCCTGGAAAGGCTGCGGTCTGTTTGTAGACCGCCAAGACGAAGGCATGTGCCCGCTGCCACACGAGCAGGTCTTGAAATGTCCTAGCGGCTTGTCGTTCAACCGTCACTGTCCTCTTGCTTCTCCATTCTTGCTTCCTTCTTCTTGCTTCTTGCTCCTTGCTTCTTCCTTCTTGATTCTTGCTTCTTGATTCTTGCTTCTTGATTCTTGCTCCCGCTCCTGAATCCTGCTATTCGTCGATTCCCAGCAAGATGGCCGCAGCCAGCACGGTAGTCCAGAGACCTCTTTTATCGCCAATCGCGGACTGGGTGACATTCATCGTCCGGACAATCTTATTGGAGATTCGGTAAATCTCTTTCTTCTCATCCCAACTCCGGTCGGGGTCGAACTCCACTCCCAGCGTTGTGGCAAGCATCTCCGCCGCCAGTTCTTCCGCGTATTCGCCGGCGACCTCTTCGGTCTCGCCGAAAGAATGATGCTCCGAAAGGTAGCCAAAAGCGTTCCGGTCCGAGGGAATCGCGACGCCCACTGAGGCGGCAATCAGGCGATGCGGCTCCCGCGTCGAATTCTCGCTCATGACCACAAAAGTCACCTGCCCGGCTCGCAGCTCCTTCACGCCCTCGGTCCTGGAAACGACCTTGCAGCGAGGCGGGAATATGCTGGAGACTCGCACCAGGTTGCAGGCGGCGATCCCGGCGGACCTCAATGCTAACTCGAAGCTGGTCAGCTTTTCGCGGTGCTTCCCGACACCCTTGGTGAAAAACATTCGCTTGGCTACAAACATTGGGCTCTCCACCTTCTCGTCGGCGCTACCCTTTCCGGTAGCCGAGTGTGGTCGCTGACGACGGACCTGGAAGACTCCATCTCGGGATATGGCCAGGGATATTTCAAGCTAACAAAAAGCCAAGAAAAGTGTCAACGCCATTTTGATTGCAGACGATTAAAAATATTCATGCCTGCAAGCCTTGACTAAATCCTCCGCCCACGATATGTTTCCTCGTTTAGTGAAAAACAACCGGCATTCAAGCCCTTAGTCTTGGGGAGAAAATTCTTTCATGGAGGATATATGAATCCGAAGGCAGTCTTGGAGTTCGCTGCAGCCAACAGCGTGAAGATTGTGGACATTCGTTTTACCGACCTTCCGGGTTTGTGGCAACACGTCTCATTCCCGATTCACGAATTGGAAGAGAGTTCTTTCGAAGATGGGTTCGGCATGGATGGCTCCAGCATCCGAGGCTGGGCGGCGATTCATGAGAGCGACATGCTCCTGGTTCCTGACGCGAGCTGGTATATGCTTGACCCCTTCACAGAAACACCCACCTTGGCCTTGATTGGCGATATCATCGACCCCGTCACCAAGCAACACTATCCTAAGGACCCGCGCAATATCGCCAAGAAGGCTGAGAATTACCTTGTCTATACCGGAATCGCGGACACGGCCTATTTCGGTGCGGAGGCCGAATTCTTCATCTTTGACAACATCCGGTTCGATCAGGCCCAGCAACACGGTTTCTACTATATTGACGCGGAAGAGGGACGCTGGAACTCCGGCCGGGAGAAGGATAACCTGGGGTACCGGCCGCGCTACAAGGAAGGCTATTTCCCCGTTCCACCCACCGACCATTACCAGGACCTGCGCAGTGAGATGGTCTTGGCGATGGAAAAGGCCGGGCTTGAAATCGAGTGCCACCACCACGAGGTCGCGACCGGCGGCCAGGCCGAAATTGACCAGAGATTCAACTCCCTGTTGAAATCTGCGGACGGAATGATGTTGTACAAATACATCATCCGCAATGTGGCCAACCAGTACGGGAAAACGGTGACCTTTATGCCCAAGCCGATTTTCCAGGACAATGGCTCGGGCATGCACACCCACCAGAGCCTGTGGAAAGACGGCAAGCCGCTCTTTGCCGGGGACAAATACGCGGGATTCAGCCAAATGGGGCTATGGTACATCGGGGGGCTGCTGAAGCACTCGCCCGCACTGGCGGGACTCATTGCGCCCACCACCAACTCTTACAAACGCCTCGTGCCGGGCTTCGAGGCGCCCGTGAACCTGGCTTACTCACGCCGCAACCGCAGCGCCTGTTGTCGCATCCCCATGTACTCGCCTAACCCCAAAGCCAAGAGAGTGGAGTACCGTCCCCCCGACCCATCCTGCAACCCCTACCTGGCATTTGCCGCCATGTTGTTGGCCGGTCTCGATGGAGTCGAAAACAAAATCGACCCAGGCGAGCCTTTGGACAAGGACATTTACGATTTGGGTCCGGAGGAGTTGAAAAAAGTTCCCACCCTCCCCGGCTCGCTCGAGGAATCCCTCAAGGCTCTGGAGAAAGATCACGATTTCCTGCTGAAAGGAGATGTTTTCAGCGAGGAGCTTCTGGAAACTTGGATCGATTACAAGATGAAGAATGAAGTGCAGGCCGTGAATATGAGGCCGCACCCGTACGAGTTCGCTCTGTATTACGACATTTAAGGAACGTCCGTCGTCCGTGGTCCGTCGCCAGTGGCCAAGCTGCCTTCTGGCGGCGGACCGCGGGGACCATAGGGCGAACCGCACCTCGAATCAATTACCCGCAACATCAAAATCAGGGCGGCTCTGGCCGAGAGCGCCGCGCGCTGCCCCGAGATGCTCGCGCAGGCCCTGCCCGGTCCCGACGGTCGCGTCAGGAACTTTCACCGGGACGGTTGGGCGAGGCCGTGGCCTGGGGGCGCCGCCATGTTCACCTACATGGTTTCACACGATGCCCACCATCGCGGGCAGGTGTGCATGCTGGCGCATCAGCTTGGATTACCATTGCCGATCAAGGCTGCCTCCGGGATCTGGAATTGGGAAAGGCTGTGGAGGGAGTGCGGGTTCACACATTGAGGCTGGTTCGCTGGCCCGGCACCTTCATTTGCGCCACCCTTGGCGACAAGATGGAGTTCATCACCTACTCGCAGCCATTAATTGAAACGTATCAAATCTGGTTAGCTCCAGCTATACACAACGGCGGAAATCGTTGCGGGTTGCAGGCGGATGCGCCGTACTGCGGTCACGCGGCATCGACTACCGGAAAAGGTGCGGCCGTGGAATCGCGCACGCGTAGCTCGGCCGCGAGCACCACCACTTTCTCTTCGTAGCCTTTATCCCTTTCCTTGACGGACTCGATTTTGCGTAGCAACATTTGAGTCGCCTGCTTGCCCATTTCCAAAGCGGGCTGGGCGACGCTGGTGAGCCGGGGGCGGAAATTCGCAGCCCATTCAAAATCGTCAAACCCCAGGACACTGACGCGCTCAGGGCAGTTAACGCCCAGTTGGCTCAGGGCACGCATCAGGCCGAGGGTCATTTGGTTATTGCAGCAGAAGATCGCCGTAGGAGGCATGGGAAGCTGCAGCAGTCTTAACCCGCAACTGTGTCCACTCTCCAATTGGAAATCACCCCGCTGCAAATACTCATCGTGGAGGGGGAGGCCTGCCTGCTGCAAGGCTTTCCTGAAACCTTCCAGGCGATCCTGACCAGTCGATAGATTGAGCGAGCCCGTAATGATGGCGAGGCGCCGCTGGCCCAGCGCGATCAGATGGCGGGTTGCATCATAAGCAGCCTCGAGGTTGTTGATCACCACTGCGGAGCCTGTAAAGCCCGGCGGAATGCGGTCGAGATAAACCAGAGGAAACTGTCGGCGAATGAGGCGATCCTGCGCGACATACGCGTTAGTGGGAGCGACCAACACGCCATCCACACGGCGGGCAAAAAGCGTGTTGAGATTGGTCTGCTCCAGGGCGGGATCCTCCTCGGAGTCGCAGAGGATTAGTGAGTAGCCGTGCGCTCGAGCCTCGTTTTCGACCCCTCTAATGACGTCGGTGAAGAAAGGATTGGTGATATCAGGTATGACCATTCCGATGGTTCGAGTTTGCCGGAGCTTGAGGCTACGCGCTATCTGGTCAGGGTAATAATCCAGCGACTCCATTGCGTTCAGGACGCGTTGCGTGAGCTTGGGGCTGACGGTGCCCTTTCTGTTGATCACCGCCGAGGTTGTTGCCACCGAAACGCCTGCTAGTCGTGCTACATCTCGAATTGTGGTCAGGGTGTAACCTCCTTGGTTCAAAAACTAGATCGCAGAGCTGGTCCCAAGGCGAACCATTTTTCGCACACCGTTTAGATAATATCAAGAAAAATCGCGCATAACGCCACGAATCGAGCCGTTTCGGAGAGAATACGACAATCCAACGCAATTTCGCGCTGCCATTCCTTTTTTTGTTCAATCAGGCATATCTTATTGTTTCTAAAGGATATATATTACACACTGAGAGTTAAAAGACAAGAATAAAGGTAGGACTTTTTGTAGTCTATAATTTTTTTCGAACCGTTTCAAATTTCTCTTGACAAGCTTTATGGGCCATGCTAAAAGCTTGCCAGTGCCCGCTGAATTGTGTAGTGGCGTGTTGTAGCTATGGAGTTCAGTAGGTAACTATATGAGCGGCCGCATGTCGCCCACAAGCTGCGGCAGGCGCGTCGCAGGAGGAATGCAATGAGGGCTGGTTTTTCAAACACACTTCGACTCTTGCTCCCACTGGGAGTCGTCGGAGCGATACTTCTTGTAGCGTCTGGCTCGCTTCGCGCTCAGGCGGTGGGAGAAATCACAGGCACTGTAACCGATCCGAGTGGCGCATTGGTGCCGAACGTCAAGGTCACGGCTCACCAACCGGCTACGGGCGCCTCGCGATCGACCTTAACAAGCTCAGCCGGAACTTACACGATCGCTGCTCTTCCGGTGGGTACGTACACCGTGACTGCGGAAGGGCCCGGCTTCAAGACGGCTGTTGCGCAAGACATCACCCTGGACGTAGCCCAGCAGAGGTCGGTGGATTTCACGCTTGCCCTGGCGGGAGTCCAGTCCACCGTGGAGGTAAACGCAGCGCCGCCTTTGCTCAATACGACCACCGGCGCGATCGCCGGCTTGGTATCCGCAGAGCAGGTGCAGACTCTTCCACTCAACGGCAGAGACATCACAGCTCTTGTCTTCCTACAGCCAGGGATGGCCCCCGACACGGGCAATATGGGATGGCAGGGCATACAGCCGGACCACGTCAGTATGTGGGTCAGTAACGGCAACCGTGGTGAGACCATGGTAGGGACTTTAGATGGCTCCGATGTCAGCGACGCGGAGATGGGTTCCGTCCAGTTCACCAACTTCAACTTCGATGCCATCGCCGAATTCAAGGTCCAACAGAACAATTACTCCGCCGAATATGGGCAGGGCGCCGGCACCATCACCCAGATCGTGAGCAAGTCCGGCACCGACCAGTTCCACGGCAGCGCTTTTGACTTTGTGAGGAACAGCGCCTTCGACGCCCGGAATTTCTTTGCCTCGTCAGTCCCGCCATACCGGCGAAACGAGTTTGGCGTCACCTTCGGAGGTCCGATTATTAAAGAAAAGACGTTTTTCTTCGTCGAGTATGCTGGCATGCGGCAGCGACTCGGAGAGCCGGACATCGTCCCTGTCCCTACCGCAGCAGAGAGAGCCGGAATTGTGACGATTACGGGGTCCAACGGGCTGCCGGACGAGCTTCAAGTCCCACTCAACCCCACTGCCCAGGTCATTCTCAACCGCTATCCAAACCCGGATCAGCCCAACGGTATATTTGGAGCCAACACCCTCAATTTCATGCAATCGAAGCCGACGAATGACGACCAATTCTCAGCGCGCATGGATCATCATTTCTCTACAAAGGACACGCTCTTCGCGCGCGCCTCTTACATAAACAACCTGGCCAAGGAAGTGGATCCGTGGGCTGCCGAGATGGGCGGCCCTGGCTTCTCGACGAACAACATCGCCAAGGACCGTAATTACGCCATAGCCGAGACGCACATTTTCTCGCCCACCTTGCTCAACACTTTCACTTTTACTCTTAACCGAACCATCGAAGGTTTACCGTTGCTTGCTGATGCCCTGACGACCCCCACGACCGTCTTCTGGGACGGGAGCTTGGCGTCGTGGGGGCCTGATACGTTCTCGAGCGAGTATGTCGTCACCGTGTTCGATCCTAAAGACACTGTTTCCTGGATCAAGGGCCGCCAGTCGCTCAACATTGGCGGAGAGTTTCGCAGGGAGTGGGATAATTGCTCGTCCCTGGGTGGAGTCGGCCCGGCTGGCATCAACAACTTCAATGCGGGCGTGCCGCTAACCCAAACCATCCCTTCGATCAACGGAGGCGCCTCCTTGCTTGCGGGTACTGGCAGTCCGAGCGGCCTCGTCAGCATGATGGAGGGCGACATTGACCAGTATGAACGCACAACCGTGGCGCCTGGCTACGGTCCACCTGTGGGGATGGACCCCTGGCTGGGGGTCCGCCGCTCCACGCTCGCCGGCTGGTTTCAGGACGATATCAAAGCTACCCGGAGAATCACAGTCAACCTCGGCCTGCGCTACGAAATGAGCACCGTACCCAGTGAAGTAGGCGATCGAATGTCACAGGTCGGAGACTCTGGTAGCCTATACGGCCGTGTAGTCTTGAACCCTGAACCCCTGTGGCAGCCGGACAGAGTCGGCGGGGATTTTGGTCCGCGTATTGGTTTGGCCATTGATCTGGGGAAGAAGACAGTCCTGCGAGGGGGCTTTGGGATTTTCACCAACATGGTCCCCACCGTTTATCCCGACCAGTCGATGAATGGGTTCCCCAACGCGGAGCTGAGTTATAACTCCAATGCCGTGTATTCCCTCAACCCGCAGCCTGTCTCCCTTCCGCCCTTGTATACCATTTCGGGACAGCCAGCGGTCACAAATGGGAATACAAAAACTGTTCCGCCCAATACCGCGGTTAACATTGCCCCGTATGCGGCCATTCTCGGTCCTCTCGCTCTGTGGGGTACCACTGACAGATTTAGAAACGGCTACACCATCACCGGCAATCTCACTTTGGAGCACGAGTTTCCCGGCGGCGTTGCCGTGCAAGCTTCCTACGTCGCAAACAATGGCGTAAGCCTTTATAACTCGACCTTTCCCAATGCGTTCGAAGGGGCTGAACCGCAGTACACTCCGTTCAGCGCAATAACTCAGGGCCTTACTGAGGTGTGTCTGTACTATAACGGCGCCTACTCGGATTACAACGCCTTACAAGTGCAGGCGCGCAAAATCTCGCCCTCACACGGTCTGGTGTTCCAAGCCAATTACACCTATGGAAAAGATATAACGGATGCCGACGACGTGTGGAGTGCCGGAGACCTAAGCGGCGCGATAACCCCAAACAATCCCTTTGACTTGCGGGCCGAGTTTGCGCCCGCAAGCTATAACGTTGAGCAGCGGTTTGTCGCCAACTTTGAGTACGACCTCCCCATCGGCCATTGGCAGGCATTCTCGCCGCTTCCCAAGCGGCTGACTCAAGGCTGGCAGGTGCTTGGCATCTTCACCGACCAGACCGGCCTGCCGTTCTCTGTCGTCACCCCTTATGGAACTGTGCCCTACGGGTACGACGATGAGCAATATGTCGGCACGCGGCCCAACTTCATCCAGCGAGCAACCCTGAACCCAGGCGGCGGACCGCAGTTCTTTTCCAATGCAGTTATTGGAAATAGTAACGGGTTCAACGACGGGTTTTTCGGGACGCCCACCGTCGCCAGCCCAATCAACGGCTTAACGGTGCTGCCCGCTCCGGGAAATTTAGGGCGCAATACATTTACAGGACGCGGCTGGTCGAATCTCGACTTTTCGATAATCAAGGAGACTCACATCACCGAATCAAAGACCTTGCAGTTCCGCGCTGAGTTCTTCAATATTCTTAACGAAGCCACTATGGGAACACCGTGCTTCGGGGGCTGTACTCTCGGCGCAGGGAATTTTGGTTATTCGGGCAACACGGCGACTGTAGAGCGTGAGATCCAATTTGGGTTGAGGCTCGTTTTCTGATTTGTTCAACATCTCCAACAACGACACGGTCTTTGCCGTTGTCACGACCACTGGCAGTTCGTTCGACAGACCGACCTTCGAGACGGCGCCGCGCGTTCCGGGCGCCGGCAGGGAGTTCTCATGGTGACTCCGGTCGGGCTGCTCCGTAGGACCACTGGGGGCAAACCCCCAGTGGTCCTCTTTTGCGATGGGCGCGGCGCTGCCGCCCATGAGGAAAGCAGCGCTACATAGCAAAGCAAACAGGCAGCCACCAGGGCTGCTTGGGGAGGAATCATGTTCAAGGAAAAGGATCTGACGCGGCGGCATTTCTTTGCGGGCCTAGGCGCTCTCGGCATCAGCGTGCCGCTGCTTCAAAGGGTCGGACTCGGGGCGCCGGTCAACCGGCCGCTCATCGTCACGAGCAAGACGCTCGCCGGGGTCCGTGAAGCGGTGGTCGGCAAGGGGTGGGAGATCCTGCAGGCCGGTGGCAGCCCGCTGGACGCGGCGGAGAAGGCGGTTAACGTGGACGAGCTGGATCCGCGCGACACGACGGTCGGGAAGGGCGACCCCAACGAAGAGGGCTTCCTCCAGCTCGACGCCTGCGTGATGTCGGGGCCCGACGGGAACACCGCGGGCGCCGTCGCTGCGCTCGAGAACATCAAAACGCCCTGCTCGGTCGCCCGGCTCGTGATGGAGCGCACCGACCACGTGCTGCTGGTGGGCAAGGGCGCGCTGAAGTTCGCGAAGATGCAGGGATTCAAGGAGGAGGACCTTCTGACCGACGAAGCACGCCGTCACTACCGCGACTGGAAGGAGAGTCTATACCCGCAAGAATACTACCACCCTCCCAGGCCGAAGCCGAAGGAGGTAGCCAGCCTATCCGTGGGCGCCGACTTGGCTTACCACAACCGTTTTGATCTGGACACCATCAACGTGCTCGCCCTCGACGGCAGCGGCGGCATCGCGGGCGTCACTAGCACCATCGGTCATCACTTCAAGATCGTCGGGAGGGTAGGTGACTCGGCGATCATCGGCGCGGGCCTGTACGTCGACAACGGCGTCGGTGCGGCCGGCTGCACGGGCCACGGTGAGGAGTCGATCAGGGTCGGCGCAAGCTTGTTGACGGTCGAGAAGATGCGGGAGGGAATGTCTCCCCAAGAGGCCTGCCGGTTCGTCTGCAACCGTGTCGTGGAGCGCAACGATGGCAAGCCGATGCTCAACATCAAGCTGGTCGCGCTGAACAAGAGCGGCGAGTACGGCTGCTGCTCCGTCCGCGGCGCCCTCAACAAAAACACGGGCAAGGTGGTCGGGTTGGGCATCTTCATCCAAGACGCCCGTGGCCCCCGCCTCGAACCGGGGGAAGCGCTCCTGCCGCCAATGACAGAGGAAGAGGCCGCAAAGGTCCCCTTGCGGTAGCGCGGCTTGCCGAGGCGCACCTCGGTGTCAAGCTCCATTTGGCGATCGCGGATGCTGGTGAGAGGCGTCGTTCACCCCGTCTCTTACTTGACCCTGTCGAGGTGGGGGAGAGTCTACCCTCCGCCAGCTTCTCCGCCTTATTTGTATCGCCAGGCTACCGGTCTCTCAGCCGCGGGAGCGTGGTCCGCGATGTGCTGGGCCATCGTCTTCACCAACTCAGCATTCGTGGTTGGCTGCCAGCCATGACCCTTCATGGGTCGGCCATACTGGAATGTTCCGGCATAATAGGGGTCCTTCGTGTTTTCCAGAAAACCTTCGAGGAGATAGACCGCATAGTTCGCATATCCCCCGTCTTCGTCGCCGCAGAAAACGTGTAGCTTTCCCTCCAGTTGTGAGCCGATTCTAGACCAGTTCCTTTCCAAGAACTCGCGCAGGTCGTAGTCGTGCTCCTTCATGGACTGGACTACCTCGCGGTCGATTTTGCCGGTTGCCAGATCCCAAACTGGCTTTGGATAGCCATCGGAGCCGACCGGCGTGTGCTTGTCCCATTCAAATCCGTCGTCCTGTGTGCCCAGAATCGCTGTCCGCTGGCTGATCGTCCGGTTGCTTTGCCCACCGCCGGCAAAGAACCTGCCTGGTTTTTCAGTGAAGGCATTGTCATCTTTGTATAGGTCGACTCCTCCGTAGTAGCGGCGAAAATCAACTGGATCCGGATAGAAGCTCCACGTGCCGCCGAAGAAACTGGGATGGTAGAGTTGGAGCGCCAGTGCTCCCCAGCCTCCTGTTGACCCACCCGCGAGCACGCGTGCATAAGGCTGAGGGATGGTCCGGAAACGTTCCTCAACTGCGGGGATCAACTCGTTCATGATCGCGTCGCCGTAAGGTCCGGCGTTTGGGGAGTTGACACCGTACGAATCATCGAAGTAAGGAGTTGGATGCTGGAAGGTCACAGCAATCATGCGTGGGAAGTCATCGGAGTTCCAGGCTTGGTAAAACTCGTAACCGCTTTCCACGTTCATCAGCGACCCGTTATAGTGCGTGCCGGCGGGAGGCTCAGGCATGTTCTTAAGGTGCTGAGCGGCCCACTCTCTGCGTTGACGCGCCCAACTCTTTGTTCCTTCCTTGTCGGGCTCCGTTGTGAACCCGAATGGGGCATCCAGACTGAAGTGGCCCTGCAGATAGATTACCGGGTAGCGAACGCCAGGATGCGTGTCGTATCCCTTCGGTAGCAGGACCGTCGCGCCGATATAAAGCGGGCGACCCCAGAACTGACTCAACAATTTGCTCTGAAACTTGATGCGTTTCACCCACTCCGTGTCCAGAGGAACTTCGACAGGCGGCAGCAGTTTCTCCAAGCTAACCTTGAAGCTGTATCCGCCGCTTGGGTCAAGATGCAGCTTTTGGGGTGTACTGACCAGATTTCCCGGCGAGCGGGAAAACTGTTGGCCTTCCCACTGGTCCATATGCGCCCAGATCACATGACCGTCAGCGCGGTGAAACTCGGTGTAGACATTGAGGACTGCCTGCACAAAGTAGTCACCGGGTGGGACCTCACCGAGGCTGTGAGCCGGGTATCCGAGAGTTGCACCGTCGATAATCGCTGGCTCGCCCGGCCGTGCACCGCGTATGTCTGTGCCCAACAGTGTCGCCGGGGACTGCAAGCGCGGTTCGGTCGAGCCGTCGTGGGAAATGAACAGGAAGATCCGCCCAGTGATCGGCGTAGCGTGCACCGAAGCCGGGAAGGAGATCTCGAACCTTGTGCTTCCGTTCGCAGGTTTGATTGCTTCTTGGGCCGTCGTCATTGTGGACCCGGCGCACACAAGCGACATCGCCACAGCAACGGTCAGAATCAGCGGAAATGGAAAAGTGTGCCTTTTCATGTTCATGTCGCGCAGGATTATACCCCACCCCTCTCAAGCTGGCCACTGCACCAGCTGCACCAGCTGCACCAGCGGCACCAGCGGCCATCAGGCGCGGAGCCATCAGGCGCGGCCATCAGGCGCGGAGTTGCGCGATCTGCCGCCAGCGAGTATACTTCGTCTTGTGACCATCACACTTGAATTGCCCGAGGATATCGCGCGCCAGTTGTCCACGGCGTGGCGCGACCTGAGCCGCGCCGCCATGGAAGGTCTCGCGCTCGAGGCCTATCGCGCGCGAAAGCTCAACTCCGACCAAATGCGGCGGCTCCTGGGCTTCGAGACTCGCTTCGAGCTGGACGGCTTCCTAAAGCAACACGGGGTTTGGCTGGAATATAGTGTCGATGACCTCGGGCGTGACCGCGAGACACACAAGCGCCTGGGCCTTTAGATGCCTATCGTCATTGCGGCTGCAATCCACTAACTTCCGCGCCAGCCCGGAAGTGATCCGGGCATTGCTGGAACAAGACGCGAGCCGGAAGAACTAACGTGTCGCCATCTGGCCCAGACTCCGGTTTTGGGGGTGTGCGCCAGCCGGCCCCTGACCTTCTGCAATCTCTGAACTCCGAGTGCGTATGTCAGCATTTTCTGCACGTTTCTACTGGTTTGAATGGAGAATTCTGAAGAGACTCCCGAGCGACTATGTATCAAAGGCGGCTTCTTTGCTCCACGTAAAGATACCGGTTACTCCACCTGCGCTAGCCGGTTCTCTGCTAACAATGGCTGGCGGAATTGGGGAAAGGCTTCTGAACACCGCCGAGATTAAGGAGGAACTCAATCCGCTGCCCGAAAAGAAAGAATGTGACCTTGCAGAAGAGCTTCTTCGCGGTCTATATTGCCTTGCGGTTGCTATTCTTGGAAATGATGAGTTTGCGTCAGATTCAACCGAATATAACTTTTATACAGCAGCGACCTACCAAAGACTGAGAGAAATCATGGCTGGGCACAAGCAGGCTGCAGGCACGGCTTCCGAGAAAATGATGGATGAGGCAACCCTCTTTTATCTTAATGACAAACCCTCTCTTGCTGAGTACGCGGAGACGATGCAGGATTATTGTTTGAGACAGGAATTGGAGAAAACAATAAAGAAGGGCGATTGGTTTAGTCAATTCATAATGAAAGTGAACATTCGTGTTGCCGGCGCCCTCGGCGTTACCGCGCATAGTTTGTTACCGTACTTGATACTAACCACCACACTTTCCCACACTTAATGGCGCATGCAAAATTCTTCGGCCGCTTAAGGCCGGTGATTTGGGACCCCACCGATCCAGGGTAGGTAGCCGGTTACCCCCTTCTATAACGTCTCAGGTGGCTCCCAGAATAGCCGGAGAAGGTTGGATGGTAGAAAAAAGGGGCGCGTTTTTGTTGAGGCCACTACGCCCACGAAAACGAAACCGGTCGCTGGGGATGTCGAGCACCGAAAACCGCGGTAGAGAGTTGCATTCAGTAGTAGTCGGGAGTATGTTACCGGTCGGCAATCGAAGAAGGTAATCCCAGGTGATACGCCTTGCTCAAAGGATGACGCTACCGACCAGCGAATAATCGTGCAACGTTTTGCGGGGGATAGCGTGCAATTGGAAATTGAGATACCACCCAAAGAACAGATCGTACGCGAAGGCTGCGCAGTAGGCTTGGCACGTAAAGGTGTTAGCTGGAAAGAATCCTGCCTCGGCGAAAAAGCAAAAGAGACCGGGGTTTATGTAATTCACCATGCAGGACTTATCAAGTATGTCGGGAAAACTGACGCCCCCACCATGTCTTTTGGGATAAGACTAAGACGTGAATTTCAGGAAAGCGCTTCAGGCGGGAAGCACCTGTACCCCAAGCTCGCTGCCCTTGCCGTCCCACCCGAAATCATGGTTACTCTGTTCCCCGGCAGCGATCTCAAAAGACTCGTGCGACCATCCGGGATGACTCTAGGCAGCTTGGAGGCCATCGAGATTTTTGAAACCGCCCTGATTCAAGTTTATGACCCAGAATTTCAACACCACCACGTAAACCGAACAGCGACCTATATGAAGAAGCGGGGCTTCACAAGAGAGCAATTAGCCGCCGTGACCAACCGGTCTTCTGGAATTGCTAAGTAACCCTGACGGCGAGGCTGGCTTGGGTAGGCCTCGCGGGCGGCGCATACATTGGTTTCTATGTATGCGCCAACTGATGGTACTGCGCCTTGAATACCGCAGCCGCTTTTTGGGAGGACCCGGGATCGCCGACATAAAGGGCAATGTCGGCGCTACCCGCTCCTTCACCCTTTATCCTTTACCCTTTAACCTTTCAATCTGGCCACTGACCTCTGGCCACCGCATTACCGGCCACTGCTGTTATAATCGCTTCCATGCGTTCCGAGTTCCAGGCTGTACCTTTTGAGGACTTTGAGAAGGCAGAACTCAACCTGGCGCGGCTCGAACAGCAACTGGCGCCCACGCTGCTGGCGCCGCTGGCCTCCCTGCTGGCCCATTCGCCCGACCCGGACGGCGCTCTCAACTATCTGGAGCGGTACGCGCAAGAAGCCCCGGCAGACGTGCTGGGCGAAATCGCGCGCTACCCGGTGGCCTTGTCCTACCTGGTGGCGATCTTCGGCTACAGCGGGTTTCTGGCAGAGACATTATTGTCCGAGCCGAGCCTCGTCATCCAATTTGCTCACGACCGCAACTTCACCAAACTGAAATCCAAAGAAGACTTGATGCAGGATTTTGCGCGCTTCGCCACCACCAACCCTGACCCTTGGCTGGCGGCCCAGTTGGCGCGCTTCAAGCGGCGCAACTACTTGCGTATCGCGATGAGGGATGTGCTGGGCCTTTCGACATTGGGTGAGACGACTTTGGAGCTGGCCACGCTGGCGGACGTAATTTTGACCAACGCGCTTCTTTTCTGCGACGGCGAATTGGAAAAACGCTATGGGCAGCCCCAGTATTATGACCCCCAGGGCCGCATCGCGCGCAGCGGGTTCAGCATCATCTCGCTGGGCAAGCTGGGTGGCAACGAGCTGAACTACAGCTCCGACATCGACTTGCTATTACTCTATTCCCACGACGGTGAAACAGCCGGAGGAAACGAATCAACCGTCACCAACAAAGAGTACTTTGTCCGCCTGGCCAATGCCATCACCCGCACCATTACGCAACCGACACCCCAGGGCGAAGTCTTCCGCGTCGACTTACGTCTGCGTCCGGAAGGGGAGCAAGGTGACTTGGCCATCTCGTTGAAATCGTCCCTCGAGTATTACGAACACCGGGCGCGGGACTGGGAGTTGCAGATGTTGATTAAGGCTCGCCACTCGGCCGGCGATGCCAGGCTGACGCGTGACTTCCTGCGCGGCGTCGAGCCGCAGATCTATGGGGCGCCGGGTGATTTTGAGGCCGTCGAGAGCGTTCTGTGGTCGCGCGAGCGAATCTCCAGAAGAACGCGCGAGAGTGGCGGCCAGGCGGTGGACGTCAAGCAGCACCAGGGCGGCATCCGGGACATCGAGTTTCTGGCCCAGTGCCTACAGCGACTCTACGGAGGCCAGGACGCTTGGGTTCGCTCGGGCGGGACTCTCTTCGCACTGCGCAAGCTGAATGACAAGGGCTGGCTCAGCGACCACGATTATGCCCGTCTGACCAATTCTTATGTATTCCTGCGCAAGGTGGAGCATTGCGTCCAACTCGAGCTCGGCCAGCAAACGCACCGCCTGCCGGCCGGCGGGCGCGCCCTCGATCGGCTCGCCCGCCGCGTGGGGGTTGCCGCGGGTTCGCGCGAATCGCCGGGTCAGGCGCTCTTGCAGAAACTGCAAGATGGGTTTGAAAAAGTGGACGAGATCTACCCGCGCGTGATTCATCCGCGCACCCCATCCTCGGGGAGTCAGGGGTTTGAGCTCGAGCCGCTTCCTTCGCTCACTCCCGTCCTTGGGCACGCCTCCTATGATTCCACCTTGAGTTTCCTGGACGCCCAGGCGCCGGACATTGCGATCCGGGTCCGCGAGGCCGAGATTCCCGAGCGATCTCGCAAGAGTGCGGCGAGATTCCTCACTGCTTTGCTCGAGTCGCCGGAACGGTTTGCCCTGGTGCGCGAAAGACCTGAACTTCTCCGGCGCGCGCTCGAGGTGGTAAGCGAAAGCGAATACCTCGGCGAACTCCTTATCCGCCATCCCGAGGACATGATCGTTCTCGACACCTCGGAGATTCCGCCCGCCGCCGGACAGATGGAAATCGCTCTCGAAGGCTGGGAAGACGCCGGACCTCATCCCTGGGCGCTCGAGCCGGTGCTGGCCATGCGCCAGAAGATGGCGGTGCTCCGCAGGCATTTCCAGGCTCGCATCCTGGAACTCGGCGCGGCGGATTTGGCCTCGCGGGAATCAAGCTTTCGGGTTTTGAAACGCTGGTCGGCGGTGGCCGCTCGGTGCGTTTCCAGCGCCTTGCAGATTGCCGGCTCGGTCCTGGAAACAAAAAACCTCGTGGAAGAGAACCGGCCTTGGCCCTTCGCGGTGTTGGCGCTCGGACGACTGGCCTTGAACGAGTTTGACCTCGCCTCGGATGCCGACCTGATTTTCGTGACGGGCCCCGAAGTGGGCCGGGAGGAGCTGGATTTCTGGAAACGGGTGGCGGCGAAAATGATCGACGTCCTCGCCAGCTACACGCGCGAAGGCACGGTGTTCGCCGTCGATACACGGCTTCGGCCTCGGGGCCAGGAGGGCGAACTGGTGGTGACCCAGGAGGAATTGCTCAGCTACGTCCGGGAACACTTCCAAGCGTGGGAGGGATTAACCTACCTCAAAGCCTGCTACGTGGCGGGCAATGCCGAACTGGGACGTGATACTGTCGCCCGGCTTGTGACCGCGATTTTCGACCGCCTCGCCGCCTACCCAGCCCTGGCCACGGAACTTCGCCAAATGCGGCGCCGGCTGGAGAGAGAAATGCCTGTTCCACCCACCAACACCAAGACGGCTGCGGGTGGGTATTACGATATCGACTTTGCCGTTTCTCTCCTCCGCTTGCGAGGACGCATCGCCGTTCATCCCGGCGCAAATATGGCGGACCAGATTGCCGCTCTGCGCTCCGCCGGGCTGATGAATAATGAGGACGGTGAAATCTTGTCGGCTGGGGCGAGCTTCCTTCGATCGGTGGACCATGCCATTCGGTTGGTGACAGGGAAGGCTGCCGATGGGTTACCCGACCGGGCCGGTCATGCCGAAGCGGTTGAGAACTTGGCTCGCCGCTGGGGCTTGATCGCGGGCTCGGAAACTCTGGCCGAGAGCCTGCAAGAAATGCGGCAGCGCGTGCGCGAGGTTTATCGTAGGCTGGTCGAGGCCGCACTGTAACCGCCACGGGTAGCGCGGACCCCCGATTTTGGGGTCCGCGGCTTTTTCTATCCCGTGGACAAGCCGCGGACCCCAAAATCGGGGGTCCGCGCTACCCATTTAGGGCTAGGGTTTCCCTCAGGAGATTATGGCTGCCAACATCTCGCACTCTCAATCGACTGGCGCCAAACAACGCAAGAATTCTGCGGCAGCCCCATGGGATGATTCGCGGTTCATGAAGGCCTGCCGCAGGCAGCCCGTGGATGCGACGCCGGTTTGGTTGATGCGCCAAGCGGGCCGGTACATGAAGGAATACCGCGAACTCCGCGCCAAGGTGTCTTTCCTCGAGCTCTGCAAGAATCCCCATCTGGTCTCTGAAGTTACGGTGACGGCGGCAAAGAAGCTGGGCGTGGACGCGGCCATCATCTTTGCCGACCTGCTGCTGATTGTCGAGCCCCTGGGATTCGGCCTCGAATATGACCGGGGCGGGGGACCGATCATCAAGCCCGCGTTGCGCTTGCCCCAAGAGGTGGACCGGCTTCGGGAAGTGGACCCCCAGCAATCGTTGGCTTATCTTTACGACGCTATACGCCAGACCCGCACCGACCTCGACCCCAAATTGCCGCTCATCGGCTTCGCCGCATGTCCTTTCACTCTGGCTTCCTACCTCATCGAGGGCAGCGGCTCGAGAAACTACCGGCACACCAAGGGGCAGATGTATCGCGACCCGGGAGATTGGCGGGCCTTGATGGAGCATCTGGCGCGCAACCTGGCCAAGTACATCAACGGCCAGATCACCGCCGGCGTTCAGGCTGTCCAGGTTTTCGACACCTGGGTCGGCTGCCTGGGCCCTGCTGACTACCGCGAGTTTGCGTTGCCCTACACTCGGATGATGATCGAGGGGATTATTCCCGGCACGCCGATTATCCATTTTGGAACTGGCACCGGCATGTTGCTCGAGGACATGCGGGACGCCGGTGGCGACATCCTGGGGCTTGACTCCCACGTCGAGCTGGACGAAGCCTGGGCGCGCTTGGGTTACGCCGTGGGCGTCCAGGGCAATCTCGACCCCATCGTTCTCTATGCCGGCCAGGATTACATCCGCGCGCGCGTCGAGAGGATTTTGGAGCAGGCCGCCGGCAGGCCAGGGCACATTTTCAATCTGGGCCACGGCCTGCTCCCCGACACGCCCTTCGAGAACGTGGTGGCCTTGGTGGACATGGTCCACGAGTTGAGCGGCAGGCGGTAGCTCAGAGTCTGGATGAAACCCACGAGGAGGCTGTGGCGGCCGCCCCTTTTTCGTGTATACTATGCGCATGAAACGTACAAATCTTGTGTTAGACGCAGAATTGCTGAATCAAGTAACCCGCCTGCTGGGGGTGAAAACCTATTCGTCCGCTGTCAACCTTGCCTTGGCGGAGGTCCTCCGCCTGCGCAAGATTCAGCGCCTGCCTCACCTCTTTGGGCAAGGCCTTTGGCAGGGAGACCTGGGTGAGATGCGCGAGGATAGGTTCGCAGGGCGTGGCTTTTACAAGAGGGGACCGCGAGGCTCGCGATGATGCTCGTTGACACTTCAGTGTGGATCGAGCTGCTGAACGGGGAACTTGGCTCCAAGGTCACGGAAACGGAGTTGTTGGATTTTGTCACCTGCGGACCCATCGTGCAGGAGGTCTTGCAGGGCCTCCGCGACGATCCTGCAAGCGCGCAGGTTCGTGAGGGTTTGCTGGCCCTGCCAGTGCTGAGTGATCCGTTGCCCATTGCTTTATTTCTGTCGGCGGCGGAGATTTACCGCCTGGGGCGTGCAAAGGGCTACACAATTCGCTCCTCGACCGATTGCCTCATTGCTGCAATCGCCATCGAGAACGGCGTGCCGGTCTGGCACAAGGACCGCGACTTCGAGGCCATTGCACGGTATACGAGCCTCCGCACAAGACGCACCCGTTGAATGACAACGACGACTGAAAGGGCAATCTCGAATCGCCGGCGTTGGGGCATCGTCTGGCTGCTCTTTGCCGCCTCGCTGATTAATTATCTGGACCGCGCCACCCTCTCGGTGGCCCTTCCGCTCATCTCCGTAAGCCTGAACCTCGCGGCGGCGACCAAGGGCCTGCTGCTTTCCTCCTTTTTCTGCTCCTACGCGCTGATGCAGATACCGGTGGGCTGGTGCGTGGATCGGTACAATCTACGCTGGATTTACTCCGGCCTGTTTGCCTTGTGGTCGTTAGCCTGTGGCCTCACCGGATGGGCGGGAAGCTTGGGCGTCCTGATTGCTTGCCGCGTGCTGTTGGGAATTGGCGAGTCGATCTACCTTCCGGGGGGGACCAAGATCGTCAGCGTTCTGTTTAAGCCCCGGGAGCGGGGCCTGCCCTGCGGAATCTTTGACAGCGGCACGCGCGCTGGGCTTGTCATTGGCGCGCCGGTCGTCGCGTGGCTCATCGTCCTTTTGGGCTGGCGGAAGATGTTCTTCTTGGTAGGCTTCTCAGCCCTCATCTGGCTCATTCCCTGGTGGCTGGTTTTTCCCGCGCGACTCGACGGGCAGAGTCAAAGGCCGGCAGCCACCCGACCCTCTCAAGCCCTTTGGGATTTGCTCCAGCATGTTCGCAGCCGCGACCTGATTGGTATTTGTCTGGGCTTTTTCTGTTTTGATTATTACTGGTACCTGCTCGTCACCTGGCTTCCCGATTACCTGGTCACGGTGCGACATCTGACGATTCTGAAGGCAGGCCTGTACGCTTCCCTTCCTTACTTCGTCTGGGGCATCAGCGAGCCTGTAGGAGGGTGGATTGTGGATCACCTGATCCGCTGGGGATGGGACGAAACGCGCTCGCGCAAGGGACTGATCACGGTGGCATTCATTTCCGGCCTCCTCCTGATTCCTGCGGCGCGCGTTCGGGACGCTCATGCCGCTATCATCCTGATCATGGGCGCTTCGCTGGTCGGGCTGGCCACAGGAAACCTGTTCGCGGTCCTGCAATCGTGCGCGCCACCGGAAGATGTGGGAGTGTGGACAGGATTTGAGAACTTCGCAGGAAACATCGGCGGGATCATTGCTCCCGCGGCCACCGGGCTTCTCATCGCCCGCACAGGCTCGTACCTGCCCGGGTTCGCGTTGGCCGCTTTGGTGCTCCTCACCGGCCTGCTGGCGTACTGGTTGGTGGTGGGAAAACTTGGACCCCAGAAAGGCAGTTGAGGAGTTGAGGAGTCGAGAAGTCGAGGAGTCGAGAAACTGAAAACCTGAACTCTTCGACTCTCGACTTTCGACTTCTCGACTCTTGACTCTCGACTCTCGACTTCTCGACTCTCGACTTCTCGACTCCAGGAGGATCACCGTTGCCCACTTGGATTCAGCCGCTCAATCCTCTTAATTCGCTTCTTCTCTCCGCACTCGTCGCCGCCGTTCCGCTCGCCGTCCTATTGGTCCTAATGGGAGGCCTGCGAAAGAGTGGCGCAGTTTCAGCCGCCTGGGCACTTGCAAGCGCCACCCTCCTCACCATCTCAGTTTGGCACTTCCCATGGAGATTGGCCTTCCTGAGCATGGCCTTTGGTTTCCTTTATGCGCTGTGGCCGATTATGTGGATTGTGTTTGCCTCATTGTGGCTTTACAACCTCGCGGTCGCCAACGGGAGCTTCGAGCAACTGAGGCGATGGATGGCGAACCACGCTTCCGGCGACCCGCACATACAGGCGATCCTGGTTGCCTTCTGCTTTGGGGCGCTGCTGGAAGGTACAGCAGGGTTCGGGGCGCCAGTTGCCGTCTCCGCCTTCCTTCTGCTTGGCCTCGGTTTCAGCGCGCGAAAGGCCGTGACCGTATCGCTCATTGCCAACACGGCCCCGGTGGCCTTCGGAGGTTTGGGCATACCCATTGTGGCGCTCGCCGCGGTGACGGGTCTTGATCAAATGAAGCTTTCGGCCATGGTGGGCCGGCAACTTCCCTTCCTATCTCTAATGTTGCCCGCTTATCTCGTATGGGTGATTGGGGGACGCAAAGGGTTAAGAGAAACCTGGCCCGCGGCTCTGGTCGGCGGCGCCAGTTTTGCTCTGGCACAGTTCTTATCATCGAACTACTGGGGACTGTACGTGACTGATATTGTGGCAGCCTTGCTCTCCAGCGCGTGTCTCGTGCTCCTGCTGCGCGTTTGGAAACCAGGAGGCAGAGAGAACCCTGATCCCTCACGCGGGACACAAAAGAGGACGCCGGCAGTGGCCGGGGACGACCTTTCCGCCCACCCCGCCGCGCAAGGGCTGAGCCTTCAGCCAACCGCCCAAGCGTTGGCCGCTTGGGCGCCCTGGCTCATTCTTGCGGCGGTGATGGTCGCATGGTCCAACTTCAAGCTGTTTCAAATCTCTCAACTCAGTATTCCCATACCTCACCTTCACAATGCGGTCTTTATTGCCCTGTACCACAAACTCTATACGGCGGTGTACCAGTTTCAACCCTTGGCAGCGGGCACTGCCGCACTGACTGCCACTGCCCTAACCGCCCTGGTTTTTCGGAGCGGCCCTGCCGTTATCCTCAGCGCTGGACTCAAGACTCTGAAGCAGGTTCGAATGCCCGCGCTTACGGTGAGTTTGATTGTCGCGCTGGCCTACCTTTACAACTACTCGGGGATGATTTATACACTGGGCGCTGCACTGGCAGCGCTCGGAAGGATCTTTCCCCTGGTAAGCGGGTATCTGGGTTGGCTGGGATGTTTTCTGAGCGGGAGCGACACTGCGAGCAATCTGCTTTTCGGCAATCTGCAAGTGGCCGTCGGCCGTCAGATTGGTGTAAGTCCCATACTGCTCGCCGCTACCAATTGTTCCGGAGGCGTCCTTGGAAAGATGATTTCACCTCAGAATATCGCTGTGGGCGTCACCACCGTCGGCCTAATCGGCCAGGAAGGTGAAATCCTGCGTCATACGTTTTGGCACAGTGTGCTGCTGCCGCTCGGGCTGAGTGTCTTGGTTTTCGCTCAGGCGTACTGGTTGAAAGGGATGGTGCCGTGATTGAAAATTCTTCGACGATAAGTTAGCCTAATCGCGGCAGAGTTCGGCACTATCCGGGTGCGGCTCGCCGTCGCGGATTCTTACAGAGGCAAGGAATGGAGCCGCCGGTAGCAATTACTCCTGCACAGCCCGCAACCCCGACACGTCCCTTCGCTGTGGGCGGGCTCGTGGAGAGCCTTCGTCCTCAGCAGTGGGTGAAGAACGGCTTCGTTTTTGCCGCCTTGATTTTTTCCCGCAGCCTCACCGATTGGCACCGCAACGCGCGAGTCGCGGCGGGGGCGCTCCTATTCTGCCTCATCTCCAGCGCCGTTTACCTTTTGAACGACATCCTTGACGCGCCGGAAGACCGGAAGCATCCCCTGAAGAAGCTGCGGCCGCTGGCTTCAGGGAGGCTGGGCGTGGGGACCGCCGCTTTAGTAGCGATAATACTCGCTTCCCTCTCCCTGAGTGGCGCATGGTTTCTCGACCACACATTCTTCATCATCGTGGCGGCGTATGCGCTCATCAACGTGCTGTATTCGTTGGCGCTGAAGCGTGTCGTCTTACTCGACGTTTTTGTCATCGCCGCCGGCTTCGTCTTGCGGGTGGTAAGCGGGGGAGTGATCATCCACGTGGAGATATCTCCCTGGCTGATCGTGTGCGCCACGCTGCTCGCTCTGTTCCTCGCTCTCAGCAAGCGCCGGCATGAGTTGGTGGTCTTGGGTAGAGACGCGGGCGACCACCGTTCGATCCTGGCTCACTATTCGCCCTACTTTCTGGACCAGCTTATCGGGATTGTCACCGCTTGCACTGTAATGTCCTACGCGCTCTACACACTTTCCAATGACGTGAACGTCAAATTTCCCGGCAAGCGGCTCGACCTCACCATCCCTTTTGTTCTTTTCGGAATTTTCCGCTATCTCTATCTCGTGCACCAGAATGAAGAGGGAGGAAACCCGACGCGGTTGCTTTTCACGGATCCAGTCTTGCTTTCGGTCGTGCTGTTCTGGGCAGCCAGCGTCATTTTCATCATTTACCTTTAGATGGAGTTGGCAGTTTTCGATTGTCGATTGACGATTGTCGATTGTCGATTGAAGGGGGAGGAAGTTGCCGCGCTGCTTTTTCAATCGACAATCGACAATCGGCAATCGAAAATCGGCAATGAGCACTATGGCAGAAAACTTTGTAACTCGACCTCTCTCCGGCTGGGGCCGTTTTCCGGTCGAGGATTGTAATGTTTATCGGCCCGAGAGCCGGCGGCAACTGGCGGCCATCCTGGAGTCCGGTGCCCAGCCATCCTTCATATCGTACGGGCTGGGGCGTAGCTACGGCGATGCGCCCCTAAACAGGCAGGGGGGCGTGGTCTGTCATACACGGCTTAACCGTTTTCTCGCCTTCGATGCTCAGGCCGGCGTACTGGAGTGTGAAGCGGGTGTCAGCCTCGCCGAAATCCTTCAGTATTTTCTGCCCCGCGGCTTCTTCCTGCCGGTGACGCCGGGGACCAAGTTCGTCACCGTGGGAGGAGCGATCGCGGCCGACGTGCACGGCAAGAACCACCACCAGGATGGCACTTTCGGGAATTTCGTTCTGGATTTCAAACTGCTGACGCCCGCCGGCGAGGTACTCTCCTGCTCACCCCATAGCCACCCCGATATCTTTTGGGCGACGCTGGGAGGCATGGGACTGACCGGAGTGATTCTCAGCGCCAGGATCAAACTTCGGCCCGTCGAGTCAGCCTGGGTGCTGGTGGATTACCAGAAAGCGACAAGCCTGGAAGACGCGCTGGGGAGGATGACTGAATCCGACATCCGTTACCAGTACTCTGTGGCCTGGATTGACTGTCTGGCGACGGGCCGGCATATGGGAAGAGCGGTTTTGATGCGAGGAAACCACGCGCCCGCCAAGGAGTTGCCGGCAAGTATCCGGAACCCTTTGGCTGAACCGCCCCACCGCCGTTGGACGCTTCCTTGCGATTTTCCTTCCCTGGCGTTGAACAGCCTTACGGTGCGCGCGTTCAACTCTTTCTATTACAGCATGCATCGGAATGTCGCGCGTCAACTCGTGGACCTCGAGAAGTTCTTTTATCCCCTCGACGCGATTCATCATTGGAACCGCTTGTACGGACGTAGGGGCTTCGTTCAATACCAGGTGGCCCTGCCCCAGGAGGGTGGGTTCGAGGGACTCAAAGAAGTGCTGACGCGCCTGGCGCGCTCGCGCCGTGCCTCTTTCCTCGCGGTGCTGAAGCGTTTCGGCAGTTCGAACTCCGGCCTGCTTTCTTTTCCGATTCAGGGTTACACCTTGGCCCTGGACCTTCCCGTCGCCAGGGGGTTCATTCCTCTCCTGCACGAATTGGACCGGGTGGTTTTGAGTTACGGGGGCAGAATCTACCTGGCGAAGGACGCGGTGATGACTGCGCAGAGCTTTGCCGCGATGTACCCAAAGCTCGAACAATTCAGAGCGCTCAAGAGCCGGCTGGACCCGCGTGGTCTGCTTTCTTCATCCCAGGCGCGGAGGTTGGCCATTGTCTAGAACCGTGCTGATTCTGGGAGCGACTTCGGCTATTGCCTCCGCTCTGGCAAGAGAGTTTGCCGCTCACAAATTCGACCTCGTTCTGGGGGGCCGCGACCCGGAAGAATTGAGCGCGCTGGCCTCCGACCTTAGCCTTCGCTACGGGGTTCGAACCGGGGTCCTTTCCTTTGATGCTCTGGACACACAGACTCATGCCTCAGCCTTGCGTTCCTTCCTCTCTGGAACAGGCAACACTCTGGAAGGAGCCGTGGTTTGCGTGGGGTACCTGGGCGATCAGGCCAAGGGGCAAAGCGATTGGGAGGAAGCCCGCCGCATCCTGGAGACCAACTTCACCGGTTGCGTTTCCGCGCTCGATATTCTCGCCAACCATTTCGAGCCCAGGGGGGCTGGTTTTATCTGCGCCATTTCCTCTGTGGCCGGAGACCGCGGGCGGCAAAGCAATTATCTCTACGGGGCCGCGAAGGCGGGCCTGAGCGCCTATCTGCAAGGCTTGCGGAATCGCTTATTCCACGCGCATGTCAAAGTCATTACCGTTAAACCCGGTTTTGTGGACACCCACATGACGTACGGACGTCCTGGACTGCTTCTGGTGGCCTCCCCGGAGAGTGTGGCCAAGGGCATTTTCAGAGCTATCGTGAAGGGGAAAGACGTCGTTTACTTGCCCTGGTTTTGGCGCTTCATCATGCTCGTTGTCGAGTCCATCCCCGAAGCGATCTTCAAGAGGTTGCACACGTAGAGTCTTGCGGAGTATAGTCACATTTCTGGACATATTTTTAAGGGATTTGCAAGGCGCGGCCCCGTAGCCGCAACCAAAAGGGGCTTCTCCGTGTTCTCCCACCCTTCAAAGCCTCAACACAGAGACCACGGAGGCTCTCAGTGACCTCTGTGTTAGGTTTTTCGTGGTCACGGAGGCGTTGTTGGTTCGAGAAGGAATCTTCGCGCGCCGACAATTAGTAGTGCAGCAGGGGGTGAACCATGTCGATTTCAAGACGCCGGTTTCTGGAATCTTGTGCGCTAGGCGCGGCGGCGGCGGGCGCGGCGGGAATGCCCTCCGCGCTGGAGGCAGCCCTGCGGGGCGGGAACGGCGGTGCAGCCCCAGGGGGGCCCGCGGGCGGGGGTGAAGGCGGAACACCCGATCCCGTCTTCCGGCCGCTTACCGACGCGGCGCTGGAGACGGCGCGCTCGCTGGGCGCCAGCTATGCGGACATCCGCATCGCGCGCTACCGCGATCAGACGGCGTACCTGCGCACGCAAGCGGAACCCGGCGGAACCAAAATCCAGCATGTGCCTTCGGTGAGCGACAGTGAGAGCTTCGGCTTTGGCGTGCGCGTGCTGGTGAACGGCACGTGGGGCTTTGCGGCAGGGAACAAGGTGGAGCGCGACGAAGTAGCTCGCATCACTCGCGAGGCGGTAAATGTCGCGAAGATAAATTCCGCCCTGATGCGCGAGCCCGTGGAGCTCGCCCCGGTCACCCCCGCCGTGGACCTTTATCGCACTCCCTTCACCAAGGACCCCTTTGCCGTCTCGCTGGGAGAGAAGGTGGACTTCCTACGCACCATCAACGACGAGGTGATGAAGACACCCAAGGTCTTCATGGCCATGTCGTACATCTCCTGCCGCTTCGAGCACAAATGGTTCGCCTCCACGGAGGGCTCGTACATCGAGCAGTACGTCCAGCGCGTTGACCCCGGCTACGGAGCGACCGCAGTTGACAGCGCGCAGCGGAAGACCCGCGACCGCAGTTTCCAGATTGGCGCGGTCACAGGCGGCTGGGAATACGTCGAGGCGGCGAAGATGCTGGAGAGCGCGCGGCGCGTGGGCGAGGACTGCGTGGAGAAGCTGGGCGCGCCGCCGGTGAAGCCCGGCAAGAAAGACCTGGTGCTGCTGCCCTCGCACCTCTGCCTCACCATCCATGAGAGCATGGCCCACTCCACCGAACTCGATCGGGCTCTGGGTTACGAGGCCAACTTCGCCGGCACCAGCTTTCTGACTCCTGACAAGCTGGGGAAATTCCGGGTGGGCAGTGATCTGGTGAATATCGTAGGCGACCGCATTCTGCCCCAAGGCCTCTCCACCTGCGGCTATGACGATGACGGGGTCAAGACCATGCGGTTCGACATTTTCAAGAAGGGCATCTTTGTGGACTACCAGACCATCCGGGACCAAGCCCACTTGATCGGCGAGAAGGCGTCGCACGCCTGCTCCTACGCGGATAGCTATGCTTCCATCCCGTTCCAGCGCATTCCCAACGTATGGCTGAAGCCGGCGGAGAAGCCGGTAACCCTGGACGACCTGATCGGGGGGGTGGAGGACGGCGTGTTGATCGACGGCACGGGCAGTTGGTCGATTGACCAGCAGCGCTACAACTTCCAGTTCGGGGGCGACGCTTTCTGGGAGATCAAGAGCGGTAAGAAGGGTCAGATGATCGACCGCGTTGCCTATCAATCGCGCACGCCTGACTTCTGGCAGGCCTGCGACGGCATCGCGGACCAGCGTTTCTGGGAGAACTTCGGACTCACCGGCGACGGCAAGGGTCAGCCCATGCAAACCAACGAAATGAGCCACGGGAGCGTTCCGGCGCGCTTCCGGCAGATCAACGTCTTACTGACGGAGTAGGAGTAGTCATGCTAAGTCGAGATGAAGCACGAAATCTGGTGGACCGGATCTTCAAGATGAGCAAGTCGCCCGAGATGTCGGTGAACCTGCGGTGGCAGCAGGAGTGCAACACGCGTTTTGCCAACAACCAGATCACCACGGCCGGGTTCACGAGCGACCTCCGGCTGTATATTTCGGTGACCCTGGGGCATAAAACCGGCAGCACCTCGACCACCGAGGTAAGCGACGAGGGCCTGAGCCGCGCCGTGCAGCACGCGGAAGCACTGGCAGCCTTGACGCCTGAGGACCCGGAATACGTCGTCCCCTTGGGCCCCCAAGACTACCCTGAAATCGCCGCCTTCGATGAGGCGACGGCCGGGGCCCGCTCGGCGCAACTACTGCCGGCGCTTCGTTCTTCGATCGAGGCCGCTAGGCGCGAGAAGCTGAACGCCTCGGCTTTCTTTGACGTGAACACGACGGCTGCGGCCATTGCCAATAAGCGGGGGCTCTTCGGCTACACCCAGCGGACTTGGGCGGATTACTCCGTCACCGCGCGCACGGGGGATGCCACGGGATCGGGGTGGGCTGACAGCCAGTCGCCCCGCCTGGGGGAGGTTGACACCGCGCAGGTCAACGCGACGGCGGTGCGCAAAGCGCTCGATTCACACCAGCCGCAGCATCTGGAGCCGGGCAAGTACACCGTGATTCTCGAGCCGGCGGCGCTGGATGAGATGATGATGTACATGGCGTACGGCATGGATGCGCGCGCCGCCGAAGAGGGCCGAAGCTTCTTGAGCAAGCGCGGCGGCGGCACGCTGTTGGGCGAGAAAGTGTTTGGGGAGAATATCACGCTGCGCACCGATCCGTTCGACTCGCGTGTGCCCGGCTGGCCTTGGAGCGGTGAGTTGCCCTCGGAGAGAACGACCTTTGTGGAAAAGGGTGTGGTGAAGACCATGATGCGGGATCGCTACTGGGCGGAGAAGACTCACACGAAGCCCGTACCCTATCCCTCCAACGTGATTATGGAAGGCGGCTCGGCCACGCTGGACGAGCTGATTGCTTCCACGCCTCGCGGCCTGCTGGTTACCCACTTCTGGTACATCCGGTTTCTCCAACCGGACACCGTGCAGTTGACGGGACTTACTCGCGACGGGATCTTCTACATCGAAGATGGCAAGATAAAGCACCCGGTTAACAATTTCCGATTTAATCAGAGCGTGGTGGAGATGCTCAAGCAGGTCGAAGGCATGACGGCCCCCCTGCCGGTGAACAACAACCGCTTGCCGATCATCAAAGTCCGCGACTTCAATATGTCGTCGCTTTCGGACGCGATCTGAGGTTCTTGCCGTTGTAGGGGGACGGCTTGCCGTCCCCTGTGTGTTTTCTCCTTCATCGACGGGGGTAGGGCAAGCCCTACCCTTACATTCCCACACCCGCGTTGACAGTGCCCCACGCGGCGATTAATCTAGCTGAAGGGGAGCCAATGGATATCTTTGCGGAAATTGCGAGGCTCAGGAAGGAAGGGCGCAAAGCGGCGCTGGCCACCATCATCCAGGTGCAGGGATCCATTCCAAGTTACGAGAGCTCGAAGATTCTGGTCCGCGACGATGGCTCGATGGTCGGTACGGTGGGGGGCGGGTGCGTCGAGGCCGAAGTGTGGTCCGTGGCCCAGGAGGTGATGCGAGAAGAGAAGCCGCGCCGGCTGCACTTCAACTTGAACGCCCATCCGGAATACGACAACGGGCTGGTGTGCGGCGGGTCGCTCGATATTTTCGTTGAACCCATCCTGGCCACTCCCACGGTGTATCTGTTCGGGGGCGGGCACGTTTCGCTTTATGTTGCGAAGATGGCAGGGCTGGCAGGCTTCGACGTGGTGGTTTCAGACGACCGTCCGGCGTTTGCCAACCCGGACCGCTTTCCGGAAGCCGTCGAAACGCACGCCGGGCCCTGGGAAGAGATTTTCCCGAAGCTCAAGGTCAACGACTTGTCTTACCTCGTGCTGGTCACCCGCGGGCACAAGGGTGACCTGGATTGCCTGCGCTGGGCGCTCACCACATCGGCACGCTACATCGGCATGATCGGCAGCAAGCGGAAGCTCATCGAAATCTCGAAGGTGTTGGAGCAGGAAGGCGTGCCCGTAGAAAAGCTGGAGCGCGTTCATTCCCCTATCGGCCTTGATATCGGGGCGCTGACGCCGGAGGAGATTGCGGTCTCCATCGTGGCGGAAATGATCGCGGTGCGCCGCCAAGCCGCCTCCTCGCATCCCTCGCTTGCTTACAAACTCAAAGCCACTGAAACCGCATGATTGCCGGCTTGATCCTCGCTGCGGGTGAATCCTCCCGGATGGGAACCGATAAGGCTACGCTTACCTATCGTGGCCGGACATTTCTCGAGGGGATTGTGCAGACCCTGGAGGAGGCTGAGATCGAGCGCATTGTGGTGGTGCTCGGCCATCACGCGGAGGAAATCCAACGAAAGGTCAAGATTGGGTCCGCACAGGTCGTCCTCAATCCTGATTACAGATCCGGCCAGACATCGTCATTACAAGCGGGTTTGCGAGCGCTGATGGCGGATGATCCGGAGGCCATCGTCTTCTGTTTGGTGGATCATCCCGCTGTCTCCCCAGAAACGGTGAGCAGGCTTGTGGCAACTTTCCGGGATTGCGGGGCTCCAGTCGTGATCCCCACCTATCAGGGCCGCCGGGGACATCCGGTGCTCATCGGACGGCAAGTATTCGCTGAGCTACTCGAGTTGGCCTGCGACGCCGGCGCGGACTCCGTGGTCAGGCGATACCGCCCAGCGACGCAATTCGTCGAGGTCGAGGACGAGGGGGTGGTCGTGGATGTAGACGACCGCGAGAGCTACGCGCTGCTCACAGGTAAGTAGTGGACAGAGTACCCGGCTGCACGTGAAGGGGGATGGTTTCTGCCCAGAGCCCTCCAAATTACCAGCTACTATCAGCCCTAACGGCGGCTTCGCCGCCCCGACTTGCGGAAAGCCTCTGGCTTTCCGGCCAATGCCGTACTGTTTCTCCTGTTCCGCGCAGGCTGGAAGGCTGAGCCTTCCAGCCTGCGCGGAACAGGTTCTTTGAGATTTGGGCCGTTCGGAAAGGCCGAGCCTTTCCGCAAGTCAGGCGGCGGAGCCGCGGGTAATGGTTGAACAGACCGAGCCTATTTTGGACAAGCGTGGGTCTATGCTTGCCGATGAGCAGGTGCTCTGCGTCGTGCGCACGCGGGTCCAAAAAGCAGAGAGCGACCAGAAGTGTGAGGGGAAGAAAATCGGTTGGGAGTTGGGGTTGAGTGGGCTAAAATGAGTACGTTATGGATGAGAAGGTAAGATGCCGGTACAACCGCTTCCCGCCCTGCCCGATCTGCGGTAGGCCATGAAAAAAAACCGCCTTGAAGGCATTATCGACGAAATGGTGCTGCGGATTGTCGAGCGCTTTGATCCGGAGCGGATCATTCTTTTCGGCTCGGCGGCGCGCGGCAACGCGGGGCCGGATAGCGACGTGGACCTGCTGGTTGTGATGCCAGTGGAGGGTTCGAGGCGTGAGAAGGCGGTGGAGATCGGCGTTGCAGTGAACGACATCCCGGTGCCCAAAGACATTGTCGTTACGAGGCCTGAAGATTTCGAATGGCGGAAGGAGATCGCGGGCACAATCGAGCGGCCGGCTGCACGTGAAGGGAGGCTGGTCTATGCTCGCCGATGACCGATTGGTTTCTGTCGTTCAGGGATGGGTCCAAAAGGCGGAGATCGACCTGAAGACTGCCGTTCTCGTACTCCGGTCGGCTGAAGAGGGACCGGCCGAATCGGTCGCCTTTCATGCTCAGCAGTGCGCAGAGAAGTATCTGAAATCCCTTCTCTCTTGGAAGGGCATCGATTTTCCAAAAACCCACGACATCGGGCAGCTCATCCAGCTTCTGCCCAGGGAGGCCGTAATCGAATTTACGGCGGCGGAGCAGCGGAGGCTGGCGTCGTATGCGACGGTTACCCGTTACCCCGGTGATTACGAGCCCGTGACAATTGACGAGGCTCGTCGCGCGCTGGCTATGGCCCGGCGAATTCGCAAGCATGTCCGTAAGCTTCTGCCACCTCCAGCGTTAAGAGGGGGTTTCTAATCGAACCCTGCTACAAAGTCACCACGCCACGCGTTGCAGCTGGCACCGAATGAACAGAAAGCTAACCGGTTGCCATATCAGCACTTTTCCACCCAAGCAGTGCGGCATCGTCACGTACGCACAAGATTTGATCCAATCCCTGGAAGCTTCCAACGCTGAAAACCCGCCTGGCGATTGCATGCGGGGGCGGCTGAATATATGATGTCCCTCGAGTTGGAGTGCAGAATGGAAATTCCGGCTTAAACGCAATAATGGGTGCTTGGGCATGGCGAAGCCGTCGACAGCAACTCCCAGACATCAGCTCGTCGAGTTCCTGCTGGCCGAGGAAGGCAGGGCTGCCGCCGCAGCTTGCCTGCTCTCCATAGCCGGCTCCTGGAGAGAAGCGATTGAACTTGCCAAAGCGTGGAAAGTGATCCCGCGGATGTTCCATCGCATCCACATTCTGCCGGTGAAATTGACCGCCGCCGATACCGGGACGCTGAAGCTGGAGTTTCTCAAGACCTATCTGCATTCAGCGTCTTGCGCGGTCAAGGCTATCGGGGCCATCCACGCACTGGAACAAGCCGGCATTCCGGTGGTGGCATTCAAAGGGCTCGCCTCCATCGCCGTCCTGTATGGCGATTCCGAGCACCGAACCATTCAAGATGCTGACGTCCTGATCATGAAGAAAGATCTGCCCAAGGCTCTCGCCTGCCTGCAACGGCAGGGTTTCGAGCGGCAAGGCCCGGAGACTCTGGCCCAGTACCTTCGGTTCGTGGAGGAATGCCCGGGCTTCGCCGGTAACCAGGCGGTGACGGTTCAGGGCGAGCAAGGTTGTGAGGTCGATTTGCATTGGGATGTGGCGGGATCGGGTCTGCGTCCCGAGGAGGTATTGAGACGCGCGGCCAAATGCGAGCTGGCGGGTCGGACCATTCCGGTGGTCGATGCCATAGACGGATTCCTGCTGACCGTTCATCATGCCATTCGTGAGAACCTGGCCATCGAGATCGTCTGCCGGGATCTTCTAGACGCCGGGCTGTGGCTAGCACATCTGCGCGAAGCCGGCCGGTTTGAGGAAGCGATAAAATGGGTTGGTAAATCGCGCTGTAAGGTTGCGGCGCTAACCGTGGCCACACTCCTCAGCGGCTATGACCGCGCGACCGCGGCAGCCCGGGCTGCCGTATTGTTGTCCGAGTTGGCAAATCCCGCGGAACGGCGTTCAGCCGCAAATCTGGCCGAACTCTTTCACTATCAACTGAGCCATGGCCGGCTTGGCAAGGACGTGTTTTACCTGGTTCATTCGCGCCCCTGGCGGCAGGTACTCAAGGGGCTGGCAACGGATTGGTCCGGCTACAGGCTAAGCATGCGGAGCATGGAGGAAAGACTGGGGGAGAACCAGCCATTGCTCAAGCGAGCCACCCGGCTCGCCAAATCCATACCCGGCTTACGCGTCCTGAGGCTGGCGCGCGAACTTGCTTGCATTAAGTTTGGAGCGTAATGATCAGGGTAAGCGCCTAGCCGTAATCTGGTAAATTCGTCTGTGCAAACTCAAGGCGTTCAAATTGCCGATAGAAATCCGTAATATCAGTCAGAATCTGTTCGCGATAAGCGCAAGGGATATCCAACATGGAGCTAATCTCGACAGCAGTCTCCTCCGCAGATCTATTCTCAATGAAAAGCTTATGGAACATGATGATCGCCGTATCGTTCATGAGCTCCCGCTGAATCACCTTCCATTTTCCCAGACGAAATGATCTCCTGCCGTAAGTCAGTGTTTGTTTTTCCTCCAGGGGGTCATCTTCTTTTTTCATCACGACCGCTTCCCAATAGGTCACACTTATTTCCGGGAACAGGTCATTGGTAATGAGCTTCCCAAGGCAGTCGATCGAAAAAGCAATATCATATTTCTCGCCATCTTGTTTCACGGAATATTCAGAAACCGGCTCTTGCCTCAAAATCGCCCGATGTTTATCGAATTCACCCGGAGTACATTGGATGGACATTCGCCTCAGATATCCGGTTGCAGTAACAGATTCCAGTTTACTCCTGGAAACTGAAGCCGCGCGTCTTCTGGCGCCATTTAATTGAAATATGGACTTATAAAGTCTTGAACAATAATTTATTCCCATCTTGAATGTTTTGTCGGAAGCGTATCTCATAATGTCAAATGCCGCCAGCTCGGATTCAAGCACGGGAAAGAAATTTGGAAAATAATCCGTGTGCGCTATCGTGTAGTTTCTTTTTGAGAGAGCTTCATAATTAGCTTCCGTCATGCACAACTGATGGAGATTAAGATGGGATACTCCCAACTCCTCAAATTGAGCCAATTTCTCCATCACAATCTGTTTGTCTTCGGGAATTACAGGAATTTCAATGGAAACGCGACCTATCTCTTTGATTGCAAGAGCCACCGATGTCAGATCATATCCGTTCGCTGCAATATGGAAGCGAAGCTCATTCAGGCCGGCTCTTCTCAGTGCTGCGAGATTCTCCGGCGTAACATGTTTCCCACTTGTATATGCCCATAGATAATGCCTCAGTCCAAATGCACGCCTGGTGTTTTCGATGTACTTGACCAGCTTCTCGTAGGCCAGAAAAGGTTCTCCGCCTGAAAACCCAACACCTTCGAAGTCAAATCCGCCCAAATAGGCCACATAATCGTCTACGGATCCAAAGCTGAACTTTTCCGGAGTCCTGGGCAGATCAGAATCATTCCCATTCTGGGACCTCGGGCAGTAAAAACAACCCTGGACACATCTTGTGCTGATGTAGACACACAACCATTTCCCCTCGACACATGTCTTACAACCTGGTGACAATGCGTTCAGATAGGGTTTCGATCGATTTCCCGAGACCAATTTTATGGGGCCGTGACATGAACAATGCTCGTAAAAAGAGGTTCTTTCGAAACGAGCCCGTTCAAGCACTTCCTTTGATGCATGAGGGTACAATATCTTCTCGCTCATATCTTATCCATGGATCGGGTTGCGTTCGAATAAGGATGACCTTCCGCACGAAATCGCGCTTACCACCTGCCTAAGCGCAGGAAAATGCCTGGGGCGCTTGAGAGTCAGCACCCTGGCTGATTCACATATAATTCTGCTTTGGTCGAAGTGCCGCTTCAGAGAGGCGCCCGCCAGCAAGGCGGCGGGACAGGAGAAGTACTTCACCAGTGCCAGCAAGGCCTCGGCGGAGGAGGGCGTAGAAATATCTATCTCTTGGCCATCCTGAAGCAAGTAGACCTCCGACAAAGGGGTCTCTGAAGAAATCGGCTCGTTGATCGTTCTTGCGGAAAGCTTTGGAGATTCCGCCCGGATCCGGGTGAGCGAGGAAGCATCGAAGCCCAGACCATCGGCTGCTGAAGGCCATATCTTAATCTGAGAAAATCCTGGAAGGATGGAAGGCTCGCCATGGGATCCAACCCTAATCGCCACCATGTCGTCCGCGATGGGACTATGACCGCTAATAGCGAATGAAAAGGCGATCGTCGACTTCCCTGCTCCGGGAGGGCCAATAAATGCCAAGCCCCTTTCGCCCACTCTAACCGCGCTGGCATGCAGGAGAAAGAGGCCTCTCTGGTGAAGAATCAGGCCGAATGCCTCGCTAAGAATAAATAGGCTGAGCAATTCGCGCGTTAGAGCATCCGTCTCGGGCTGCACAAGAAGTCTAGACCCTTCCTGCGCCCAAAAACTTCCGACACCCGGCCATCGAAGAAATGCAGATTCGTGATCGCCGCCGAATAGAGCTTCTATCCCATTACGCCCAATCGATGTCGGCGACATCCTGGGCAGATTAAACACGCCTCTTTGTACACAGACGTCCGCCTCCCGTCCGCACGTTTGAAGCTCTGGAAGGGGAAAGTCGGATTGGATGCTCAATCCAAAAGCGCTTACAACGTACATAGCGGCTGCACAGCGGTTCTGCTCCGCTAAATGTCCCTACGTATAATGACAATACCCAAGCCAATCACTTACACGACCGCGCAATCTCCAGAGGAGAAGTATCCTGGCAATCGGCCATTGCGCCAACTCCGGTTATGGGGGGGCTGGCGGAAGCGGGGAACCCGCAAGACCTTTGGTAATCTCGTCCACTTGGCCTTCGGATTTTAAGATCGGCGGGCTGTAGACTCGTCTAGGTTTCTTAAGCTCTTGGTCAGAGGATTGAACTGTTGGCTCATTCTCCATATTGATCTCCTCGATCGGCTGCGATCCTATCATCTCTTTGAAGGCAATTTCAACGCGAAATATCCTTAGTGTTGCGTAACACAAATAAGTTGACTTATAAGAGCCAGTGACTTATAGTGCTCGATTATGTCACGTCGAGCACCCCAGATTGAGCTAACTGTCGAAGAGCGAACCACTTTAGAAAGCATTACGC
>Ga0326728_10005577_pt1 | contig 35039 bp, 29 predicted proteins | sample MB3enrmetagenome_FD_207602 | JGI IMG/M metagenome (GOLD analysis project Ga0326728, IMG submission 207602) | Lab enriched peat soil microbial communities from McLean, Ithaca, NY, United States - MB31MN | ecosystem: Environmental > Terrestrial > Soil > Wetlands > Peat | place: USA: New York...
GCCGCCACGCGCGACCAGGGCACGTCGGCGGGCCTGCTGCTGTCGATCACTTGTTCGAAGAAGCCATCCAGTCCCAGCCGCTTCCATAATTCCCATCCCAGAAAGCACGAACCGAACTGCCGCGTTCCGAACTGCCGTCCAATCTACAGAGCGAGTTGCTGGGGGGACAGTGGAGCCGCATTGCCGGGCCGGATTCTAGAAATCCGGCGCCGGCACTGGCGGCCCTGGGGGCATCGGCTGTCGAACGGCTGTACGAGATGGACCCGGCGCAGGGGCGCGCTCTGATCCTGGCCGAAATGGCGCGTCCTTTCCCGAGGTTTCCCTTCTCCACCCTGAGCTTGCTGCCGGATGCCACGCTTCCGGAGATGGACGAGAAATGGATGGCCAATCTCGAACTGGACCCGGGGCAGGTGGCGAGCCGCGAAGCGGATGAACTGGTCGCCCGTTACGGTACGGGCGCGATTCTCGGCCGCGTGAAGGCGCTGTACGCCCGCATCGATACCCAAATGCGGTCCCCGGCCGGAGACTGTGGGCGACCCTCCCCGCAGGCTGGCCACGCCCGCGTGCGAGCTGCCGCTCTACGCGTACTTCCTGCGGACCGATCCGCCATACGGAGAGAAGTTCCTACGCCGGGTCATGGCGGAGCGAAGCTTCGAGATGGGGCACTGCTGGATGACCGCGATCGGGCAGACTGCCGGCTACTACGTGAATCCGCAGTGGGAGAGCGTGGCGCTCGACGGCTTGACTGATTCCACCGTCGTTGTAAAAATCGACGCTGTGAAATCGCTGGGGCAGTACGGATCGCCAGCCGCCGTCGCCCTGCTGGTTGACTCGTTTCGCTGTTTCCACGACTGGTGGAGGAACAAACCCTTGGAAATCAACGAGGAGAACCGCCGGCTCGAGAGCGCGTACGTGCGGACATTCTCGCAGGCGGCCAACTGGATCTCGACGGGCGAGGATCTCGCCCGGGTGGCCGCGTTTTGCATTACCGACGGGTGCCGCCGCCAACTGGAAGAGAACCGCCGCTACTGGTCGCAGCCGCTGACGCTGACAGTTGGCCAATCGAATGACGGGAGTTTCTACTTTTCTCTGGCGCAGTATTCGATGCGGTCGTTAGAGGGCGCGCGGCGGCGGCTTCTGCAACTACCTGCGGGGACCCAACTGGCGTGGAAAATGACCTCGTGGCGTAATCGGCCGGCGCCGGCGCTGGAAGCGTGGGTGGGGCAGATGCAACGGGAATTGCAGGATCGCGGCGTGAGGGTGGCGAAATAGCCGCTATAACTTCTTAAACAACTTATCGAAGGCGCTGCGGGCGTCGTCCGCATTTCGCGGGGCCGGGGGGCCTCCATTAGTCAGGGATGGCGGTGGCGGGGTATTGGCCGTGCCCTCGCGCGCCACCGTAACCCGAGGGGCAAAAAGCGTACATTCGTTGGCCTTGTCTTTGTAGGGAATCCGCACCGGAATGGGTTTCAGGCATTGGAAACGAGTGGAGGGTTCGAAGTGCGAGCATTGTTTGCAGCAGTGGAGCTCCGCGTTGCACTTGGGGCAGTTGCCCGAAAAGTCTACTCCGGGTGGCAGGGCGGTCGAGCAATTGTAACAACGGGCTGCGGCGACGTGTTGCACCAGGCGCGGCAAGCGGGGGCCGGTCACGTCGATGGGCGGGCGGGGCCCCTGGGGTTTGGGCGCCTCTCCCCGCGGTCCTCTGGCTTCGCGGTCGGAGTCCATGTATCCGTTTTGTCGATACTTGCGGTCGCTGTCCATGGGAAGGTTGCTCCGTAGATTGCAGGACGAGAACGTAATTGAAAAAGCTCGTTTTTGAAAAAGCTCGATTTAAGAACTCTTAGTGCGGGCACGCGCCAGGAACCGATCAGTCACCACGTCAGCCCGCGCGAAACGGGGCGTCAGTACTGCACATGGGATTACCAGAAGGAATTCCGCGGTGTTCCCGTGGCGCCCTCAGCCTTCTGATCCGGGACCCGCTTAAGTGTCAAAACCATATTTACCACGGATTGAAGTAGTTTGCACGTCCATCTTTCAACTATCCGGCGGAACTCCACTTCAAAAGGCTGCCGCACGGCCGGGTCAGCGGATCGTCCAAGTGGTTGGGGCTCACCCGCAGTGCGTAGCCCAGGCGCCCGGTCCGTTCCGGTACCACATCCTTGCCGAACACCGCCACCGACCCGTGCTGTTCGATGGACGGCAACACCTGCACTTCGGTTTCTTCCAGGTGTCCGTTGGAATCCACTCGCCCCATCACCAATTCCACCCGCACGTCGGCTGCCGCTAGGCCGGCCAGTTCAATACCAGCCCGCACCTCGATCGCCGCGCCGCTGGTCACCGCGAGCACGGGCGCCGGGCTGGAATCCACGAAACGAACCCGGTCCCAGGCTTCCCGGATGCGGGTATTCCAGCGGACCTTTTCGCGGATCTTGCAATAGCCGCCGGCGCGCACGCGCTGGTGCTGCTGGTTGGCTGGATCGTACAATTGCGACATGTAATTGGCCACCATCTGGCGGCAATCGAACGCCGGACTGATGCAGGCAAGCGAGCGCTTCATGCGGCGGATCCACTCGCGCGGCGTGGTTTCCCGGCGCTCGTAGAACATGGGAACGATCTCGTTTTCGAGCAGGTAATAGATGGCGCTGGCATGCAGCGCATCCTGATCATCTGAATACGGCTCGCGGTCGCCGATGGCCCACCCGCCGGAAGTTTCGTAGGCTTCGTCGAACCAGCCGTCGAGAATGCTCAGGTTGAGCACGCCGTTGATGGCCGCTTTCATGCCGCTGGTGCCGCAGGCCTCCTCGCCGCGCCGCGGATTATTGAGCCACAGGTCGACCCCCTGGACCATCTCGCGCCCCACCTTCATGTCGTAGTCTTCCACGAAGACTACGTGCTTCCACAAATCGGGATCGCGCGAAAGTTGCACCACTTCGCGAATGTAGCTTTTGCCCGGCTGGTCTTTGGGATGGGCCTTGCCGGCGATCACGATCTGCACCGGCATCTCCTTGTTCAGCAGAATCTGTTTGAGCCGCTCCACGTCGCGGAACAGCAGGGTGGCGCGTTTGTAGGTGGCGAAGCGGCGGGCGAAACCGATGGTGAACGCGTTCGGATCGAGCACCTCCCCGGAGCGCCGGACCTCCGCCGCGGAAACCTGCCGGCGCAGAGCCGAGGAGTGCTGGCGCGCGCGCACGAAACTCACCAGCCGGCGTTTGCGGCGGCGGTGCACTTCGAGCAGTTCTTCGTCGGGGATCTCGTTCACGTGCTCCCAGATCGCGGGGTCGTTGAAGCGGTCGCGCCAGTCGGGCTCGAGGTATTGGTCGTAGAGCAATGCCAGGTCGCCGTTGAGCCAACTGGGCAGATGGACGCCGTTGGTGATGGAGGTGATGGGCACCTCCCACAGCGGAAGCTGCGGCCACAGGTCGTGGAACATCTCCTGCGAGACTTCGCGGTGCAGCCGGCTCACGGCATTGCGGAAAGCCGAAGTGTGCAGCGCCAGCACCGCCATGGAGAACGGCTCATCGCGGTTGAAAACGTTGCGCCGTCCTAGAGCCATCAACTGTTGGAAGTCGATGTGGACATCGTTGCAGTACTCGGCGAAGTAGTGGTACATCAAACCGGCGTCGAAGATATCGATGCCCGCGGGAACCGGCGTGTGGGTGGTGAAAACGTTGCTCGCGCGCCCGGCTTCCAGGGCTTCATCGAACCCCAAACCCTCGTCCCGCATGAGCCATCGGACTTGTTCCAGTGCTAGAAAGGCCGAGTGGCCTTCATTCATGTGGTACACCGTGGGGGTCAGGCCCATGGCCTTCAACGCCCGCATCCCGCCGATTCCCAATACGATCTCCTGGCGGATGCGCGTATCGATATCCCCTCCATACAGCGAATCGGTGATGTCCCGATCCTGCGGCAGGACATTATCGGGGATGTTGGTGTCCAGCAGAAACAGCGTGATTCGGCCCACGTACAGCTTCCAGACCTGGACGAATACGTTGCCGGTGGGCAGTTTGACGGTTACTTTCAGGTCGCGCCCTTCGGCGTCTTTGACCGGGGCAAGCGGCAGGGTGTAGAAGTCGTTTATGGGATAGCGTTCCTGCTGCCAACCGTCGGGGTTGAGCAATTGCCGGAAATAGCCCTGTTGATATAGAAGGCCCAGACCGATCAGCGGATAGTCCTGGTCGCTTGAGGACTTCAAATGGTCGCCCGAGAGAACGCCCAGGCCGCCGGAGTAGACCGGCAGGCATTCGGTGAGCCCGTATTCGGCGGAGAAATAGGCGATCGTTTTGCCATCCGGCGCCGGATCGCTTTTGCGTGTGCGCTGATCGTAGGTTTCACAGGCGCTGCGATACAACGCCAGGTAACGGGGATCGGCGGCCGCTCTGCCCAGGGCGGCTTGCGAGACCCGGCCCAGCATCAGCACCGGATTGTAGCCGCACTCCCGCCAAAGAGCCGGGTCGAGACGGCGAAACACCGAACGCACAATGGGCTCCCAACTCCACAGGAGGTTGTAGGCCAATTCCGTGAGCCGCGAGAGGGGCTCCGGCATGGCCGGCCGGACCAGGAATTCCCGAAGGGGTTCGATGTAAAAAGGCATACCGAAGAAAACTTATCCCAAGATACCAGATCGACACAGCGCTTCCGTGGCTGTAGATCCTAAAATTCGCGGGTCTGGCGTACTGGGCCTCATGGAATTCCGTCGAGATGACGATAAAGAAAAAAGACGAGGGAGCGCCGCAAGGTGTCATGGAGTGTCGGGAGAATTAGCACGATCGAGTTGGCTTGCAGGGTGGCGGCGGTGGAACAGGCGGCGGACGCCATTGCGATCAACCACATCGCCGGCACCATTCAGCACGCCAATCCAAAACATAGGATCTTCCCAAATAGCGCAAATATACGTGCTATACTCGTGGAATGGCGCAACTCAATCTGTACGTTCCCGATGACTTGGGGGAGCGACTCAGGCGGGAGGCCCGCAAGGCTCATCTGCCTCTCTCGCGGTATGTGCTTTCGCTGCTTTCGACCACTGTGGAGGCCGGTTGGCCGGCCGGCTACTTCGAGACCGCCTGTGGCTTCCTGCGCGAAGACTTTCCGGAGCCGGAGGACCAGTTCCCGGAGGTAGTTGAAGCTCGCGAAGGGTGACCGTGAGCCTGCGGCTGCTCGATACCGATATCTGGATCGCTCTGGCGCGCGGCGAGCCTGGAGTGGCGAGGCGGTTGCGCTCGCTCGACCCAGCGCAAGTGGCGTCCTGCAGCGTTGTTCGTGCGGAGTTGATGTTCGGCGCCCGTAAGAGCCAAAGGGTGGCCGAAAACATCGAGGGGTTTGTCCGTCTCCTGGCGCCGTTTGTCTCTCTGTCTTTCGACGATTTTGCGGCCGGGCACTATGGTCTCATCCGGGCTACCCTCGAGCGTGCGGGCACTCCGGTTGGCGCGAACGACTTGCTGATCGCTTCCATCGCACTGGCCCACGACTGCCTGCTGGTGACGCGCAACAGCCGCGAATTCGAGCGGATCGTGGGGCTGAGGGTAGAAACGTGGCCGTAGGGCTTGAACTGTTTTCCACGTTTCGCGTGAAAAATGCGTCACAATAGTGTAGATCCGATGAGATTTCTGGGACTCCTGCTTCTGACCGCCGGAGCCGCTTCGGCGGGCGAGTACGCCCTGCTGGCTAGCGGGGCGCGCATGCATGTGGATCGCCACGAAATCGACGGCGCCAGCGTAAAATTATATAACAGCACGGGTTACATCGAAATGCCGGCGAGCAATGTGACCGGATTCGAGGTCGAAGACCCGGATCCGGTACCGCCCCAGCCGCCAGCCGCAGCGCCGGCGCCCGCCGTAGCGCCACCCGCGATAGACCCCACCGAACTGGCCGATGCGGCGGCCGACAAGTACGGGTTGCCGCGGCTCCTGGTACGCACCGTGATGGCTGCCGAGTCGGGTTTCCAGACGGACGCGGTCTCCCCCAAAGGCGCCATCGGTCTGATGCAGTTGATGCCCCAAACGGCAGAGGACCTGGGGGCCGATCCGCACGATCCGGCGCAGAACGTGGACGCCGGCGTGCACTATCTGCGCGATCTGCTGAAGAAGTACGATGGCGGCTTGTGGCGCGCGCTCGCGGCCTACAACGCCGGTCCGGGCGCGGTCGATAAGTACCACCGGGTGCCTCCCTACCGCGAAACTATCGACTACATCAATCGCATCGATCGGGCGAGCTGCAGCCACGGTGCCCCTTGGTGTTCTGGCAAGGCCGGCCAAGCCGCGGCCGACGCCGGGCCTGCCGCTGTCGATAAGCCCTGACCTCAGTGCGCTGGAGACCCTGCCATCAACCCGCAGTTACGTATTATTCAATCCGGTGCAACCGCGGCTACAAAACCTGGTCTATACCGTTGCGTTGCGGGAGGCGGCTGGCGGGCTGAAGCCCAATACTGTTCAATTTGCGTTCACGGACCAGGAGAACCTTGATTCCCGGGCTGTGGGGCAGACTCCTTCCGTCTGCGGTGGGTTTCAGCGATCTGGCGGGGGCGGACTGAAAGACGCTGCAGGCTAAAGAGGGGTTTGCAAAATTCCGCCTGGCGGGCTGAAGCCGGCTGAAGCCCGCCCCACCAAGAGTACCGCGCCGCCAGAGGGTGGGGTTGAGCGCGCCTGATTCCTACTCCACGCGGGCAGGGACAAATACGGTGCGAGGTGTGCTGGCAGTGCCGTCCAAAAGCCACAGCGGCCCTGTAGTCAGCTCGGTCAAGCGAAACAGGTTGCCCATGGGCGCCAGGGTCGATGGCGTGCAGGCGCAGGGGATAGCCGTGCGGCTGGCGGCGGCCAGATTGAAGGCCGCCACCGATTTAGCCGTCGCGCTGGCCACGTAGAGCGTCTGCTTGTCCTGCGAAAAGGCCAGACCGGCGGGGCCGGCAAGTCCCTCGTCGGGAGCCGCTAACACCTGGGTGCCGGCAGTACCGCTGGCATCGCGGATGACGGTGAGCCCGGTGACCGAATCCATCACCGCGGCATCGTGCCCGCCGGCGGCGAAAGCCACCAGGGCGCCGGCCTGGGCCGCTATCAGACTGCGGTCCTGACCCTGGATACTCAACAGCCGCACCGAACCCTGGGCGACAGTCAGCACATAAGTGCCGTCATCGCTCAGAGCGAGCGATGGGGACCACGAAAAGCTGTGGTGGGCGCCGGTTGTTCCTTGGAAGCTCTGCCCCTCGACCTTCACCGACCCAGTCAGAGTTGGCGCATTCGGCAGGCCGGTGAGAATTCGCGCTGCTCCGGGTGATATGAGCGCCACCGCAGTCCCCGACGGGCTGAAGACCGCACGATCCGGAGCTCCCGTGATGCCGCCCAGGCTCACTTCCGTGGGAGCGCCCCCATTCAGGAGGAACAGGTGCAGCGACTGGTCGGTACCCACCACAATGGCCGAATCCTGGCGTGGAGCGACGTACACCGCCGCCACGTCGATGCCGAAACCGACGGGATCTCCGAGCAGCGATGCGCCGGGAACACCCTGTATGGGCCGCAAAACCCTCCCGGGACCATCGAAGACAAAGCCCGCAACAGGGCCCGAGAGACTGCCTTGCTGCGCGGGCAGCAAGCCGGAAGCCGCTACAATCAATCCGCAGACAGGCCAAGAGAAAATCTTCATAGCCCAATTACCTTCTACCTATTATGATACTAGGCGGACCGACGGTGCCGGTGCCCGGCGTTATGGTGGTTCCCGCCGGTGTCGCGGAGTTGCTGCTGCTTCCGGAGTGGGTGGCGTAGTATGCGCCTCCGGCCGCCGCCGCGGCGGCTGCTACTACGATGATTACAATTACCTTCGTGGATAACGCAGCCCCCGCCGCGGCGCCCCCGCCAGCGCCCGCTGCCCCTACGGCGATGGACTGATTAATGACCGTGGAGGCGGTCATCCCATTAAAGGTTGCCGTCACCTGGATCTGGAACTGGCCCTGCACGTGGTTGAAGTGGATTCCATGGGCAGTGGCGCGCCCCTGCGCATCGGTGGTTACTGAGAGGCTATGGGAGCCATCGGCGAAGGTGCCGCCCGCTCCGTGCTCCGGCAGCAGGAAGAGCACGGCGGCGCCGGCCACGGGCTTATGGTTCTCATCCTCCACCTGCACGATCGGCTCGCGCGCCGTGCGCTGCCGAACGTTGTTGATAGCGCCGTCGCCCTCCACAATCACCAGGTTGAGCGTATGTGCCGGCGCCTGGGCGAAAGCCACCGGGGAACAGGGTAGGGCGAGACAACCAGCCAGCAGCAAACCAAGACTACGCATCGCATCCTCCGCGGATATCATTATGGCTGTTCACGGGTGGAAACTCAAACAGCTTTTTGCGGGTAGGTACTGGAATTGCCCCTTACCGCCTCTTAATGCATCGCCGCCCCGCCGCCCCTCGAGTGCGGCCGCTTCATCGCCAACAGCAGCGGTAGCACCAGCAGGAACACCAACCCCATGGCCAAAAATGTGTCCACAAACGACAACATCGACGCCTGCCGCTCGACCAGCCCCCAGGTGGCCACATACGCCTGACGCACGGCGGTCACCGGGTCGGACCCATGCGCCACCATAGTGGCCTCGATGCCTCGCGACATCGCCTTTGCCGCTGGATTGAAGGCCGTCACGTGAGATCCCAACTCGTTGGTATGATACTGCTCGCGGCGGAACAGATAGGTGGTGGCGGCGGCGATCCCGAAACTGCCGCCCAGGTTGCGCATCAGGTTGAACATGCTCGTGGCGTTGCCCATTTCTTCCTTGGGAATGGGATCCATGGTGGCCGTGGTCAGCGGCACGAACAGCATGGCCAGCGCGGCGCCCTGTATGAACTGCGGCCAGAAAATGTCCCAGTAGCCGGCCTCCAGGTTCAGCCGCGACAGCGCGTAGAGCGACCATGCGGCGCCCACCAGCCCCACCGCCAGCACCTTGCGCGGGTCGAACCGGCCCATCACCGTGCCCACTACCGGCATCATCAGGAACGACCCCAATCCGCGCGGCGCCATGGCTATGCCCGCGTTCAACGCCGGATAGCCCAGCAGGGTCTGCAGGAAAATCGGCACCAGCAGCAGGCTGCCGTAAAGCACGAAGCCCAAAACCGTCATTAGAAACACGCCCGCGCTATAGGTGCGCGATTTGAACACCCGCAGTTGCACCACCGGATGGGAAGCCCGCAGTTCGCGGATCACGAACGCGATCAGCCCAAGAATCGCCACTGCCGCCGCTATGGTGATCCAGTGCGAGGCGAACCAGTCGTCCTCCTGCCCTTTGTCGAGCACAATCTGCAGCGCCGCTACCCCCAGCGCCAGCATTCCGATGCCCCAATAGTCGATCCGGCTTTTCGAACGCTTGATATAGGGCGGATCGAAAATGAACCAACGCGTCATCAGCACCGAAGCCAGTCCCACCGGGAGGTTGATGTAAAAGACCCAGCGCCAACTGTAATTGTCGGTCAGCCATCCGCCGATCACCGGACCGAGCATGGGCGCCACCACGATTCCGAGCCCCCAGAACGCCATGGCCTTGCCGCGGTCCTGCGGCGGAAAGGCTTCCAGCATCACCGCTTGCGAGAGCGGCTGCAGGGCGCCGCCGGTAGCTCCCTGGATGACGCGGAACAGGATCAGCACGGAAAGACTGGGCGCCAGTCCGCAAAGAAAGCTCGCGGCCGTGAAACCAAAAACCGCACCCAGCAGCATCCGCTTGCGGCCAAAGAAGTTAGCCAGCCAGCCGGTCATTGGAAGAATGATTGCGTTGGCCACCAGGTAGGAAGTGAGCGCCCAGGACGCTTCATCCACGCTGGCGGAGAGGCTGCCGGCGATGTGCGGCAGCGACACGTTCACCACGGTGGTGTCGAGCACTTCCATGAAGGTCGCAAACATCACCGCGACCGCGACAATCCAAGGATTTACGATTGGGTGTTGATGTTCCGGTCCAGACAGCGTGAGAGTCCCCTGAGCTTATGATGCAATATTCGGTGCGTGGGACGCGGGTGGCCATCGGGTGCAGGCGTGCTCCCGGAGCTTCGATGAGGGCCGGATCGGGTGATCCGGGAAATGGGCCAGCCAAGTCGCGCCGTAATGGGCGGGTGAGGCTTCAATGAGGCCGGGATGAGCTCATCCCGGAAATCAGAAAGCCGACGCTAAGGGAGAGGTAGACGCGCTCCCTTCAATGAGGCCGGGATGAGCTCATCCCGGAAATTCTCATAGCCAAAGGGCTGGACGTGCGAATCCTGGACCTTCAATGAGGCCGGGATGAGCTCATCCCGGAAATCGACCTTCCTTACATGATGCACATCGCGCGTGGCGCCCTTCAATGAGGCCGGGATGAGCTCATCCCGGAAATTGGGGGTTATGCTGATCGGACCACCCGGATGTGCCCCTTCAATGAGGCCGGGATGAGCTCATCCCGGAAATGTGGCGGTATATGCTGTGTGCTTTGGTCCGGGTTGCCTTCAATGAGGCCGGGATGAGCTCATCCCGGAAATACACCGTCCGGCGCATTATTCGCGCTCGGATCTGAGCCTTCAATGAGGCCGGGATGAGCTCATCCCGGAAATCTGTTGGTGGAGATCTTACAGCTACCTCTATTCGACGCCTTCAATGAGGCCGGGATGAGCTCATCCCGGAAATGGAAACACTTCCAACACCGTAATTAGAACTGGTCCCCTTCAATGAGGCCGGGATGAGCTCATCCCGGAAATTCAGCAGGTTATGGGGCAGGTGAAATTGACCGCCAACCTTCAATGAGGCCGGGATGAGCTCATCCCGGAAATTGCGGGATGTATCCGCGTGCGGCAACCCGTCGATTTCCTTCAATGAGGCCGGGATGAGCTCATCCCGGAAATGGAACTGTCTAGATTCACACCTCGGGTGTGGGGCTGCCTTCAATGAGGCCGGGATGAGCTCATCCCGGAAATAGATCGGCTGCGGCGGGGGGAAACCGTTGGCTTGGACCTTCAATGAGGCCGGGATGAGCTCATCCCGGAAATCTGCCGCGATCTTGTATGTATCAACGAGGGTTGCGACCTTCAATGAGGCCGGGATGAGCTCATCCCGGAAATCGTGCCGTCTGGCTTGAGGACTCGGCGAACATCGCGCCTTCAATGAGGCCGGGATGAGCTCATCCCGGAAATGAAGGCGCGGGCGGAGTCGAACCGCCGTTTCCCGCCCTTCAATGAGGCCGGGATGAGCTCATCCCGGAAATACAAGGTGAAAACACAATGAGTCTATCCACAGTGCTCCTTCAATGAGGCCGGGATGAGCTCATCCCGGAAATCCGGCGGGTTCGATGTGGACGGTAGGGCTGGAAGGAACCTTCAATGAGGCCGGGATGAGCTCATCCCGGAAATTTGGTACGCCGCCGGGGCGCCGGTCAGCCCCGTGTCCCTTCAATGAGGCCGGGATGAGCTCATCCCGGAAATAAGGTAAACTACCGCACGCCTAAAGGCGGCGGCTTTCCTTCAATGAGGCCGGGATGAGCTCATCCCGGAAATTAGAGATGCTGAGAGCGGAAGGATTGCGGTAGTCTCCTTCAATGAGGCCGGGATGAGCTCATCCCGGAAATAGGGTCCGCCGGCGATGCCACGGTGCGCGTAAAGCTCCTTCAATGAGGCCGGGATGAGCTCATCCCGGAAATCTTCTCAAAAGCCAAGGGTGGCAAGCCGGTATTGAACCTTCAATGAGGCCGGGATGAGCTCATCCCGGAAATGCGATTGCATCCGTACCTCGCGGGTTACCTCTGGTGCCTTCAATGAGGCCGGGATGAGCTCATCCCGGAAATCATCGCCGTGCGGATATCTGGCAAACCGTTCGCTGGCCTTCAATGAGGCCGGGATGAGCTCATCCCGGAAATGAGATCGCAGTGAGGGAGCGGAAATAGAATGGGCCGCCTTCAATGAGGCCGGGATGAGCTCATCCCGGAAATAGACTGTCCCCACGTCATTCCTACTGCTACCGCGAGCACCTTCAATGAGGCCGGGATGAGCTCATCCCGGAAATGGCGAATGCAGCATATGTGGCGCTCTATGCCGATGACCTTCAATGAGGCCGGGATGAGCTCATCCCGGAAATCGTGGGCGGATTCACGGCGACGGTGACGACAAACATCCTTCAATGAGGCCGGGATGAGCTCATCCCGGAAATGAAGCGGTGCATAAGGCGGTGCCGGTGGCCGATCCGCCTTCAATGAGGCCGGGATGAGCTCATCCCGGAAATATCGCACGACGATGGTCGCCCTGGATTCGGCGACGGACCTTCAATGAGGCCGGGATGAGCTCATCCCGGAAATAGCCCCTCCCTATCCTATTCTATTTTCAAAGACCTCGGCGTCTCTTTACGAGCGCCCATCGATTCGTTCCCATTTCGCTCCACTGCCCCGAATACCCGCGTCCCCAACCGCCCGCATCTTCAATCACCTACCGCCCCGCGAGCGCCCCCCTCCTTTCCCCCACCGACCCGCCGCTCGCACCCGTCCTACCTCGTCGTAAACACCGGGTACTCCCCAATCTCGCCGTCCAACACCCGCGCCAGCATCCGCGCCTGAATCTCCAAAAGCCGCCGGTAACTCACCCGGTAATCGAACAGCGGGTGCGTCACCAGCGTATCCATCCGCAACTCGTACGCCCGAAAGAATCCCTTGCGCCCCGCCGTGCTCAACGCCACCGACCCTCCTACGCGCACGAAGTCCCGCGCCGTCACCATCCCCGTATTCACTGCCGTCAGCACCGCCGAATCCGCAATCAGCGGCCGGAACGGCTCCATCAAATCGAGCGCCAGCGCCGGACGCCCATACCGCGGCTGGTGATAGAACCCTATATATGGATCGAACCCCACCGCGTACGCCGCCACTGTCAGGTCCTTCGCCAGCAGGCTGTACGCCAACGACAGCAGCGCGTTCACGGGATCCCGCGGCGGCCGCCGATTGCGCCCCTCGAAATCGAACGTCAGATCCGCTGTCGACTCCCCTTCATCCGGCTTGATCATCCCCGCGAAGTCCCCGAAATAGAGCCGCGCCGCGTTGCCCTCGAGCCCCAGCAACTCCTCCAGCGACCCCGCCCGCTCCGCACGATCAGCCATCTCCTTCAGACCGGCCAGCGTCGCCCGCTTCGGCTCCACATGGTTCCGCTGCAACAGCGTCCGCTGGTTGCGAATCTTCCCCGCCACCAACTGCCGCGCCAGCGCCCGCGCGAAGAACTCCTGGTCCGACAGCCGGAACTGGCTCCGCCGCAGGAACACGTTCTTCTGATTCATCCCCATCGTGATCCCGTAGAACCAGCCGCCCATCGAGAAGTAGCACACCGGCACGCCGCTCTCGCACAGCGCCTGCACCGCCTGCGTCGAGATCTGCACGTTCCCCATCAGGCTCACCTGATTGATCTCGCCCAGCCGCACTTCCTGCACCACCTTCTCCTTATCCTTCACCTGCAGCACCGCGCCCGACTTTCCCACGCGCACGCCCTGCGTGTTCAGATACAGCGGACGCAGTTCGCTCCGCGGCGTCACCAGCGGCCGGACTTCCCGCTTCACCGGCTTCCGCCGCGGCCCGTCGAATAGTCCGAGCTGTTGCGGCTCCGCCAGCAATTCCGATTCGTGTACAAAGCCCGTCTCATCCGGCAGGCAAATCCCCACCAGCGAGCACCCCGGACACTTCGGCGAATCGACCAGCGGCTCCGGTATCTGACTCGCCCGCGCCGTCTCCCACGCCCGCGCGATCAGCGACTCCGCCTCTGCGACCACACCCGCGTCGAACGGCACGCGGACCCGCTGTCCCGTCTTGCGGTAATACACCACCCCTTCCTCGCACCGGTATCCGTTCTCGCGCAGCACCAGCCCTTGCACCGCAAGCTGCGCCCGGTCCGACGGCCAGAGTTCCAGCCCGCCCGCTCCCTCGCGCGGATTCCCGTGCTTGTAGTCGACCGGCGTCACCGCGCCGCCCTCCACCTCCACCAGGTCCATCTTGGCGATCACCCGAAGCCGCTCGCTCGAAAGCTGTACCGACCGCGCCGCAGCGATCTCGGGGTCCGATTCCGGCAGCGCCTCCGGGGCCGGCAGCGAGGTCGACTTCTCGTCGACGCGCTTATGCTGGATCGCGCCCTCTACCGTGTCGGCGCTCTCCTGGAAGAGGCCCTCTACCCATTCGTAGAAGAACAGCCGAGGGCAGTAGGCGAATTCGTTGACCATGCGGGCGGGCAGATAGTCCGGCAACTCGCGCTGCGTTTCGAGGGGTGCGGGCAGTGCTCCCATATGCGCCTCAGACGATGATGCACGGCGCGTCGACGGCCGTGTAGGGTTTGCCGAGGGCCGAGATGACGCGGTCGCCGCGCCCCACGGCCGGGCCCAGGTTGACGAAGAGGACCTGGTCCTCGTCGTGGTGAATGATGGCCGCCAGCGCCGCGCGGCACTTCGCGAGGTCCATGGCGGTGAGCTGGCATTCGAAGACGGAGAATTGAAGATGGTCGCCGAATCCGCGCATGGTCTGGAAGACCTTGCGGAGACGCTTGTCGTCGCAGATGTCGTAGCAGACGAGGTAAGAGGTCCGCATATTGTCATCTTACAGCTTTCGTCGCTCCGCCCCACACCAATTCCGGAGCGCGGAAGCTCGCCTGGTACTGGTTAGGCCGGAAGCAGGCCCTCAGTCTCCAGGAGCGGCGTTTACCAGCCGAATGACGCCGGGAATGCCAACTTAGGAACAATGGACTCCGCCGACTCGACAACTCGACGTATCTTGAGTCGAGGGTTAGCCTATTGAAGAGATGCCGAAGGAGGATGGTGACCTTTACTCTACCTGGAATGGCAGCATCATTTGAAGTACACTGTAGAAGACCAACTCCAAACGATCACAAGAAGTTAGGTACGGAGAAGCAAGGTGAGCACGCCAGCTTTCGGTAATCTTTTCGCCCGGGCGCTTGGTATTAATCCTGACGGAGCTTGGCCATATCCTTATCCGTACCAGGAGTCCTTGGCGACGGTGGGTCCCACGGTCCCGCGATTGCTCAACGTACCAACTGGTCTCGGTAAGACCGCCGCCACAGCGCTGGGCTGGTTATGGCGGCGGCGTTTCGCGGAAGCAGAAGTCCGAAATCAAACTCCCCGACGGCTCGTGTATTGCCTGCCAATGCGCGTCCTGGTTGAGCAGACCTACACGGAGACCGTCGGATGGCTGGATCGACTCGGCCTGCTGGCCGGCGAGGTGAGCCTGAATGAAGACCATAAGGAACACCAGACGACTCGGGCTCGGCACTCTAGCTGCTACGCACCTGATCCTGCCGATTCGAGACAACCCGGTTGGGCCAAAGAGCATGGCGATCAAGGGACCGGTCGAATAGCTGTCCACCTGATGATGGGAGGCGAGGAACGAACCGATTGGGCGTTGTGGCCCGAGCGCGACGCAATTCTCATCGGCACTCAGGACATGCTTCTATCGCGGGCTCTGAATCGGGGATATGCCGCCCGCCGAAATCGCTGGCCAATAGAGTTCGGTCTCTTGAACAACGATTGCTTGTGGGTGTTCGATGAAGTGCAATTGATGGGGCCTGGCCTGGCTACTGGCCTTCAACTGGAGGCGTTCCGTAGCACTGAGGTGCGCGGCAAGAAGTACTTCGACACTGCGAAGCCCTGCGTATCCTGGTACATGTCAGCTACATCCAGTCGCAAACTACTCATCTCGCGGGAGTGGCGAGACGGCGATAGCGACAACCGACCGCCGGAGTTCGTCTTGGAGTTATCCGACGCAGAGAAGGCGGACAATCAAGGGACACTTGCCCACCGCCGACTAGCGACGAAACAGTTTGAGCACCAGCCCTCGTGGACTCTGCATGATGCCGACGCCGCCCAACGGATCTTGGATCGGCACGACCAAATGCTTCGTGAGTTGAGGGGTTCGCCTGACGAGTTTCCGCGACGCACGCTCGTCATCTGCAACACGGTTGATCGCGCGAGGGCCATCCACTCGGCCCTCGCTGGGAAATTAGGACCGAAGCAGGCGACCGACCGTTTGGTTCTACTCCACTCGCGTTTCCGGCCGCCGGATCGGGCACACCAGCAAGAACGCCTCAAGGCCAGATTGGACCCAGATGCCGGGCAAATTGTTGTTGCCACTCAAGTCGTTGAGGCCGGCGTGGATTTATCCGCGGCAGTTCTGTGGACTGAAATCGCCCCTCTACCCTGCATCGTGCAGCGGCTCGGCCGCCTGAACCGCGCCGGCGAGTTTGGACACGACGGGCAGAGCAGACACGGATGGACTCCGATTGCCGTGGTTCTGGGCGTGCCGCTCCCAACGCTTTCTCCCAAAGCGACCAAGGATGATCGCGAGAAGCATGAGCAAGCGACGACGCGAGCTTATCTGCCATATGGCAGGCGCGAGTGCGAAAGGGCGCTGCAAACGCTTGCAGGTGTCGCTGATGCCAGCCCGGCCAACCTCGACGTCCGGCTTGGCCCGGAACTCGAAGAGACCATGGAGCCGCCCGATTACTCGCTGCAGCCTCATGAACTGGTCGACTTCTTCGATACCGACTCTAACCTCTCCCTGGGTTACACCGACGCTTCTCCCTTCGTCCGCGGCATCGATACGGAAACGGACGTCTACGTCTTCTGGCGCGAGTGGGATGGAGACGCGACCCCATTCGGGTTCGATGTCGGAAGCCGCGAAATCTGCCAGGTTCCGATCGGACAGATCATAGGAAACGGTGGCCTGAGCAGTTGGCGTCAAGGACTTGTGTGGGAGGGCCGTGAGAAGGGTTGGCAGCCGGCCAGTCGCGACCATTTGCTTCCCGGCGCAACGCTCTTGCTCCCGGTAGATGCCGGCGGATACGAAAGCAATCTCGGTTGGACCGGGAACAGCGCCAATCAGCCGGTGATCGCTCTGTACGAGCCGCTCGAACGCCCGACGGATGAAGATCTGCTTTCCAACCTCGACCGAGGGTGGCAAAGCATCGGTTCTCACACAGCCGACGTACAAACCTTTTGGGTCGCCATCCATGAGGAACTGGCGGGACTCGACGACGCTGCCTCCGCCGCAATTGACGAGGCGATCCAGTGGCACGACTACGGCAAGTCAATCCGCCGCTGGCAGGCGGCAACGCGCCTCGTGGCGTGGAAGGCCAGACTGCAATGGCCACGGACCATTGCTCCCATCGGCAAGTTTTCGTTCAGCGAAAGTCCGCTGTTGGGGCAATCAACGGGTGCCGAATTGCTCCGTGTCGTCCGGCAACTTCGGAAAACATTCGCTCCGAAGCTGCGGCACGAAGTGGCCTCGGCCCTCGCGCTTCGGCAACAACATAAACGGAGTGGCTATGGACCGACGATACACGAGCTTTTGGCCGAGTATCTCGTGATGTCACATCACGGCTATGTTCGAAAGACACTTCGTGACGAACTGCCGCGCAATCCGCGGCGGACTCGTCGGGCTCGCGATGAAGTTCGCGGCATTAAGGAGGGCACCCCAGTGCCTGGCCTCACGCTGGATGGAAAGGTTCTGTTGCCGACAAATGGCTTGTCCATTGCGTGTCGGCAGATGGGGCGATCACCGGATGGGTCGGAAAGCTGGACGCAATCTGTATTGCGATTATTGAAGTGTTTCGGGCCATTTCGCCTGGCATACTACGAAGCGCTCGTGCGCGCCGCTGACTGCCGGGCCAGCGCCGAACCACAAACGGCCGCCACAGTCGCGACACTACGGACTGCACGGAATGAGTCCGTGGATGCAGCCGAGACATAGACGATGACAGTTACAGCCCCAGTTCCATTGCCCGGTTGCCGGCACAACGTGCTTGGACACGCGCTCAAGGCCATCGGGATCTTGCGCGCTATCTCCAAATGCGCCTCACCCGAAGACTGCGATCCCTCAGCAGAAGGCTGGTGGGATCTGGACACCGCGGCTTTCACGATTCGGTCAGATCGCTATCCAGATGCGGAGCGCATTACAACGTTTTTCGCGGAGAAGTATCGGCCGACTCCTGTGATTGCGGCCTGGAACAAAACCGGTGGCGTCACGGACAAGATCGAAGTGACGGTCTCGTGTAATGCCGGAAGCGTCGACGAGTTTCGCGTGAACCAGCAGTTAGTGTTGGCGGGCTTTGGCCTGAAAATGGAAGCCAAGCCATCCAAGTCCGGCCGACTAGTTTTCGCCCTCAAGGATCAATCCAGCCTGGATGCGCTGAAGCAACTGGCGAGCGCCGCCGGTCTCACATGTTCGTGCAAGCAAAAAACACAACGTGGGAAGGTCACAACCGAGGTGACGATAGGCTCGGACACCGCTCCTCTGCAACGATTTCGCGAAGCGTCCTCCGAGAAGCTGGAAGAACTGGGATTCGGTGGGAAAAAGGAACTCTCCACCACCGGCGAGATGAAGTTCTCAACCGACGCCGCGAACAAGGCGGATGTCGAGAAGCTAGTCGCAGACTTCAATGCCTCCGTCGTGTCAGATCCAGCCACCGATGAAGGACACTCGAAACCAAACGGGCCTCTTAGTACAGCCGTCGTTGCGAAGGAGAGCGGAAAGAAGGATGGAGTGCTTCCGAACGCTGGAAGGTTGCTGTCGGACGATGCAGTATTTCAGAAATGTCTGCAACTCGCACGACGGTTCGTCGCCGACCTTCAGAGAGCTACTGATTCAGACGAAGGGGCCGAAACAGTCTTTCTGCGATACCGTGACCAGTTACCGGACGGGGTGGCCGAATCGTTTGACGCGTTGTGTGCGCTCCATATCTCCCTGCAGAATGACAACCCACTTTTCCTCCGACGAGGTCGTCCCGGCGATAAGGTCAATGCTGATATTTTCCTGAACTTCTGGGACTACTTTCAGACCTTTCGGAAGAACGCCAATTCCTTTGCGCACGCCAGTCTCTTTGGCGGACGAATTGTTGGGAGCGCCATCGCTGCGAGCGATCAGAAGGGCAAAGGGACTCCTTTCTTTCCAGATGCCATCAAGAGTTACAACCAGGGGGCCGAGTGGGTGACGGAGGAGTTCCCGTTTTGCCCGCTCGACTACTTGCTCGCTGTCGAAGGCGCGTTGGCCATGCGCGGAGCCACTTCCAAGGCGCTGAGTGCTCGCGCCCGATCTCGTGCGGCATTCCCGTTCGTGTTTGAAGGAACGCACACGATGACCGATGAGCAAGGGAAGTCGCTACGCCTGGCATCTTCGTTCTGGCTGCCGATATGGACCCGTCCGACGACGTTCGGTGAGCTGCAGTCGTTTGTGTTGGATTGTCAGGCGCGCCTGCCCTCGAAGGATTGTCGGTTTTCTAGCGACTTTGCCCGAGCGACCCGGTCGCATGGAGTCGACGCGGGCTTCTTCGCTTTTCAGGAGTTCCAGTTCAAGCTGAAGGGAGCAAACGTTCCGTGGACGGCGAGTGGTCGATTCGTCACCTGTTCCGGCACCGCGACAACGACCATCCTTAACGAGTTGTTGGCTCCTGTGGATGCTTCGGGGTTTCTGAACCAGTTCGAGTTCAGCCGCGAGCGGAAGACGGACCTGCACTCGCTACGAGCCCCCGTTCTGGAGGCAATAGAGACGGCAACTGCCGAGCCCGACACCTTGAAGATACTGGACGTACTCTGCCATCTGGCGGCGCTGAACGCCCAACTCGTAAGATCCAAATCTCTACGCGAGAAGGTTGGTAGAGGGGATGTCACATTTGTCCCTCCGCTCCCTTCGGACGACTGGTCAGCAATGCTGGGGGGAATGGCAACCGATCGAGAGTTCGAGGTTGCCAGAGCCTTGGCGTCCATTCGGGGACACGAGAAACAGCCCAACGACAGGTATTCCGAAGTCGAACCGTTCCTTGGATCGCTGCGGCCCCTGCGACGAGGTCAGCGTAGCTGGTTCTTGCCGGACCCGCCGTCCCCGCAAGCTGCTTGGACCGGCATCGATCTTACGCGAGACCTTGCCGCCATTCTTGCCCGGCGAGTTCTGGATTCATCGGCAGATTTGCGTCCCGCTGTTGTTGGTGCCTATACCGCTTCGCTGGCCTCTGTCCTGGCCTTCTTGCGGGGAGAACTCGATGATCGGCGGATTGCTTCACTGGTCGAGGCGCTGAGCCTGATTGATTGGCGCTACCGGGCAGCTTCTCAAGATACTGGAACAGTAGACGCATTCGATGACCAAAGCCTTGACCCGCTGCCCATAGGTTATGCTGCCGTGCGATCACTGCTGGAGACCGCGAGCGACTCGCGACCTCCTAACAGTATCGGGACACCGGATCGCCAAGGCCATCGAGCGGATGTGCAGCGAACGGTCGTTCTCGTTTGTCGACAAGAGCGGGGCCTGGTGGCCGCCGCGACGATTGAGGCCCTACGTCGGCTCGCCATCGCAGGTGTTCCCAACACATACGGGGAGAACAGCCGACGGGAAAAGCCGAAGTTAGCCGGGCGCGACATAGTCCAACTCGAATCAGCCCGGACGCAGTTCCAATGCGATGAGCAGATGTCGCGCCGACTCGCGGCGGCCGTTCTCATCCCACTCGACCCGCGTGATCGCTGGAAGCTCTTCCGTGCAGTTACTCTTCCTCAAACAACCCGACAGGAGCGAAGCTAGAAATGACAGATTCGGATTTTTTGTTCGGCGGCTTAAACATCCCAAAAGGAACGAAGCGTCTCTACGTGACAGCCGTACTCGTTCCGAGCACAGACGACCCACGCATTCAACCGACCGGGTTCCCGGATATCGGGCCTGTGTTCTATCCCGATCCATCGGGCAAACACGGCCAGATTTGCCTTATCGAGTCTGAAGCGTCAATGGCGAACCGACTCGAAGGGGTGTGCGTCGCTGACACCTACACGGGAACTCTGGTAACTGAACTCGCAGGCCTACCTTACATTCGGGTGATGCGGGGCGACCGGTTCATGACCGCGTCCACGGTAGACGGACACCGATTCGCGTCCGAGTACATCATGAAAGCCAAGGGCGCGTTTCCGGGCACACCAAAGAAGAATGGCGATCCGCCGAGCGAAATGCTGGTTGACTACGTGAAGCGCGAACTCGACGGAACCGGCGACGATGTCCCCGCCGCCAACGTTCCGCGCATCTTCCGGCTCGCCATGGAGTTGGACCCGCTCGCGCTCATTCACGGGTTTCAAATCTCGCTCAAGAATGTGCTCACGTTCGTCGGCCTGCGTTCTCCGCGGGCCCTGACCGCGAGCATCGTGGGCCTTAATGCGCAGCCTGTAGGTGTACCGGGCGTCCGCATCGATCCTATCGGTACAGGCGACGCTGGGCAGGCCATCTTCCGCAAGGAGCGAATCGTGGCACGGATGATCGAAGCGAATTTTGCGGTCGATGTGGCGCTCCTATCTGGCATGCCCGTCGGCAATGACCCCGCAAAAGAGGAAACGCAACCGGACAAGGACAAACGAATCGCATCCTGTAAGCACCGGCGTGAACTGCTGCTCGCAGTGTCGCTGTGGAAGATAGCCAGTTTTCTCAAGGATCTGAGCGAGGGACAGCGTCTGCGAACCGAGTGCGATTTGGTATTGAGGTCTGTTAAGTACAAAGCAAAGTGGGAAGAGAATAATCCGTCGGATTTTCCCTATCAGCAGATTGTTGCCGACGGAGGCAAACCGGGCGCTGCGGATAAGCCAGCGATTGGTTCTCTTGCGGATCTGATTAAGAAGGCTGAATTGCCATCAAACCGCGACCCACTTACTCTGGAATTCGGAGGCTGAGTCGTGCTGACGCTTCGCCTCACCTTCCCCTCGGGGCGATACTATGCCCATCCGTGGGGGCAGAACCCGGCCCGTATCACCGAAGCTGAATGGCCGCCGAGCCCGTGGAGGCTGCTTCGAGCCATTGCCGCCGCATGGTTTCAGGCGAATCCCGGCAGAGCACCGGGTCCCGAACTGATCGAGATACTCGAGTTGCTCGGTCAAGAACTGCCGACCTTTATTCTTCCGAAAGTTGCTTTCTCAAGAGCGATTCACTACCAGCCGAACTGCGGTGCGACGTCCAACGAAGACCTTTCGCTCGCAAGGTACAAGCGAGTCCGGCACGAGAACCATTTTGCGGTGCTAGGCGGCGACGTGCTGGTTCGGTGGAGGTTGAAAGACATCTCCGAAGAAGCCCTGTGTACCGTACGGTCTGTCATCAACGACTTGGCCGCCCGTATCAGCTATTTCGGTCGAGCGGATTCCGTGTGCGAACTCAAAGTCGACGATTCCGCCCGCGATAACGTTGGGTGTGCACGTGTTGTACTGCAGGACGGAAAGCCCAGCCGGCGGATCGATTCGGCCTGCCGTGATGTGTTCTGTTCGAATCCTACGGATTTTCGGGCCACGGATCTTTGGGAACGGCGCGAAAGCCCCACGGCTGATGGAGCAGCTCCTAAGCATTTGGTCCAGGAGTTGATTGACGCGCCTCAGCCGATGCCAGACGGAGCCGCCTGGTACTCATATCAAATGCCCGATGGATGGCCAGAGCAGTGGGTTATTCGCCATCCACAACCCCGTCGACGAACAGCGACACCCAGCAGAGTGATCGCACACTTTCTGGAGTTCTCGCTGCAATGCCGGATTCCGATCCCGGCAAAGGATATGGTGTCGATCGCAGAGATGTTCCGGGATGCGGCAATTCGCGCGCATCGCCGCCCCTCCTTCGCTCTAAGCGGTCACGACCGACCCGAAGGGGTGCAAGGCGAGCATTTGCATGCGTTCTACCTGCCTCAGCCAGACGCGACAGGAGACACCCTTTCAGCTCTTCGGGTGTGGTGCGTTCACGGCTTTACGCAGGAGGAAGTGAACGCACTGATGAGCGTAGGGGCCCTCAGGTGGGCTGGCGGTCGGTTTCCAACTCGACCAGTTCTGCTTCAACTTCAGCGTGACCTGCCCCCCCAAGGGAAGTCCTGCGTCTGGCAGTCACTGTCCCCGTTCGTTCCCCCACGGCACTGGTATCGCAAGAAGCTTGAGGAAGGACGCGTGCGTGAATCAGAAAGTCCAGAGAATCAACTCCGGTCAACCCTGGCGGAAAACGGTGTTCAGACGCCAATCATTTCAATTAAGAGAGCACGAGTGGCTAACTCGGAATGGAGTGTCTGCAAGGTTCATCTGGCCAAGCAGAGCAGCATAAACAACGGTGAAGCAGACCGTCGCGTCGGATTGTTCTTGCGTGCCGAGTTCGTCGAGTTGGTCGCTATGCCTTTTCCTGGTTTTGGCCATTCGTGTCACTTTGGACTAGGGCAATTCAAACCGGTGGGTGAGTGAAAGTGGCACCGGTTCGGCAAGAACGGCATCAACCGCGACCGTTTGTCAACCTTAGTCAGCCGCTTCAAAACCGAACTCGCGGAGAACCTCCGCGTGAGAGACGCCGTCACCTCTGGTTAGCGATTGATGCCGCAGCTTCCGCATCCCGCACGTTGCGCTTCACTATACGGCTCGTCGTCGGTTGGCGCGTTCAGAAGCGACACGAGGACCGGATCGATGCGGAGGTAGCGCATATATCACAGGGGCTGGGCCAACGGCCGAACCTCGCTTCAATGTAGTCCGTGCATCACCACCGGCACCACACACAAACCCCCGTCACCACGTGCGACAATCAATACAGCCGCCCAAAGGAACTCACCATGACCGCCGAAGAACGTCTCGACCGCATCGAGCACCTAACCGCCGGCATCGCCGAAGAGCGCCGCAGGGACCGCGAAGAATACAAAACCCTCTGGCGCCAGAACCAGGACCAATGGCGGCAAACCCAAGACCAGATCGACAAACTTACCCACGGCCTCGTCGAACTGGGACGCCAATTGGGAGAACTGGCCACCGAAACCAGCATCCGTATTCGCGAACTGGCATCCGACTCCCACGCCGCCGACGAGCGCCTCGCCTCCCGCATCGACGCCCTTGTCTCCGCTATCGGCGGACACATCCAGCAGGGTCACCCCGACCATCAGCGCGCCATAGAGCAACTGGCCCAGCGTGTAGCTGCCCTTGAACAGCAAACGGGCCGGCCGACGCAGTGACATAATTAAGACCGAACCCATCTGTCGGCGAATCCGCGATCATGTCCCTGAAACTGCACTTCGTCTGGGCTTCAAGCGCACGCGCCGAACTTCGCAAGATCGAACGCGAGACAGCGATGCGAATTCTGCTCGCACCGACGCGTTACGGTGAGACCGGCGAGGGCGACGTCAAAGCGCTGGAGGGCAAGTTTACCGGCACTCACCGGCTGCGAGTCGGCGATTGGCGCGTGAGATTTCGCAGAGCGCGGGGCGGCGGCGCGATTCACGTACTTGCAGTGGAGAATCGCGGCGAAGCCTACTAAACGTGCTCGGGCGGTTGAAGACCGAACTCGCGGAGAACCTCCGCGTGAGAGATGCCCTCGCCTCCGGCGATTGATGCCGCCGCTCCCGCGTCGCGCGCACGCTGCTCCTCAGTATAGGGCTCGTCGTCGGATGGCGCGTTCAGAAGTGATAGGACCACCGGATCGATCCGGAGGTAGCGCATGTACTGCAGGGCTGCCGCGACTTGGTCCATCGGCAGTTGGTCAACCAATAGATGAAGCTCCTGTCTCCCATTGTCAATATCGCCATCCATATGGTTCGTCTCCTCAGAGCCAGTATCTCTATTCTACGGCAAGTTGGGCCGGGCCTTCTGTGGCAGCCCCCCATCTCCGCCTCACAAAAACAAATCCGCCCCCACATGAAACAACGCCGCCAACTTCTTCGCCTGCGCTTTACTAACCGCCCTCTTCCCGCTTACCACCTCGGAAGCAATCCCGCGGGAGCCGAAAACTTCGAGCAAGTCGCGCTGCCGCAAACCATGCTCCTCCATCAGACTGCGCAACCGGCTATCGGGCGTCGATCCCTCCAGCGCGTAGTTAGCCTCCTCAAAGGCCTCCACCAACACCGTCAGAAGCTCGGCGTACTCCCGCTCTTCCGGCGTAAGCTCATCATGCCGCCCGTCGAGATCCTCTAGCTCGCCGATGAGGCGCTGATTCTCTTCCTCCGTCCGGATGACCGCCGGTAGCTTGCGAGCCAGCAGGCGGCCGTACCGCTTGGGGTCCACTTCGAGCACGGAATTCTTCATCGTTTCTTCCAATCCCCCGGCTGTATTCCTCGTGCGTCATCACGTGGCGTATGAAAATCTTGCCGGTTCGGTAGTTGATATAAGTCGCCAACCGATACTTGTTCCCGCCAACGTTGAAGATCGTGAACTCGCCAACGGCATCGGCATGAGGGTAAGTTTTCCACGCATCGACGATACTTCTCCAGCGCGATCGTTTGGCGGTCCGATACCAGTCGTCCAGCGGCGCCTCTGCGTCCTTGTCTGCGTCGCAAAGTCGCGCAGTGCTTCACGGCTGATGACCCGCACGTTCCTATACTCTCAAAAACGAGATCATGCGGGTCAAGGGATCGCCGAACCTGGCGGCTGTTCGCCCCCGACAACTCAGTATGAAACCTCTCATGACACGTGAGATAATCAGACCAGCCGCCAGCCTCGACCCCGGGGAGAGCATATGAAAACCGCGGAGCGCCTCGACCGCATCGAAGCCACACTTGAAAAACTCAGCGATGCCAATGCCGCCACGCAAGCCAACTTGGAAAGGCTTGCTACCGTAACCGCTACAATTGCCGAATCCGTGGCGGCGCACGACGGACAAATCGAAAAGCTGGTGGCCGTCGCCGAGATTCAGCAGCAGCGCTGGGAGCAACTCCAGCGCGAGTGGCAAGCCTACCTGACCACCATCCACCCCAGGCAGTAAATCCGAGACCTCTCCGCCATCCCCCAAAAAACCCGTTCACAAAAATTATCTGCTTTAATCCCAACAATTTACCGGCAATTCCTTGCCTCCAGGCCGTGCTATACTGAGCCCGGCGCAAGAAAGCCGCCGCGAAAGCCCGGCACCTCTTCAAAAAAATGCGAAATCGGCAAACCCCACCGTCCACAGCCCTAAGCCACTACCCGACAGTAACTTACAGCACTAAGCCCCCCGCGAATGAACCCCAAATCGAACCCAATCGAACCCAACCGCCCGTGCGCCCCCGCACCGATCACCACCCACCACTTGAAAGTGGGATTTTACCCCTTAACAATCGACTATCTGTAACCCCAACACACTGCATATAGATAAAGTTCTTGACGTGGCCCCATATATTGGGGCACCATAACCAAGTCGTTTCCCGCCGCGAGGGAACCCTAAGGAGCATTGAAATGGGACAACCAGCGATGGCATTTGCGAAAATAGAAGAATTGAAAGACAATACCGCGACTCATACCACGGGAGTCCGCTTCCCGCGCTATTTTACGTCCAAGTTGGAGGCCGGCAAGACCCCCTACGACGAGATCCAGTGGGAGACCCGTACCGCCTCCATCGGCAACGATAAAGGCTCTGTTCTCTTCGAGCAGCGCGATGTCGAAGTGCCCGTGGATTGGTCCCAGACAGCCACCAACATCGTCGCCAGCAAGTACTTTTACGGCAAAATGGGCTCGCCCGAGCGCGAAACCAGCGTCGCCCAGCTCGTCGAGCGCGTGGTCGATACCATCGCCGGATGGGGCCAGAAAGACGGCTACTTCAAATCCGAGACCGACGCCGAGAATTTCCGCCTTGAGCTGGCGCACCTCATGCTCACCCAGAAGGCCTGCTTCAATTCGCCGGTCTGGTTCAATGTCGGCGTCGCCGAAACCCGCGGCTACGGCTGGATCTACGATAAGCAAGCCCATCAAGTCACCAAGCTGGAGTCGGGCGTCATGCAGCCGCAATGCTCGGCCTGCTTCATCGTGTCGGTGAAAGATTCGCTCGAATCCATCCTCGACCTCGCTAAGACTGAGGGCATGCTTTTCAAGTGGGGCTCCGGCACCGGATCGAACCTCTCGGCCTTGCGCGAGGAAGATGCCGTTTTGTCGGGCGGCGGACGCGCTTCCGGTCCGCTCTCCTTTATGAAGGGCTTCGACGCTTTTGCCGGCGTCATCAAGTCCGGCGGCAAGACGCGCCGCGCCGCCAAGATGGTGATCCTCAACACCGACCACCCCGATATCGAAAAGTTCATCTGGTGCAAGGCCAAGGAAGAGAAGAAGGCCTTCACACTGGTGGAGGCTGGTTACGATTCGTCGATCGACGGCGACGCCTACAGCTCCATCTTCTTCCAGAACGCCAACAATTCCGTGCGCGCCACCGACGATTTCATGGAGGCCGCCGGGCGCGATGGCGACTGGTGGACCAAAGGCGTGGCCACCGGGCAGCCAGTGAAGCGTTACAAAGCGCGCGAAATTCTGCGCGCCATCGCCGAAGCCACCCACCAGTGCGGCGACCCCGGCATGCAGTTCGATACCACCGTCAACCGCTGGCATCCGTGCAAGAACACGGCGCGCATCAACGCCTCCAACCCTTGCTCGGAATACATGTTCCTCGACGATTCGGCCTGCAATCTCTCGTCGTTGAACCTGATGAAGTTCGTCGGTCCCGATGGCCATTTCGATGTCGAGGCATTCCGCCACGCTGTCGACACCATGATCGTGGCGCAGGAGATCATCGTCGATAACGCCAGCTATCCCACCCAGAAAATCGGCGAAAACTCGCACGCGTTCCGCCCGCTGGGGCTCGGTTTCGCCAACCTGGGCGCGCTCCTGATGTCCATGGGCATCCCCTACGATAGCGACCAGGGCCGCGACTTCGCCGGCGCCATCACCGCCGTGATGTGCGGCCAGGCGTACCTCACCAGTTCGCGCATAGCCGCCGAGGCCACCGGCCCCTTTGAAGGCTACGCGGTCAACGAGCAGCCGTTCCTCGAAGTCATCCGCATGCACCGCGATTCGGTGGCGCGCATCAATCGCCACAATATTCCCACCGCGCTCTACCAGGGCGCGCAGCAGTGCTGGGACGACGCTTACGAATCCGGCCGGCGCCACGGATACCGCAACGCGCAAGTGACCGTGATCGCGCCCACCGGTACCATCGGCTTCATGATGGATTGCGACACAACCGGCATTGAGCCCGACTTGGCGCTGGTAAAGTACAAGAAGCTGGTGGGCGGCGGGCTGATCAAGATTGTGAATAACACGGTTCCCGCCGCGCTCGTCAAGCTGGGATATAGGCCCGACCAGGTGGAAGCCATCGTCTCGCACATCGATTCCACCGGCACCATCGAAGGCGCGCCGCAGCTCAAGCCCGAGCACCTGGCGGTGTTCGATTGCAGCTTCCGCCCGCAGAATGGCACGCGTTCCATCCACTATATGGGCCACGTCCGCATGATGGCGGCGGTGCAGCCGTTCATCTCCGGGGCTATTTCGAAGACCATCAACATGCCCGAGGAATGCACGGTGGAGGAGATTATGAGCGCTTACACCGAGAGCTGGAAGTTGGGCATCAAAGCCGTGGCCATCTACCGCGACAACTCCAAGCGCGTGCAGCCCATGAGTTCCGGCGCCGGCTCCGCCAAGGAAAAGAAGGCCGCTGCCGCTCCCACACCGGCGCCGGTGGTCACTGAGAAGGTGGTCTACCGTCCCGTCCGCCGCAAGCTGCCCGACGAGCGCGCCGCCATCACCCATAAATTTTCCATCGGCGGGCACGAGGGCTACATTACCGTGGGGATGTATGAGAACGGCGATCCGGGCGAAATCTTCATCACCATGGCCAAGGAAGGCTCCACCATTTCCGGACTGATGGATTCCTTCGCCACCGCGGTCAGCTTCAACCTGCAGTACGGCGTGCCCCTGAAGTTCCTGGTGGACAAGTTCGCCCACGTGCGCTTCGAACCCAGTGGCTGGACCGGCAATCCGCAGATTCCGTACGCCAAGTCCATCATGGATTACATCTTCCGCTGGCTGGGCGCGCGGTTCCTGGGCCCCGAGTACGCCAATACGGAAGCCGGTGAAACCACCACGCTGCGGCCCACCGAGCCCGATGCGCAGCAGCAGTTGCCCTTTTCGCCGGAGGTAGCCGACGCGCCCATGTGCGCCGAATGCGGCTCCCTGATGACCCGCAATGGAAGCTGCTACAAGTGCGGCAATTGCGGTGGTACCAGCGGCTGCAGCTAAGATTCCTGGCACAAGTTTCCAGTATGGGAGAATCGCAACTCCCGGGCTCCATTTTCGTGAGCCCGGGAGTTTTTTTGTGCCGGTGCCGACGCCATGGCAGATGTCGGAATATCGGCAGCGGCGTCCAATCGCCCGTGCCGCTGGCATTCAAAACAGGGCCCGGCCCAGGGGGCGCCCCGGTAACCGAGCGGTTGGAATGGAACTTGCTAGATGGTTTCCGAGCGTTCCGTAAGCCGATGATGAAAATTGAAGTTCAGGAAATGGGCGGCCAATTGATATTACATGTCGAAGGTCGATTGGCCGGCGCCTGTGTACCCGAGCTCGAAAACTGTTGGCAAGTGGCCCGGTCGAGCCACCCGAACCACACCGTGTCGGTTGACCTGAAAAACGTCACCTGCGTCGATCGGGCCGGCCGTCGACTTCTGCAATCGATGCATCGCGAAGGAGTGCCGTTCCTCCGGCCCGGTCTGGCTGTTCAGGACATTCTGGAACAGATTATGGAGCAGGAATGCCATCGGTAGAGCAGGCTAACGGACACGCGGCGAACCTTTACTGGCTCGCCTTCCTCCTCACGGGCCGGCGCGAAGCCAGCGTCGATCTGGCTGTCGACGCTCTCGACGCTGCCGACGGTAACCCTTTCTTCTCGGCCTGGATGCTGGCGTGGTCGCGAAAGCTCGTCATTGCCAAAGCCCTGGCGGCGGTTCGCCAGGAGCTCGCGGCGTCCGCTCGCCGGCTGGCATCGGCGCGGCGCCGTACCTGCGCTCCGCCGCCGCGAAGATGGGCTCTTAGGCCGGACACCACGAAGGTCCAGCTCGAGCGCGCCCTGCTGGCCATCGACGTCTTTCCCAGGTGCGTTCTTCTGCTGTCGGTTTTCGAAGGGTTGTCCATCGACGATGCGACGGTTCTGCTGGATGGCGACCGTGAGCTGGTCCGGAACGCGCAGGTGTGCGCCATCGAGCAGCTCACGTTGAACCTCGCCAGTATGCAGAGTCCGGCATCCGCGCCAAGCGCTCCGTCCGCCTCGATGCGGGAGACGCCGGGTGCCTGAAACGGCCCGGCTGAAATTGCGCCTGCTGGCGGTCGTGGCCCTGGTGACGGTTGCGCGCCCGCCCGCGGTACAGGCCGCGGACGCTTCCCTGGTGGAATACACCGCGGGAGCCAGCCGGGCTTTCGCCCGCTATCTGGCTGGCCTGGAACAGGCGGGCGCGTGGAGTCCGGAGACCATCGAGATCGATGCCTCTCTGCCGAAGCTGAAGAAACAGGGGCGCCTGCGCGCCATCCGCCGCATCGGGCCGTTCGGCGATACGGATTACCAGGTGCTCGAAGCTGTCGGCGATCAGACTGTGAGGCAGCAGGTGATCGCGCGCTACCTCTCGGCGCAGATGGCTGCCGCGGAAATTCCTGCGTCCTCGGTCGCGATGACTCCCGCCAATTACGCGTTTCATTACCAGGGCGCCGTCAAAGTCGGCGAGAGCATCGCGTACGTGTTTCAAATAAATCCGAGGAAGAAGCGCCAGGGCCTTATCAAAGGCGAATTATGGATTGACGGCGAGACCGGCGCCGCCATCCGCCAGTCCGGCTACCTGGTCAAATCACCGTCCATATTCGTGAAGCGCGCCGGTGTCACTCGCGAGACGTTCCTGCGCGGTGGAGTCGCCGAGATGCGGCTTACTTCTCTGTCGATTGATACGCGCCTCGTAGGGCTGGCCGAGCTGACCGTACGGGAGCGCCCCTACACCGCCACGGACGAGACGCGGGTGCCGGTATACCGACATTTGCCGGCTTCTTCGCCTGACGATAAGTAGTATCGACTCGCATCCCATCTAGTAAGTCATTTACTTCCATCAGACCACTAATCTGTCGCGATTGGCTTCTAAGTTGCATTAGTGAGATCGAAAGGGAGTTACATCGATGTTTCGAACAAAAAGTCTCACAACGATTCTTATGGGAGCGGCGCTCATCTCTCTGCCCGCATTTTCACAGGAACTCGACCGGTCCGAAGTTTCGGTTCAGGCATTCGGAAGTTTTGTAAAGAATACCACCGATAATGGCGTCAGCCAGAGCGCCACCAATAGCGGCGGTGTACTGGCCAGCTATCGATTCTTTTTCTCGGATAGTCACGGGGTCGAGGTGAATTACGGTTACTCGCTCAACACCCAGACCTACGGACTGGAATCGGGACCCCTGGGGGTGAAGTCCGGCCAGCATGAAGCCACCGCCGCTTATGTCTACCGGCACAAGCTGCACGGCTTCACACCGTTTGTGGAAGCCGGCGTGGGCGGCCTGGTGTTCGATCCCAGGGACACTCCCGGAGCGTCGACGCAGGCGCGAGCCGCATTTCTGTATGGCGGGGGCGCCGACTTCAACCTCACCAGCCGGATATTCGTTCGCGCCGAGTATCGCGGTTTCGTTTACAACAGTCCGACCTTCGACTTGACCGCGACTCAGGGCACCGATCGCGTAACTCACCGCGCCGAACCGTCCGTCGGATTCGGTTACAGATTCTAATCGCTGGGTGGATTGGGGGCGCCGATTGGGGCGCCGGTTGGGAGCCGGCGTCCGTTTAACCTTCCCTCCTGCTGACGGCATTTCGGCACTCTGCCGGAATATGGGCCACGCCCGGGGCCCTCTGCCGCCATCTCCGGTAATTCGGTCTTAAAACTCAGTTAGATAGAACCCTCACCCTATCGGCTCCAGGAGTGCTCCGTGAAAATGCTCTAGGGTTTGTGCATCGCCCGAAGGCGGCCCGGCATCAAGTCAGGGAGGGGTTCATGGTGGCAACTCAGAGTCTTCGCGTCACTTCAATTTCTGAGGCTTCCTCGGAGTACCTGCTGTCCGAGCGTTATGAGGCATTGATCCGCGTATCGCAGGCAATCGGCGCGCACCGCGATCCTCAGGATCTCTTTCGCGCCATGGCGATCGAACTGCATCGGGTGGTACAGTTCGACGGCATCGTGGTGGCTCAATACGACGAAGCGTCCAATGAGGTCCTGTGGCACGCCTGCCAGGTCTGCGACGACGAAGGCCCGATTTCGCCCCCGCGCCCTCCCGCCGATGAAACTATGACCAAGTGGGTGTACGAGCGGCAAAAACCGCTGGTGATTCCTTCGTTGAGTCAAGAAACCCGCTTCCCTAGCATGATTGGTTTTCTTCAGGAGAAAGGGTTTGAATCGATATGCGCTCTTCCCCTCACCACCGTCCACCGCCGTATCGGCAGCATCGGCATCGCCAGCCGGCGCCCCAATGCCTACAACCAGGAAGAAGTACGCTTTCTCACGTTGGTGGCCGATCAAGTGGCGCTGGCCGTCGATGACGCGCTGAATTTCGAAGCTTCCCGCGTCGCCCAAACCGCCCTGCAGCACAAGAACGAGCGGTTGAAGCTGCTGCTGGAACTGAACAACACGCTGATTTCGAATTTGCAATTGCGCGATCTGCTGCGGGCTATCTCGGCAAGCATCCGGTCCGTCATGCGGTGCGACGGCGTCGGAGTCGCACTCCCAGATTCCGAGGGTAAACACCTCCGCTTCGTCGCGTTCGACTTTCCCAAGATGACGGGCAAGGTTCACGAAGACAAGCTTATCCCCGGCGATGGAGACTCGCAGATCGCGCGCGTCTTCCGAACCGGCGACGCTCTTAGCGAGACGGAGCACCTCGATCCCATGATCAGGGCGGAAGGTGTGCAGTCCCTCTGTCACATTCCGCTGATCAGCCGGAACCGCACCCTGGGAGTATTGAGCCTGGCCCGCCTGGATGCCGTTGCCTTTTCGCCGCGGGACCTGGAGTTCCTCAAGCTGGTCGCCAATCAAGTGGCGATTGCGGTGGAGAACGCCCTCGCCTACGATGAGATTGCCGAATTGAAAGACCGGCTGGCGCAGGAAAAGATCTACCTGGAAGACGAGATTCGGAGCGAATTGAACTTCGAAGAGATTGTCGGACGGAGTTCCGCCTTGCGCAAGGTACTGCAGGATATTGAGACCGTCGCTCCCACCGATTCCACTGTGCTGATCTATGGGGAAACCGGAACCGGGAAGGAACTGATCGCGCGCGCTATCCACGATCTGAGCACGCGCGGCAAGAACGCCTTCGTCAAGTTGAACTGCGCCGCAATCCCCACCGGACTGCTGGAAAGCGAGATGTTCGGGCATGAAAAGGGCGCCTTCACGGGCGCCGTTGCCCAGCGCATCGGACGATTCGAGCTGGCTCATCGCGGAACCGTTTTTCTGGACGAAATCGGGGAGATTCCGCTGGAATTGCAACCCAAACTGCTGCGCGTCCTGCAGGAGCGCGAGTTCGAAAGGCTGGGAAGCTCGCGCACACTCACCTCAGACGCGCGCCTGATCGCCGCCACGAACCGCGATCTCACGGCCATGGTGGAGGAACGGACGTTTCGCGCCGACCTGTTCTATCGTTTGAATGTCTTTCCGGTCGAGGTCCCTCCGCTGCGGGAGCGGCAGGACGACATTCCGCTGCTGGTCCGCCACTTTGCGCAGCAGTTCTCGCGGCGTATGGGCAAGGTGGTGGATACCATTCCCACGGAAACCATGAATGCCCTCGTCCGTTACCATTGGCCGGGCAACATTCGCGAGCTTCAAAACCTGGTGGAGCGCGCGGTCATCCTGTCCACCGGCCCCGTGCTGCGGGTGCCGATCGACGACTTGCACCTGCAGCCCGCGCCGCCCGCCGCCAGCAGGAAGGCCGGGACTCTGGAAGAGGCTGAGCGCCGCCACATTCTGGAGGCGCTGGATGCCGCGGACTGGGTGATCAGCGGCCCCAAAGGCGCCGCGGCCGCGCTGGGGCTCAAGCGCAGCACCTTGCAGGCTCGCATGGAAAAGCTGGGAATCCGCCGCGCGCGTGCCGCCGCCCTGTCCCAGAGCTCGTAATGCAACGCGAGGCTTACGCCGCTGCGCGGACCATCTCGCTCAAGCTGCACGATTATTTCGCGCGCCATCGGGAGGAAGCGCTCCGCCGCGGCGAGCGGGAGCTTGCTCCCCTGCCGGACGCAGAGACTATAGAGGCCATTATCGACGCGGCCTTCTGGGCCAGCCTCCGGCGGGAAGAGGGATACGTGCCGAAGATCTCGCTCGCGTTCCTTTCCCCGCATCAGGCCATCCATCCACTGATTCTCGACCGGCCTCTTCCGCTTGGCGCGGCCGCCCTGGCGCGGGTATCCCCGGCCGTCGAACGTCCCGGCATTCATCTGGGTGTCTGGCGCGACCAGGGCGAGATGTGCGTTTGGGGGACAACCCACGGCATTCCGATTTTGTGTTTCGTTCTCGAGGTCGCGGCGCCCGGTCTGTTGGTGGTGAAGCATCACAGCGGCGACGAATCGCGCAAGTTCGTCAATGTCGCGGTGCTCGAGGGCGATCAGATCAAAATAGTGGACGAGTGCGCTTCCAACCAGCCCGGATGCCCCGCGCTGCTGTCCTCGCTGCTGGGGTTCGACTCGCCGGCCTCCTGGATTCAATCCGTAAACACCATGGTAAAGCTGGCGGTTTCCATGCGTGCGCACGGCCGGGGCGGATCGCTGTTGGTGGTTCCATCGAATACTGGGCAATGGCGCGAATCGATCGTGCAGCCTATTCCGTATGCCGTATCTTCGCCCTACTGCGACCTTGCTCCTATGAACGACTCGGTCGTGGCGGCCGTCGCCGGGTTGACCGCGGTCGATGGCGCCGTGGTGCTCACGGATCGATATGAGCTGCTCGGCTTCGGCGCCAAGATCGTTCGCCGGAAGGGATGGCCGCAGGTCGAACAGGTGACCATGACAGAGCCCGTCGAAGGGGCCAGGCCGGCGCTGGTGCATCCGGAACAGCTCGGCGGTACGCGCCACTTCTCGGCGGCGCAGTTCATCCGGGATCAACAGGACGCGGTGGCGCTGGTAGCTTCGCAGGACGGGCGTTTCACGATATTCGAGTGGTCTTCCCGCGAGGAAATGGTGCACGCCCACCGGCTGGATGCGCTGCTGCTTTGATTACTGCGCGGGGCGGCATACACGAGGCACGAAACCGTAGTATGCGGCGAACTCCAAAAACTTCTTGTTGAAGTGCAACTCGCCGCCGGTTTCGTCGATCAGCACGGTCTTCATCCGGTCGGTGAGCACACATTCG
>Ga0326728_10005578_pt1 | contig 35039 bp, 32 predicted proteins | sample MB3enrmetagenome_FD_207602 | JGI IMG/M metagenome (GOLD analysis project Ga0326728, IMG submission 207602) | Lab enriched peat soil microbial communities from McLean, Ithaca, NY, United States - MB31MN | ecosystem: Environmental > Terrestrial > Soil > Wetlands > Peat | place: USA: New York...
TCTTGTCCGGCATCAGGCCATCCACATAGGTGCGCGACTGGTTCGACAGGAAGTTCCCCAATGAGTAGAAAATGACCGTATTACGGCCGTCCTGCGTGGTGTAAGTCTCAACCGGCTCAAGCACATGCGGGTGATGTCCCACAATCGCCGAGGCGCCGGCTTCGAGCATCTTGTGCGCGGTTTCAACATCTTCGGGACGGGGCGCGGGAGCATACTCGACGCCCCAGTGGATGGAGACCACCAGCAGGTCGCACTGGGTGCGAGCCTGCTTGATGGCTTCCAGAACTCCGGCCTCGTCCATCCCGGCCGCGCCGCCGGATTCGTTGGGATAAGGGAAGAAGTTCACGTGCGGCTGGTCGTCCTTGTCGGGGTTGCGGTTGCCGTTGAGCCAGCGCGTCATGCCCAGCCAGCCGACCTTGATGCCGTTGGCCTCGACGACCACCGGCTGCCAGGCCTGTAGCGCGGTATCGCCGGAGCCCACAAAGAGCAGCCCTTGCTCGCGCAGGTGCTCGCGGGTCTCGGAGAATCCAGCCCAGCCCTGATCCATCACATGGTTGTTGGCGAATGAGACGATCTTGATTCCGCTGGCCTTCAATCCTTCCAGCAGGACCACCGGCGCGTCGAATAGAAAGGGTTTGGAGCCATGGGAATGCGCGGGAGCGACCGGGGTTTCCAGGTTGACGAAACCGAAGTCTGCCTTCTCGAAGACGTCGCTGACATCGCTGAAGAGCGCGGCCCAGCCCTGGGAGCCGTCGCCGGCGGCGGCTGCGGCGGCACGCACCGGCTCGTGCGGAATCACGTCGCCGGCCACGGCAAAGCTGACTTGGGCAAGCTCGTGGGGATACGGAGCAACGATTGCGGCCGGACTTGTGCCGTGGGACGCCGTCAGCAGGACCGCTCCGATAGCTGAGGCAAGCAGCAGGACGGCGAGGCCGGCCCGACGCCAGTGACTGCGCAGGCCGGGCGCTAGCCTTGCGCCGAATCCCGAGCCGAATCGCCTTCGCTCAGTCGCCCAATCCATCTGCCGCTCCAATCCGCGCTCCTTCATTGCCGAAGAGAAAGTGGAACGCAATCAGGATACAGGTTCAGCGGCGGGGCGGGACGGATTGGGCGGAGAGTTGGCGGGCGGGGTGAGGCCTGGGGTGCGCCTTTTGGGGCTTTGCGGGGGTGTGAAAGGTGTGCCTTTAGACACGGCGAACTCGGGAAGTCCTGGACAGAAGGCGCGATTCTGAGCGGCTTATCGTTTCTGCAAGGCGATTTAGCGCGCGCGGTCTCCCGCGAAGAACCCGCGGTCTTTCCATCCCGTTCCGCTGAAGACCTGACGGCGAAGGTTGTGCTTCGGCAAAAGTCGCCGTGGCGACACGCAATCAATCTCACACGGAGATCTCTCCGGCGACGAACGGAATTCTGTAACCGGCAGAGCCCTGGCCGTTTCTCGTGGGAGGTTATTGGTTGAGGCTAAAGCGCGGAGTTGATGGCGCTGAGCGTGGCCACGACCTGGCTGCCAAGCCCGGTGAGGACGGCGACCGCGCCAACGACGATCAAAGCAAGGATCAGAGCGTTCTCGACCAGATCCTGGCCCTCTTCGCGGTTCAGCAGATCCCAGGACTTCAGATACAGCTTAAGAAGCATGGCATTCATTGGCTTTCTCTCCTGTGCTGATTTGCTTCAGGACACCCATGATACGTACAACTCTTGAGGCATTCCATACAACTTAAGAGGCATGGCGTTCGGGGGTGTTCTCTCCTGTGTTGACTTGCTTCCGGGTTTTCATATTACGCCCTATTGAATGGATGCTTGTTACTAGAGGGCAGTATGAGCGCGCAATGGTAACCACTGACAGCATTACCTGCCCTTCTGCGCCACACGAGCGGACAGGCGGGTCCACATCTGGCGCTTGGTCGGACTTGGCCATTTCAAAGGGAGGGATCCCGGCTCCGCGCCCGATGCCTACCGAAGATTCTGCACAAGAAGCGGTGCATTTCACGGTCGGGACGCCGATTGACGGTTCTGGCATCCCGCGCCTTGGCAGGAGACAGCCAAGGATGGCGGCCGGCTTCTGCAGGATATTTCGTCTCAATTAGTTGCCGATCTCCGTTCCGGCCTGTGGGAAAGTGAGTAATATTGAACAGACGCGCCGGATTCTTCGTGGGGAGAATCAGAACTGGTTGGGGATTCTCTCGTTCTCTTCGTATGCGAACGAGCTGCCGACCGCACCACAGTTTACGGCTTCACGTCTCCATGGCTAGACCCAAGAGCTAGAGCGCCATCTTCCCCCGTCGAACGTTCACGTCTGCAAGTTTCACATCGGGAACCTCTACGGCCAACTTCCCGGCCGGCGCGCGGTTCCCTTTTGCCTTGGCTCTTTCGTCATACATCATCCGCAGTCGGTAGGAGGTTCCGATGGTAGTCAAAACACATTCCAAGGGCCACGGGTTGATTGGACTGCACGTTGGCGTTTCCAATGTCCGCCGTTATTTCCCAAGCCACGTTGCGGTCGTCGAGTTGCATCTCGATCATCTTCAGATTCAGTGCGGGCTGAAGCCAGACTTCTGGCAGGACCGGCCTGAGATTCACGATCCCCGGCTCTGCGCATGGCTGGAGTCGAAGTATCTCCGCAGCAGGCCGGATCGAGCGCCGATCCCTCTGGCAATGATCCCGGCGGGAAAGAACTCCTTCAGGCTGCAACCGGTCTCCTTGAACGGCCGGTCCGCGGCTCTGGCCCGGGCTCGGATTGCGCCAATTCCAGCGTCCGCGGCCTGAGTCTCGCGCCCTGGACCCCGGAGCTGCGGGCAGTAGCCGCGCGGCAGAGAGGCAGTGTGTATTCGGCCGCTCCATGGTGGGTGGCGCGGCCGGCCTTGACTTAGCCAAGGTCGAATAAACGGCAAAGATGCTCAACAGCCATCAAGAGACTGCGTAATCTCTCATATAATCCAAAGCGGTTGGGTTTTTCTTCAATATCCGGCAATAGAGACCCATGGCCGCAAGCAGCGAGTTGCGATGCCCCTCGCAGCGCTCCGCTTTCTTCTCAAAATCGAGCCGGTCTGTGGTTGCGTGGATGTAACACAGCGAGCAAAGCCGTATAGCCCAGCATTCGCGGCAACTGGGCGAACTCTTCTCCGCATACTCACGAATAATTGAGTCGATCCTGTCGAAATCCAACCCGTGCTGTACATCTCCGATCGAGAGGCTCTCATTGATTTTTTCGCAAATATGGAATTTGCCATCGACAGAGACAAGCAGTCTGCGCAAGCCCGGCATGCAGACTCCGTTCGGATGCTCGTAACTCCGCATCTGGATACCGATCTCGCGGCGATAGAGCCGAAGCATCTTCCGGCCCACTACTTCCTGCAAGAACTGGTCTCCTGCCTCGCCGGTTTCCGTCACGCGCTGCACATAACGCTCCACCAGTTCCTGATAATCGGGGATCGTCCGTTCTTCTCTTGTGAACCGGTTGAGGAATGTCGTCTCGCGATCGTCCACATCCCCGACAGCATGGCCGGCATCTTTCAGTAACTCATTCTCCTGAACGAAATCATGCAGTTTTGTAATCTGGTTGGGCGGCGCCACCACCGCGCTGAAACGGATCTTCTTGCTGTAATACTCCGGCGCGGTATCTCGGATCTTTCTCAGGTTCCGCATTACCACCGCATGCGTCCCGTTCCCGCCCGCAAAAACGCGGTAGCGGTCGTGAATCTCCTCGGGCCCGTCAAGACTGACCAGCAAGGAAACATCGTTGGCGGCCAAAAACTCGAGCATTCTGCCGGTAAGCAGCGTCAGGTTTGTGGTCAGATTGAAGCGCAACCGCTCCGCTGGCTCCTTGCTCTTCACATAACTGACCACTTCCTCGATCAGCGGAAAATTCAGAAGCGGTTCGCCGCCATAAAAGCCCATGCGCACCGTCTCGCTCTGGCGGCTGTGATTCAAGAATAGATCCACTGCCTTGAATGCCACCTCGCGCTGCATCATGCGCTCGGAGTGACTGCGCCGGTACTTGTAGCTACTGGAGTAAACGCAATAACCGCAGCGCTGATTGCACCTCTCCGTCACATTCAGCACCAGGTGCTCCATCTTGCTCTTCAGCAGCTCCCGGGTGTCCGTGGGCGAAATGCCGTAACTGATTCCCTCCGGCCGGGAACTCGAGAACAATCCTCTTTTTGCATGCTCCCGGATTTCGCGCCAGGCGCGGCGCACCTCCCCCGCTGGGATCGGGCGCAGCGCCCGCTCGGCCTCGCGCAGGGTAGAAACTCCCCAGTAGTCGATTGCACGATAGACGGCTTCATCCACGTTCAGGATGTGATTGGAATTCACATCGTAAACATAGTGCTGCCCGTCGCAGACAGTCTTCGCTATGAACGGTTTTCCCGCCATGAAGTTGCTTGTCAGTCCCGACTAATCGCCTTGCAAGCTATCATGATTCGGATCGTGCAAACCGTCATGAGTGTCATCGTTGCTGCCGCAGCCGCAATAACAGGAGCAGAATCCTGAATTGCTTTCCTTCCCCGACTTCCGGGCTTGAACCAGCTCATCCTGTTCCTTGTAAGCAGACCCCTGCTTCACCGTCTGGATACTCATCGCGATTCTCCCTTCAGCAATCTCTCAACCGCCGTTCCTGGCCGATCTACATATTCCGCTCATGCCGGACCCATCAAGGCGTTGTGATACTCCGTCATCACGTCGTCACGCGTTTCGGGCGGGCAAACGCACGTACATTGGCACCCCTGCTGCTTTTCCTCTTCACCCTCATAGCGCACTTTGACGCTCATGCGCATACTCACATCTTGCACAGCGCTACCTTGCTCAACAGATTGAATGCTCAAAGAAGTTCTCCTTTTGAAATGAAAGTTCCGTTCTTCGGTTCAGGCTGCCGGGGATTCCGGCAGGCGGTTGAAGCAGACCCGATCGGGCGTGAACGCCCCCAGGCTGGAGTGCGGTAAGAGGGTATTCTGCCACCGGGGCGCAAGGCACCCACAAGCCGGAATCTCTTTCTTGAGCTCCGCTTTTCCCTCGGATTGTACGGCTCTTGAGGAAACTTGCAAGACCAATTTGTACAGTTCTTGTGTGAAATTACAAGACCGATGCAGCATCTGCTGTGGAAAAACCGGGCGATTCCCTGCCGTCGTGGACTCGCCCCGCAATCGAGAGCCCGCTTCTTCGATCTCTGCGGCGCCTCTTCCGCCTCCCTGGTTCTCAGCGATCCGGTTTACCGGCATTGCTGTCCATCTTTCAGTTTGCCGGAAGCGGCATGAAGCGCGTCCTCGCAGTCCCTGGAGATTGCCCAAAGGAGCTTATTGTCAGGCGGTAATGGCTTGCCGGCTTTGAGCGCTGGCTGTTGCCTGCGCGTCTACTCAAGAGAGCGGGCGGATCCGAAGGCGGGCGGCTCAAGCTGGTAACCTGAATCCTGAGCAAAACTCTCCGAGAAGGGCCGGTGGAGCGAGCCGGCGAGAAGAGGCATGGCGGAGTTCGTAATCAAGTTGGCCGATGAGCGTGGACGGGTGCAGGAGCAGTTGCAGACAGCGGCCACGCCGGAGGAGCTGCGGGCGCGCTTTGCCCATGCGGGCTACCACGTGTTCAGCGTGCGGGCGCGATCGGGGTTTGCGGGGCTGAAGCGGCGCAAGGTCAAGCTGGAGCCGTTTTTGATCTTCAACCAGCAGTTTCTAACTCTGATCCGGGCCGGGCTGCCGATTCTGGGCAGCTTGCAGATGCTGGCCAAGAACCAGAAGAATGCCCAGTTTGCCGCGCAGTTGGACGACATATCGGCGCGCGTGAAGACGGGCGAGGCGCTTTCCTCGGCCTTCGAGTCGCAGAGCGGCTTTCCGGTGATGTACACAACCACGCTGCTGGCCGGGGAGCGATCGGGGAACCTGCTGGAGGTGCTGGAGCGCTATGTGAACTTCCAGCGCATCTCGCTCACCTTTCGCAAGAAGCTGATCACATCGCTCATCTATCCATGCGTGCTGCTCACCCTGGTGACGGCACTGGTGATCTTTATGTTCACCTACGTGGTGCCGCAGTTTGCCGAACTGTACGACCAGATCGGATCGACGCTGCCGCCGATGACCTCGGCGCTGCTCGGCTTCAGCGGCTGGCTGAATCGCAATGCACTGTGGATTGTGCTGGTGGCGTTGAGCGCGGGCTTTGGCGGCTACCGCTTTGCCGTCACCGAGCGGGGGCGGGATTTTGTGGACGCCTTCAGGATTCGGATGCCGGTCTTCGGCAAGATCTGGCTCAAGTACCAGGTGGCGCTGTTTGCGCGCACGCTGGCAACGCTGCTGACGGGAGGATTGCCGCTGGTGCCGTCGCTGGAGACGGCCGCGCGGTCCATCTCGTCACGGCGGGTCTCGAAGGCGGTGGTCAACTCGATCGGGACGGTGCGCGAGGGCAAGAGCCTGGCCGAGTCGCTGGGGCAGACGAAGGTATTTCCCGACCTGGCGGCGGAGATGATTACGGTGGGCGAGCAGACGGGCGCGCTGCCGCAGATGCTGAACTCGGTGGCGGAGTTCTTCGAGGAGGACGTGGCGACGGCGCTGACCGCGTCCCTGGCGCTGATCGAGCCGGCGATTCTTATTGTCATGGGCGTGGTTGTGGTCTTCATTCTCATCTCGCTATACCTGCCGATCTTCTCGCTGGGATCGACGGGGACGGCACAGGGGTAAACGGGCATGGCCGAGACAATCGTGATTGCGCCGCCGCTGCCTGCGGGCCAGGACGAGCGGGCACAGGCCGAGGCGCTGGCGCGGCGCTATCACGCCGAGTTTGTTGACCTGAAGAACTTCAAGATCCAGCACGACCTGCTGCGCACGGTGCCGGTGGAGCTGATGTTCCGCTATAACTTTGTGCCCATCGAGCAGCAGGAAGACGCGCTGGTGATTGCCGTGAGCGATCCCTCGCGGCTGATGGTGCTGGACGAGATTGCCGGGCTGCTGGCGCATCGGATTATTGCGCGCGTGGCCACGCTCTCGCAGATTACCGACCTGCTGAAGAAGACCGAGCAGTCGCAGCGGGTGCTGGACGAGGCCAGCGAGGGACTTACCTTCGACGTGCTCACCGGCGAGGACAGCTCCGACGAGAATATCTCCATCGAGAAGCTGACCAGCGAGGAGGACATCAGCCCCATCATCCGGCTGGTGGATACCACCATCTTCACGGCGCTGGAGCGGCGGGCCTCGGATATTCACATCGAGACCATGGACGACTCGGTGATGGTGAAGTACCGCATCGACGGAGTCTTGCAGGCGGCCATGGCGCCCATCGCGCGCGAGCACCACTCGACCATTCTCAGCCGCATCAAGATCATGAGCGAGCTGGACATCGCCGAGCGGCGCGTGCCCCAGGATGGCCGCTTCAGGGTGCGTTACAAGGGCCGGCTGATCGACTTCCGCGTCTCCATCATGCCCACGATTTACGGCGAGAACGCCGTGCTGCGCGTGCTCGACAAGGAGTCGATGAGCGAGAAGTTCAAGCACCTGACGCTGGACGTGGTGGGCTTTGCCGAGGAGGATTTGAAGCGCTTCCGGCGCTACATTCGCGAGCCCTACGGCATGGTGCTGGTGACCGGGCCGACGGGGTCGGGCAAGACGACCACGCTCTACGCCGCGCTGAACGAGATCAAGAGCGACGAGGACAAGATCATCACCATCGAAGATCCGGTGGAGTACCAGATTCGCGGCATCACGCAGATTCCGGTGAACGAGAAGAAAGGGCTGACCTTTGCGCGCGGGCTGCGGTCGATTCTGCGCCACGATCCGGACAAGATTCTGGTGGGCGAGATACGCGATAACGAAACCGCGCAGATTGCCATCAATTCGGCGCTCACGGGGCACCTGGTGTTCACCACCGTGCACGCCAACAACGTGGTGGACGTCCTGGGGCGGTTTGTGAACATGGGGGTCGAGGTCTACAACTTTGTCTCCGCGCTGAACTGCATTCTGGCGCAGCGGCTGGTGAGGACCAACTGCGAGTACTGCTCGCGCATGGTCTATTACGGCGACGATGTTCTGCTGGCCTGCGGCATGGAGCCGGACGAGTGGCGCGGCTTCGGCTTCCGCGAGGGCGCCGGGTGCATGGAGTGCGGCGGGACGGGCTACCGGGGCCGGACGGCAATCCACGAACTGCTGGATCTGACCGACCCCATCCGCGAGGTGATTCTGGAGAAGAAACCGACCTCGGAGGTGCGCAAACTGGCCCGGCAGGAGGGAATGACCTTTCTGCGCGAGTCGGCGCTGGAGCGCGTTCGCCGCGGAATCACCACGTTGAAAGAGATCAACAAGGTTACGTTTATCGAGGCTTCGCGCTGATGAGTTCAATTGCAGGCCAGGGCGGTTCCAAGGCGAGCGGGCGTCCGCCGGTGGCGGTGGAGGTTGCGCCCGACGGGGTGCTGGCCGCCTCTCTTCCGGGAGTGGGTCAGACGCCGGTCTACGCCTTTCGTCCGCTGGCGGCCGGGGCGGTGATGCCGGGGATCGGCGAGCCGAATCTGCGGGCGCCTGAAGCGGTGGCGGCCGCGATTCGCTCCACCCTCGGGCAGGTCTCGCCGCGCACCCGCTCGGTGACCCTGGTGGTGCCGGATTCGGCAGTGCGCGTCTTTGTGCTGGACTTCGATTCCCTTCCCTCCAAGCCGCCTGAGGCCTTCCCGGTGCTGCGCTTTCGCCTGCGCAAGATGATTCCCTTCGACGTGGAGCACGCCGGGCTGAGCTACCAGATGCTGGTGGAGAACAAGGACGAGTGCAAGGTGCTGGCGGCGGTGATGCCGGGGCCGGTTCTGGCGGAGTATGAGGGCGCGGTGAGGGCAGCCGGCTACGAGCCGGGAGCGGTGCTGCCGTCGAGCCTGGCGGCCTTGGAGGCAGCCGATCCCATGGGGGCCGTACTGATCGCCAATCTCAACTCGCAGGCGCTGACCACGTGCATCGCCAACGGGCAGGATCTGCTGCTCTATCGCACGCTCGACCTGCCTGCCGATCCCAACCTGCGGCTCGAGGAGGTGCAGCGCGGCATCGCCGTGGCCTCGGCGTATTTCGAGGACAAGTTGGGGGTGAGCCCGCGGCAACTGCACTATGCCGGCAACTTCGGGACGGAGTTCGATGGAACCAGTTACAGCGGCGTGGAAGCCTTCGCGCGCTGGCTTGACGATCCGGAACTGACGGTGGTCGATCTGGCTCCCCGGCCCAAAACCGGAGCGACTACCGCGTTGGGACAGATGAGCATAGCCGGCGTTGCCGGCGCATTGGCCCTCCACGGCGGGCAGGCGGGGGCAAGATAATGCGGATTACTCTCAATCTCGCCAGCCGCCCCTTTGCCGACCTGGGACCGGCGATCAAGCGCCTGCGCATTGCCATGGGCTTGCTGGTCTTGGCCTCGATCGGCCTGGGACTTGGCCTGCGCGCCATTGACGAGAAGGCCGACGAAGCCCGCGCGCGCGACCACTCGCTCGACGGGCAGATCGCTCGCATCAACCGGGAGCGGCAGGGCTACCAGAGCCTGATGGCCCAGCCGGCCAACGCCCAGTTGCTGGACCAGGTTGGGACGCTCAACCGGCTCTTCGATGAGAAGGCGTTCAGTTGGACGCTGGCCATGGAGGATCTGGAGACCGTGCTGCCGGGCGGCGTACAGGTCTCGACCATCGAGCCGGTGCGCGCCAAGGACGGCCACATCACCCTCCACCTGCGCGTGATTGGCCCCCGTGATCGCGCCGTGGAACTGGTGAGGAACCTGGAACACTCCAAGCGGTTTCTGTTGCCCCGGATTGTGGGCGAAAACGCGGAGTCCACCGGAGGGCCAGGCCAGCGGCTGGAGCCGGTAAGCGCTTCGAATCGCGTAGACTTCGATCTGCTGGCCGAGTACAACCCGGCGCTGCCCGGAGAACGCAAAGCGGCAAAGAAACCGCTTTCGGATAGCGAGAATCTGAGCAGCCAGCCGTCGTCGCGCACGACGCATCCGCCGGGCGGTCGTGTTTTTGTCCCGCAGCCGCGCATGGGCCAGAGCGCGGGCCAGGGTGCGATCCCGAACAGGCTGCCGGGAGCGGTGCGTCCGCCCTACACCGGCCCGGCGCCGCCCGTGCCCGATTCCTCGCTTTATCCAGCGGCCGGAGGTCAACGATGAGCAGCTTTTCGTCCTCCACCTGGCGCGAGCGCTTCACCTCCCCGCTCACCTGGCACTATGCCGGGTTCGCCGTGCTGCTTGTGCTCTTTGCCGGATTGGCTGTGCGGCTGGGGATGGACTGGGCCGCTATGAACGGCCGTTCCAGCGACGTGTTGGCAGGCAAGCAGGTCGAGCTGAAGGCCTTGGACCTGCAAACCGCCCCCCTGCGCGGCCTCGATAAGCGTGTGGAAGAGTCGCGCTCCGCGATGAAGGCCTTCTATGCCAAGCGCATCCCGCCGAATTACTCCTCGATTGCCAGCCGCATCGGCGACCTCCAGGTGAAATCGGGCGTGCGGCTCTCCAGAGTTCAATACACGCAAGGCCCAGCCGGCTCCGATCTGACCGAGATCTCGATGGACGCCGGCATCAGCGGCGCATATCCCGAGATCATGCGCTTCGTCAACAGCCTGGAGCGCGACCAGACCTTCTTTGTGATCCGGGCAATGGCCCTGACGGGCCAGCAGGGCGGGCTGGTGAACCTGCGGCTGCGCGTTTCCACCTGGCTGCGGCCGGCCGATGCCGCGGCCAGCGGATTGCCGCCCACGCCGGAGTCCGGTGAACCGGCCCCCGCGCCTGCGGAATCTTCCAGCGGCGGAAAGGAGGGCGAGTAGCCATGGCCCTTCGCCTGGGAATGGAAGACAAGCGCGTGGCCTACCTGTTGATCGCGTTGTTTGCGTTGATCATCGCGGCGTCGGCCTGGAGGATTTACGGGGTCTTTGCCGAGCCCTCCACGCCGCCCCGGCCCGCTGCCGCTCAAACTGCATCCCCGGCCGTGAGCGTTCGCAAGGAGGCTGGAACGCAGTCCGCGCCCGCCGCGCAGAAGCCGGAACCGGGCGAAGCGCAGAAGCTCGCCAACGAGGGTCTCGACCCCACGCTCCACTTTGACAAGCTGGCCCAGAGTGAGGAGGTGGAGTACGAAGGGACGGGCAGGAACATCTTCTCCGCCGAATCGGCTCCGCTGGCGATTGAAACTCTCGTCAAGAGCGCGCGCAACAACGAGCTGAGTGTGACCCCGGCCCCGACGGTGGCCGAGCCGCCCCGGCCGCCGGCCATCGATCTCAAGTACTTCGGCTATGCGCAGGCCAGGGACAAGTCGCTCAAGGCCTTCTTCGTTCATGGGGAGGACATCTTCGTGGCCAAAACCGGCGAGATTGTCGATCATCGCTACAAGGTGGGGGCCATCATGCCGACCAGCGTCCAGGTGACCGACTTGGGCTACAACAACACGCAAACCCTGACGTTGACGGCAAACTGAAACTGCCCCCGCTATGAACAGCCCCAACCCAACGCGCCGCCGCAAGCCCTCTGAAGAGGGCTACATCCTGCTTGTGGTCATCTTCATGCTGGCCATCCTGGTGATTGCTCTCACCGTCGCCGCGCCGGTTATCCGCAAGGATATCCAGCGCGATCGCGACCTCGAGACCATGCACCGCGGCAAACAATACGTTCGCGCCGTCAAGCTTTACTACAAGAAGTTCGGCGCCTATCCACCCAGCATCGACGCGCTGGTCAACACCAACGAGATTCGCTTCCTGCGCAAGAAGTACGTCGATCCGACAACGGGCAAAGAGGAGTGGAAGATCATCCGCTTTGGCCAGAACAAGACGCAGACCATGGGATTCTTCGGCCAAGCCATCGGCGGCACCGGCGTGGCGGCAGCCGGCATTGGCCCCGGAGGCATGGGCAGCCCAGCAGGCGCGGGGATAGGCTCCCCTATCGGCGGTGGTTTGGCCTCGGGCTCGACCGACTCAGGGACGGGCGCGGCCACACCCGTGGGCTCGTCCGGCAGTCCCACCGACGCGACAAATGGCGCGGGCGGCGGCAGTACAGACCCGAATGCCGCCGGCGGCAGTTCAACCTCCGCATCGGGCACAGGCCTGAGCGGGCAGACCTTCGGCGGCGGGGGGATCATCGGCGTCTCGCCCAACAGCCCCAAGGAGTCCATCCTGGTCTACAAGAAGAAGAATCATTACAACGAGTGGGAGTTCTTCTACGATCCGCTTGCCGATCAGATGATGCAGGGGGGCAACACGGGGATGATCGGCCAGCCGGCCGGCGCGACCAGTACGCCGGTCGGCGGCATTCCTGGCACGAACGGCGCTCCGCCCCTCCCGCCGCAGCCGCCCACGCCGCAGCCGCCCGCACCGCCGCAGCAGTAGCGCGTGCGTTTCTCTGCCAATGAAGCGAAACCGGGAAAACCATGCCCGCAAGGCAAAAGGCCCGCCCTCACCGAGAGAACGGGCCTTCCTGCAATAGCGAACCAAGGCAAAATGCGCGCCGAAACCGGGGCTATTACACGCTGAAGGATGAGCCGCAGCCGCAGGTGCTCCTGACCTGGGGATTGTCGAACTTGAAGCCGGCGGCCTCAAGCGTCTCGACGTAGTCCACGGTACAACCGTTCAGGTACATCAGCGAGGTGGCGTCGACAAAGACCTGCAAGTCGCCGAATTTGAAGACCTTGTCCATCATGCCCTTCTGGTTCTCGAAGGCCATGGAGTACTGGAACCCGGAGCAGCCCCCGCCCACCACGCCGATGCGCAGTCCCGCGGGAAGTGGATCCTGGGTGGCCATAATCTCGCGGACCTTGGCAATGGCCTGCGGGGTCAGTTGGAGGGGCGCTTTCTTTTCGGTTTCCTGTGCGGGTGCGGCGGTTGCTGTGGCCATGATGTCTCCCAAAGGGTGGAATGCTTGCCTCTATCCGTAACTGTACTTTGCAACGGGCTGGGGCACAAGCCCCCATTTCGCGGTTTCCTACCATTGGATGCAGCCGCGGACCTGAAAGTCGCAGCATTGGCTCCCCATTTGAGGGATGCAAGCGCGCCGCCAAGGATGCTATCTCCTACATAGGGTCTGTCCACACTTATTGGGACGGCGGCGAGGGGGAGCGGCATGATGAGGTCAAGGAACGTACTCGGGGTACTTAAGCGGCAAACGGCGCGGCGATCGGGAAAACCCGCCCCGTCTCTTCGGGTGGCGGAAAAAAGCGCGCCATGTTTCATTGTCGCCCTCGACCTTGGAGCCGCGAGAGCTTTCAGGCTCGGCCTTGTCTGGCCCGGTTTTCTGTCGCAACGCCGCTCGCCCTATGAGCGTTAGCAGGCCCTGGTTTTATCCCTGGTTTTTTGCCAGGGCGGGTGGAGAAATTGAATTGGGGGGCTGACAAGCTGGCTACCCTGCGGGGATGCCGTTGATTTCCGTCAGGACGCGCGCTGTGATTCGGGGCTAAGATAGTCAACAGTACGGCCCCTCTGCTCACGAGATCGCGATTCCTTTACGGACTCGCCGGTATCTGGGAGCAGAAGGTTCTTGGGAGGTAGAGTATGACAGGATTTGTTCCGGTAATGTGGTCGGTTTGGGGCGTGTTGGTTCTGCTGATGATCTGCCTCAAGATTTATGCGGGGAGATTGACCCGCAACGAGGACGACCAGCTCATTCTGGACGATTCTTTCGATAACGTGAAGGCCGAGCAGGCGGCTATCATGGCCAAGGTCGCCAAGCTGGAACCCGTGTTGCGGATAGTCTTTTGGCTGGCTGTGGCGGCCACGCTGGTTGTGATCGTGTACTACGTCCGCGACATTTTGCTTAGTCTCAACCTCCTCGATTAGACCGCGGGCTTTCTGACGCAGTCGCGTCGCCGGCTGGCGGCAGCCCCTCGGGCGGTCGCCAGCCGTTGTGCATTTTATGGTGCGTTCGGGAATCCGGGCCTGGACTGGGGCTACTCGACCTCCTGCTTGGCGCGGTAGCCATCGCGGGCAATGATGTCGTATTTGAGCGGCTTCTGCTTCTCGTCCTGCATGCGCAGCGGCTGGCCCTCTTCATCGACCAGCTCCACGCGCAGCTTGCGATAGGTGCCGTCCTGCTTGCTGTTGGTGGGGCGGTAAATCAGCTCATATTTTGACCGGATGTTCTGGTTGACCTGATGGAAGATGTCGGGCAGTTCCCCGGCAAATCGCGGTTCAAACCACATGCCGCCGGTGAGCGAGGCAAAAGTCTTCATCTCGTTGTCGGCCTGCAGGTTGGTCATATCGCGCATACCGCCCCTCATGCCCCCGCGGCCTTCGGTCATGGCCCGCATGGCTCCGCCGGTTGAGACGGTAAAGATGGTGATGTCCTGCGTGGCCTTGACCTTCTTCAGAATCTTGTCCAGGGTAAGCTTGGACATGGTGTCGCGCCCGGAAGCGATAACCACTATGTACTTTCGTCCCTCGATCCGCTCCAGCCGGTCGATGCCTTCGTAGAGCGCATCGAAGAGATTGGTCTCGCTGAAGCCGGGGATGCGCAGCGAGTCGATGGCCTGCAGGAGCTGGCGTTTGTCCTGGGTGAAGTCCGTGACAATCTGGGTGCGCATGTCGAAGGTCATCATGGCCACGTAGTCCTGGGGCCGCAACTGCTGCGCAAAGGCGAATGCGGTGTTGCGCATGTCGCTGATGGACCACCAGCTGGTGGAGGCAAACTCGCAGATCAGCAGGGCCGTGATGGGCGCTTCGACGCGCTTGAAACCGGTGACCTTCTGCAGAACGCCATCCTCGTAGACGCGAAAGTTCTCAGGCTTGAGGCCGGGGACGAACGTGTGGGTCTTCTCCAGAAGCACACCCACATCCACGTTGACCTCGGGAACCTCTATGCGCAGGGCGACGTTTGGCAACCCCTCTGGATTCTTGATCCTGGGCACGGCCGGGGCGGGCGGCGGCGCATCTTCCGGCGCTTCCTTCTTCTTGGGCAGCGCAATGACGCCTGAATCGGCGGCGGGACCACCCGCATCGGGCGCGGCCTGATCGGGCGCCTGCTGGGGCTGCTGGGGTTGCGGCGCGGCCTGGGCGCGAGTGAGCGGCGCGGACGCCAGCGCCAAAAGGACCAGCCAACCGGCAAGCGGAAAACGGCCAAGAGCAAAACGGGCCGAGCACTTCCTTGATATTGCGGACATGACGACCTCTCTGTTCAACAGCATACGGGAAGACAGCTTTCGGCTGCCAAGGCTGTACTCTTATAGACGTGGAAACCTGCCTGAAGAGAACCGAGAAACGCCCGGCTGCCATGGCCAGAGCGCTGCACATGGCGACGCTGCTCCTGGTTTTGCTGCTTTGCCGCGGCCTGTCGCCGGCGCAGAGTACCCCCGCTCCCGCGGGCCCGCCCCCCTCCAGCGGCGGAGTCTTTCCGCTCAGCGAGGTGCGCCGGGGTATGACCGCGACCGCCTGGACGGTCTTTGCGGGAAGCAAGCCGGAGCCGATGGAGGTCGAGATTCTGGGCGTACTGCGCGGGGCGCGCGGCCCCGGCCACGACATGATCCTGGTCCAGCTTCACGGCGCCAAGCCGGAGTACACCGGCGTGGTGGAGGGCATGAGCGGCAGCCCGGTGTACATTGGCAACCGGCTGCTGGGTTCGCTCTCCTATCGCATTGGCCAGTTCAGCAAGGATCCCATCGCCGGCATCACGCCCATCGAGCAGATGCTGGAGGTGCGCGATCTGCCCATCGACAGCTCAAAGATCAGGGATCAGGCCGAAGGCTCGCCGTGGCGAGGATCAGGGGTCAGTGATCGGGGATCGGAGACCACGGCAGGGCTTCTTCAAGCGCCTGCCGAAGGGATGATTCAAGCCATGGAAACCCCTCTGGTGATGAGCGGCTTTCGGCCCGAAGCCATTCGCCTGTGGCGGCAGCAGATGGCCGGCACAAGCCTGGAGACGGTTGCCGCCGGGGGCATGAGCGGCGACTCCGAATCCGGCGCAGCGCTGGACCAAGAGCCCTCGGCGGCCGCGCTGGCCGCTATCGTGCCCGGTTCGGCGGTAAGCGCGCAACTGGTTCGCGGCGACCTGGAGATCGCGGCCACGTGCACGGTAACCTACATCGACCCCAAGCAGCTTCTCGCCTGCGGCCATGCCATCTTGCAGGCTGGACCGGTTTCCCTGCCCATGACCGCGACCGAGGTTGTGGCCACGCTGGCCTCGCCCTTGAACGCCTTCAAGATCGTCAACACCGGCAAGACCATCGGCGCCTTTACCGAAGATCGGGACGCGGCGATTCGCGGCGTCCTGGGCGACAAGGCGCGCATGATTCCCGTGCATATTGCCGTTAACCTACCCGGTTCGGATGGGAGGCCCAAAGGTGAGGTCCGGGAGGTCAACATCGAGGTGCTGGACCTGCCGTCGCTCACTCCCCAGGCGGTGATGGTTTCGTTGTACCAGGCGCTGCTGGCCAGCAATGAAAGCACGGCCATGACCAGCTATCACATAACCGGCAGCATCGATCTTGACGGGAACCGGCCAGCGCCGCTGGAGGTCTGGGTTTCGGCCGGCGATCAGATGGCCTCGCCGCTGGAGGCGGCGCTGCAGGTGGGCGAGCGATTCGTGAGGCTGTACTCGAACGGCGCCCGGCAGGGCGCGGTGCACGCCATCCAGCTCGATATCGAGGCCATTCCCCGCCGCATCCAGGTGCAACTGGAGACGGCGCGACTGGTTTCAAACAATATTGCTCACGCCGGCGACACTGTGGTGGTGGAGGCGACCATCCGGCCCTGGCAGCAGGCGGCGCGCAACGTGCGAATTCCCATTACGCTGCCCGCAAGGCTGGGAGCGGGCAACCTGCGGCTGCTGATCTCAGACTCCGGTACGCTGGACCGGACTCTGGACCAGCCGCGGCAATCCACTCGCCCCGCCGATCTCGAGACGGTGCTGGCGCAGGACCGGGCGCGGCACGCCGCCGACCGCATCTACGTGAGTCTGCTGGTGCCTGAAACGCAGGCCGGCATGAGCGGCCAAACCCTTACAAGCCTTCCGCTTTCAGTGGCCAATGCGCTGGAGCCGCTGCGCACGGCGCAGGATGTGAACCTGAATGGAGAGTCGGCGGAGGTGGTGGGGGAGGCTTCAGCCGGAGGAGTCTTAAGCGGTTTTCAGATTCTTAACCTGCGCATAGAGACGGGCGGAGGTTTAAGGTAGAATCGAGGGAGGAGTTTCTCCCGCCAACTTTCGGGCCGGCGTTTTCTGGGGAGTTCGCCGGCCTCTCTGCTTCCCCTAAGCGAGGACTTCGGAAAGACCATGGCCCTGATTCAAGGACTGGCAGTACACGCGGCGGGAGCGGAGCTTTTGCCGTATCGCTACGATCCCGGCAAGCTGGGTCCGCAGGAGGTGGAGATCGCCATCACCCACTGCGGCATCTGCCACAGCGATCTTCACCTGATATCGAACGACTGGGGCATCAGCCAGTATCCGTTCATTCCCGGCCATGAGATTGTGGGCTCGGTCACCGCGGTGGGCGAGGACGTGCGCTCGCTCGAGGTGGGCCAGCGCGTCGGTCTGGGCTGGCAATCGAACTCCTGCGCGGAGTGCGAGTGGTGCATGCGGGGGATGGAGAACCTTTGCCCCAAGGCGGAGGGTACCTGCGTCCACCGCAATGGCGGCTATGCGGAGCGCGTGCGCGCCAACGTCCGCTTTGTGATTCCCATCCCGGAGGCCCTGGAAAGCGAGCAGGCCGCGCCGCTGCTTTGCGGCGGCATTACGGTCTATAACCCGCTGCGCACCCACGGCGTGAACCCCTCTTCGCGAGTGGGGATTGTGGGCATCGGCGGACTGGGGCACATGGCCATTCAGTTCGCGCGAGTCTTCGGCGCGGAGGTGAGTGCCTTTTCCACCTCGGCCGCCAAGGAAGAAGAGGCGCTCGCCCTGGGCGCGCACCGCTTCGTGAACAGCCGTGAATCCAAGGCGCTGAAGGAAGTGGCCGGGACCCTGGATTTTATTCTGAACACGGCCAACGCCGACCAGGACTGGGGAATCTACGTTCAGGCCCTGCGGCCCACCGGGACGCTGTGCTTTGTTGGCGTTCCCCCGTCGCCGGTCGCTGTGCACGCCTTTCCCCTCATCAGCGGCCTGCGCTCCATCAGCGGCAACCCCACCGGCAGCCCATACCGGCTGAGAGAGATGCTGGATGTGGCCGCGCGTCACGGCGTGAAGGCCCAGACCGAGCGCTTCCCCATGGCCAAGGCCAACGAAGCCATCGAAAAGGTGAAGAAGAACAAGGTGCGCTACCGGGCCGTGCTGGCGAATTAGGCGGTCTTCAACCTCATTACGAGCAGCCCGACCCGCCGCGACGGGTTGCGGCCGGAATGACCTGCCGCCAACTCGCCAACTCGCCATCACCGCGAAGCGGTGGCTAACTTGCCGGTTTTGTTTACAAACCTCCTCATCCAACCTTCTTGTTCATAGGAAACTCCAATCGGGATGCCGGAGCTTTTGCCCTTGCGTCCTGATTCCCATTTGTGGCCGGAGAACCGCTTCCCCCACTCCCAGTGTCCGATGAGCGACAGGCTGCGAAGACGCCGTCTCTTGTACGAGAATACAGATATGACCTCCGTCCGCATCGATAAATGGCTCTGGGCGGCGCGCTTCTTCAAGACGCGGGCGCTGGCCTCGAAGGCCTGCGACCTGGGCCGCATTCACTCCAACGGCCACCAGGCCAAGCCGGCGCGCGAGGTGCGCGTGGGCGACCAGTTGGTAGTGAGGAACGAGGGCGGCGAGTTTCAGATCGAGGTGCTGCTGCTGAGCGAGATGCGCGGCCCGGCGGCGGTGGCGCAGACGCTCTATTGCGAGAGCGAGGCGAGCAAGGCGGCGCGGGCCAAACTGGCCGCCGAGCGCAAGGCGATGCAAGAGTTTGCGCCCCTGCCCGAACGCCGCCCCTCCAAGCGCGACCGGCGGCGCATCATTCAGTTTCGCGGGGAACGATAGGCCCGAGTAGTAAAATTCCTCGCATGCCGCGCTTTCTCAATCCCGTAGCGAGTTTCACGGCGCTTTTTTGCCTTCTGGGTACGGTGTTCCCAGCTACCATGGCTCAGCAGAGCATCGGTTCGCGTCAACCCGACATTAGCGACTGGCGTCTTTTCCATCGGAAGAACGACGAATACTGGGCGCGCCGGGTGACTGCCACCAGCGGGTGGGATCCAGTGAATCATTCAAAGTTAGGTCTCTCTGCTTCCGATGTTCGCAAGATTCGTCTCCTATCTGGAATCGCGGACGACGAGCCCTCCGATCCCATCGTGTCGCTGGACGGCTGGCGGATGCAAGAGGACCAGTACCTGCTAGTGACCGCAAAATCCGGCGGATGCCTCAAGGTTGCAGTCTACGGTCAGGGCTTCCGCCATTTCAAGGAGCTGTGGTCAAGCGATGCATTGGCAAATGGCGGCAACATTTGCCAGCTTCCTGGGTGTCCTGAACCACAGGTATCAGTTGACAAAGAACACAGGATCGACATTTCGACATATTTCCGTTCGACTCCGGAAAGCCCGGTGTGCGACCAGTTCAGCAGTACAACTTTTAAGCCGCGGGGCAGCACCTTCGAGCTGCAAGATCAACACGCCGCCAAGTCGAAGTGCTGGATAGGCTACGGCGCGGGCCTGGATGCCGCACTCTGGCAAGCGGCAGGGCCGGGCGAGACAATCGCGATCGTACAGGTCCTGCCGTCACTTTCTCCGGATCGATATGCACTTGCGTTGCAGCGCAGAGCCTCCGGCGCGCGCGTGCTTCGAATGGAGTGGGATCAGTCAGGCTCGCCCTGCCTGCCTCCTTTGGCAGATGCCTCCGCATCCGACTGTTTTTCCCGAATGGCATCCGTTCAGGTGCAGGCGAAGCCACTGAACGTTCAACCCAACATAGCGGAAGATTTGGCAACGGCGCTCGATGGAATCGACCTGCGCACTGATCGCTGTACTCGGAACGCTGAGGGCGAGTGCGTGATGTTTACGGATGGCAGGGAGTTTCACGTGGAGGTTCGGGGTCAGGCCCCGGTTGATGTATTCGATTTGCATGGTGTGAAGGGTTACATGAGCGAAAACCCGCAACTCTCTGAATGGATTTATAAGTTGCTCAACGAAACGAAACAGGTGAAGGAAACTGCGGCCAGGTAGCGGCATTGCCGGAGCATAAGGTGCCAGGAGGTTTGGCGTGGTTCCGAGCGCTGCTCAATTGTCCGCCCAATAACTGCTTCTGGCAGTCACTTTCAGGCGGGGATAGTCGCGCAGCCGCAACTCGATGGAATGAAAGCCCGGATGCGGCGATTGGGGCTGAAAGCTCAGCATGTAGCGGTTGGGCACGTGGTTCGAGATGGTCACCAACGCGCGCACCAGCCCGCGCGCGTCTTCAAAGTGGAAATACTCGCCGCCGGTCAGTTGCGCCACCGTCTCAGGGACGTTGCGCTGCAAGCCGTTGGCGGCGGCGATGCCCGCCACGGTGGCCAGCCCCAGCGGAGGAGCAAGCTGCGTGAGGCAACCCCAGGCCTGGACGGCCTTGTTCGTTGGAGCATCGGGGTCGGGATCCTTGCCCATGCATCCGTGAGGAGGGTTGGGGTGGGCGTTCTCAAGCCCGTTGCCGCCCGTGTGGATTGGAAGTTCCCGATCGGCGTAGTGCGCCGCCTCGGACTTGCCGGTTGAGAAGCCGAGGGCGTAGATGGCCGTATTGGTATCGCCAATGGCGCGCAGCGCATCCTCCAGCGTGGTCTGGCTGCCGTGGTCTAGGCTCTCCGAGATGAGCAGAATGGAGCGGCGCCAGGGCGGCGGCTGAGCGCGCAGCAGGTCCACGGAGAACTTGAGGCCGTCGAGAATGGCCGCGCCCTTGTCTCCCGGCTCCAGGTCGCGCAGCGCGGCGCCGGCGGCGTCCGCGTTGGAGGTAAAGCCCAGCAGCAGCGTGGGCGCACTGTCGAAGCCCACCACCGCAACCCGGTGCGGCACGTTGCCCACCACGGCGGCAATCACCGCGTTGAGGTTGCGGTAGGCGTCGAGTTTGCGGGCGCCGGCGCGGCCTGTCTCCACCGCAACCACCAGCGCCAGCGGCTCGCCGCCCGTCTCCTCGTCGAGCGTGAGCTGCTGCTCGACGCCGTCGTCGGTGACCCGGAAGTCGCTGGCCTTGAGCGTGAAGACCGGCTCCCCCTGGGCGTTGCGCACCAGCGCGGGAACCAGCACCACGGTGGATTGCGCGCGCACTTGCGGGGATTGCGGCGACACGGCTGCAGGCGCCTGCGCGAATGCGGCGGGAAGACCCAGCAGCGCGAATGCGGCAATCCACTTCATGCGCCCGTTCCTTGAAACCAGTGTAGATGTCCGGCCGGCGAAGGCTAATGAAGGCGCGGACGGGCGGCGATTTGGCGCGGAAAAGCGTGGTTGTTGGCTCAAAAGCGGCTCAAAACGGGCCGAAACTGGCCGGTTCTGCTGACTGATCGGTTAACGGGTGGAATTCCTATCCTCCTGATTCATAGAGACTTACGATAAAGAGTGGGTTGCAAAAGGGGCTCCTGGAGGGTCGAGGGGGGTAGGGGGTGCCATGGAGTACGGACCGGGCAGGCCGGAGTTGGCTGCGGGAAAGGCTGGCTGGGTTTGCGCTTCGGCGGTCATCGCGATGTTCTTCATAGGTCTCCCGGCGGCGCGGAGCGGCCGCTCTTTCGATTCCAATTGTGCGCCGGCGGAGGGTTATTCTGCGCAATGGGCGGAGGGGAAAGGTGGTGGGTTGACAGGGCCTCCGCCGAGGGTGGGGCACCCCCGTTGGTACAAGAACAAGCGGCCAGAGACCTAGACAGGGTCTGAATAGATCAGGCGAGCCAGGAGATTCTCGATTTGCTCCTGTTTGCCAGACCGCGGTTGAGGATTGATGCCGTTCTTGAGAGCCATTGCCTCGATCCGATCGAGCGAAACTTTGCCTTCGAGCATCGCGACAGCTTCAGGCGACTTCCAGCCCGCATAGCGCTCGGCGAGGATCGCATCGTACCGGCCGTCTTCGATCAACCTGGCAGCCGTGAGGAATGCGCGAGCACACAGGTCTGCGCCGCCCACATGGGCATGGATCAGGTCCTCGGGGGTAAAGCTCTGGCGCCGCACCTTGGCGTCGAAGTTGCACCCACCCTTGTTCAGGCCGCCGGCCTTGATCACGTGATACATGCTCATGGTCATCGACCAAAGTTCGTTCGGGAACTGGTCGGTGTCCCAGCCCAGCAGCGCATCTCCGCGATTGATATCCAGAGATCCCAGGAATCCCAGGGCGCCCGCGGTCGAAATCTCATGCTCGAACGTGTGTCCGGCCAGCATGGCGTGGTTGGCTTCGATATTGACCCTGACTTCGTTTTCGAGGCCGAAGCGCTTCAGGAATCCATACACGGTTGCGGTGTCGAAGTCGTACTGGTGCGTGGTCGGCTCCTTCGGCTTGGGCTCGATCAGGATCTGGCCGTCAAAGCCGATCTTGTGCTTGTATTCCACAACCAGAGTCAGGAAGCGCCCCATCTGATCGAGTTCCTGCTTTATGTTGGTGTTCAGCAGGGTCTCGTAACCTTCGCGTCCGCCCCAGAGCACATAATTCGAGCCGCCCAGCCTCTTGGTGGCATCCATGCAATTCTTCACCGTGGCCGCGCACCAGGCGAAGACCTCGGGATCGGGATTGGTGGATGCGCCGGCCATAAACCGCGGATGGGAGAAGAGATTCGCGGTTCCCCACAGCAGCCTGGTCGGATACTTGCTCATCTTCTCTTCGAAATAGTCCACCATGGTGTGGAAGTTCTTGAGGGTCTCGGCCAGGGTCTCCCCGCCCGGCGCGATGTCGGCATCATGGAAGCAAAAGAAGGGAAGGCCGACCACCCGGAAAAGCTCGAAGGCCGCATCGGCTTGCACCTTGGCCTGTGCAATCGGATCGCCGGCGGCAAACCACGGGCGCTGGATAGTGGCCGAGCCAAAAGGGTCGCCTCCTCGCATCGCAAGCGAGTGCCAATAGGCGACCGAGAAGCGCAGGTGATCCTTGAGGGGCTTGCCGAGCACTACCCGGTCGGCATCGTACCAACGGTAGGCAAGGGCCTTCTCACTTGAGGGACCCTCGTACTTTACCGTTTCGAAAGAGCTAAAGATTGTTTCGGCCATGGCGAATCTCCTATCGTTCAAGAAAATGCAAGATCGGACCTTCGAGTTGCCCGGTTGAAGGCAGTCCGTCCCAAGGGAGAATGCGCCTCGATGGAAGCTTCCTAGTAAATCGCTTTTCATCGGGTGTTTTGCCGCGATCTCTCCCGGACACTCTGTTGTATCACAATGGAGGCCCGGCTGCACAGGCTGCTCTTCCGCCGTTTTGCTGGGAGCAGCGTTGGTCCCGAACGGGGGTATTGGAATCCCGGGTTCGCCGCCGCGGCGGGCGGGGCCTGGGGCAACCAGCCGCGTCATTTTGACTTCGATACGATCCAGACTACAGAATCATGGATCACCCCGCCGGGCTCAGCGGCGCTCTCGGCCACTCCAACTCCGTCAGAGATGCGATTCAGCAGAAGCAATTTGGATGCCCCCGTCAGCGCGACACCCCCTTGAAGGAAATCGTATCCGGCACCAGCCACACCGACAGTATCCAGCGAATACATGGTCCATTTGTATGCCTGGCTCCGGTCCATCGCCGCATTCAAGCCTTGATTCCCATCGTAGAGGTCAGACACGCGAACGATCGAGATGCCACATTGGGCGCTCGAAGCAAGAGCGCCGCCATAGAGGAACGCCGTGCCGATGGCCGATAGCCCTCCCGTCTCCGGCGTCGCAGCCGCAGTCCCCGCAACCCCCGCCCAGTTGATCGCCGCGCTGCCGCAACTCAGGCCCATGTTGAGCCATTCTGTCACCGGCGAAGTCGTCTGGCCGCGTGGGAGAACCGACGCATCAGTCCCCACTGGCTGGCGCAGTTCAATTACCACTGTGCTCCCGGCATTCCTGGGCGCCCGCAGCTTTCTCATCTGCTTGTTCAGAGATACATAACACCCCATGCCCTTGGTCCCGGGAATCGAGTCGATGGCGCGGAGAATCGGTCCCGCGTTGAGCTGATTTGGGCTAACTAGAATGCTTCTACTCATACGAATCCCCCGCTTCTGGTGAAAAGAGGAACGACGATGAAATGCAGAGCCGGTAACTCGACGCCTGCCCGAATCCAGCCCGCCTTTTCTCCATGGCCAACCCAACCGTTAAACCGGCGGGTGACTCGCATTTCAGGGTTTACTCACGGAATGGTGTGGGTGGCCCAGGTTTCCTGCGCGGCAAACCGGGACCGACCGCCTGGGCTTCAGAATAGCTCCTTCTTGGCAACGCCGCCGCCGCACAACTCCATGGCGTGAGTCATGGCCTTGGCCACGCGGTTGGCCGTGTCCTCGTCGCGGAAGGTGAAACCACTCGTCTTGCTGGTAGCGTCTTTCTCGACTGCCGGCAGCCTGCCCCTCGTAGTGGATGTGTGCGCCGAGAAAACGGCGCTGGACGCCCACATTTTCACATAGAAGACCGGGGGCATTACCGTCGCCGTAACGTCCGGGTGAGCGGCCTCCGCAAGGGTCTGATTCTCAATGTCCTGCTGCTTCTCGACGGTGATCTTCTCGACCTGTTTGAAGGACGTTGTATCGGTCTCCACCGTTTGGGTGTGCAGGTCGTCGGCATTAACAGGTTTTCCGGTCGACTTGTAGGTCGTTCCCCTGGGTAAGTCGACGCTGGTTTCGATCGTTTCCGTGGTGTAAAGAGTGCAGGCTGCGGGGTCTGCCATCACGTCGCCAAGGCTGACAATTTTGCGAATGCTCGCTCCAGGCTTATTGCTTAAGGTTTGTGCCCACGCGACCTGGCCCTGTTGGCTTAACTTCTCCTGGATAAACTGCATCGTTTCCGCCAGTGTCGGACCGCTGTCCGCAGACTTCGCCGGGGGCGGAGCGCTCAGTTGTCCGCAAGCCGCGATGGCGAATCCAAATGTAAAAATGGAAATAAGACAATACTTCATCTTCATCGTTCAGTCCCTTCCTTCGTGCTGGGGCGTTGACCGATCAAACCCGCCTCCGGGCTGTCTGTCCGCCTGAATGCGCTCTATTCCACGTCGCTGACCTTCCCATTTGTGAAGGTCACCTTCATGTCCTTGTAGTAGAAGATGGTTTTACCACCCAAATTGGCCACCTTGAGCGGCTGTCCGAAACCCGTTGTCACTTGATCCATGGTCTGGCCAATGGAGATCGTGGGCGGCGGTGTGTTTGGCGTGGACTGCGGTGCGCTCGCTGGCGCAGGCGGCGGCGCGTCTGCCGGCGGAGGGGGCGGCGCAATTTCCGGCAATGGGGCCGGGGCGGCCTCAGGTGCGGCCTCGGCTGCCGGAGCAGGCGCGTCTCCCGTCCTGGCCCATACCATCTGAGTATTGAGATCGACCAGATTCCCGCTCTTAGTCGTAAATGTCTGGACCGATCCAGTCGAAGCAAACGTCAACTGCAGGACACCCCCTGCAACAAGATACTTACCCTGGCCCTGCCCGCTCCCGACAAACTTCGTGAAGGTACCGTCGGGAAGAAGAAGGATGCGGGAGCCGCCCGTTGCAGTATACTCTCCGGCGATTCCCTGTTGCTGGTCAGCCCCTGTTGCACTCATAACGGTACCGGTAGCAGCGTCCGCTCCCTGCTGCCCACCCTGATCGTCCGGCGGCACGACCGTCAGAACCTCTGCGACCAATTTCAACGCCTCATCGGCGGACGGCACTTGCTTCTTGTTTGGGAAAGGTATCTTCAGGTTGGCGTAATAGCGGATGTAGTTGTAGGGATCGCTGTAAAGCTGGAAAAGAATCCCGTCCTTTTGGACCTGAATCCCCGTAACCCAGCACTTTTCCTCGGGTACGAACGGGCGATGCGGGTAGTCATTCGCGGTCCCAGCGCCCGGCACAGCTATCGTGATCAGCATATCCTTGCCGAAACCTCCCCAGCCTTGCCCGATCTTCCCATTCTTATACGTGTTCGATGGCGGCAGCGGCGAGGCCACGGCATACATCATCAGCCCGGGCTTGTGGATTACGACCACATCCCCGGCCGTAACAATATCCGAACGGTCGGCCGTCATGGTGGTCAGTTTGAACTGTGTGTAAAGCTTTTGCTGAATCGCCGCCGTGTCGCCCGTTTGTGCGGCTAACGTAAGACTGAGCGTCAATGGGATTGCAGCCAATCCGAACGTACGAAACCAACTCGCCTGAATCATTTTGCCCCTTGCCTTTCATGGGTTATGGGGGAAGAGTTTAACGAGACAGATCAACCTATACCTGAACCCACTCAGTGTCAAGACCCACAAAAGTGTCATGGCGCCCCATACTCAGTCCACACCGAGCGCTTCCGTCCCGCGAGGCATGCGGCGCATTTCAGCCGATGCGGGCCGACGTCTCGCGCGGCAAAAGGCGGCGCCTGCTGGTAACCTATGCACAGGCATGAGCGACAATTTGCATCAGTTGCGCTGTTTTGGGTGCGGGGCGCGGATCAAGGGCGCGGAGGCGCGGCCGGACTTCCGCTGCGCCCTGTGCGGAGACCTGTTTGAGGTGGAGTACCCCGGCTGGGGAGAGCGGCGGGGCAACGACCGTCCCAACCCCGGCGCGCTGAAGTGGCTGTGGCGGGAGAGGCGCTCGTCCAGCGAGGCGCTCGACCGCAGCGGCGTGTGGCGATTCCGCGAGCTGCTGCCGATATTGGACAGCTTTGGCAGCGCACTGACACTCTACGAGGGCAACACGCCCCTCTACCACCTGACGCGGGCGGCCAAGAGGCTGGGCATCGACCAGCTATTCGCCAAGCACCAGGGAATGAATCCGACCGGATCGTTCAAGGACACGGGGATGACGGCGGCGATCAGCGTGGCCAGGGAGCGGGGCTTCGAGTGGGTGGCCTGCGCGTCGACGGGGAATACGTCGGCCTCAATGGCCGCCTACGCCGCGCGCGCCGGGCTGCGCAGCCTGGTGCTGATTCCCGACGGGAAGATCGCCTGGGGCAAGCTGTCGCAGGCCATGGACTACGGCGCGGTGACCTGCCAGTTGAAGGCGGACTTCGACGGCTGCCTGCGCCTGCTGACGCAGATTGTGAACGAGGCGCCGATCTACCTGCTCAACTCCGTCAATCCTTACCGGCTGGAGGGCCAGAAGACGCCGGCATTCGAGATTGCCGAGGCCTTCGACTGGATTGTGCCCGACCACCTGATCGTACCGGGCGGCAACCTGGGCAACAGCTCGGCGCTGGGCAAGGGGTTTCGCGAGCTGCACGAGCTGGGGCTGGTGGCGCGGATGCCGCGCATCTCCGTGATTCAGGCGGCGGGGGCCAATCCGCTGGTGCGCTGCCTGGCGGAGAACGACGGCACGGAGCTGGAGCCGGTGGAGGCGCACACGCGGGCCACGGCTATTCGCATCGGCAATCCGGCGTCGTGGCGCAAGGCGGCGCGGGCCATTCAGGAGACCGGCGGCTGGTGCCTGGACGTGACCGAGGCGGAGATCGCCATGGCCAAGGCCGAACTGGGCGCGGAAGGACTGGGCTGCGAACCGGCCTCGGCCGTGACGCTGGCGGGATTGAAGAAGCTGCGCGCGCGGGGTGCGGTGAGCGGCGGCGAGACGGTGGTTCTGGTGCTGACCGGGCACACGCTCAAGGACGCCGATTACACCATCGACTTTCATCGCGGAACGCTGCTGAACGCCGAGGAGACCGAAGGCGTGGAGGCGGAGATCGAGGCGCTGCGCCGCAACGCCAGGGTAATGGACGCCACGCCGGCCGCGGTGCTGGCCACGCTGAAGGACAAGGTGGGATGAGCGACGCTTCAGCGCCAAACGAGGCACCCTTCCGGCTGCGCCTGCCCGCGAGCTCGGCCAATCTCGGCTCGGGGTTCGACGCCGTGGCCGTGGCTCTGGACTTCTATCTGGAGATTGAAGCCGAGCCGGCGGCCGAGTTCTCGATTGCCGCGGCGGGGCGCGACCGGGAGCGCTGCGGGCGATTGGAGGACAATCTTGTCCTTGAAACTTACAAGGAACTGCTCCTGAGCCACGGGCGGCCGGTTGTGCCCTTGGCGATTCGCATGGAGAACCAGATTCCGCTGGGAAAGGGCTGCGGCTCGTCGGCTGCCGGGCGGCTGGCGGCCATTGCTTTGGCTGTTCACTTTGGCCGGCTGGACTGGAGCGGCGAGCGCATCCTGGAGGAGGCTTGCGTGCTGGAAGGCCACCCGGACAACGCTTCGGCCTGCTGGCTGGGCGGGTTTGTGACCGCCGCTTTCGAAGGCAGAACCGTGCATGTGGCGCGAGTCGAGCCGCCGGCGGAGTGGCGGGCCATCGTCGTTCTTCCCACGGAGCCATTGGCTACCAGCAAGGCTCGCGAGATGCTGCCCGACTGCTACTCCCGTGCCGACGCGGTGGCCAACATTCAGTCCGCGGCCATGCTGGGAGTCGCTTTTGCGCAGGCCCGCACCGACCTGCTGCGCATCGCCATGAAGGACCGCATTCACCAACCCTATCGCGTTCCCTTTTGCCCGCTGCTGCCGCGGCTGCTGCCCCTGGCTGGGGAACACGGCATTCTGGGCGCGGCTCTGAGCGGGGCCGGGCCCTCGGTGCTGGTGATTGCCGGCGGCGAAGGGTGCCTGGCCGAGGCTTCGGAGGCCATTCTTGGGGCGCTTGCGGGCCTGCCCGAGCCGGAGCTGAGGGTCTGCCGCTTCTTGTCCACCGGCGCGAGCCAGGCGCTCGAAGCCGACTCCATTTGAAACGCCGAGACGGTTGCGCCTGTCGACTGAGCCGTTAACCAAGGGGTAATCCTTGCGCTGGCTCTGTTGTCTTTATGGCCAATCACCCGTTGGTGGCCCGGCTCATAACCTGTTGGTTTTCTGCCACATCCCCTGTCGGTTATCTTACTCATCCCCTGTTAGTTATAGGCTTGCGCCATTACCTAAGATTGCTTGCCATTCTGATGAAAAACACCTAAATTCTCAACGTGGGCAGTTCTGGGGGAGGGCTGCTCTAGCGCCCGTGATCCTCTCAGGATCCGGGCGCTTCTGTTTTCTATTCAGGCGCGCGGAAAGGCGCCAACAAGCCCAAATCTCCTACGTATTCCTGTTCATCGGGATGGGCGACGCCCGCCTCATTGTCCCCTGCATATCGGACGCGATTTGCGACTTTCCTCCGTAGCAAAGCATCCCATGAATGCGCGGCGATATACTCGAAGAGGCGCGAGCGCCGCAAGGAGGATCATGGCTGGGTTGGGAGTCTTGGAAGTCAGCGATGCAACATTCGACCGGGAGGTGCTCAAGAGCGAGCAGCCGGTTCTGGTGGATTTCTGGGCCGTTTGGTGCGGTCCCTGCAAGGCCATTGCCCCGATCGTAGACGCCGTTGCCGAGGCGTTTGCCGGCAAATTGAAGGTAGCCAAGATGGATATAGACCGGAATGGCGCCGCGCCGATGCGTTTCGGAGTCCAAGGCATTCCCACGCTTCTGTTCTTCAAGGGCGGCGCGGTGGTCGATCAGATCGTGGGCTACAGGCCCCAGGACGAAATCGAAGAGAAGGTAAAGCGGTTGCTGGCATAGCCTGGCATCGCCTCACCCGCGAATTCTCAGTGGCAAGGCCCGGTGAAATTGCCGGGCTTTTTCGCGCAGACAAGCTCTTCAGTCGCTCTTCCCCGAGTTCTCTTCCGTTCCAGCGGGCAGGTCCAGCGCCACCAGGGCAAAACGCGTCTTGCCGTCCCTGGGTTCATCGAAGCCCACGATGTGCTGATGGCGCTTCGATCCAGCCTTCAAGACCAGGCTGTCTTTGCTCAGGCCATAGTCCCCGTGATCGATCCGAACCTTGGGGTTCTTGTCGTCCTCGCAGGTGAGCCCTTCGGCGGTCACAGCCGGGGCGCCCACGGGAGCATTGCCCTGACAGGTAATCACGTCGCCGTAGCGGCCCAGAGCCTTCTTGTAAAAGGCGGTCACTTGCTCCTGTGTGCCGGCTGTGGCGTAGGAGACCGCCCGCACCCGCAGTCCCCATTCGCCAAAGGCTAGCTGGACGTCCGCCGACTTGTGCTTGTCATCATCCTTCACCTGCTGCGCGCCGGGATAGACCGGCAACCCAAGGTCGGCGGCCGTGGTCTGATCGGTATGGACGTGAACGCCTCCAAAGGGCGTATCCACCTGGACGTTCTTGTCCTCGCCATTGGCGCCTTTTTCCACGTTTACCCTGCACGCCACGAGCCCGGCAGCCAACGCCAGGCCGGCTGCCAAACCCGCCGCATTGCGAACGCTCTTCCGCATCATGGCAATCGCCCTCTTTGCAGCTTATACGTCCGCATTTGCTGGAATGTTCCATGAGGGAGAAAGGCAAAGGGCTTCAGCCCCCGAGGGGATGAAGCCCCATCTGTGAAGCCATTCTTGAGACACGATCTACTGCTTCAGGGTGCGCACGTAGGCGATCACAGCATCCACGTCCTGCGGCGGGAGACGATGCCGGAACCCCGACTCGTCGATCTCGACGGGAGGCATGGTCTGGCTGCCCTGGGTGATGAGCGCTCTCAACTCCGCGTCCGACTTGGCTTGCACCTGCGGCGAAGTGAGCTTGGGAATGGCAGTGTTGAAGAACTTGTTGGCTCTCTCATCGCCATTGCCGTCCTGGCCATGACATCTGCCGCAGGTCATGCTGAAGGCCGTCTTTCCCGAGACGGCGCCGGACTGGCTCAAGCCGGAGACCAACAGGACATCGCGACTGTGACCTTTGGGAATACTGTGCAACAGCAGCCCGTTGGTCCCCGGCATCCATACTTCGGAGAGGACGGGGCCCGCATCCGTTTTGTCGAATACAAGGGAGCCGTCGCGCAGGAACTGGGCCGGCCCGCTGATCCAGGTGATGATGTTCTGGGTAAACTGACCGTTGCTGGCCGATAGCGCGGTGAGCCCCATCCCGTTCACTTTGAAGGTATAGGTCCCCGCCGGCAGCACCTTTGAACCAAAAGTGAACTGATACGGGATTTCCGACCGCATGGACTGAGCCTGGCCGAACGCCGGGCCAACCGTTACGCAGGTGAAGAGAAGGAAAGCGACGAACCTCATCGCCGCCACTTCCCGAGTTGTGAACCGCTGCAAACCTGATACGCTGCTCTTGCCCTCTTCCAGCCGTTCCATCGATTCCCCTTTCCAGTCCAATCAGTATCACACGGATATGTGACAGTCAACACACATCTCTGTGACGGAGATCACTGCCAAATGGGGCATTGGTAATGTTACGGGGACTTGCCCGGCGAGGCCGCCCGCTTCGCCTCGGCCTCGCGCGCCAGAACGCGGCGGTTGAACTCGTGAATCACGCGCGCCACGTACGCCTGGGTCTCGGGGTAAGGGGGAATGCCGCGATACCTGTCCACCGCGGCCGGTCCGGCGTTGTAGGCGGCCAGCGCCAGGGCCAGATTGTCGTGGTAGCGGGTGAGCAGCACATCGAGATAGGCCGATCCGCCGCGCACATTCTGGTCCGGCTTGAAGCTGTCTTCCACGCCCAGCCCGGCGGCGGTCGAGGGCATCAACTGCATCAGCCCTTGGGCGCCGGCGCGGCTTACGGCGCGGGCGTTGCCGCCGCTCTCGGCATCGACCAGGCTGGCCAGCAGGTCCACATCTAGGTTGTGCTCCTTGCCGGCCTTGGTGAGCATCTCGCGCAGATCACCCTGGCTGAGCCTGGCGTTTGGATTGGCTGCCGATGCGCCCGCCGGAGACTCTGGCGCAGGGCTCGGCGGCGCGGGCAGATCGGGAACCGTCTCGACCCCGGCGATCTCCTGGGGCGCGAACTCGATATAGTTGTCTTCGCCGGCGCTTAGGAAAAGCCGGACGCGGCCTTGGGCCTCGGCGTGGTGGTCGCAGCGCATCTCGAAGCCGTTGCGCAGGGTGACGCGCTCGGCCGCGCGGGCTGGCGGCGCAAGCGCCGCCAAAGCCGCACAGCCCGCTGCAGCGATCAAGAACCCCGAGCGCATTCTCAACAGCATCTTCCAATCCTAACCGCGTGATCGCGCTTTGGCGACCGCAACCTTAGCCACGGCCGCCTCCAGCACCACGGCCACGCCATCTTCATCGTTCGGCGGAGCCTGTTTCCAGCCGCGCAGCCTGGCCATGGCGCGCAACTCAATGGCCGCATTGCCCATCATCACGCCCTGCCCGGCCCACTCCAGCATCTCCACGTCGTTCCAGTTGTCGCCGATGGCCATGGTCTCGCGGCGATCCACGCCCAGCCGGGCGGCCAGCCGCTCCAGCGCCCGGCCTTTCGAAACCCCCTTCGGCAGCAGGTCCAGGATGGAGAGATCGCGCCCCGGATACTCGGTTCGCACGCACTCACAGCTCGCGCTCCACTCGCTGGCTTTGATCGCCTTCTCGGCCTCTCTCATCCTTGCCAGGCTCCCCGCCGCCATGCCCTGAATGGGATCTTCGCCGTCCTCAAGCGCCCGCTCCAGCGGCTTGACCACCTCGATGGAATCGCGGTTGGCCTCCACCCAAAGAGCGATTCTTCCGTGGGCCCGATCGAGGTCTTCCACCACCAGCTCGCCGCGTCCCGGCCGGTCGAAGGTGAAGACCAGCGCTCCAAACGGCCGGAGCAGCACGCAGAGGCCGCGCGCCACCCGAGCTTCCAGTTGGCAGCGGTCGACCGGCTCGCCGCCCAGGGTTCGGACCACTGCACCATTGGACGCGATCAGGGGCGTATCCGCTCGCAGGCCCAGTCCAACCAGCAAGGGCGCCGCAAAAGCAACGCGCCGGCCGGTGGCGATGGCCAGTGTGATCCCCGCCTCCTGCGCCGCCTTGAGCGCCAGCGCCGTGCGCGGACTGATCTCCCGCCCCAGGGTCGGCAGCAGCGTTCCATCCATATCGATTGCCACCAGCCGGAGCGGAGGGTGCATAGGTCCAGTGTAGCCGTCCACCGTCTCCGATCATTCTCCCGTAGGGAGAAGCGAGAATAGCCCAGGACAAGCGAGGCGCAGTCCTGGGTCAGCGTCGCATAAAATGGCCTCCGTCCCGTGGGGACGGCGCGAAATCAGCCAAGAACTCCTTCCGTGAGAATCAACAAGTCGCATTCCATCAGTAGCTTCTATTCGGCAAATTGGCGGAATCTGCCCGATCCGGTAATCTCGAAGGTGTGGAACGGATCTGCAGCCAGTGCCGGGCGGTGCTCGCCGAGGAGACAAACGCCGACTGGTGTCCCGCGTGCGACGGCGCGCTGATTGAGCGGGCCAGTCTCCCTCCGGAGAATCCCCAAGCTCCGGCCCCACCGCAGGTGGTCGATCATCGCGGCATTGTGCTGCCTCGGCGTCACGCGCTGGGCGGTATCATCACGCCGCAGTGAGGATTGCCATCGCTTGACAAACTATTCCTCGCTTTTCTTCTCCGGCGTGCTATCTTCGTGGGGAAGCGGCCATGGAATGACAGGAATAATGTGCGCAATTACGCGCTTGCGGTCGCGCAGTTCAACCGCCAACCCGGCCTTGAGCCAGGCCATCAACTGGCGTGTGTTGCGCAACTGGCTGAGAGGGATCGACGGCATGGCTTTAATCTGACACAGAATGGGCTGTACGGCAATAGGTTCTCTGCTGACCTTAGTTGGCCCTTCCCGATTTGACGAATAACCAATGGATGTCTGACCAGAAAGAATTCCAGATTCGAGAATCCGGACCTGGGGCACCGGGCAGCGACACGAAGCTCTAACCGGCCCACTTTCAGTGGGAAACCGTCAAGCTGGCACGCATTTCTCAATCATCTGCTTTCGATATACTACGAAAAAGTAAAGAACGGCGCCAATACAGAGGGTCGCGAGAATCAAGACGATCCAGCCTATCTTTGCCGCCATTCGAGGGCGGTATAACCAAACACAATGCATGCCCATACCAAGCCAGATAATGAAGGCTGCGAAAACATCAATAGTGTTCAGCAGCACGCCCAAGCCGTATGAGATTGCCCCATAAACAGAGAAAACCGATGTATCCGGGAAGAGTGGCGAGAACTCAAAGAGAAGGTACGCAATCGACGCGATTACGATCCACGCGCACCATGAGAATGCCAAGTAGAGCTTCCTTGTGTAAAGAAATTCCATAGCCCGTCTCTATCCTTTCACGGCAATTACATCACGACATTCTGTCTTGGACGTGTCACTGGCAATACGGAAACTGGCCCTCCGCTTATTTGCTGAAACAAATCACTCATACCTCAGCGCCTCGGCGGGAAGTACGCGCGCGGCAGCCGACGACGGATACAGCGTAGCCAGAAGCGAGATGCCGATGGAGACTGCGGCCACAATCACTCCATCCAGCGGGCGGGGGGCGAAGGGCAGGGTATCGATGGAGTAGACCTCGGCGGAGAGATGGATGAAGTGGTAGTGGCCGCCGGCCCAGGCGGCGATGTAGCCGAGCAGCAGGCCCACGGCGGTGCCGATGAGGCTGATGAGCAGCCCCTGCAAGAGGAAGATGCGGCGCACCTGGCCGGGCTCGACGCCGAAGCTCATCATCACGGCGATGTCGCGGGTCTTCTCCATGACCATCATGGTGAGCGCGATGAGAATATTGAGCGCGGCCACGATGACGATGAGCGCAATCACGATGAAGGTGACCACCTGTTCGAGCTTGAGGGCGCGGAAGAGCTCGCGGTTCTGCTCCATCCAGTTGGTGGTCATGAAGCCCCTGCCGGCGGCGCGCTCGATGGCCTGGGCAATGGCCGGAGCGCGGTCCAGATCGTCCACCTTGAAGCTGATGACCGAGAGCAGGTCAGGCTCGCTGAAGAGCCGCTGCGCGTCCGAGAGGCGCATGAAGGCCATGGCCGCGTCGTACTGATAGAAGCCGGAGTGGAAGATGCCTGCGACGCGGAAGCGCTGGTACTTGGGAGCGAGGCCGAGCGGGGTCAGCTCGCCTTGTGGGCTGGTGACCAGCACGCTGTCGCCCACCTGGGCGCCGATCTGCTCGGCAAGATCGCGGCCCAGGATCAGCGCCGGGAACGGAGCGTCGATCGACACCGTCTTCTTGATTGGCGCAGCGGGATCGAGGTCGACAGCCGAGCCGGAGGTGATGGTGTCGAGCAGGCTGCTGACCGTGCGCTCCTGGACGGGAACAATGCCCTTGATGAGCGCGAAGCCGGCGCGCGGGCCGCGCGAGACCAGCACCTGCCCGTAGATTCCCGGCGCATCGGCGACGACGTGAGGCACTGCGCGCA
>Ga0326728_10005579_pt1 | contig 35033 bp, 30 predicted proteins | sample MB3enrmetagenome_FD_207602 | JGI IMG/M metagenome (GOLD analysis project Ga0326728, IMG submission 207602) | Lab enriched peat soil microbial communities from McLean, Ithaca, NY, United States - MB31MN | ecosystem: Environmental > Terrestrial > Soil > Wetlands > Peat | place: USA: New York...
AACGCGCTTAGGTTCTCAAAGTAAAGGTTAGTGACCGCCGTGTTGTCATAGTGCAGATCCCGTCCGACGCGAAGCACGTCGGAAGTACGAATAAGAATGTTTGCGCTCAGAGCGCCCTCAATTCTCTGCGCGAGCAAATTCCGAGTGGACAATCCCAGGACCACAACCCGGGGCTTGCCGCCTTCGGCGAAGATTCTTCGCAATCCGTAATACCAGTCCAAGAACGAGGTGTCACTTACGACAAAGCGCTGCACGGTAAAGCCTGGCAACTCCTGCTGCAATACCGGGATATTGATTCCGCGCTCGAAAAGCGAATTCCCGACCACGAGCATCGCCGGTCTGGCGGCGGTGCCCCTGAGTCTGACGGCAGCCCTTCGCTCTATCTCCACCCGATGACGAACGCGACTGATTCGCGGGAATACATAGCGGGCGGCGAGTTCGGAGGCACCGCAAAACAGGGCACACAGCGCCAACAACAATGCGGCACAGTGGCCCGGGGAACGCCTATTAAAACTGGAAATCGATACACGCATCGGAAGAAACCTTAATTTTTCGTCCTGCTGGCAAGCCAGTGCCATGGCGGCACTCTCCGCCTATCGGCTCTTGCCGATCTTTTCCGCCGTAACCAGCATCTGAGCAACGCTGTCCAAATCGTTGGGGCTCACCTTGCTGGCGGGAATCGTGCGGTTTGTAAGCTTCTCCAATTGCAGTAATACTTCGACCAAGGCAAAAGAATCCACCAAGCCGGAGGACACCAGAGGGGTATCCACCAAGAGTTCGACGGAAGGGTCCGGCAGAATCTTGCTCTTCAGAAACTGAATCATCTCACGCGCTACCGCTTGTTCATCCATAACCAATGCCTTTTCTGTAATGCCATTCTAGTGACGGGAGGCCCAATTGTCAGCCCATTTTTCGCCTTCGGAGCCCGGTTCGAGAGCGACGACCTTCCGGCAGGAAGAGATCACAATCTCTTTGTCGTCGCACGACCGGCGAATGCGATAGTCGAAACCCAAATCGAGCCATCCGCGGCTGGTCTGGCTCCGGACGCGTTGCATCCCGGCCTTGACCAGAATGTGAAGGCAATCCGTGCTTTGCGCGTTCCCGAAGTAACCGATTCGACGGCGATAGGTCGATCTCGCATCCAGCAGATATACCGGTATGGGTTCGTCCAGAGCGCTCAATATCTTCCGCTCGGCAAGATCCAGGAAGGAAACGAAATTGGCGAAATAAACCAAACCGGCGCCGTTCAAATCCCGATCCGCATCGATCTGATACACAACTTCCCGTTCTCCTTCGAACAGCGGTACGTCCCCCGGCGCCGCGTCAAAGAAGCTTCCCCGGACTTTCGCCTGCCGGCAAAGATCCAGGGAATCCGGTTTCGCGGGCAATTCCGGGATGCTCGAGAAATCCATGTTTACCGGAACTGCCAACGACAGCTTGGAGGGTCCACGTTCCTGGTAAATGAAGACATTACTGCTCCGGATACCGAACTCCGGATGATCGGCCAGGGAATGCCAACCGTCCACATACACTTTGGAATAGTGGGAGAGGTTCGCCAAGAACCGCATGGTGTCGTTCTCGCCATAGGCGCTGAGTGGCGTCTCCCGCGGCAGGTTCAATTCCAAAAAGAAAAACGTGGCATATAAGCGGGAGCCGGCATCGTCGCGAATGAGCGCGGATTGCACCGCTCCTGCCTGCTCAATCTGTTTCCAGCGGTCGTTTCCGATCGCCTTGAAGAAAGCACTCTCGGACAGGTTGTTGCGTCCGAGATGAGGCATGCCGAGTTCCAGACTGAACGTCGATGTCATTCGCAAACTTCCCTTTCGTGGCGACCGGTGGATGCCTGGATCAGAGCACTTCCGGTCCCTCCCGGCAGGTCCGCATCGTCCCGGGAAAGCGCCGCTCGACCGTCAGAATTGAAAATAGATAAATGCGCTTGCTTGATTGGCCGAAAACAGAGTTAACAGCAGCAACGCAGTGACGCCCATGGCCACCCGAAGCATCGGAGCCCGCTGCTGCCAAAGATATTCGGTTCCCGCATTTTCCACCGCCAGGTCGATCAGAAATAGCGGCACGGTAAATAAGGCCAAAAACTTGAAAGCGATCAAGTACAGGGGATTCCATGAGAAAAGACGAACCGCCGCCAACAAGTGAAATGCTTCCTTCAGGGACGGGGCACGGAAGAATATCCAGGTGACGCACAGCACATGGAAAAGCAATACCCGCTTGGCCCAGAGCTGGATCGCGCCCGATTCCGCTACTCGCGCGGTAAATCCGCGCACTCGCGCGTAATACCGCTCGCCGGCCAGGATGGCGCCGTGCAGCCCCCCCCACAAAACATAAGTCCAGCCGGCGCCGTGCCACAAACCACAAAGCAGCATCGTCAACAAGAGGTTCCGATAGGTAAACCGCAGGTTCATATACACGTAATCGCGGAGCCAGCTGCTCAAACTGATGTGCCACCGCTGCCAGAAGTCGCGCAGACTGGTCGCCAGAAATGGCTGCCGGAAATTGACGATGAAATGAAAGCCAAGAAGTTGGGCCGCCCCTCTCGCAATGTCACTGTAACCGCTGAAGTCCCCATAGATTTGCCACGCAAAAGCATAGGTTCCGAGCAGAACCGTGAAAAAGCTCGCCGGGCCCAGGGTTCCGCCGAAAGCCGCATTTGCGATCAATGCGCAGTTATCCGCAATAATGCATTTGCGGAACAGTCCGGACAAAATCAACAGCAGGCCGTCGAAAAACCTCGTATCGTCGAAGCGCCGGGGATTCTGAACCTGCGGCAACAGGTGCGACGGCCTTTGAATTGGCCCCGCGATCAGGTGCGGAAATAGGCTGATAAACAACGCATAATCGAGCAACGAGTCTGCGGGCTTCAGTCTCTTACGATACACGTCCACCACATAGGCGATCGCCTGGAAGGTGTAAAACGAGATGCCGGGAGGCAGGAGAATTCGCAGTACCGGGAGGGACACGTGCTGCACGCCAAAACCGTGCAGGGCCACCGCGAACGAATCGACGAAGAAGTTGAAGTACTTAAAGAACCCCAGAAACGTGAGGTTTAAAACCACCGAAAAAATCAACCAGGCGCGGCGAGAAACAGGCTTGTCGCACCGATCGATTCGCTTGGCGATGACGAAGTCGAACACCGTGCTGACGCCCATCAACAGCAGAAAACGCCAGTCCCACCATCCGTAAAAAAAATAGCTGGCCACCAGGAGAAATATATTCTGCGCCCTCCACGGGAGCCTCCAGTAGCCCACAACGACGATGATGAGGAAAACAAAAAAGATCGGGGAATCGAACAACATATCCCTTACTCCCGGACGATAACGGTCAATTCACGCAGCTTTCGCATAACATCCTCCGCCGCGCTATGACATAGCGCCTTCCGGCACCAACTCGGCTTCCGGCGCCGGCTCTTCACCGGAATCACTCTCCAACAACCTTGCGCGACATACCAAAGCCAGCAGGATCCACCAATAACTATCCACCTGTTGATAGCTCCACCGGTCCCCAAAGAAATTCGTGACCAGCGCCCCCACGATGCAGGCAGCAAACCCCAAGCCTAGCGAGGAAAGCAGCGGATCAGAACTAATGCGAAACAGACCATATCCCTGGCGAAGCATCTTCCACAGGATGGCAATCAGAAACAGCAACCCCACAATTCCCTCTTCCACCAGGACTTTGAGATAAAAATTGTGCGTGTCTCCATAGCCCAGCGACCGGTGCATGTAATGATAAGTATCGAAGCCAGTTCCTCTCACGGGGAAAGTCTTCACCACCTCCATCGCGTCCTGCCAGATGATCACCCGCTCCTGGGCAGAGGATTCGAGGGTTCCCTGGTCCGAGCCGCTCTCCTGGGTATAGGTTCCGGTAATGCGTTCCATGACCGCGGCCGGCAGAAACATGGACCCGCCCAGTAACACCGCCATCAGCACGACAAGGATAAACCGCTTCCGCATGATGCCGACAAACAGCAAGCCCGCGGCAAAAGCCATATAGGCCCCCCGCGAGAACGCAAATAGCACAGCGTAGGTACAGCCGGCCAGCACCAGGGAAATGGCAATTTTGTAACCCTTCGGCAATTTGGAATTGTAAAAACCCGTCAGAAACAGCGCGAATTGAGCCTCGAACGCGGCCAAGCCATTCACCCCCGCGTATCCCATCACGCCGGCGTAGCGAAGCTTATCGGAATATTGCGACAGATCTTGTGCGGACATAAACTGGAAAAAGTCATAGCTGACCGCGAACGCCGTCACGCACATGATGACTAATACGACTCGGATCTGCTCTTTGGTCCTGATTACGGCGAACGTGATGCCAAACAACAAACTCAGTTCAATATAGTTCTTCCAGTTGCTGAAACGCGGATCGGCAAGCGCTATCGGCCAGGGAAGCCCGAGAACGAACGAGCCGTGCCACAAGGATATATACCAGTACAGCGCGGCCGCCGCCAGCAGCCATTTCATCGGCAGGTCCGCAAACAATGGCGCCGTGCGGTTCAGCAACATTCCGATCATTACACCCAGCAGGACCACGTCGATGATACTGTTCCCCAGCGGATAGCCCGGGATCTGATAGCGAAGGGTCTGCAGCGGCAACACGAACACGAGATAGTACAGCCCGATTTGCGGCCGCCAGAGCGACAGCAAACAAGCCAAAATCGCAGCCGGATATAAGAGAGGAACGATTATGTCTAAGTTCACGCGAATTCCTAATTAAACAGCGGCAAGAGATTTATGGTTCCAGTTACTCATAAGCGCCAATGCTGGGCTTTGTCCGGCGTACGATCCCATCCTGATCGGCGTGCGGCTTACCCAAGGCGGCGCCGGCTTGCCGCAAGGGGCTGCCATATGCAGGGTGAAAGTCGAACTCGCGCGCGTTCACAAACTTTGGATCCATCGACAAATTGTTGACCAATGTTTGCGGACAGCCCCGGGAGTCGACAGTGGGCGAATGGATGGCATTGCAGGGAGCGGCCGAAAGGCCATAAAAAAGATTGTTGGTCCCCGAAACGTAGCTGCCGGCGGGCTTGCGATTGGCGTCGAAATCGATAAAAAAAGCGTAACTTTGCCCGTTCACGTTGGGCTGAAGACAAACATTATTGCTGGCCGCAAGACCTATGGTCGGACTGGTGGTTCCGCCGGAGGCAAGCAGCGCCCAGCAGGCGGTATTCCAGTTCGTCTGGCCGCCCAACCCCGCGTTGTAAATCGTATTGTTGAAAAATTGTATCTGTCCACTTCGTCGATGGGCCGCACCGGCGTTCTGCCAGACCACGGTTCCGTCCGCGGTGCTGCCGCCGGACTGGGGATTCCATGCCGGGCGGCCCGGAGCCGCCATCGAGATGCCCGCTTTGGCGCATTTTTGCATATGGCTGCCATCGTCCACCAGATCGCCCGCGGCATAGGCGTGCCTGGCATACCAGGGAGCCAGACTGCCGTATGACGGGGAATTGGAAACATAGATACCCGCAAAGCTGCTATTCATGCCGCCCAAGCTATCAGTGCCGCAGCTATGAAGGACGTTGTTATATACCTCCACCACTCCCCGGCTCGGGTCCACCGTGGAAAAATTCATGCAGTCGCATGCGCTGTGGTGGATCAGGTTGTCGTGCACATGCAAGTCGTAAGAATCGTAACCATTGGTAGAATGAAACTGCAAGGCGCGGCACGCCTGCCCGCGTCCGTCGATTTCATTCCAGGCAAAATCCAAATCGTGGACATAACCGAAGTACACGTCGTGGTATAGCTTGATGGGCGACGGAAAGCGGTACTGATAAACGGTTCCCGGCGGCAGATCGGGGCTGAAGGCCGCATCGAGCCGGCCGTTCGTGCCCGTTGGCAAAGCGACCACTTTTCGTATCTGTCCATTCGCCAGAATGTCCGTTCCGGGGGAGAAACTCCCTGGCCACCGCGAGAGCGTGAACGCGGTTCCGGAAGTGGAAATTTGAAAGCCCTGCGGGCCGGTCTTGATCCACGCGCAAGGATGAGCTGACTTCCGGTAATCCGCATCGTCGTGGCAGCCGATATCGTGAATCCGGTTGCCGTAAAATTTCACATCGCTGAATTCGGCCATGCCGGCGCCAGCGATGACTCCCCCCGTGGGAGCATTACATCCCGCCCCCGAACACATCAGGTCGTTATCCACGATGCGAAAGCCGGCGCCGGGCAGGAGTTGCAGGGCCACCTGGTTGCTATTGAGGGTCAACCCGGCCAACGTCCAATAGCTCGAGCTGCCTCCGCGCGGCTTACGGTTTAGCACTGCCGAGCGGGCCTCCGGGTTGGCGCTATTGTCGATGGTCACCTTGCCGCCGGGATAGCCCACAATGGCTTTCGGTAAGCCGGCTTCCCCGGAGGAACTCAACAGCAAAGATTCCCGATAAGGTTCGACGGCAGTCACGGTTACTCCGTCCCCGACGCAGCAAATATCGCCGGGATTCATCGCATCCCGGCATCGGTTGATGGTCCGCCAAGGGCTGCGGCTCGAGCCGTTGCCGGTTTTGTCCTGACCATTGACCACCACGAAATATATCTTGCCGGGCCGAACGATAAACGGCAGCGTATTGCTGGAACCATGGAGGGTCGTGAGTTGAATGACATTCGCGCCGGCTGGCGTCGCGTGGCTTATCTGGCCGCATGCCTTGGCATAGTGCCCTGGCTTGTAGGGCGCGCCCGGATCGAACCATAGCTTGTAGGCCGCGACCACCGTGCCTCCCACCGCTAGCGCGGAGGCGCCTCGCACCGCCCCAAAGTTTTCCCCATACACACAGAGAAAGGCGCCATCCTTTCCGTCCTCACCGCCGGTCGCAGGTCCGGAATCCAGATCAGAGTAAAAGAGGACCGGGCCAGAACCCCCATTCTGCCCGCTCGTGGCAGAACAAAGAAACATAAGTCCGGGGAATCCACATGAAATCACCCCCAGGACCAGCAGCCCGGCAGCACAACCTCGAAGAGAACCGGAACTCAAGCCAGGACGATTTAAGCGCATTGCGCTATGCAACCGCAAGCAAAGCCCCCTCCGAGGTGCGAAGTCCACCACGAATTTTCCTCCGAATCATGGCTCGAAACGTCGCGTGCCAAGAGAGCCGGCCAAATTGGGATACTGCATCCCGCCCGCCGCTGGGCAAGCACCGCGCTCCACAGCCCGGCGGCGCCAAGGCCGCCACCAACCCGCCTCTCAGGTGCGCCATCGTCTCTCTTGACGGGGCTTGCCTGACACGGAGAAAAGCTCACTCACGCGTGAGCGGTTCTTCCCCGCGAAGCACCAAGAAGATAGCTGAACGACAGGCGTAAGCTTCTCTTCAGTAAACCATTAAGCCGTGAAGTGGCCCCCTCGAACATGCCGGATCGCCAAAGCTGACGCGGAACCGCACAGGCTCCGTGGAGAAAATCCGTACTGAAACCGTGCCGGGCAAACTCTTCCGAGATGCCTCTGGGTCCGGGAACGACTTTATGCCTCAGGCCCAAGACGTCCAAACCGAGGTAGCCAGGATTCTGGTCCCAAAGGAGCACCCGGCTCTTGTCACTCAGTATGCCTGACACCTTGGCCACGGTATCCCCCAATGGCTGAATGTACGCAAAAGCCGACATGCTGAACAACGCGTTATACTTACCGCCGAGAGAATTCGGGTCCAACCTTCGAAAGTCCAGGGCGAGGAATTGCATCTTAAGCTCGCGTTTCAATCGTTCTTCATAGTAAGCCTTCCGCTTCTGGCAGAGCGCGACACACCGGGCATCCAGATCTATCCCGAGAACCTCCCAGCCAAGTGTCGCGAATATAATCGACTGCATTCCCAGCCCGCATCCCAGATCCAGAAGCCTCATGGAACTTGCGTCGCCCATACGCAAATAATCAATCGCGGCGGTAACATTCGATATCACATTTTGCAGAGTGTACCGGCGAGTCTTGGGATCTAAGTATCTGCCATAATAGTAGACGGGATTCTTAAAAAGTGCGATTTCCCCGGCCTCATACTGCGAATGATCGATTTCATCGAGCATCATTGCATATAGGGTGCCAATCAAGTCTTTTTCCAAGTCAACATTCACTGGTAAGACACCCGCATCGAAGAATAGTTATCCCTTCCGAACGCTCGGATCAAGGCTCACGATGGCACCCATACACCATGCAGTCAGCCGTCTTAACGCGGTCAGCGTAGTCATCTTCAAACGCTTGCTCTTCGCACCGTTTCCCATACTACGTATTTGCGGCCACGAATCAATTCGACAAAACTGACCAGAGCAGCGGCGTTCAAGGTGCAAAAATAGAGCGGAATGCCCAACACCTTGGAGATCCGTTGCACAGGAAGGACCATGGATATCAGCGTCACGGCATAGAATGCCACCTGCAGGTCAAACGTGTAGCGAACCCATCCCTGCCCACCCGCTAAGGCGTTGGAGATAAAAGCACCAATCAGGAAAAACGGGACCATCCAGCGCAGTACCTTATGAGACAGCAATTGAAACGACACCCAGCCGTACTTCCAGGGCTTGAACAACTCCGGCACCGTCAACAAGCCGCGCATGCCTCGTGTCACCACGCGAACCCGCATGGTGAACTCCTCGGCGGTGGACTGCGTCGTTTCCTCATGGGCGAACGCGCGATCCTCAAATACTACCCGGTATCCCTTCTGGATTACCCACAAGGGCTGCACCAAGTCACTAATCACGTCGTCCGGCAGGTCCGTATAAACGCTCTTCCGGATGGAGTAAATGCAACCCGAGCATCCAGACAGGGTGCGGATACGGGACTGCATGGTCTTAATAACGTTCTCGTAGTTCCAGAAGGCCACCGTCCCCATGCCCATGGGAGACCCGGCCTCGGGGTCAAAGTACCGATTGCGGCCGGTCGCAGCGCCCACCGTAGGATCCCGGTAATTGCAGGCCAAGTAACGCAGAGCGTGGGGATGATAAACCGTGGTGGCATCCGAGAAGACAAGGACTTCGCCTTTCGCCTCCTTGACGCCCTCATTTTGCGCATGCGTCTTGCCCCGCCTCTGCTTCATGCGCAACAGGCGTACGCGGGCATCCGCAACGGACCTGACGATCTCGTCGGTGCGATCCGTGGAACCATCGGACAGAACCAGAACTTCCAGTTTATCCGCCGGGTAGTCGAGCGCCAATGTCTGCTCGATCTTCTGGCCGATACTCTCTTGTTCGTTATAGGCAGCGATAAGAACGGAAACTGCCGGCGTGAATCCCGGCTCGGCTTTGCGCCGCCGGCAGAAGGCCCCCACCATAAGCAACAGCGCGGGATACCCGATGTACACATAAGCAATCAGGCCCAGACAGACACCCAGCACAATCTTGAAAAATAGCGTGTAGCCCGGAATGACAATGAGCGCGAGGTCTATCATCGGCGTCACACTTTTTCTTGTGTACTCTTCACATCCGCCAGGGCATCTGCAACTGAAGTGATATGGACCGGGAATCCACCGGCCGCCAGAGGCTTACGAAGGACAGCTACGATCACCGCGCGGAAGGACCGGAGCCAGCGGTGGCGCAGCAGGCTGATTACGGCCTTCTCGATCCCCTCAATGGGGCGTCCGAGACGGCCGAATTCGGGCAGGCATTCAATGGTATCCAGCGACTCGACGTCAAAGCCACTTTCGCGCGCCAGCTTTTCGACCCGGCGGCAGGTATTCAACCGGTAATAGGTCTTGAAGACATCCTCTTCCTGCCGGTTTTCAAAAAACTTAATCAACCGCAACTTTACCGCTTCCGGCATTACGGAGGCCACCAGAAACTGATAGTAAAGAAAATTCGGAGTGGCAAAGAGCAGCTGTCCCCCCGGCCTCAGAACGCGACCGGCCTCCCGCAGAAACGGAACCGGTTGTTCGATGTGTTCCACCACGCTGCGAGCTGTCAGCAGCGTGAAGGAATTGTCGGGAAAAGGCAGATGGTGGATGTCGCCCACAACCCGTTCGTGAAGATAGGAGTGCCGCTCCAAGTCCGCGCTGGACGCATCGATTCCGACAAGCCGCCGGCAGCGGGCAGACAGTTCCCGCTGGTCGGACTCAGCACTACGGAGCCAACCGGGCAGCAGTTGGTGCCCGCACCCCAGGTCAAGCCATTCCGTCTGCCCGGATACCAGGGCAAAGAGCTTATCCCGGTAATGAGCTTCTGCAAAAGTCGCCATTCCGATCATCCCTGTCGGCCGCGGTCCGCCAATAACTTCTCGTAAAGCTCCACCAGTTGAGCAGTAACGATCCGCGGAGTAAAGCGGCGCGCGACCACCGTCTGAGCGTTTTCTCCTATTCCGATGGCCCGGACAGGATCGCGCAGCAATTCAAGAATTCGCGCCGCCGCCGCCGCATGATCTTCACTCTCCACGAGGAACCCGCTGCGTCCGTCTTCTATTGCTTCGCCGTTGCCTCCGACCCGGGTAGCGACGCAGGGAAGACCGCAGGCCATTGCCTCCACCAAGGCATTCGAAAAACCTTCGCTGCGGGAAAGCAGACAAAAAACGTTGCTCGCTTTCAAGAGCGGAACCACGTCGTCAAGCGGTCCCACAAACCTGACCTTGCCGGCGATACCCAGCGCACTGCTCAGCGCTTCCAAATCGCGGCGACCCTGTGCTTCGGCAGGGTCCTCACCGCCGGCAACCACGAACACCGCTCCGGGATATTCCCGGCAAACCAGAGCAGCGGCACGTAACAGAACGTCAAACCCTTTAACCCGGCGGAGATTGCCCACGCTGGCAATTACGTGGGAAGCATCCCCCAGTCCCAGCCGTTCGCGAACATCCCGCGCCACCACGCTCGCCCGCAGCCGCTCCGGATCTACGGCGTTATAGATCGTTTTCACTCTCCCCGGGGCAAGACCATCCTGTTCGATCGAAACCTTCCGCACCTGCTCGGATACCGCAAGCACGCCATCAAACATGCCCTGCAGGGCGCGATAAGCCACTCGATGCCTTGCCCCACGCAAGAATCCCATATCACGACGGCTGGAAATCAGAATCGGGCGCCGCGAAAGCTTAGCCACTATCCCGCCCCAAAGATCCGACGAGGGGAAAAAGGTATGTACGATGTCCACTTTCTCCCGGCGAATGAATCTCGCCAATCGCAATCCCGTCCGCAGTGCGTTCCAGCCGTAACTGCACTGCAAGGGCAGGACTTGCACCCGGCAGGGGAACTCGGCCAGCAAAGGCAGATTCGAGTCGGTCCGAAAGGTCATCACAGAACAGCGGAAGCGATCGGCGGGAAGCCAGCGGACCATATTCAATAATGCGCCTTCCGCTCCTCCCTTCCGGCACAGCTGATCAATCAGAAACAGGACATGCGCTCGTTCTGCACTCTGCGCGACCGCAGACACAGGCGCCCCCCCCCGGTCTGAATCGAGTTCAGCCAAACCCGTCATTGTAATTGCCTTCGCCACGGAAACAGCCTTGCTCGGCGCGCGAGACTAGCGCAGCCCCTTGGGAACACGTCTCCGCAAAGACCGGAGAACACGCGCCGGATTCGGATCGTAAACCAGGCTCTCCCACAAGTAGGCCAGGGCCCGGAGGTAATTGCCCCCTTCGTGCGCCTGCCAACTCGCCAAGCCCCACATTTTCTCGGCGAAAATCTTTGCCGCCTCCCGGTCGCCCGCATCGGCCAGACGTTTGTGGTGCATACGGAAAATCTTCCTCATGTACAGGACGAGATCGGGGCAACCGGTGACTACGCTTCCCTCCCGCCAATAGTACCGATAAAGCGGCTGAGCCACTCGCACGAATGGCATGTTTCGTTCAAAAATGCGTATACCCAGTTCCCAGTCCTCCACCTTGCGAATCTCCGGATTATAACCGCCGATCTCCTCGAGGCTGCTTCGGCGGAATAACAGGGCACGATCACAAAAGTAATCTCGCAAGATTGCGTGCAGGAGGTTCCCCGTAGGCTCCGGTATCTGGCGCACCTCCATATTGCCCGAATAGATACGAACAAAGTCCGTCGCACATAAGGCGGCGCCCGTCGCCTCGCTCGCCGCAATGGTCAATTCCAAGGCCGCTGAATCCAACTCGTCGTCGGCATCCAGGAGAGCAATATACTTGGAATCGGAGGCCCGGATGCCGGTATTCCGGGCACTGGGCGCGCCGCCATTCTGCTGGCGGATCACCCGAACTTTGGAATGCGGCTCGACCCTCGCCAGCACCTCGCCGGTGTTGTCGGTCGATCCATCGTCGACAATGATCACCTCAAAGTCGGAGAAGGTCTGGGACCAGGCGGAACGCAGGGCTCGGAGGATCCAGGGCGCGCAGTTGTAAGTTGGAACTATGATCGTTGCAAGTGGCATAGCGACCGGCAATCTTGCTCACGGAAGTGGGTCGCTGGGAACCCTTCGCGTTCTTTTGCGGAATGCCAGTTCGCGAGTAATCTGCCGGACCCGTTCCGTCCGCGGTTTCCAGTCAAACTGCGTGCGCACCCGTTGCAAGCCGGCCGCCCCCATGGCTTCCGCCTTCTGCGGCTGCGAGACCAGGCTGTAAATGGCCGCCGTCAGTTCTTCCACGTCCGTGGGCTCGACCCGGAGGCCGGAAACTCCATCGGCAATCGATTCGTCCGTGCCCCCGGAAAGCCCGCCGATAACCGGCCGACCAACCGCATTGGCTTCCAGAAACGTCATTCCAAATCCTTCCATGTCGCCGTTACACTCGCGATTCGGCATCGCCATCACGTCCCCCAGCCGGTAAAACGCGGGCAACTGCTCTTGCGGCACAAAGCCGGCAAACACTACGCGTTCCGAAATTCCCAGTTCGCCCGCGAGCTGCCGTAATTTCTCTTCTTCCGGCCCACGCCCCACAATCAGATACCTGAGCTGAGGAAAATCATTCGCCAGCTTCGCCACCGCGCGCATCACCATATCGTGGCCTTTGCGGGCCACGAGGCGGGCGACGGTCAGAACGACGAACTTGTCCTGCAGCGCATAGCGGACCAGCAAGCCGGCATCCTTGGGCGCCGGCGAAAACTCGGTGCAGTCCACTCCCGGTGTAATCGCATGAACGCGATCAGGAGGCAGGCCGATTTCGAGCAGCATGCGGCGGGCGTTTTCCGAACTCGTAATGACCGCGTCGGCACCCTGATAGAGATAGTTCCGAATGCGAGGCTGATACCGGTAGCGGGCGGTTAGAGTGATATCCTCGCCGTGGCTGTAAGCGATATAGGGGAGACCAAAAATCCGCTTCAACGCCAGAGCAATTCCCGCACAAGGAAACAAATCCCCGCAATGCACCACGTCCACGGGCCGGATCACGCTCCATGCCAGCGCCTGCAGGAATGGCAATGCGACCTTCGGCAGTTCCTGATACCTGCACGTCTCCAATGGAGCAAACCGGCGGATGATCCGGAAGTACTCGTTGGACTCGCGGCTGTCAAATTCCTGCCATCCGGGAACCTTCTTGGTAAGCAGGGTTATCCGGTCCGGCTCCCATCCCCGATAAACGTGATCATAGTAACTGCGCGATCCTCCCCGATGCGGCAGGTAGAACTCCGCGAGTAATAAGGAATGAATGATCCGGCCGGCGTCCGGCGGATTCTGGCTTACGCTCGACACTCTGCCCTCAATTCCACGTATTTCCCGGATGAATCCACGGCTCCCATCAAGCCCATCGCAATCGATAACGGAGGTACGGGGTCAATTGTTCCCGGAACAAGAAAAATGCCGACAGGATCGCGATCGGCAAAATCACCACAATCTGCAGGATGAATGCAAGCATGCTGCCGGCCGGCCAGTAGCGCTCTTCCCCATAACACGCGAGGGCAAACGGAATGGCTGCCAGCCCGGGATGTCCCCACGCATTCCATAAGTATTCGCCGACGGGGATATGCAGGAGTTTACTGATATAGCGCGGCCAAAACAACAAATTGCAGATTACACCGGCCAGGGTTGTGCCCCAGGCCACCCCATAAATTCCGATCCGGCGGGCCAACATGATGCTTATCGTCAGGTTGATAACCGCTTCCACCAGCGCCCACGCCATAATCGGCTTATGCTTGGCCATACCGTAAGCGATGCCACAGTTGGTCACGTTGGCCGTGGTGAAGATGTGATTAATCAGCAGAATCTGCAACAGCACGCCGGAAATTGCCGCGTATTCATGCCCCATCCATAGCCCAATGAACGTGTGTCCCCGCAACAGCAGGGCAATACACATGGGCAGGCCAAGAACCAAACTGGCCCGAGTCCCCTGAATTGCCAAACGCTGGAGCTGCTCATTGTTCCCGCTGGCTTCGTACCCGCTGGCCATGGGGGTAAAGGTCGCCGACACTGCGTTCACCGCTTCCCGGGTACTCCACAACAGATTGCCCGCAATCGCATAGAAGGTTACGGCTGTCGAACCAACGAAGACACCCACTACGATATTATCCGTGTGAAAGATAACGGCGCCCGCCAGAGTAATCAGCGAAGCATAGAACCCATAGCCCCATATCTGGCGAATCATGGTTCGCTCGGGAAGAGCAAAGAAGGTGCGCAGTTCCGGATAGATCCGCAAACAAAGGATGGCCTGCCCCAGGCCGGTAACCACCGCCGAAATCAACTCCCACAGCGCCAGGGCCACCAGGCCGTAACCATTGCGCAGCAGATACACGAATCCTACAGCACGCAGGATGTAACGTAAGATATTGACGGCACTGAGCAGATCAAAGCGGTGAATCGCGGAAAGGACCGCGCCCGCCACCCCAAAAGCGAGTGTACATGCCAGACTGAGCGCCGTAAATATGATGGCGAGGCGTGCGGGACGGATGAGTGAGGATGGAATGGAGAAGACGTGGGGGAAAACCAGGGCCAGAATGGCGGCCATCCCGACAATGACGAAGCCGATACCAAGCCGCAGCCACAATGCGGTGGCTACCGCCTTGCGCGAGTCTTCATGCACTCCCAGGGAGTGCCCTTTGGCGACAAACCGGATGACCGCGTTCCGTAACCCCAGATCGAGAAGATTGAAGTACGCAACGCTGGAGACTACCAGAACCCAAATACCGTACAGCAGATTGCCGAGGTGGTGAACGGTAAACGGCGAAAGGAAAAAGGGGATCACCATGCTGAACAGCATGGCGATCCAGTTTAAGAATACATTGCGGACAAACTGAATTCGACTGGGCATATGACGAGGGCAACCTGGGTCAACGGGGCCGCCACTCGATCGGTCGAGTCGACGGCAGGCAGGCAGCCTACATGTGGAGATGATGAACCCGGGACAAGATCACCGCCGTCATAATGCCACACAACAGCGAAGCGGTGATCGCGACGCTCGCCACTCGCCGTTCCCGCCGCACCTGTAAAGGAGTTTCAATCTCCGGGATCCAGCCGACAACGATTACCGAACTGGGCAGCAACGTGCGCAGCCAAGGTTCGGTGCCGATGGTCCCCCGCATCTTCTCGAACACGACCACGATGGTGGCGGAAAGCAGGAAGCAGAAGGGAATCAGGAGCGAGATCATAAGGAACCGGCGCGGCTTGAAAGGCTTTTCCGGGACCACCACCGGCTCCAGAATACTGAACCGCTGCGCCTCTTTCTTGCGTTCCAGATCGGTGGCCATCCCCGCCGCGAAGCTCTTATCCAGTAAGTTCAGGTAATGCGTCTTCGCGTTTTCATAATCCCGGTTCAAATCGCGGAGCTGCTGCTGCCGCAGGGGCATGATCTCCACCTCGGCCTGAAACTTAGCGATTTGCGCGAGTATACGCTGTCGCTCCTGCTGAGTATAGTTAATCTCACGCTTCACGGCTGCCAGCCGGGGATCGCCGGAAGAATCCGCCGCAGGGTTCGCTCCCGTGGAAGCTGCTACATGCGCCAGTCGCTCCCGTACCTCCGTCAAGCGGTCATTGGCCTGGACTACTTCAGGATATTCGTCGGAATAGCGGCTACGCAGGTCGCTAAGTTCCTGCACCAGTTTCTGCTGCTCATCTTCCAAGCGGGAACGCTCGGTCACGGACCCCGCTCCGGAAGATTGTGTCAGCAGAGTTCTCTCCATGTCCAGCCGGTTAAGCGCGTCAGCATTGGCCTGCAATCCGTCCTGCAGTCGGGAAAGGGCCGCAGAATGCGGCTGTAGTTGCTCCGGTAACTCTCCCAAGTGCTGTGCCGTGAATGCATTGACTTTGGCTTCCTGCTCGTCCATTGTCTTCTTGGCTTCTACCAGCTGAGTGCTCACGAACTCGCTGGCGCCAACCGCCTCGTGTTCGCGGGCGGCTAGATTCCACTGCATAAAGCTGTCCGTGAGCCGCGTCACAACCTGCGCCACCACTTTCGGGTCCTTGCCCTTGTAGCTTATGGTAAACGTGCCCAGGTTGTGCTCTCCTCCCGACCGCACCTCAACCGTGACGTACTTTCGCATGTAATCGATTATCTCGGTCGGAGTCATGCGGTCGCGCAACTCGGGATACAGCCGCAGCTCGTCAATAATCTGTTGCAGACGCACCGAACTGAGCACTTCGTCGGCCACAGCATCGGATCGCAGCTGATCCATAGTGACGCTATCCGGCGTATAGCGATCAGGCATCTTCTGCGGATCGACTAAAATCGTCGTGCTCGCCATATACCAATTCGGCAACAAGGAGACCGCTATGATAGCGGCGGCACAGAGAAGCACCCCGGCAAGCAGTACAATCCACTTGCGGTGGAGAATAAGCTGCCAAATCTCCTTTGTCTGTGTAATGGAACTAATATTCTTCTGGCTGTTCACAGGTCCCCCTGACGCGTACACTCCACCGTTAAGAGTGCGACGGTAACTTTTATTAAAATTTGATATACCGCGAGTGCCATGACAAAGTCAGCAGAATCCAATTATGGCTGAACTCCGGAATGACATTCGCGGTGTGCGCATAGCTGCCTTGAAAATAGCGATATGAGGCAATCAGCTCCAGACGGGGCATCGCCTGCCAAAGCACCTCCGGCGAAACCAGATAACCTGAGTAGGCAACGGCCGGCGTAAACTGTCCCGTGCTGTGCAGATAGCCACCACCCAGGCTCACAGCCGTACGGGGGCTGGTCTCCCAATGGAATCCTCCCCGAACCGTATCGGCCCAACGATTCCCCCGCAAATAAGCGGCGCTCAAATCGCGGGCGGCACTGACAAACACACTGGTCCGAAGCGACGTCATGGCTCGGACCAAGGTGCCCGCATAGCTAAGGCCCAACCGCTGCCCACACCCGTGGCTCCCATATTCCGGCCCCCCCTCGAGGAAAACCGTCTCGCGGCCGACCCGCTGGGTAATGCCCATCCCCGCCCCATAACTGGAACACTCATAGCTACTGGCGTAATACCGATGCACCTGGCTATAGCCCGTCACCACGCTCCGGGAAGTAACACTTTGATCCAGCCGCAGCTGCGCCGACGCGACTTCCCCCCAGGTTCCGGAAAATGGGCTGGTTCCCACAGCCTCCCCGGAGGCATACGCATTGCTCACCGTGAGGGCCAGTTGCTGTCGTCTCGTTCGTTGCCAGTTCACTCCGGTTACGAAGTCCGAACTGAAGGAATTCTGCGACAAACTGTAGGAAGCCAGCCTGGACGGTTCCGGAGACTCCGGCAATTCCGCGGCGGAAACCGAGCCGGTGGCGAAGTGCTCATCGCCATGTCCCTGGCCCTCTTCCACAGCCTGCCGTTGCACAGCACAATCGGCATTCCCGCAGCTGGACGCCTGGGAAGAGAAAAACCGGGAAGCGTCGGCGCCATAATCAACGCGTGCCCCGGAAAACCAAGTCCAGCGCCGGGATAGCTTCACCGTAACGCGGAACGTCGGATCGAGGAACCCATTTGCACTCAGCGCCGTTCCATGCGCCGAGTAATAGGTGAGCGCTGGCGACGATTCGAAGATGATGCTAAATCTGCGCATCGCAACGTCGAATACAATCTGCGGCCGCACCACCGTGAACGTTCCGCCGAACTGCGCATGGTTCTCGCGGGGAAAACCATCTCCCTCCGACACGCTGGCGCCGTAGGTAAGAAATGAAAAAGGCAAGGCCGTGTCTCGCGCCGGTGCATTGGCGCTCCCGGCCGGCGCAGAGGATGCGCTTGGCAGCTCCGTCCCCGCACCCGCCCCCTGGCCGGAGACGTCCGCTCCCCCCTCCTGCGCAGCCACGGAGCCTGCCAGGAGGGCGACGGACATGCACAACAGGAACCATCGGCCGGTAACAGTCATCATGGGACCACGATGGTATCGCCTGGAAGCAGGGTGATATTCTGCCCGGTATCACGACCGCGGAGCATCTTGGCGTAATTGACCGGCAACCTCTGCAGCTTGCCGTCCACGGTTCTCAGCACAAATACGGATTTACGGCGCGCAAATTGCGTGGGGCCGCCCGCCATGACGATAGCCTGGAGCACGTCGATCGGCACCACCAGAGGATAGACGCCCGGCCGCACCACTTCTCCCGTGACGTAAACGGCCTTGCTCTTGATATCGGTTACCGTAACCGTTACCTGGGGCTTGCTCAGGAAGCGGCCCAAGCGAATTGTCATCATATCCTGGATTTGTGATGGAGTCATACCGCCGACTTTCACCACACCTACCAAAGGCACGGAAATCATTCCGTCCGGCCGTACCACCACGCTCGGCAGAGAAACGTCTGGCTCCTTCCACACGTTGATCCGGAGCACGTCGCCCTCGCCCACAACATACTCGGGCGCATTGATCTGCTGCGCCTTCTCGGCATCCGTGATCCTCTGCTCCGACCAGCCCGCCGGAGCGGCGGCCGTCGGCTGCGACGCGTCCTGTTGTGCCATGCCCGAGGGCGTCAGGCAGAAAGCAAAGGCCAGCGCCAGCACCAGCACCCAGGATTTCCGGCAATCCCTATGATGTCTATCTCTCATTTCGAACCTCGGGCCCAGAGAACCACTTTCACGGTCTCAAGGATGATCACCATGTCCAGAGTTACAGACAGGTGTTTAATATAAAATAGATCGTACTCCAGTTTCCGCAAAGCATCTTCGATACTGGCCCCATACTGATACCGGACCTGTGCCCAGCCGGTAATTCCCGGACGCACTTGATAGCGCTGCTCGAAAAGGGGGATCTTCTCTTCCAGCAGGTCGCAGAAGAAAGGCTGTTCGGGACGCGGCCCCACCAGGCTCATATCGCCGCGCAGCACGTTCCAAACCTGGGGGATCTCATCGAGCCGATACTTCCGAATGACTCGCCCGACGCGGGTAATCCGCCGATCGCCATCCTCCGCCCAACTGGGTCCCGTGGCTTCGGCATTCTGATACATGGAGCGGAACTTCATAATCTCGAACGGCCGCCGGTGCAACCCGATCCGCTTCTGCCGGAACAGGATGGGAAAACCGCTCTCGCAGAGAATGGCCAACGCGACCACGCCCAGGATCGGCAGCGAAATCAACAGCAAGGTCGAGGAGAAGAGGACGTCCACCGTCCGCTTCACAAAGGCTACCAGTTGCGATTGCCGGAATCCGTCGGAGAGAATCAACCGGCTCGGATCGCAACGCCGCTCCACGGAAATGCGTCCCGTCACCCGTTCCAGCAGCGCGCCCGCATCTTCCACCGCCACCCCGGCAAATTTCAATCGCAACAGTGCCGAGGTGGGCATATGACCGCGCTGTTCCTTCAGCGAGAGGACCACCCGGTCGACGTTCTTCTCCCGGACAATCTGTTCCAGGTCGTCAACCGTGGCCACAATTCCCGGGTTGACGAGCGGCTTGCCTACGTTCCGTGGGTCCTCGTCCAGAAACCCTATGACGTCCAGATTCAACTCGGGGCGGGTGCAGATTTCGCGCACCGCGGCAATGCCTATGGGCCCGGTTCCCAACAGCACCACGCGCTCGGAACGCCGCGACATAACGCCGGCGGCGTCCAACAGCAGCCGCCAACTGAGAATCATCACCAGAGTCAACGGCGCCGCCGTGATGGCTACGCCCCGGCGCAACGCCAATCCCGGCATCACGGCATAGAGAAACGCCAGCACCAGACAGGAGATTCCGAACGCTTCGAGCAGGCGAACAATGATCGAGATGCGCGAACGTGGCACTCGCAAATCGTAAATGTCGTTGTAGTACAGGGAGACTTCGCAGATCAATGCCGCCACCGCGATCTGCGTCAATCCTCCGAGTCGGCCGGGAACCCAATCCCCTCCCGACACAAACGAGCGCACACAGGTAGCGACCAGCAACCCGGCAAAAACCAGGAGTCCCTCGGACAGTGCCAAGAGTACGGTTCGAATCGGTATTTCCTGTCCGCCAATCCTCAGCACAACTACAACCTTAAATTCCTATCCTTGGGGAATTTTGCGGCTGCGTATCCACAAGCCCAACTCAGCTTTGCCCAAATTGCCTTATTGCGCTCCCATGTTACGCACTTTTTTGCGGAGAAATCTCGCAGAAGTAAGCAGTCCGATGCCCAAGAACGTCAAACTCACCGGTTCGCCAAAAGCAGGAACCAGGCGCGGACCCTGCAGGTTGTTCGGATCCACATTCACCAGAAGAGGAAGCCCCCCTCCGGCGGCAATGCTGGCTTGCACTCGAGCTCCGCTCCGGTGCGCCGTGGAAGCGGCGAATCCAACGGGCGCCAAGGGACTCACCCCGTTGGCAGCAAAACCCAGCCCACTTCCCGTGCCATCGCCTGGAATCAACGAGACAGAATGCAGCATCGCCTTCTTGTTGCCAGCGGGCGCAGTTAGTTTTTCCGTCAGTCCTCGAGAAAAATCGATCGAATCAAAGGATGACAGCCGCGCCATGTCTGGCGTTAAGGTGTGGGCCGGAACCGCCCAGGCACTTCCAACTGCTGAAATCATCGCCCACACCAACAACACAGCCGTTCGCTTTGCCATTTTGTCGCACCTCATCCGTCTGCCGGGCATAGCTCCGCTATTCTGGGTTAGCAACAGCTATTCCCACGCTTTCTGAACGGAAGACCGCACGTAAAGAAACGCCTTGCACCGCGTGGGGGAGAAGAACAACTACTTAGCTATCTCGCGTCTCTCCTGCAATAATTGTCCGCAGCAGCTAACACGCCCAAGCTATGCACCACAGCTAATACTGCAGCATGCGATGCTTCGGCTTTGCCTGCACTTCACAACTGAACACCAAGACAGCTCTCTTGGCGAGTCTGTGCACGCAGCCTCTATCGCATGTTGGCGCGGTTACGGACTCAAAGTAGCACACATCGCAAATCGAAGCTATGAATATTTTGATAATTTAATCTGACTCTAAGATTCGCCTGCGGAGAGCGTAAAACACTCATCGCCCATCCAAAGCGATTGAAAAATAAAGGCGTTTTACCATTAGAAATTTACCGATTGAACAACTTATTCCATATTACATATATACTGATTAGTAATTTTTTCTTATGAACCGGACTCGGGAATCCGCCATAACGAATCCCTACGCCTCACTGCACCTCTCGTCAACGATTATCTCGCTTGCAATTCCCCGGGCAATTTTGATTCTGGAGATGGTTGATGTCGGCGTTGTGTCTTCGCCAAGAGGGTCCAGACAACACAGCATGCTGGTGCAGTATGCTTAACCTCTAATGGTGCGCACGATTACATTGTTCATTCCGTGCTTCGTTGACCAACTGTTGCCGCAAGTGGGCGTGGACATGATTACCGTGCTGCGGCGCATCGGTTACGAAGTGGACTTTCCCGACGAACAAACGTGCTGCGGACAACCGGCGTTCAACAGCGGTTTCTGGAATGAAGCACGTCTGGTCGCTGAGCGCTTCGTGCGCGTCTTTGCGCAGGCGGAAACGGTGATCTGCCCTTCCGGATCGTGCACCGCCATGGTGCGTTGTTTTTACCCGGAGCTGCTGGCTTCCAGCCCGTTGCGCGAAGACGCACTGGCCTTGGAGAAACGAGTCTTTGAGTTTTCCGAGTTTCTGGTTGAGGTGGCCAAGGTCACCGATGTGGGTTCCCGCTTCCCGCACAAAGTCACGTACCACGACTCCTGCCACCTTCTGCGGGAACTGCATATCAAGGAGCAGCCGCGCCAATTGCTTCGGCAGGTAAAAGGACTCGAACTCGTCGAGCTGAATCATTCGGAAGAATGCTGCGGTTTCGGCGGCGTCTTCTCCGTAAAGTTTCCCGAGATTTCGGGCGCCATGGGCGAGGTGAAGGCGAATCACGTCGAGGCCACGGGCGCGGAGTTTGTGACCGCATGCGATCCCAGCTGTCTGCTGCATATCGATGGCGTGTTGCGGCGCCGGCAAGCGCGGGCGCGCACCATCCATCTGGCCGGCATTCTGGCCGCGCAGGAAGGCGCGGAAACATGAGCGGCGACCTCCTCCGACAATTCCATCACCACGCCCGGGAAAAGGCGCAGGACCCGGCCCATCGCAAGACCATTCGCTGGGCCATCGATACTTACGATGCCGCAGTCGCCAGGGGCAAGACCCGCTTCCCGGACTGGGAAGCGGCGCGGCAACGCAGTTACGAGATCAAGTGGGAAGCGGTGAACCACCTCGACCGCTATCTGGAGGAGTTCGAGGCCAAAGTGATTCAGAGGGGCGGCCACGTGTTCTGGGCCGCCGATTCGGGCCAGGCGCGCAACTATGTCCTGGAACTGGCCCGGGCCCGCGGAGTAAAAAGCGTCGTCAAATCCAAATCGATGCTGACCGAAGAAATTGCTCTCAACCCGGCGCTGGAACGGGAGGGCATCAAAGTTTGGGAAACCGACCTGGGTGAGTTCATCGTACAGTTGCGGCACGAGCCGCCGTATCACATCGTCACTCCGGCCATGCACCTGAGCCGCGGACAGGTGATCGATCTGTTCCGCGAGAAAATTCCCAACGACGTCATCGGAGATTCGCACGAGGAATTGGTGGCGGCGGCGCGGCGCGCCTTGCGGCGGGAGTTCTTCGCCGCGGACATGGGCATCAGCGGCGCCAATTTTCTGGTGGCCGATACCGGCATGATCGCCATCACCACCAATGAAGGCAACGGTCGGCTCTGCACCAGCCTGCCGCGCATTCATGTGGCCTTTGCCGGCATCGAAAAAGTGATCCCGCGCCTGCAGGATCTGGCCACCCTGTGGCCGGTGCTGGCGACCGTGGGCACGGGCCAGCATATCACCGCGTATAGCACGCTGATCGGCGGCCCGCGCACGCCGCAAGAAAACGACGGCCCGGTGGAGTTTCACGTCGTGCTGCTGGACAACGGCCGCAGCCGCTTGCTGGCCGATTCCGAGCAACGCGACCTTCTGCAATGCATTCGCTGCGGCGCCTGCCTTAACGCCTGCCCGGTGTACCGCAACATCGGGGGCCACGCTTATGGAACCGTATATCAGGGCCCGCTCGGTTCGGTGTTAACGCCGGCATTGCAGGGCCTGGCACAATATCAGCACCTGTCCTATGCATCGTCGTTATGCGGCAACTGCACCAGCGTATGTCCGGTGAAGATCGACCTGGCCCACCACCTGTTGCACAACCGGCGCAATGCCGTGCAGGAAGGCGATCGGCCCTGGCGCGAACGTCTGGGAATGCGTTTGTGGCGCTGGGCCATGATGGACCGCAGACGCTTTCAACTGGCCGGCCGAATGGGCCGGGCCCTGCTGCGCGCTTTCGGCGGTATCTCTGTTCTTAAGCCCTGGACCGAGTCTCGCGAACTGCCGCCGGCGCCAACAATGACCTTCCGGGAGAGATGGAGAAAAAATGGAGCACGCTAGCCAGAACCCGGGAGCCCGCGAGGAGATCCTCAGTCGCGTGCGGGCCGCGTTAAAAAAGACGGCGCAACGACGGGAGGCCATCGCTCCGGGACCGCTCTTTGCGCCGGTTGCCAACCCGTTGGAACGTTTCCAGGCGGAATGTGCCGCCAACTTCATGGAAACCATGCTCACGCCGGATAGCGCCGCAACCGCTGCCGCACTTCAGCGGGTGCTCGCTTCCCTGCCGCCGGGAGAAATTTTCCTGCAGGATGCACCGGAATTGCGGCAGTTGGCGTCGGCCGCGGCGCAAGGCCGCAGTGTCCGTTGGTCGAGCGCAGGCGCTCCGGCGGAATCTTCACAAGCCACCGTGAGCCTCTGCGAGGCTCTGGTAGCCATGACGGGATCGGTGCTGGTATCGAGCGCGGGATGCGGCGGCCGTGGCGCCTCGGTAGTGGCGCCGTGCCATATCGTCGTGGCTCACGCCGTCCAGCTCGTCCTTGACCTGGAAGCGGCTTTGGCCCGCGCAGGGCAAATTGCGTTCGACAATTCCTATGTCGGACTGATCAGCGGCTCCAGCCGCACCGCGGACATCGAAAAGCGCCTGATTATCGGCGCACACGGCCCCAGAAGACTGGTAGTGATCATCGAGGAATAACTGGCGGAGAGAGAGGGATTCGAACCCTCGATAGAGTTTCCCCTATACACGCTTTCCAAGCGTGCGCCTTCAGCCACTCGGCCATCTCTCCGCGGCGAATTCAGCAGGCGCTCGTCCATTCTAACAGGTACGCTCCGGAAGTTCGTCCCCGCCGGCCAACCCGCGGCATACCGTGGCCGGTGATTACGGCCAACGATCGCCTATTTCTTTTCGTCGGATGGGCTGCCCATCCACTGCGCCAGGTAATTCTGAACACCCATCTCATCGATGGCATGGAGCTGGGCTTCGAGCCAGTCGATATGATGTTCCTCTTCCAATAAAATCGACTTCAACAGCTCGCGGGAACCGTCATCCTTCACTTCGCGGCAGAGTCCGATGCCCTTGTTCAGGCGTTTGACGGCGTCGTACTCCAGTTGCAAATCGAATTTCAACTGCGCGGGCACGTTCTGTCCGATATTGATCTTGAACAGCTCGCTCATGGTGGGCGTGCCTTCCAGATAGAGAATGCGCTCCATCAGTTTCTCGGCATGGACCATTTCTTCGATGGATTCCTTGCGGCTGTTACCGGCAAGCCGGTAATACCCCCAGTTGGCGCACATTTCCGCATGCAGAAAATACTGATTGATAGCCGTAAGCTCCGCCTTCAGCACTTCGTTGAGCAGGGCAATGACTTTCGAATCGCCTTTCACAGTTCGCTCTCCTGTTGCACGGATTAGGGCCGGGACAATCGGTGCGGGAAATCCACGGAACCGACGTTTTGATTTTATCGCAGTAGCGGGAAAGTTTCCGGGGATGCCTAGACGATGCTTACGATTTCCTGGGATCCGAGTGGCGGGGGCGGATCGTCACCCTCGCCGTTCTCCAGCAGCCGTTCATGCATGGTATAGAGGGCCAACTCCAGGCGGTCGCCGAGGCCCAGCTTGTCATACAATTTGCGCAGACAATTCTTGATCACCTGCTCGGTGGTTCCGAGCTCGTCAGCGATATCCTTATTCTTCAGGCCGCGCGCCACCCCGGAAATGATCAGAAGTTCCTTTTCGGTCAGGCGGGGTTTGGCTTCCCCGCGGCGAAGTTGGGCCGCTTGGGCGCGGAAGGCCTCCAGCATCCATTTCACTTCGCGTTGTTCGAGCCAGGTTTCGCCGGCAAATACTTTGCGGACGCAGCGCGCCAGCATATCCGGTGTGATGGTGCGATTCACCATCCCGCACACCCCGCGGCGCAAATAGTCCACGGTGTCCTGTTCCACAGCCTGGTTGACCAATACCACCACGCGCACGCCGGGAGCCCGCTTCAGAATCTCCGTTACCGCCTGGGCGGGAGTGGGCGACAGGCCTTGTTCAAACAGCAGCACGTCGGCGGGATAAAGCGACAGGGCGGTCAGCGTCTGGCCCATGGATTCCGCGCGCGCGACCACCTGAATATCCGGCTTCGAAGCCAGAATTCGGGCGATGCCTACACGGAAAATCGCCTGGCTGTCGGCAAGAATCACGCGAATCGGGGCGCTCTCGACCGCGGGCGGCGGGGCCTGCGCCGGGCGTGAATTCGTATTGCTCGAGTCCTTACGCAAAGGTCATGCCCCGGACCAGGCGCCATCAGCAGCGCTTGAAGTCGTAGTCGTCAATCACGACGGCCACGGCATACTTCTTCTTGACGCGATCACAGCGGATCACCCGGCCGCTACAGTTCACCAGCACGTCTTGCGGCGCGCCCAGCACGTCCTTCGGCATACGAATCGCGAATCCCACGGTGGCCCCTATCTCCACGTCGGCATCCGAGTAAAACATCACGCCGCCGGAAGAAATGTTCTGGGTTTCGCCGCCGTCCGCCGCGCTCTCTGCCGTCAGCGCCACCGGAAGTTGCAAGGGGAAACGCTTCGTCTGCCGCTTCTCCGTCACGGTTTTCGATCTCATGCATTTGAGCTTACTTTTAGCGGCGTTCCGGCAAAAGTTACGAAAGTCAGCAGATACGTGAACGAGTGGGCCGGAAGCACGCGCCACGAGACATCCGGCGCGGGAAACCATGGCGCCAGACGGGAAAAAACCTCCGGGTCAGAATTCCGGGTCGGCCTGGCGCGCGATTACTCCCGTAATGCCCGGCCGCCGATCAGAAACGCGTAACCTCGGTGAAATTGAAATTGCGCACCTTCATGGCGGGCACCACCATGTCAAAGGCCTCTTCTCCGCTGGCCCGCACCGGTGCTCCCATCCGCTCGACGCCGGCCAGCATGTCAATCAGGCTCTGATTGAAACGGAAGTTGCGCAGGCCACCCTGGATGCGCCCGTTCTCGACCAAAAACGTCCCGTCGCGGGTCATCCCGGTCAACCTTTTCTGGTAGGGATCGACCTCGCGGATGTACCACAATCGTGTCACCAGAATGCCGCGCTCGGTGGAAGCGACCATCTGCTCCAACGATGTGACCTCTCCGCCCGGGACCTGGAACACCACGTTCACCGGCGCTTCTCCGCTTTCATTGGGCAGGAGGAAACCGTGTCCGGTGGCTCCAATGGCGCCAACCCGGCCGGCATACTCTGAGCGTTTCATCTTTTCGGCGGTGGCGCGCGCATAGACCAGGTTCTTAATTACGCCGTTTTCCACCAAGTGCACTCGTTGCCGGCGCACCCCTTCGCCATCAAAAGTGGCGCCCGACTGCAGAGGGTGATAGGCATCGTCGTAGATGGTGATGTTGTCGCCAAACAGTTTCGTTCCGATCCGGTCATTCAGGAAGGAGCGCTGGTCGAGGATGGCGAGTCCACCCCAGTCCCAGAACATGAAGCCGACCAGGTCCAGTACGGCCGCCGGTTCGAGAATGACGGTATACCGGCCCGCCGGGAGCTCGCGCGGATGCGCGGAATCCAGCGCCTTTTGCGCCGCCGTTTCGGCCAACTGCCGGGCCGCCACCTGGCGCACGTCGGGAGAATTGGCTTTCTGCCAACCCGAGGAGTCTGCCGCCAGCATGGTGACGGAAGCTTCGGCGGAAGTTTGCGTATAGAAAGTACTGAGGCCACGCGAGTTGAGCACCGCCTCCATCGCTTCGGAGTTGGCAAAGATACCGGCGGCCGTTAACTTATGTCTCTTGGCCATTTCCACCATCCCGCTTACATGCCTGGCGCGTTGCGCGGCATCCAGCGCGGCGGTTTCCACAAACGCGCGCGCCACCGGCGGGCCGTCCTCGGGACGAAACGCCTCAGGACCGGGCGCCGGCAACAGTTCGGGATCTGGCGTCTGCACCCGCGCCAAGGCTTCGGAAGCGGCCACGGCCCGGCGCAGTGACTCGTCATCCCACTTATTGGTGGTGGCCCGGGCTGTCCGTCCCCCCAGCACCGAGCGGACGGACAGAAAATAGTCCTCCTCCTCGACGTTCTGGGTAATGGCGTTATTGGCAAAACGGGTGAGCGCGCTGCGTCCGCCGGCAATGAAGACTTCCACCTCGTCGGCCGCGGAAAAGCGTTGAACGCGAGCGAAGATTTCCTGCGTTTTGTCTTGCGTCAACATATTTAGGAGCCGTTGGCCGTTGGCAAAAAATCCAAAAAACTCTTCCGCACGGATACGCCCGCGTTGGCGGGCAGCCGAGGGCAATTCCTATTGTCCCTTATACGCGCTGCCCACCGTGATGTTTCGAAAGCGTGCCGGGGCGGCGCCATGGCCGGTACCCATGATCTGTTGCGGCTGTCCTTTGCCGCAGTTCGGCGTACCCCAAAGAGTCCATTGGTCGCGGGAGCAGATGGCATCCAGCGAATTCCAGAACTCGGTGGTAATGCCCGAATACGATGGATTCTTCAACATGCGGCCGAGCTTTCCGCCCTTGATCTCCCAGCCGATTTCCGTGCCAAACTGGAAGTTATAACGCTTGTCATCAATCGACCAGGAACGATTGGTCTGCATGAAGATGCCGTAATCGGTATCGGCGATCAACTGCTCCAGCGTCAGCGGCTTTTCGCCGGGCAGGATGCTGACGTTGGTCATGCGGATCATTGGCGTCCGGTTCCACGATTCGGAACGCATGCATCCGCCGGAACGAGCCAGCCCGGTCATCGCCGCGGTATCGCGCGAGGTAAGGTAACCGGTGAACAAGCCGTTCTGGATGATCGGCGTGCACTGCGCCGGTACGCCCTCATCGTCGTAGGCAAACGTGCCCAGGCCGGGGCCATGCGCCTCCGTGGCATCGGCAACCACATTCACCAAGTCACTGCCGTAGCGCAGGTGGCGCAGCTTGTCGAGGGTCAGGAACGACATGCCGGCAAAATTGGCCTCCATGCCGAGTACCCGGTCCAGTTCAATCGGATGGCCGACCGATTCATGGACCTGCAACCCCAATTGCGAGGAATCCAGAATGATCGTAAATTTCCCTTCGGGGCACTGGTCCGCGCGATGCAGGGCCACCGCTTCTTCCCCCATCCGTCGCGCATTCTCGACCAGTTGCAACTCCGCAATCAGTTCGTAACCCCGATTTTGCCATTGTCCGCCAAAGGAATTGGGATACGAGCGCTTCATGATCTCGGCGCCGGAGAAAGCGTACGCCGCATAGCCGGCGCCGGTGACGGTACGCACCTGATGGATATCGGAACCCTCAGACGAATAGAACCACTGCTGGTGGCGCCGGAAATTCAGATTCGTCTCCGCCAGCGTCACGCCCGGCGTGGCGCGCAGTTCCCCGTCGATGTGGGTCAGCAGATCGAGGTTCTGCTCGATGGAAATCGTAAACGGATCGATACGGCAGGGAGAACTCCAGTCCGCCTGGCAGGCCTTTTCGGGAACCAGTTGAACGTCCTGCAGCTTCACCGAGGCTGAAGCCCGGGCAATCGCAACCGCATTTCCGGCTGCCTTCTCGACGCCCGCGCGGGTAAAGTCCTCGCTGGCGGAAAACCCCCAGGCCCCATCGGCCAGCACCCGAATTCCGTAACCCAACGACTCTGAATCATTGGCGCTGCCTATCTTCCCGTTCTTGGTAGCCAAAGCCCGCCGCCGGTCATCGACCAGACGAATGTCGGCATATTGGACCCCGCGCGCCTCACAAACGTTCAAAGCCCTACTGGCAATTTCTTTCATGTTGTTACTTTATATACGAAAAGCCGGCCAGGCACAGGCCTTCCGGGCAACTCCAGACCTGCAGGACTACGCCGCGGCGCCCGCGATCTTATGCCGCTGGGGCTGGCTTTCCGGCGGCTCGTTCGTGATTCGAACCAGACGCCGAATGGCTTCGGCACAGCTATCGCACAGAATTTGCGAGAAGTTCAAATTACATTTGCACAATTCGCATTTCATGATCGCCCCTGATCGTGGTTTCCATCCCGGCGCGGCTGCGGCGAGTGGAGATTCTTGTCCCCTTCCCCTGGTTAGAAGCATGCAGACACAGAATGTGTGCGAAGAATTTTTTGATCGGCGGGAACGGATTTTTGCGGAAGGATGAAAAGGGTTACGAGCGAATGGCGAGTGCGTTCCGATCACGCCACTCGCCACTCGCAACTTTCTAGGTTCCCTCGCTCCAGCTGGCCAGATATTCTTCCTGTTCCGGGGTAAGGCGATCGATCTTGATTCCCATGGACTCAAGTTTCAGCTTGGCGACGCGCTTATCGAGATCTTCGGGAACCATATAAACCTTCTTCTCGAGTTTAGCGGCGCACTTGACGAGGTATTCCGCCGAGAACGCCTGATCGGCAAAGCTCATATCCATCACGGCCGCCGGGTGGCCTTCGGCCGCGGCCAGATTGATCAGGCGGCCTTCGCCGAGCAGGTTGATATGCCGGCCGTCGCGCAGCGAATATTCTTCGACAAACGGGCGCGTCGTACGCTTGGTGGAAGACAATTTCTCCAGGGCAGGAATATCGATCTCGACATTGAAGTGGCCGGAATTGCTGACGATAGCGCCGTCCTTCATCAATTCGAAATGTTCCCTGCGGATCACGTTCTTGTTGCCGGTCACGGTGCAGAACACGTCACCGAGCTTGGCCGCCTCTTCCATGGACATGGCGCGGAAGCCATCCATCACCGCTTCCAGGGCGCGGGTGGGATTGATCTCGGTGACAATCACGTCGGCGCCCATGCCACGGGCACGCATGGCCAGACCGCGGCCGCACCAGCCGTAGCCGGCAACGACAAACTTGGAGCCGGCCAGCAGCATATTCGTGGCCCGCACGATGCCGTCAAGGGTGGACTGGCCGGTGCCGTAACGGTTGTCGAACAGGTGCTTGGTATCGGCGTCGTTGACCGCAATAATGGGATAGCGCAGCACGCCATCCTTGGCCATGGCGCGCAGACGAATCACGCCGGTAGTGGTCTCTTCGGTGCCGCCGATGATCCCGTCCAATACGTCGGTGCGCTTGGTCAAGGCGGTGGTCACCAGGTCGGCGCCATCATCCATCGTCAGTTGCGGCTTGTGATCCAGGGCGGAATTCAGGTGCTGGTAATAGACCGTGTTGTCCTCGCCCTTGATGGCAAACACCGGAATGCCGTAATCCCGCACCAGGCACGCCGCCACATCGTCCTGCGTCGAAAGCGGATTGGAAGCGCATAGCACCGCGTCCGCCCCACCATCCCGCAAAGTGATCATCAGGTTGGCGGTCTCGCAGGTGACGTGCAGGCAAGCCGCAATCCGTATCCCTTTGAGCGGCTGGTTCTTGATGAACTCCTTGCGAATAAGCTGCAAGACTTTCATCGATTGGTTGGCCCACTCGATTCGTTTCTTTCCCAAGTCGGCCAATTCGAGGCTTTTAACGTCGCAGTTGATCCGTGCGGCTGTAGTGGACATAAGCTCCCTATTTCAACTTGTCATCCTGAGCGGCGGCGAAGGACCTGCTGTTTTTGTGCGCGCATGAGAAAACAGGTCCTTCGCTTCGCGCCGAACGACAATTCTAAGTTTGTGCACGACGTGTAGCAATACACCACAGTCGCCACGGTCCCAACCGGAGACCCGTTCTTTGCCCGGTCCGGGCAAAGGACGGAAAGAGAAAATCCTACTTCTTTGCCGCCGTAGCCGGCGTGCCCGCGGCGGCTTGCAATCCCGCCTGTTCCCGCAAGGTAGCGGCCTTGTCGGTGGCTTCCCAGGTAAATTCCTTTTCGCTGCGCCCGAAGTGGCCATACGAGGCCGTCTTGCGATAAATGGGCCGCCGCAAGTTCAGCGATTCAATGATGCCCTTGGGCTGCAATTGGAAATTCGAGCGGATCAGATCCTGAATCCGCGACTCGGGCAATTTGGCCGTGCCAAACGTCTCGACCCGTATGCTGACCGGATCGGCCACGCCGATGGCGTAGGCCAACTGCACTTCGCAACGTTCGGCCAAACCGGCAGCCACCACGTTCTTGGCCACATAACGCGCCATGTAAGCGGCGGAGCGGTCAACCTTGGTCGGGTCCTTGCCACTGAAACAACCACCGCCGTGACGGCCCATGCCGCCATAGGTATCCACAATGATTTTGCGCCCGGTCAGGCCGGTGTCGCCCATCGGTCCACCCACCACGAAGCGGCCGGTCGGATTGATGAAGTACTTGGTATCGGCGTCCAGCAGATTTTCGGGGATGGATTTCTGAATGACGTGCTGCAGCACATCGGCGTGGAGTCTCTTCCGGTCCACCAGTTCCGAGTGCTGGGTGGAAACCACAATGGTATCGATGCGCCGGACTTTGTGGTTCTCGTCGTACTCGACGGTAACTTGAGATTTGCCGTCGGGACGCAGGTAATCCAGATGTCCGCTCTTGCGCACTTCTGACAGGCTCAAGGTCAGTTTGTGGGCCAAGGCAATCGGAGTCGGCATGAACTGATCATTCTCGTCGCAGGCATAGCCGAACATCATGCCCTGATCGCCTGCGCCGCCCGGATCGACGCCCATAGCGATATCGGGAGACTGTTCATGGATGGAGCTGATGACGGCGCAGGTTTCGGAATCGAAACCATAAGCAGCATCGGTATACCCCACCGACATGACCGTGCCGCGCACAATGGACGGAAAATCGACGTAAGCTTTGGTCGTGATCTCTCCGGCGATAAACGCCAACCCCGTCGTCAGCAGGGTTTCGCATGCCACCCGGCTGTACTGGTCCTGCTCGATACAGGCATCGAGAATCGCGTCTGAAATCTGATCGGCAATCTTATCCGGGTGACCCTCGGTCACGGACTCGGAGGTAAACAAAAATCGGTTCTTGGATGACAAGGCATACTCCTTATATTTATGGCAGATACGCGGTACCTGCCCTCCGCGGCGCGGGTGGGCAATTCTGGCGCCCCAAGCCGGAATTCGCACAAGATTCTTACTGCTATTAAGTTATCAGAGTTTCGCGCAGGCGGGCAAAGATTTTCATCGGCGCGAGGAGACCAAATCCGGGCTACGGCTGGGGTTGTAAACCCTCGGGAGTAAAGACAATGGTGCGAACTTCATTGCTCTTTCCGCCCAGCACCACCTGGGGTTGGCCATTAAACGAAAACTCGATGCCGGCGGCATTGCCCGCCAACATAGTGATCCGCTGCTTCGCCCGTACGGTGGTCTCGCGCCGGGCGATCAGCGTGCCTTTCATGATCGGCTTGCCGTCGGCCGTAATCGAAACCCACGAATCCTCGCGCGCATGGAACATCACGACAAACTCGCCAGACGGGGAATTCGCAGATTCCTGCGCGGCGCCGGGTTGGGGCGAGGGCGCCTCTGCGGGCAAACTCGCCTCGGGCGAGGAACTGGCTGCCGCGGGAGACGGCGCCGCCGAAACGGCGCTCACGCTCGGGGCAGCAGGGGCGGTTTCCATCGTGGCGGCCGGCGACGGCATTGCCGGAGCGGCCGGAGTGACGACTATCGTCTGTTGCCGGGGCCGGTGCCAGTGTGCCTCCCAATGGCGGAAATGATCGAGGGCGGCGTGGCGCAAATGCCAGACGCCAAATATGCCCGCCAGCATCAGGACCAGCAGGAACAGAGGCTTCCAGGGCAGCGCGCGGAAGTCGGGCGAGCTGACCTCCAGCTTCGGCGGCTTCCATTTCGCCTCGTTTCTTTTCGGGGTCGAGGAGTCGGACGCATCGCCCGGCTTGGGCTCTTCCATGGCGGCCATATAGTCGGCCACCGCCTGTTCCTCGTCGATCCCCAGATAGCGGGCATAAGCCCGCACGAACCCCTTGTTAAAGATACCCCCCGGCAGCTTGGAGAAATCCTCTTCTTCCAGAGCGCGCAATGTGCGGCTGCCGATTTTGGTCGCGTTGGCTATCTCGTCCAGCGTGATACCCCGCATCTCCCGTTCACGCTGCATCCGTTCGCCGAATCCCAAGCTGCTCTCCCGGTCGCACATCGTCTCGACGCTCTCAGAAAAGCATCGATTACCTTGCCAAGATGTGTTGGAATAGTAATGGCATCATAGGTTTCGGCCCTTGGGAATGTCAAACGGAAACCCCGGCTCCGCGGCGCTCCGGGCCAGGACGCCACGGGGGCACTTTCAAGTCATTACCAATGGGGTGCAGCCAGGGGAGGATGGGTTGTGACTCCCGGCGGCTGTCCGTATAATGCCGCCCAGTCACCAGCAATACGGGGAAGACCAGATGGATGAGGCCACAAGCACGGACCGCAAGCGGCAAGTGCAGGAAGCGAACATCTTCCATGACGTCGCCAAGGCCCTGACTTCGTCCTTGAACCTGGATTCCATCCTGCAGACCATCATGGAGAAGGTGGCCGAATATTTCCGCCCGGACAATTGGTCGTTGCTCATGGTGGACGAGCAGAAGGACGAATTGTACTTCGCGATTGCGGTGGGCGAAGCGGCCGACACGCTGAAAAACGTGCGCCTGAAGATGGGCGAAGGCATCGCCGGATGGGTGGCCCGCCATGGGGAAGGGCTCATCGTCCCCGACGTGTATAAAGACCCGCGTTTCGCCAAGCGCATCGACGAACTGACCCGCTGGAAGACCCGCTCCATCGTCTGCATTCCGTTGAAATCCAAACTGCGCGTGCTCGGCGTCATTCAGTTGATCAACGTGCAGATGGAGGAGTTCAACGAAAGCGAGGTCTTTTTCCTGCACGCGCTGTGCGATTACGCGGCCATTGCCATCGACAATGCCCGTTCCGTCGAGCGCATCCAGGAACTCACCATCACGGACGATTGCACCGGCTTATACAACGCGCGCCATCTTTATAAGACTCTGGAATCCGAGGTCTATCGCTCGGCGCGCTTCGGCTACGAATTTACCGTGCTGTTCATCGACCTGGATTATTTCAAGCACGTCAACGACACGCACGGGCACCTGACCGGAAGCAAACTGCTGGCCGAGGTGGGCTATGCCATCAAAAGGAACCTGCGGCTGATCGATTCCGCGTTCCGTTACGGCGGAGACGAGTTCGTCATCCTGCTGCCGCAAACCGGCAAGGACTCCGCCCTGATCGTCGCCAAGCGCCTGCTCCAGGCCTTCCGCACCAGTTCATTTCTGCAGGCCGAAGATCTGCAACTCAACGTGCGCGCCAGCATCGGCGTGGCCACCTATCCCGAAGACGGACGCACCACCCACGAAATCATTCGCCAAGCCGACGAAATGATGTATGCCGTCAAAAACACCACCCGCGACAACGTCAGCGTCGCCCAGCGGGGACTGATCGAGTAGCGAGTTGCGAGTCACGAGTAAACCCCATTCTCCTTGAAATTTCAGCCACACTGCGTGGAAGCCAGGCTACAGAACTTCGACCGTCAAAACCTCACCTGGCCTGGTCATCAAATTCCGACTGCGGGATTTCCTTCTCACAACTCGCAACTCGCCCCTGGGGTGAACCCCTCAGGTGAGACACAGAAAGTTGAGAATCCTCCGAATTTAACGCCATTGTTTTAGCCAAGGCAAGGGGGTCTGGGGGAAGGGGGCCG
>Ga0326728_10005580_pt1 | contig 35032 bp, 27 predicted proteins | sample MB3enrmetagenome_FD_207602 | JGI IMG/M metagenome (GOLD analysis project Ga0326728, IMG submission 207602) | Lab enriched peat soil microbial communities from McLean, Ithaca, NY, United States - MB31MN | ecosystem: Environmental > Terrestrial > Soil > Wetlands > Peat | place: USA: New York...
CAAAGTCGGCCAAAATATAGCTACCACCCCGGGGTTTGTTGTGTTCCGAAACAGGCTCATGGAACTCATCCAGTACTCGCCCAGAACGGAGAGCGTTTTCGCCACCCCCGTCATTTTCATCCAGCCGTGGATAAACAAGTACTATGTGCTCGATCTTACGGAGGAAAAGAGCCTCGTGGCGTATCTGCTCAACCAGGGCTTCACGGTATTCATAGTCAGTTGGAAGAACCCATCCCCCGAGATGCGCGAGGTAACTTTCGATGATTACATGCTTCGAGGCGCGCTGAAAGCCGTGGAAGTGGCAAAGGAAATCTGCGGGGTCGAGCAGGTCCATGCCGCGGGCTATTGCATCGGGGGCACCGTTCTGGCCGCCCTGATGGCTTACCTTAACCGGGGTCCCGCAGAAAGCACGATCCCGATCAGGGACTATACCATGTTTGCGTCTCTGGTCGATTACTCCTCGCCCGGCGAGTTGGAAGTCTACGTCACCGAGGAGGTCGTCCGGATTATCGAAGAGCTCATCGAAAAGGAAGGCTATCTCGACAAGAAATATATGGCGGCGGCTTTCCGTATGCTGCGCTCAAACAATCTTATATGGCGCTACTACGTCCATAACTATCTTCAGGGAGAGGTGCCCCCCAGGTCCGATTTTCTCTACTGGAACAGCGATTCAACCAGGCTTCCCGCGAAAATGTGCTCTTATTACCTGCGCGAGTTCTATCTGAAGAACAACCTGGTGAAAGAGGACCACCTGGTCCTGGGAAACCGCCCGATCAGTTTAAAGCGCATCAGTCAGCCCCTTTACGTTGTGGGGACTGAACAGGACCACATCTGTCCATGGAAAGAGACTTTCAAGATATGCAACCTGGTAACAGGTCCGAAAAGGTTCGTTCTTGCGGATGAAGGCCATATCACCGGTATAGTCAATCCCCCCTCGGCACGGTCCAGAAGGAAATATTGGATCAGTGACATTGACATGGAGCAAGCGTTCACCCCTGACGAATGGCTCTCCGTGCAACAGGAACAACAGGGCTCCTGGTGGAATGACTGGGCGGAGTGGTTAGCGAATGGATCGGACCCCGGGGTCGCGCCTCCCGGGATGGGCAACGAGAAGTACCCTGCCCTGGAGAAAGCCCCCGGGAGCTATGTAATGGAACAATAAATTCAAATTGCATCCTCAAACCAGGAGTTCATGAAAGGGAGGCAGGCCATGTTCGAACAGTCGGCATCAATGGCGAAACAGATGATCGGGTTTCAGAGGGCCGGCGTGGAAACCATGATCGACAACATGATCATCTTCTGGGAAAAGACCGCGAGCATGCTCAATTCATTTCTGAACCAGGCCGCATGGGTCCCGGAGGAAGGGAAAAAGGTATTCCGTGAATGGGTGGACAGCAACAAGAAAGGGTGTGAAACCCTCAAGGATACCGTCAACAAGAGTTACGAAAGCCTGGAAAAGTGCTTCGAAAAACAGACCTGACAAACACAAGATCCCCTGAAGGGGCCGACCCCTTCAGGCGCTCCGCAGTCCGTTTCGAGGGTTGTGAGGAGGATATTGCGCATTTCATCGCCCGACCGCCATAAAATCCGGGTGGGGTTGCGGGGACAAATTTCGGGCATGGAGATTCATGGGGCATGTTGGAAATCGCTGATTCAGTTGCTGTGATTACCGGGGGCAGTGGCGGCATTGGACTTGCGCTGGCGAGGTATTGGTGCGGCAATGGCGGCAGGGTTTTAATTGCCGATGTGGCCGAGCCACCTCTGGCAAAGGCTGAAGCAGAACTAAGGGCATCGGGCGCAGACGCGAGGGCGATTGTCTGCGACGTAACCAATGAGAATGATTGCGGAAGAATGGCCGATTTCGCTATCGAACAATTCGGCCGAATAAATCTTGTGGCCCCCTTTGCCGGAATAATCAAAGACGGATTGATGGTTACTCCCGACATGGCCTCCGGCAAAGTTATCAGGAAGATGACGCTCGACCAGTTTCAATCGGTGTTAAATGTAAACCTGACAGGTGTTTTCCTGACGGTCAGGGAGTGCGCCGAACGCATGATAAACAACGGCTGCAAAGGGTTGATCTGCCTGATCTCCTCTATCGGTTCACTGGGAACTGCGGGCCAGATTAATTATTCTTCCTCCAAGGCCGCAATGTCGGCGATACCGAAAGTGCTCACGGCGGAGTTTTTTCGCCGGGGCCTTGCTCATCAGATCCGTTGCGTAGCCGTTGCTCCGGGGTATGTGGGAACGCACATGGTCAGGAAGATAAGTCCGGCCGTACTGGATAAAATAATCGAGCAGGTGCCGATCGGCCGATTGGTCGAACCGGAGGAAGTCGCTTCCCTGGTCGGTGAACTCTATCGGAATGAAGCCCTTGCAGGAGAAGTATTCTTTATCCACGGCGGCCTGCGCCTCGGATCCAAAGGATAACCGCCATAAGCCGGGATGAGGCGCCGGGGGATTTTTGCAGTTTGGCGAAGAATTTCCAGGCCTCCGGCCCACGCCCAACGCGCCGGGCGCGGCCCACGCGAAGAGCATTGTTCCCTCCGGTGCCGTACACGGTGTGGTCTTGAGAGGACGCAAAGCGGCTGAATGGTGAATGGATAGATCATTTTTCGACCATACGCGGACCATTGCTTCAAACCACGACTCTCGCAGCATTCACGGCTCAAATCGCCGCCCGGCGCGGCTTTTTTATAACCAGCCGAAGGCTTTCGGCTTCTTGCCTCCCCACCACCTCAAGGCCGCAAAGCACGAAAATTTGCCCTTGACTTTCTGCTCCGGCAAGTTGATTTTGTTTTCCCAAGAAGGCTGTCCGCTCCATTCTTTTTCTTTTTTTGCTTTTGCCGGTCTTATCCGGCGCCGATTTTATAATCATGCCCTTTTAAGAAGAAGAAGCGGGAAGCAGACTCTTGAACGGCGTCCGGATTGAGGGCAGCCAAACCTTTTTATCCCAGGGAAAATACCGGGAGAATGGGGGAGAAGATGCAAAATTACCTCAGCGCTCCTTTCGAAATGTTCAGCGCAGCGGCTTCTTTCATGTCCAAATACTTCGAATCGACCCCCAAATTGAGTCGGGCAGCGTTCATGCAAGCCAGAGCGGCCCGGGATTACTGGAACGGAATATTCAAATACAGCTCGGCGTTCATGGGTCCATCCGAAAATGCTCTGAGTGCTTTCATGAACGCAGAGAAGGAAAAGCTCATCGAAAGGTCCCCGGCAGAAAATCTTGAGGATTACAGTGCATTGTTCGCCTTGAACGTTCGGCTTGCCTGCGCCTCCATGACCGGAAGCCTGCGGGCCATGAGCAAGTACTATTACGATAAGCTCGGCGAGGCTTTTTCGGCCTGCCTAGACACGCTAAAAGACGGCGACGGTCTGAGTGATTTTGCCTCAAGGCTGGAAGAGACCCTCAGGGTAGTGGTTCACGAATATCCAAGAGCCATCGACGCGATTGAACCCGAATACGGTTTTCATTTGGACAGCGGCGGGTACGTGAAGGTCGCCGAAACCGAACGCTTTTATTTGTACCAGGTCCTGCCGCAACAAAAGGAGGTATCACCCAGGAATAAACCCATCCTGATCATCCCGCCCTACGTCCTGGGAGCCAACATTCTTGCCTTCTTGCCGGGAGAGCAAAGGAGCTATGTCCATTGTTACGCCAACCAGGGGGTTCCGACTTATATTCGCCTGGTCAAGGACATCCGCACTACCCCCGCAGTACAGATCATGACCGGAGAAGATGACGCACTCGACACGCGGTTCTTCTGCCGGCAACTGGTGAACAAGCATGGCAAACAGGTCACCCTGAACGGTTTTTGCCAGGGCGGCTATCAGGCCTTGACCGCGCTTCTGGCGGGAGAACTGGATGACCTCGTGGATGCTCTGATCACCTGCGTCACCCCGGTGGACGGAAGCCGGAGCAAGTCCCTGATCGATTACATGGAAAGCCTGCCAAAAAGGTTCAGAGATCCCAGGTATTCCTACAAGAAGCTTCCGAACGGAAACGAAGTCGTCGATAGCCGAATTTTGAGTTGGGTCTACAAGCTTAGAAAACTTGAGACCGAGTCGCCCATTGCATCGTTTCACCGCGATATCGATATGATCGAGCCAACCCGGGGGCAACGGGCCAGGATCAGCAAGACCGCGGCGGGGATCAATCACTGGATCACCTACGACCAACAGGACCTGCCGATCGCAATATGCAGGATGAGCTACGATTCCTATACGATTCCAATCGATGAGGAAGGAACTCTCCCGGTAACCCTTTTTGGCCGAAAGCTAAACCTGAAGAGGCTGGAAGAAAAGAAAATTCCATGGCTTATATGCATAGCCGATGACGATGACCTCGTCGACAAGCAAGCCTCGCTTGCCGCGCTCGACTACATAGACGCCGAAGTCAGCATTTTCCCAAAGGGTCATGCCGCCCTTGCAACTTCCTGGTCGATTCCGACTTCGGCATGCGCCCCCCACCTACGCTACCGTCTGCCGAACCCGGTGCCATCGGAACGCGACAAAGTATACAGGGGCCCCGTATGCTTCCAGATCGACCTGGATGAAATGGATGCCCTCGAACCCACGGGCGCCCCCGGACCCACCTGCGGCGCGACAAGCCTGGATCGGACCGCAATCACGCAGGGCACGATTCTGCTTGCGCCGATTCCCGGTTATGAAAGCCGGGCTGAGGATGCAGTGGAGGAAAAACAGGCGACGGCGGATGTGGCGGAAAAGGAGTGTCAAACCGTGGAGAAGCCGGAACAGAACCTGCTACAGGAAGGCGGAGCTGAGAAGAAGCCAAAAAAATACCGCAAACCTCGCTCTTCCAAAAAGACCGCTCCGCCGAAGAGTGAACTTCATTGAGATATCGCTCAAACCAGGGGCATCGAGCCGGAACCGCGTTTTTTCATCGGATCCAGTTGTGACAGCGCCCAGGGCGGGACCTCTTCATGAGCCACATAGCTGGCCTTGGCCCAGTAGTGGTCCGGCTCGCTCAACAGGATGAATTTAACCTCTTCCTGATTCATCAGAGCAAAGTAGCTCATTTTTGGGCCGCCCTTTTCCCTTTCATGACCCAGTTCGACAATCCTGCCTTCTTTGGGCACCAGGCGCCGCATCGACGCACATGGGGCGGTGCATTCGCCCAGGAGTTCACAGTTGCCGCATTCACCGAAGACTTCCAAAATCTCAATATCGAAAATATCGTTATCGGGATTGTTGAGTTCCCATCCGCAGAGTTTGCCTTCTTCCAGGTCCATATTCTTTCCTTTCAGTGGCAGGAATTTAGACGGCGGACCGTCACACCTCGGGTTGAAAAACATACCGCTTCGACTTTACTAGTACTAATTATGAGACAATTACTTCAGACTGAAATGGGGGAAAGGCATTATTTTTAGGTCGGGAAAAGTGTATCTTTTAAATATTCAACGTGAAGAAGATATTCAATGGGCAGGCATCGCACAAGGGTTTCCGGCGGCAATAAAGATTGCCCGTCCTGACCAGCAGGGCGTGGAATTCCTGAAATACGGCGACATCAGGTTCCATCGCTCCCATGAAATATTCCCTCAGATCCTCATATGAAATCGCCTCCTCCACCCAATCATGCCTGGAGAAAATCCGGTAGGTATACGCATCGACGACGAAGGAAGGCTTGAGGGCCGCATATAAAACGATGCTGTCGGCGGTTTCCGGGCCTATGCCGCGGATTTCGAGCAGATCGGCCCGCAACACATCCTCGTCCCGGGCTAAAAAGTCTTCAAGGTCTCCATTCCACTTTGTCTGGACATAGTTGCAGAAGTTCTTAACCTTCTTTGCCTTTTCGTTATAGAACCCGGAGGAGCGTATGAGGGCGGCAAGCTCCGGCGCGCTCAGTCCGCAAATACGCTCGAAACTCAACAGATCGTGACGGCGCAGATTGCCCAGAGCAACGGCTGCATTCTTCCATGCCGTATTCTGTGTCAGAATTGCACCCATTATGACTTCGAACACCGTCTCGGCAGGCCACCATCCCTGGGGGCCGAAAGCGGCGAAAAGCCGGTCATATATCTGCCGCAGCAACTCTTTTCTGCGCCCGCTCAATCCAGCCCTACTCCCCGCATCGGTGTCCGGCATTTCGCACAGGCGCCGTTCTTCAGGTCCCCACGTTTGACGGAATAGCCGATTCTTTTTATGAGCAGGGTCCCACAGGAATGGCAGTATGTATTCTCGCCGTCGTCTCCGGGCACATTGCCCGTATAGACATAACGAAGGCCGGCCTCCAGCCCGATTTGCCGCGCCCTGCCGACGGTTTCCACAGGCGTGGCTCCTCTGTCGTTGAGCAGGTATGCGGGATGAAAACGGCTGACGTGCCATGGCGTCTCAGGCCCCAGGCCGACAAGAAATCTCGCCAGTTCCTTCAGTTCGGCTTCACTGTCGTTCAAGCCGGGGATGATCAACGTCGTCACCTCGAGCCAGACTCCCCTGCTCTTCATTCCTTCGATTGTCGCGAGCACCGGTTTCAGGCGCGCGCCGCACTGCTCCTCATAGAACCGGTCACTGAACGACTTGAGGTCCACATTGGCCGCGCCGAGCAAAGGGGCCGCCTCATCCAGGGCCTCCCTGCTCATATAACCGTTCGTAACGAAAATGTTTTCGAGCCCCCGTTCCTTTGCCGAAGCAGCCACATCGAGAGCATATTCCATGAAGATGGTCGGCTCGGTGTAGGTATACGCAATTGTCGCGCAGCCCTCCTTTTTAGCGCTTTCGGCAACTTTGACGGCAGGAACGCTCTGCCCGTAAATTTCCCCATAGACACCTGGAGACTGCGATATGTCGGCGTTCTGACAAAACCGGCATGCGAAATTGCATCCGGCGGTCGCTATAGAGTAGCTCGTTGTGCCGGGGTAGAAATGAAAGAGCGGTTTTTTTTCAATCGGATCGATATGCTGGGCGACCAGTTTGCCATATACGAGGCTCCAGAGCTTTCCATCCCTGTTTTGGCGGACCCCGCATTTTCCCGACTTGTCAGGCTCGATACGGCAATGCTGAGAGCACAGAAAACAGTGCACCCTGTTTTCATCCAGACGCCTGTAGAGCATAGCTTCTTTCATGCCTGCCCCTTTCGAATCTGACGGGCTTTCAGAACGGAAAACCTAGATCGGAACTTTTCAGTCGATGCGAGGCTTGGCGGCGGGACTGCCTTGTGAAGTCCGCCAACAGCCGAAGGACTCCATCGACACTTTCGCCCCGGCGGGTATTTCATCGAAAGCCGGCGTCTGTAAAGTCCGGACACGGCAGCAAACATCGATTCGCATCGCGATGAAATATCCGAAAGGATGTCGCTGAAAAAGAGCGATTCTCTCCACTGGATGAAGGTAGTCGAACAACACCGGCGGCAGGAAAAAGCAAGTGCGCCACTCGATCGGCACGGCCCCGGACAGAACCCCGGCGCTCATCCTTCGAAGCTGAAAAACGCTGAAGAACCTCGCGTGGCTGTAAACCGAATCCCTCCAGAATCTTTCTATCGAATATTGGACTCGACTTATCGAATACCTGTTGAGGGCCCCCAGCAGCACGTTTCTGCGCGCCACACGGAAAGCCTCCTTGAGCGCCAGGTAAGGATCCTCAACGAACTCAAGGGTGTTTATCAACGCCACCGTATCGAATTCATTATCTTCATAAGGCAGGTTTTCGGCAAACCCATTATCAAGGCCGGCTTTGGGGCCAAGCCGCCGGCGCGCCAGATCGAGGCTCGACCCCGATGGTTCGAGCCCCGTCACCATATGGCCCTGGGACATGAACCATTCCAGGAAGATACCGCTCCCGCATCCCACTTCCAGGACACGCTGAGGGGAGACCGGCGCCCACACCCTGCTAAACAGTTCTGTTTCGAACTTCAGCATTCTTTGCCCCCGCGGAGAGTCAAACCATTTCTCTTGCCGCTGGGCGTCGGTTAGACTGAAAACATAGCCCACGTCAGACCCTTGAAACTACAGTATTATTCGTTTTCAAGAATTGCGCCCCTGGAACCCGAGGTCACCATGCGAGCGTACCTCGCCAGGTATCCATTCTTTATTCTCGGTTCGCGAGGCTTCCACTCTTTTCTCCGGTTTGCCAGTGTCGCATCGTCTACCAGCAGCTCCAATTTTTTATTCGGGATATCGATGAGGATTTCATCGCCTTCCCGGATCAGTGCAATCGGACCGCCAACGGCAGCCTCCGGGGACAAATGCCCAATGGCGGCCCCACTCGTGCCGCCACTGAACCGGCCATCCGTGATGAGCGCTACATCGAGTCCAAGACCTCTGCCCACAATCGCCGCGGTCGGGGTCAGCATCTCCTGCATTCCCGGGCCCCCCTTGGGACCTTCGTATCTGATTACAACTACGTCGCCCGCAACGATCCTTCCGGCCAAAATAGCGTCCGCGGCATCGGATTCGTTTTCGAATACCCGGGCCTTGCCTTTTCTAGTGAGCATTTCCGGCGCAACAGCCGACTGCTTTACCACTCCACCTTCCGGTGCGATGTTCCCATGGAGGATAGCTATGCCACCCTGTTCGTGATAGGGATTTTCAAGCGGCCGGATGACATCCGGCTGAAGCACTCGCACGCCTTTCAGGTTTTCCTTCACAGATTTTCCCGTGACCGTAAGAGGATCGGGATTGACCAACCCACGCCGCGAAAGCTCTTTCATCACCGCCTGGACGCCTCCGGCCGCGTCGAGGTCCTCCAGAAAATGCTCTCCGCCCGGCCTCAGGCTGCAAAGGTGCGGCGTCCGGGCGCTGATCTCGTTGAACATGTCCAGATCAAGTCCGATCCCGGCTTCATGGGCGATTGCCGGAACGTGCAGGACCGTGTTCGTGGAGCAGCCAAGCGCCATATCCACCGATATCGCGTTTTCGAAGGCCGCCCTGGTCGCGATATCGCGCGGTTTGAGGTCCTTTGACACAAGATCCATGATTCGCGATCCGGCTTCTTTGGCAAGGCGCACCCTGGCCGCCGTAACCGCCGGAATCGTTCCGTTGCCGGGCAATGCCAATCCAAGGGCCTCAGCCAGGCAATTCATCGAATTCGCCGTGAACATGCCCGCGCACGACCCGCATCCCGGGCAGGCACGGTCTTCAAGCTCTTCGAGCTCCTCCTCGGACATTCGACCGGCTTTCAGCGCGCCCACGCCTTCAAAAACCGATATCAGATCGACCGGCTTGCCGTTCACGCGACCGGCGAGCATGGGGCCGCCGCTTACGAGAATTGACGGTATGTTCAGCCTTAAAGCAGCCATTATCATTCCCGGGATAATTTTATCGCAGTTCGGGATCAGCACCAATCCGTCAAAAGGATGAGCTATCGCCATTATTTCCACTGAATCAGCTATCAGTTCGCGGCTTGCCAGGGAATAGCGCATTCCGGCATGATTCATCGCGATTCCATCGCAAACCCCGATGGTGCTGAACTCGATAGGCGTCCCGCCGGCCATCCGCACACCTGCTTTTACCCCCTCGGCTATCCTGTCCAGATGAATATGTCCGGGTATAATCTCGTTGGCCGAGTTGACGATACCTATGAGAGGCCGGTCTATCTCCGTTCGAGTATAGCCCATAGCCTTGAAAAGTGAGCGGTGGGGAGCCTTCTCCACACCCTTTTTCATTAAATCGCTTCGCATGCGGTGATCCTCCCTTCACGAATCCGTATCCAACAAAGCCTAAACGTATAGTAATTACAATATATTTGACGATTTTGGAAGAGAAAACACAAAAGCCCGAAAGTTGACAGAAAACGCTCGGAAATTATATAATCACTGAAATCGTCATTTCTGAATCACGATTTCAAAAGGAAAAGAACCGCTTTCTAACGCAAACCCGTCGGGTGAGCCTCGTTATGAGCCATATATTTGGTCCGGTGCCCTCCAGGCGACTGGGCCGATCCCTGGGAATAGACGTAGTCCCTCCGAAGACATGTTCCTTCGATTGCATTTACTGCGAATCGGGTCCGACCACCCGGCTGAGCCTAAGAAGAGAAAACTTCGCGGATTCATCGGAAATCCTCGCGGAACTGGATGAATTTTTTCGTCTACATCCGGACGCGGCCGACGCTCTGACCTTTTCGAGCGCCGGCGAACCGACCCTTTTCTCGGGTATTGGTGAGTTGATCGCTCGTGTTAAGAAGGCCTACCCGCGGCTTCCATTGATAGTACTCACCAACGGCTCGCTGTTATGGGAGCCGGAGGTCAGGCGGAACCTGTTAAAAGCCGACCGCGTAGTCCCATCTCTTGATGCCGCCAGCACCGGTGTTTTCACTAAAATCAACCGGCCCCACCCTTCTCTGGACCTTGCTCGGATCATCGAGGGAATCGGGGCCTTTCGCTCGGAGTATAAGGGCCGGCTGCACATCGAGATAGTGCTCGTATCGGGGGTCAACGACAGCGATGAAGAGCTTTCGGCGTTGGCGCGCACGATCGAGCCGTTGAAGCCGGATAAGGTCGAACTTAACACCGTTGTCCGCCCTCCGGCCCATCATGGAACAGTAGGCCTCACCAAATCGCAAATGGCGCGGGCAGCCTCGTTTTTCGGTTCCGTTGAGACGGAAACTGTCGGCGTATTCCGGGCTCGGACCGCCGGCTCTGACGAAGAATCGCTCGGGGCTCGTATCGTCGAGACGGTGGGACGGCGGCCCTGTACAATGTCTGAACTTGCAGCCTCTCTTGGAGTGCCGGAAAAAACAGTGGAACTTGAATCCGCAAGGCTCCAGTCGCAGGGAGAGCTCGCAGTCCGCCTCTTTGACGGGAAGCTGTTTTTGTGCTGCATTAAATGAGGACGGATGTCGCATCGTCCATCCGTCCTCAGTCATCTGTCCTCCGTCCTCTGTCTTACATCTGCAAGTCGTTTCGGACGGAAGGCGGGGCCGCCAGTATCTCCGTGGGTCGATTCGGCAGCGTTTTCGCTATCATGGTATGGGCAAAAAGCCGGCCAGCCAGTTCCTTTACCTGCTTCGCGGTGACCGCCCTGACAAGGTCGGGATAGCGCTGGCCATATTCCCACCCAAGGCCCAGCACTTCATTTAGCGCCGCCTCGGATGCCTGGTTGCTCAGCGTCTCCCTGCCCAGCTTCAGTCCAACGAGCATGGTCTCCTTGGCTTTCTCAAGTTCGCTATCGGTAACCGGTGAGTCTGCCAGCTTCTTCAAATCCTGCAGGATGATCTCTTCCACCCGGGGCAGATTCGCCGTGGTGGTCTGGGTCAGCACCCCGAAATATCCAGCGTTTTTTCCATAGAAAGGAAAAGTGCTCACGGTATAGACCAGATTCTGGTCGCCGCCGCGAAGAGAGTCGAATATCCTGCCCGCGGGCGAACCCCCTCCCGATAATATCGAGGTGAGCACATCGAGCACGGGCCGTTGCGCGTTGCTTATGTCGAGCCCGTTCGAGCCGATGAAAAGGCCTGCGCTGTTCTTGTCGTTCTTGATTTCCACCTGACGGTTTTGGCTGATTTGATGAGTCTCATCCGGCATCTTCTTTTCCACCGGCACACCGGTCCACTTTCCGAATTTCTGCTGAACCTGCGCCTTCACCTTTGCCGGATCGACATCTCCGTATATCGCCAGAACGGAGCTGGTCGGATTCACCATTTTGCGGTAGAATGCAAGGATGTCCTCCCGAGTGAACGCCCCGACCGACTCCAGCGTTCCAAGCTTATCGTTTACATAGCTCGTCTCGTGAAAATAATTCTTCCTGAACAACCGCATGACCTCGTTTTGCCAGCTTTCATCCGATCTCTTAATGGCAAGCAGTGTGTCCTGCCTCTGTTTTTCGATCTCATCCTTTGGAAATTGAGCGTTCTGGGCTATGTCGGCGAGCATGTCGATCGCCCAGTCGAAGTCTTCTTTCAGGACCTTCATCGAAATATGATATGTGTTGTTATCGGACTGGGCGCCGATCATGCCGCCCGAGTCCTCCACCTTTCGCAGCAAAGCCAGCTTCGACAAAGACTTGGTCCCCGAGGTCAAGAGCCCGGCCGTGAATGCGGAGAGCCCCGGACGATCAAGACTTTCCAGCGCCAGGCCGCCAGTCCCATAAAGCTGTAAAGTCACAAAGGGCAGTGTTGAATCCTGCTTGACCAGCGTCTTCAGCCCGTTGTCCATCCGGCTGAACGAAACCGGCGGGATGCTTGGAGGCGGGCATGAGGCCAACTCACTTGGGACCTGGCCGGATGGAGGCTTTATCACCGCAACGTTCATATGGTTGGGAATAAGATATTTCCGGGCAACCGCCTGTATCTCTTCCGCCGTTACGGCACGGATGCGGTTGACATAATCGTCGTCGTAATAAGGGTTCCCGGAGACCAAATAGGAAGAGGCAAGAGAAGAAGCCCTGGCGCCAACGGATTCCTGTTCAAAAATGTGGTGGGCGATGGCCGTTTTTTTGGCGTTGCCAAGCTCATCGGCACTGACCGGAGTTGTCTTGAAGGCTTCGATCTCATCCTGGATGTCCTTCAGCGCGGAAGGCCACTCGGAAGGGGCGAGGGACACCGAGATGACGAACTGGCCGCGCACAAAATCCGGCGTCCAGTTGGAAGCCTCGACGCTAAAGACCTTATTCTGATCTTCCTTCAGGCGGCAGTGCAGACGGCAGGTTTCCCCTTCCCCCATTACATGCGCCAGAACATCGAGGGCATAGAGGTCGTTTTCATACGCATTTACCGAAGGGAATCCGACCATGGCCTGGACCAGCCGTGCGATGGGGACTTCTCTTTCCTCCCAGCGGACGCCGTCCTGTAATGGCTCTTCGGGCAGGACCACGGGATCGGAATTTGTGGGAAGAAAATCTTTGGTCTTTTCCGCCACGAACTTGAGGACCTCCGGGGCCTGGACATTCCCGGACAGCACCACTACGATGTTTTCCGGTTGATAGCGCTGTCGGTAATAATCCAGGAGCGCATCCCTGCCCTGCTGGACAAATACTTCCTCATATCCGATAACCGGGTATCGAACCGGGTTTTTCTGATAAGCGGTCTGAACGAACAGTTTCCACAGCTCCGTATTCGGATTGCTTTCACCAAGCTTCATCTCCTGCTGAATTACCTTCTTTTCCCTGGCCACTTCCTTGGGATCGATGACATTTTCGGAGACATAGGAAAGCAGCAGGTCGAGGGCATCCTTCCAGTGGCCCGCGCCCGTGTTTATGTAGAACACCGTCCTGTCAAAGCTCGTGTAGGCGTTTGTCGTACCGCCCATTGCCTGGATTCGGTCCTTGGCCTGTTCCTCGGTAAACGAACGAGTCGTTCCTCCGGCCAAAACATGTTCGAGATAATGAGAAAGACCGGCCCTCATGTATTTACCTTCCAAAACGGACCCGGCGCGCACGAAAACCTGCGCGGAAACCACTTCGGCTCCAGGCTGCTGATGGACCAGCAAAGTGAGGCCGTTATTGAGCACAACAAAAAGATCGTCGGGCTTCGAGGCGATTGTGCGCTGCACAAACGGCTTCGACTCCGGCGAAATGAGGGGACACTCACGGCCTTCATCCGGAGGCGCGGCAAGGACCGGACCAGCGCAGAAAACTATAACCAGAACGCAAGCCAGTACAATTCTTCTCAGCATTTTATGAAATTCCTTTCCAAATATTTTGGCCGTCAGATAGGGAAACGGCGGGATCGCACTAATTGTAATAGACTAAACGGTAGAAATTCCACTGGAATCTTTCGGGGGTGTGAAATGTGCTACTGGAGCCTGCCGGATTCGATCAGGCGGCAAATGTGGCTGAATCTTTCGACGACTCCCTCACGGGAAGGCCACGAAAGCGGCGGGCGCCCAAATTGGATCAACTGCCAGCCCTTGCGGGTTATTCCGACTTCTACCGCAATATCGTTCAGCTTCACGGATCGAAGCAGTTCTTCAAGCCGGGACACAATCTCCCCGCTGAAATGCTCGGCCATTTCCGCGTTCCGCGGTCGAGGGACGGTTGTAACCGCCGAACTATCGAATACAAGCCGGCCGCCGCATGGTGCCTTTTTCAGTATTCCAGCACATTCGTAATTGACGAACACGAGCTGAAATCGTTCTTCGCATTCGACAAAATCCTGGATAATCAAAGGATTATAAAGTTCAAAGAGGGCCGGCGGATCATAAGCGCTTCCAAAAAGCCGCGCGCCTGTGGACATAGAGGGCCCCATTGCAAGAAACGGGGGACGAAAATGATCCGGAATACCTCTTTTTTGCCTCCCATAATAAATGCGGGTACGCGGATGAGGACAATCGAGGAACTGAAACAGCACCTCCTGCGCCACCCTGGATTTTCGAATACGGTATGCAAAAGCGCTGGGAAACGTCTGTTTGCCTGCCGCCTCCAAAACGTCGGCAAACCTCGGAGTTGGAAAAAGAATCAGCCCGGCGGAAAGCATGACATTTCGCTCCCGCTGAGTGTAGTCCCCCATCGATGCCCGGACCCCCAAGTTCGTTATGAGCCCGGAGCGGCAGTCGAGCAGCGGGGCAATCGAAACGGGATTATTTCGCATCGGATTTTATCCGGCAGGCGGGAAAGCGAAGGGACCGGAAAACAACGGCCGCACGGCTCATTTTTTCAAGCTTTACCCTGCCATTGTTTCAGGCATGCGCGCTTTCCTGCGCGCCGCCCCGGCCGTTCAGCAGCAAGTCCGGATGCACGCCGTAGTTGTAGCTTCGCATGCGGAAGTAATTTTCGAGAATTCCAATCCGTGAGTCGACATAATCGTAGATTGTGAGCCGATTAGCGCCTGAGTCTCCGTCCTGGCACAAATCCCGGATTGCATTCGAGAGACCCTTTTGAAAGTAGACCGGAACGGCCAGGAAGACAACGTGAGCGTTCAAGAGATGGGAAACATAGGGCATGGCGCGGGGAGAAACGAGCACGACCCTGGCCTCCAAAGCCCCGGGCGGCACGGCGGAGTTGTTGCCGCCGTCACTGTTGATGCCCTTCGAATTGGAACAGTACTGACTATAAGAGAAAGCCTCGATCCCACGCCGGCTCAGTTCCGCGCTCAGCGCACTGTCCTGGTCCCCGCCTCCGGAAAGCACGACAAGCCGTTCTTCCCCTTTGACGATTTCAGTCTGCACGTCATCGGCGATCCTGAAATTTCTTTCCCGGTTCACCATCAGATCCTGCAGCATCGCCGGGTAATCGGCCCTGGAATTATACGGGTAGCTGAAATCCGTCTGGCGGGCAATTACGGTGCCGTTGATAACGCCGCGCCCTTCCCTGGCATCTTTTTCGTTGATCGTGTAGGCGACATCTCCGAGATAGAAATTGATGAGCTTCAAAAGCCGGTCTTTTCGCTGCACAGAGTTGGACAGCCCCAGAACATAGCGGCAGTCGAAGTTCGGGATCAGGGTCGTAAGAACCTTGGACGGCGACCTCTGGGATTCATCGAAAATTATGTATCCGACCTTGTCGTAGATTTTTCTCCAATAGCGCATGATTTCGCCGGTATGGCCGATCGTGACCTGCTTGCCGACCTGATGATTTCCGCCGGAGAAAATCCCCACCTCCGAGCGAGGGACCTGGAGAAAATTTTCGATTTTTCTGAGCCAGCCGTCGAGAAGGTCTATTTTGGGAATTATGATAAGCGTCGGCTGACGCCTTTGCGATATCGTATAGAGTGCGATAACGGTTTTACCGCTCTTATGGCCGCCGACCAGTGTAGCGCAGTCGTGTTCCAGAACAGCTTCGGCCGCATCCTGCTGATAGCTCTTCAACTCGCCGTGGAACTCGATGGGTGTCGGGTCGAAGTAACGTCTGCGGTCTACCATCCTGTACGGGATCTGGTATCTCTTACACAGTTCGACAAACTGGTCCAGGAATCCTCTGGGAATGAGATAGCTGCGGCCTTTTTGCTTCATACAGCTTATCTGCGCCGGGATGTTGCCGATCCATTCGCCGCGGTTGTGCCGCATCTCGTAGTCCGGATTCGTAAAAACAAGGCGTTCGAGCAGTTTTCTTTCGAGCATGCTCGGCAAACCGTCGACCGGTATTTTGATCCACTCAGAGAGTAAGACATTGACATTCTTGGTGAACATTCCAAAAACCCTTTGCCGCAGCAGAGGCCAAAAGAGGAGCCCCGGCCGACGTTCTGGATAAAAGAGCGCAACAGAGCCCGCGCCTGCGGCAACTCACAGCCAAACCGGTCATACTGTCCAAAGGCAATATTTATGAGCAGTTAAGACGTAAAAGTCGTTTATAATCTTATTATATCTCAACCAAATGGGATGTGATATACCACCTTACACTTAATCCCAAAAGGAGTCTTCATGAAAAATCATCCCCCGCATCTACAGATTATAGGACAACTTGCTCAAGAATACGATGGAAAATATCGAGAACTTGAAAAACGAATTGCCGAAATCCCGCCCGACAGCATATTGTCTCAGTTAAGCGCGCTCGCGGACCGAACCACCGACCATTTTCGCGCAGCCCAGATCGCACTGCTTTCGATACCCGAATCGTTCGTAGGAGAGGAGGGAGAAAAGGCGCTGCAGGCACTGACATCGATGTGCCGGGCTTTCGATGAGATGCGCATACTTTTCCATTTCCTGGTTCAAACCGATTCCAAAGCGCAGATGAAGTGTGAATAAGCCCCCGGCGGGCAAAACGCCGGTTTCCACCTTCGGGCTTGGAAAGGCCGGAACAAGAATCTATTCATAAGGGCTCATCGCCGACCAGCCCTTTTTCGATCAAGTAGAACAGCTCACCTTTCTGCTTCATCGGCCCGGCAATCCTTTCCGCCGCTTCACCGGTACCACAGAAAAGATCAACGCGCCCCGGTCCCTTGATTGCCCCGCCTGCGTCCTGGTTGAGCACCCATCTGCCGAAGCGCTCCCAGTTGACGACTTGGCCCGATTCGTCGTACACGGGCTTTTCGCTCGCCAGAAACCCCAGCGCGGCGTCCGGATGAAATTTGTGATCGACGGCGATCGATCTTCCGGCCGTGAGAACGGTGCCGAGACTGCCGACCGGTCCCTGCGAAACCCATTTGAAAAAGACATAGCTCTCGTTTTTATACATTATCTCATCGCGGCTCCCGGGATGGGAACAAAGATACTCGCGTATTGCCTGCATGGACATCTCATCGCGCAAAATCGCCCCGTTATCGACAAGGTCCTTTCCGATGCCATGGTATGGACGCCCGTTGGCGCCCGCATACCCCACGCGCACCTGCCGGCCCTCGGCTTCGAGCCTGATAACACCCGATCCCTGAATGTGAAGGAAGAAACAATCGACCGGGTCGGCCAGCCACGCCAGAGGTGTGGCCGTTTGTGCTCCGGGTTTTTCCAGCGCTTTTTTCCCATCTATCTCAAAGCGCGAATAGTAAGGAACCACCCGGTTTTTTTCCAACCTGCCCACAAGCCGTTCCCCATGGAATTTATTGCTGTCGAAACTGTCCAGATCGATTGTCAATAGATCCGATGGAACGGGGTAAATCGGCCACCTGAACTTATCCCCCGGTGTAAGGCCTGCCTCCAACACAGGCTCATAATACCCCGTAACCAGCATATTCCCGAAATCGTTCGGCGGGACCACCCTGAAGATATCGAAGTCCCGCGCAATCGAATCCGCGTTCAACCGGCCGGAATCGAGCAGGGTGAGAAAGTGTTCCAGGGATTGCTGCATGACCCTTGCCTGCACCGTGTTCCTTCCCAGTGCGAGCCGACGGTCTTCAGAGACCTTCGCGTACCATGAAAGGCTTTTCTCGATGGCCGAGCGCAGGGAATCGATCGACTCGTCGTCCAGGAAAACGGGCAGTCGGGCTGGGGAAACTCGCTCGAGAACCGGCCCCTCGGCAGGTTGCCGAGGGGTCCGTTGCGAAGGTTTTGATGGGCAACCGGTCAGAAGCACAAGACATAAGAGCCAGAAAACGAAAAATCTTCCTTTGACGCCCATATGCCGTGTGAACCTTTTGCAGTCAAATCCTGTGTTCTTAGAAGGGCATGGATGAACGGATTTAATCATCCATCGTTAAGTGCCCATTTCCCAAGAGTTCAAGTAGGTGTCCTGCTCAGGGGTAAGCGAGTCGATCCGAATTCCCATGCTCTCCAGTTTGAGGCGGGCAATTTCCCGGTCGATCTCCATGGGCACCCGATATACCTGCTTTTTCAGAGAGGCATGATTTTTTGCGATATATTCCGACGACAACGCCTGGTTTGCAAAACTCATATCCATGACGCTCGAAGGGTGGCCTTCGGCGGCAGCCAGATTGATAAGCCTGCCTTCTCCCAGCAGGTATACTCTCCGCCCGTTGTTCAGAGCGTATTCTTCAACGAAATCACGAATTGTCCGGACCGATGAAGACAACTCCCGGAGGGCTTCCAGGTCTATCTCCACGTTGAAGTGACCCGAGTTGCAAACAATCGAGCCGTCTTTCATCATTTCGAAGTGTTCTTTGCGGAGCACGTGGATATCACCGGTTAGCGTGCAGAAAAAGTCGCCGATCGGCGCCGCCTTCTCCATCGACATCACCTGGTAGCCGTCCATGACGGCTTCGAGCGCCCGCAACGGGTTTATTTCGGTCACGATGACCTTGGCCCCCATCCCGGACGCCCGCATCGCAACACCGCGGCCACACCAGCCATATCCGCTCACGACGAAATTAGCCCCGGCCAGTATCCGGTTTGTAGCCCGTATTATGCCGTCCACCGTGCTTTGACCCGTGCCGTAGCGGTTGTCGAAGAGGTGTTTGGTGTCAGCATCGTTGACCGCCACAATCGGGTACTGGAGCACGCCCTTCTCCGCCATGCTGCGGAGCCGAATCACTCCGGTGGTGGTTTCTTCGGTGCCACCGACCAGATTGCCAAGAAGCTCCCTTCGCTCGGAATGCAGAACGCTCACGAGGTCGGCGCCATCGTCCATCGTAACCTGTGGGGCATGTTCAAGAGCACTGTGAATATGACGGTAGTATGTGTCCCTGTCCTCTCCCTTGACAGCAAACACAGGAATGCCTTCGCAAACGGCGAGGAAAGCGGCTACATCGTCCTGCGTGCTCAGGGGGTTCGATGCGCAAATACGTAAATCGGCCCCTCCGGATTTGAGGGTTTGCGCCAGAACAGCGGTTTCGGTCGTAACGTGCAGACAAGCAGCCATCCGCAGTCCCGCCAAGGGCTTTTCAGCAATAAACCTTTTCTCGATCGACCGCAGTACGGGCATGGATTGCGCAGCCCATTCGACCCTCAAACGCCCTTTATCGGCAAGCTTCTTGTCCTTGATATCAAAATTCATTCGCCCTCCTTAGATAGTCCCGTCATGAGAAACATGGCGCGCATAAAACTCGAAAAAGCGGGGCTGAAACTCAAATTCGATCGACAGCGGCAAGAAAGGACCCAAAAAAAGCCGCAGCCGCCCTCAACGGCGCGGCATGCGGCATCAGGACCTTTCAGCACTTCTTGCTGGCGCAATTGAGACCCGCTTTGTCTCTCAGGGTATCCACCATATCGATCTTTTCCCAGGTAAAATCGGGATCGATTCTGCCGAAATGGCCGCCGCAGGCGGTCTTTTTGAATATCGGCCTCGTAAGTCTCAGGTATTTGATCATGTTTGCAGGTTTAAAGCTAAACAGCTCCCGCACAAGCGACTGAATCTCCTCATCGGAAATACGTCCGGTGCCGAAGGTATCGATCATCAGCGAAACAGGTTCGGCAACTCCAATGCTGTAAGCGACCTGGACTTCGACCCGGTCGGCGAGATCGGCCGCGACAATGTTTTTCGCCACATACCTGGCCATATAGGAGGCAGTTCGATCGACTTTCGACGGGTCTTTGCCCGAGAAGCCCCCTCCTCCGTGACTGCCCTGCCCGCCATACGTATCGGCTATGATTTTTCTGCCCGTGAGGCCGCAGTCGCCCAATGGACCACCCACCACGAATCTTCCAGTGGTATTTATGTAGAACTTGGTCTTCTGATCGAGGAATTCCGCAGGTATGACCTTTTTCACGACCTCTTCTATTATCGCCTCGCGCAGGCAAGAGTAGGTCACGTTAGGAGCGTGCTGAGCGGCCACGACCACTGTATCCACTCTCTTGGGCCGGTGATCGTAATATTCGACGGTTACCTGGCTCTTTCCGTCAGGCCGGAGGAAATCGACCATTCCGTTCTTCCTGACCTCGGCAAGTTTCCGGGAAATCCGATGGGCATAGTAGATCGGCATCGGCATAAACACGGGTGTTTCATTGCAGGCGTAACCGAACATGAGCCCCTGGTCCCCGGCGCCCTGCTCTTCAAAGAGTCCCTCCCCGGCATTGACGCCGACCGCGATATCAGGAGACTGTTTGTCGATGCTGGTAATTACCGCGCAGGTTTCCCAGTCAAACCCCATCGAGGAGTCGTTATACCCGATCTCTTTTATAGTCTCTCTCACAATGGAGGGAATATCGACGTAAGTGGAAGTGGTAATTTCGCCCGCGACAAAGGCCAGCCCAGTTGTGACAAGGGTTTCACAGGCGACGCGCGCTCCTGTGTCTTCAGCTATGATCGAATCGAGAACCGCGTCCGAGATTTGATCGGCGATTTTGTCGGGATGCCCTTCCGTTACGGATTCGGATGTGAAAAGATAACTCCTCATCGACATTGGGAAATCTCCTTTTCCAAAAAAAGCGGCTCAGGCCGGACAGGCCGTTTGCCACAACCGGAAAGCAACTTACTTCACTATTGCGATATCTGGTGCAAGCCTTTCGGAACATTCCTTGTTTTTCGAATCGACATGAACCACCTTCGGTTTGCGCTCCGCAGCTTCGGCTTCGTCATAAACCGCATAGGTGGCTATTATTACCAGGTCCCCGGGCGCCCCCAACCTGGCGGCAGCCCCGTTAAGACAGATATCACCCTTGCCGGCGGGACCGGCAATCGCGTAGGTGTCGAACCGGGCGCCGTTGTGTATGTTGTAGACCTTTATCTGTTCATAGTTCAGTATATCGGCGGCATCCATCAGATCGGCGTCAATGGTAAGGCTTCCCTCGTAGTTGAGATTGGCGTCCGTTACTCGGGCGCGATGAATTTTGGATTTGAGCAGCGTCCTTTGCATGACTGTCCTCCCGGCAGAGATCGCTTGAGATCAAACTGGAACTGGTAGAGGTTCAGAGGTGGATTTCGCAGCAAAGCCAGTTATCCAGCGAGTGGGAGCCTCTTGCCTGAAGGATCGGCATCGAGCCTGCTTTTACTGATTTCTGTGCTTGCTGCATCTCGTAACGGCCTTTGATGATGCGCATCATGATCAATTAAACATTATAGGACCCCCGCCTTCCAGGCATTTGCCGTGCACGGCGGACCGTCCGGTTCGATATTGTCCCGGTCTCATGGATCCGGGCGACAAAATACGCAAACCGCGTATCATTATCAAACGAACTGAATATTAGTCAAGCATTATGAGATGAACGGCGCTTTCTTAATCAGTGGGGAGCCTCCCGCACGGTCTCGGCGCTCTCTGAAATTTTTTCCTTCCAAGAGCCATCTTCTCATTTTATACTCCGCCGCAAACTGTGAGGTCAGAGCCGACAAGGACCTCGCCCAGCAGGGGTTGCTTTGAAGATACTTATAACGAATAACACACTCGCCGCAAGGGCCGGCACTGAGCTCTACGTGCGTGATTTGGCCCTTGCTCTGGCCAGGCACGGGCACGAGGTCGCAGTTTACAGCAACGTCCTTGGCGAGGTAGCCCAGGAGATCGAATCCTTAGGCATTGCCGTCTGCTCAGACCTCTCTCAGGTGCACTTCATGCCTGACATTATTCATGGTCAGCATCATCTGGAAACGATGACCGCCCTGCTACATTTTCCAGATGTCCCTGCAGTTTACTTTTGCCATGGCATTGACCCCTGGGAAGAAATTGCGCCCATTCATCCCCGGATAATTAAATATACAGCCGTTTGTGAATTGACACGCCGTGCCTGCATTAAGCATGGTGTCCCGGCGCATAAGCTCCAGGTCATCCATAATTTCGTAGACACTGTTCGCTTCAAACCACGTGGACCCCTTCCAGTCAGTCCCAAACGTGCACTCGTTTTCAGCAATCTTGCTTCAAAAAGGAACTATTTAAACGCCGCAAGGGAGGCATGCAGAAGGGCGGGTCTGGAACTTCATGTTCGTGGAATTGCTTCCAAAGCGCCGTTGCACTCGCCTGAAACGGTCCTGGGTTCCTACGAAATCGTGTTCGCCAAGGGGAGGTGTGCTTTGGAAGCCATGGCGGTCGGAACTGCGGTTGTTCTCTGCGGCGAGGAAGGCGCAGGTCCGATGGTGGCCTGCAGCAACTTCGATACACTGAGACCGCGCAACTTCGGGTGCGCCACCCTTGGGTTAATGGCGCCGTCGGCAACTATGTTACTTGATCATATTAACCGCTATGATCCAGATGACGCAGTTAAGGTTTGCAATAGAGTGCGTTCGGAAGCAAGCCTGGATCGCACGCTGACATTCATTGTCGGCATGTACAGCGAGGCGATCGCGCAATTCTTTGACTTAAAGCCCGATCCACGCGCCGAATCTGTGGCTGTGGCTCGATATGTCCGCTCGGTATCGGATCTTATAAAGGAAAAGCAGCTAATCAGGCAGAAACGTCTTAAAAGGCGGAAAATGGCTTTCCACCGGAAGCAGCCGCAGGCTGGGATGCTCGGAGGATCGGTGGCTGGTCGGCTCTGGAACTCCATTAGAAACCTCGTCGGTTACAAGCGCCACAGCTAGAGAATTGCGTCAGCGTGTCCCACGGAAAGTTGTTGTTTCTCGCCACTGTACGTAACAAAATAGATGATTGCCCCCTGAATGTTCTGGGGCATTATCTGCCGTGAGCATAAGATTTTATCAGGTTTTCTCCGCGCTGTCCGCCCACGGCGGTCGACGCCCGAAAGGATTTTGTTTGAACAGCCTATATGAACGCCAAGCGAGACTGGTTTTCCCCTACTGGCGAAAGATTGCACTGGCCATGATCTGTATGGCCCTGGCGGCAGGCTCCGGCACGGCCTGTCTCTATCTGATCAAGCCGGTGTTCGACGACCTCATTGTCAAAAGGAACAGGGAAATGCTGAACCTGTTATGCGCGGCCGTGCTCGTAGTCTTCGGAGTAAAAGGCGCATCTTTGTGCGGCAATGCATATCTCATGAGCTATGTCAGCCAACGGATAATAACGAAGCTCAGGGAGGATGCATACAACCATATACAGTGCCTGCCGGTTCCGTTCCTGGACAAGATGAAGACCGGAAACCTCATGTCCCGTATAGTCAACGACGTGGGCTCGATCCAGAGCACGCTCTCCGAGGCGGTAACCGGGGTGATAAAAGAGGCGTTCAGCTCGATAGGCTGCCTCGGCATCATGTTCTATATGGATTGGCGGCTTGCCTGCGGGGCCGTTTTTATCGTACCGGTGGCATTTTTTCCGATTTTCAAGGTCGGAAAGATGCTGCGAAGAACGGGGACAAAATCTCAGCAAACCATGGCGGACCTATGCGTAATTATGCACGAGACGATAGGCGGAAACCGCATAGTAAAGGCTTTCGGCATGGAGAGGCACGAACAGGCCCGTTTCCACCTCCAAAATGCAAAGCTTTTGATGTACAACATGAAGGCGGTGCTCGTTCGGGCTGTAAATTCCGCGGGCATGGAGTTCCTCGGCGGCGTCGGAATAGCATCCATTATGTTGTATGGCGGCCATCAGATTATCGGCGAAAAAATGACGGCCGGAAACCTTCTCTCGTTTCTTGCGGCCCTGATCAGCCTCTATGAACCGGTCAAACGCCTGGGAAGCATGTATTCGGGCATTCAGTTGGGGCTTGCGGCAGCGGAGCGGGTCTACGACCTCCTGGAGCAGCCGACGGAGATAAAAGACTCGCCCGGGGCCGTTGCCCTTAAGCCTCTTGCAAGAAATTTGGAATTCAGAAACGTTTCCTTCAGCTACGGGGACAAGCGGGTCCTGTCGGATATCAATTTCAAGATCGACGCGGGACAGGTTCTGGGGGTGGTCGGAATGAGCGGGGCCGGTAAAACTACTCTCATCAATCTGATACCGAGGTTCTACGAAATAACCGAAGGCGCCATTCTCATCGACGGAATCGACATCCGCAATGCATCCCTATCTTCGCTACGCTCCCAGATCGCCATAGTCACCCAACAGACCATTTTATTCAACGATACCTTCAGGGAGAACATAGCCTACGGGGACATTCGCAAAAGCGATGCAGAAATAATTGCGGCGGCCAAAGCAGCCAACGCATACGATTTTATAATGAAATTGCCAGAGCAGTTTGAAACCAATGTGGGCGAACAGGGAATACGACTTTCCGGAGGGGAGCGCCAGAGGATTTGCATCGCGCGAGCTTTGCTCAAAGACGCGCCGATCCTCATTCTGGATGAAGCCACTTCCTCGCTTGACAGCGACTCGGAGCAGGAAGTCCAAAAAGCCCTCGAAAACCTTATGAAGGGTAGGACCACCCTGGTCATAGCCCATCGTCTTTCCACCATCAAAAAGGCCGACAGCATAATAACCCTGGCGGACGGAAGAATCGTCGAACAGGGCCGCCACTCCGAGTTGATGAGCTATGACAGTGAATACCGCAGACTTCACCAGTTGCAGTCCGTCCAATTCTCGCAAGAGGACGGGGGAACCGGGCCGAGGCATTCCTGAATATGCCTGCAAGTCCAAAGAAGCCGAAACTTCGTTCCGCGAGAAACTGGATAATCTTTTCCTATTTTTTCAATATAGACGGAAAAGCAAGCTCACAGCATATCGATGACCGGGTCCCCCATCTCGAATCACTGGGCATAGAGCCGTACATCCTGTCCAGCATCTGCGGACAGCGGAGAAAGGATGTTCACCACTACAGGGTCCCTTCCGTTGCACCTTCAGGCATACGCTTCGAGCTCAGATATCTCAGGAGAAGAAACAGGCTGATCAGATTCGCGCTGATGCCGCTGTTGATCGCGGTCCTTCCACTATATCTGATCGAAAAAGCCATTATAAACCTGGAGAGCGAGTGGTCATGGTTCCCTTTGGCTTTCTTGCGGGGACTTCGGTTGTGCAGAAGATTCCAGGCCGAACTGATCTATTCGACGGGGGGGCCTGCGAGCGCTCACATTGCGGCGGGCCTCGCGGCAAAGTGCATGAAGGCGCCCTGGATCGCCGAACTTCAGGACCCGATCGTGTTCAAAGACTGGACCAGGAGCAAAACGGCTCTGAAGATCAATTCGAAGCTGGAGCGGTTCATCCTTGAAAACGCCTCGGCGGTAGTATTCCTGACCGAAGGCGCAAAAAAAAGGGCGATAGGCAGGACCGGGGCGGACGCCACCAAAGTTCACGTGATCTACCCGGGGGCCGCAACGGCCGGCCCGCACCAGGAAGCCTGGTCCAAAGGAGATTTGTGCCGTTTTGCCCACTTCGGCTCACTCGGGGGCTCACGCAACCCGGCGGTGTTCCTCGAAGGGCTCGAAACCGTTATCGATCAAAATCCCGATTTGATCGGGAAGGTGCGATTCGACTTGTACGGCACAATGGATAATCGGTCGGCCAAGCTCATAGCCGGCTTCAAATACCGCGAAATCATCAGCGATTTTGGAAAGGTATCCAGACTGGAAGCGCTCGATGCGATGAGAAAAAGCAATGTGCTTTTGCTCATACAGAATCTGGACGACATATCCTATGAGACGATCCCGTCGAAGGTCTACGAATATCTACAGATGAACAGACCCATTTTGGCGCTCGTCCACAAAAATCCCCGTTTGGAGAAAATGCTGCTCGAACCGGGGCATTTCGTCGCGGAAGCCGATTCACCCGCCGAAATCAGCTCGCTCATAAAACGGCTCCTGGAGCTGTGGCGCACAGGGGGCCCCGATCGGCGAAATTTTCCGGCTTCTCCCTATACCCTTAAGAGCGCTGCGGAAAAGCTGCTCGAAATATCCGGAGATCTCCTCAGGCCTACCGCTCACGTCCAGCGGAGCTGATAGACATGCGTTGCGGTCGGCCTTGCACGCTACACAAGGGCGAAATATTTTATGTAGCATTTCAGCCTGTCAATCAGGCCTTAAGAAGGGGCGTCTTCATTTCGCCATCCAGCAGACGCTGCTTCACCAGAAGGCCAATTATCAGGCGCGCGTTTTCCTCCTCCGAATTGACGATGGTATCCAGCGTGATCTCCGCATGGAGCGGCGGCTCATAGGGATCGTCGATTCCGGTAAAACCCTTCAGGATTCCCTGCCGCGCCTTGACGTAGAGTCCCTTGGGGTCCCTTTGCTCGCAAACTTCCAGGGGAGTTGCCATATATACTTCGATGAAGCGGCCCTCTTCCATCCGGCCCCGCACCTCATTGCGGATCGCCCTGTAGGGGCTGATCGCGGCGCACACGACCAAACCGCCGTGTCGAACGATCTCGGAGGCGACGAAACCGATTCGCCGTATGTTTTCGTCACGGTCTTCCTTGCTGAACCCCAGCCCTTTGCACAAATGAGTGCGAACCACGTCGCCATCCAGTACGGTCACGCGGCGGCCATGTTCGACGATCAGTCGCGCCAGCACATCAGCGGTGCTGGATTTTCCGGAGGCGCTCAAGCCGGTAAACCAAATGCATACGCCCTGACGATATCGGTCATCTTGAAGCATTATGATTCTTTCCATGTTGTAGTTAACGGCAAGCAGCCCCGCGTCAGGTCGGCCGTAAGAGGCAGGCAGGGCGGCAGGATCGATCCGAACGTTAACACCCAGCGCAATCCCTTACCCATTTCTGGAAATTTATCAAGTTTTTTCTAAAAGGATGTCTCCACCCGGATCGGAATCAAGCGAGGATGCTGATGAAGATGCTGATAAACATGGTTAGAGGATAGTAGCTGGCCCTGTTGAACAAGGCTGAAGCGAGGGCGGCATTCTTCCCGGCATAGAGCCGCCACGCGGGAACGAGCAGAAGAAATATCCCGGCCGGAACGGCCCCGGCAAAATAGATGACCCCCAGGCGGGCGGGTGTCAGCCAAAACAGAACGAAGCTCATGATGACGGCGAGGGTCAAGGCACATAAAATTATCCGCGCCGACCCGTGGGTCCCGAACTTGACGGGAACGGTTTCAGCCCCCATGCGCCTGTCTTCTTCCATGTCGCTCCAATCGTTAGGAACGTTTTGCCCGCCGATTTCCCAGAAAAAGAACCACATGAAAAACCCTGCAATAAAAGAAAGCGAGGAGTTCGGCGCGACGGCGTAAATAGCCGCAAGTCCGCCGGCGGTTTTTACCCCGCCGCTCACCAGCACCCTCGTCCAGCTTAGCCTCAACATCAGGCAGTAAACCGTTTCGGCGATGCATCCCAGGACGAATATGAAAGCGCAGGCCGGGTTCAGAAGCCAAGCCCCGAGCAGGGCGACCGTACCCCACGCGACGGTCCACGCAATCCCGTCCCACAACCCGAGCAAACCCTGGGCAAGCGGTTGGCGCGCGTAAATTGCGTCAAGATCCCCGGCGGAGCATTTGGCCCCACATTCACGGAACCTGCGCCGATCTGTCTTGAAATCGACCACGTCATTAAGGGCATACACTGCTGTATATCCGGCAAAGGTCGTTATAATGCCAATGACGATCACCTGGACCGGCGGGATGGCGCCCAGCCAGAGGATGGCCGCAAGCGCCGGGGTAGCCATATCCAGGAGCCCGTGCGGCGTTCGCGAAAGCGCCATGAAAAGCTTTACGCGGTGCTGGAAGGAAATGGTCGAACCACTCAAGTCCATTTGAGCCTCATTTTCCCATTCTATTTTTCAAAGATTCCGTTCATCCGAAACCTTGGGGAGTGCGGAATCAAGGTTCACCTCCACTTGCAAGTTTTCGAAATATCGGAATTTTCCATTCGCTGTCCATTTTTCCGCTACCGGCCCACCATTATCGTTTTGATATTTACGAACTCCTTGAGCCCGAAATGAGAAAGTTCCCTTCCAATGCCGGACTTTTTGACGCCTCCGAAAGGAAGCCGGGGGTCGGACTTCACTATGCCGTTTATCGCCACGAACCCTGATTCGATTTCTCTCGCCAGTCTTTCGCCCTTTGCGATATCGGCGGTCCACAGGGCTGCGCCAAGTCCCAATTCAGTCTCGTTGGCGATTCGAATCATCTCCTCTTCACTTCCGGCTTTGATCATGGGTGCTATCGGCCCAAAAACCTCCTCCTTTACGACCAGCATCTCCCTCGTGGCGTCGGTCAAAACAGCGGGTTGAAAGAAGCACCCTCGATTGGGCGGCTTCGGTCCCCGATAAACTCCGGCGCCCTTTTTCACGGCGTCGTCGAACTGCGTTTGAAGTCTTTCCACGGCTTCGATGTTGACCATGGGACCCAAATCGGTGGCCTTGTCCATCGGGTCCCCGATCCTCAGGCCGTTCATGATCTCTATGAACCTATCTCTGAACGCGTCGGCGACCGATTCCATCACTATGATCCGCTTGGCGGCTATACAGCTTTGACCGGCGTTTGCCATTCTCGATCTGACCGCGGCGCAGGCTGCCTTTTCCAGGTCCGCATCCTCGAAAACGATAAACGGGTCCGAACCGCCGAGTTCAAGCACAACTTTCTTAATATGTTTTCCGGCGATCGCGCCTATTTTCAGGCCGGCGGCGACGCTCCCCGTGAGCGAAACCCCCCTGATCAGATCGTGCTCAATCAAGCGCTCGGCGCTTTGCGACCCGATCAGGAGCGTCTGAAAAACATGCTCCGGAAAACCGGCTTCACGAAAAATCTTCTCCGTCCGAAGAGCAGTCAAGGGGACATTGGACGCATGTTTGAGCAGGCACACATTCCCGGCCACCAGGGTCGGAACGGCCCAGCGCACCACCTGCCAGAACGGAAAATTCCACGGCATGATTCCCAGAATGACGCCAAGAGGGTCGTAAACCACATAGCTTTTGGCCGCATGGGTTTCCACCGTCTCGGTCCGGAGGAAATTTTCCGAGTTAAGGTGGTAATAATCGCAGAGCGATGCGCACTTTTCGATTTCGGATATGCCGTCCCGAATCGGCTTACCCATTTCAACTGCAATTATCCTGGCGTATTCTTCCTTGTTCTGTCTGAAAATCGACGCCAATTGTACAAGAGGCTGCACCCGTTGTGAAATATGGATCTTTCGCCACTTACCGAATGCCTCTTCCGCCCTGAGGACAGCATCGCGGCACCCCTCGTCCGACAGATGATCAAATTCTGCGGTCACTTCACCCGTGAATGGATTAGTCGATTTGAGCTTCATGAATTTCCTCCGCAAAATGTTAAGATCTATAAGTCGGAGGAAATACTTACAGTAAAAATACTCTTTTGCGCAATCACGTTATTTGTCATTTTCAGAAATATGCTTCTTAATCTCCCGTTTCATAAGATTTATAGATTTTGTAATAGGTATATTTTTCGGACATACCCTGGTGCATTCGTAATAATTCATACAAGGCCACACACCGTTTGGTTCGTTAAGTTTTTCGATCCTGCCGCTAAACCGGCTGTCGCGCGTATCATAGAGATACCTGTAGCCCCAGACAAGAGCGGCGGGACCCACATAATCCGGTTTTTCACTCATTACCGGGCAGGCGCCGGTGCAGCACGCGCACAGAATACAGCGGATACTATCCTGAACTTTCTTATGGTCCTGCTGAGTTTGCGTCAATTCCTTCTCGGGAAGCTTGCCGTCATGAATCAGGTAGGGACGCATGGACTCGATGCCGGCCAGAAAATCGTCGATATCGACTATCAGGTCCTTGCGGACCTGAAAAAAGGGCAGCGGTTCCACGGTGATTTCCTCGGAGGTTGAGTAATCACCGACGAGTTTCTGACAGGCAAGCGCACAGACGCCGTTGATTCGCATGCCGTCGGAGCCGCACACTCCGTGGGCGCACGACATCCGATAGCCAAGCGTTCCATCCTGTTCCCATTTAATTCTGTTAAGGCAATCGAGGATCCGATCCCGTGGTGTGGCCGCTACCGTGTATGTCCTGTAGTAGGGCTCTTTGTCGGACTCAGGGTCGAAACGAAAAATCCTGAAGCGAACTTCCATATCAATATGCCCTCGGTTTGGGTGGGAATATGGTGATCGTAACCGGTTTGTAAGTAATCGATACGCCGGCGTCCGTCCTTTGGACCAGGGTATGTTTCAACCACTGTTTATCGTCTCTTTGGGGATAATCCTCGCGCCAGTGGGCCCCGCGGCTCTCGGTCCTGTTTAGCGCCGAAGCCGCTATTGCCTCGGCAAGCTGGAGCAAATTCCTCAGCTCAAGGGCTTCGGTCAGGTCCGTGTTATACCGCTTGCCCCGGTTGTCTATCGAGATGCTGCCGGCCCTTTGCTCCAGCGACCTGACAGCTTCGAGGGCGCTTTTCAAACCCTGTTCGCTCCGAAACACGGAACAATCGGCCATCATAATTTCCTGCATAGAGCGGCGGATGCCGACGGCCTTTTCACCCGTCCGGTTTTCCTCGATACGCCTGATCGTGTCCAGGGCCTCCTGTTCGGGTCGCGGAGGGGGTTCCACCCATGAGAGCCGGCCGAGATTTTCCACAATATGCTGCCCGGCCCTTCTCCCGAAGACGACAAGATCGAGAAGCGAGTTGCAGCCGAGCCGGTTTGCGCCGTGAAGCGATATGCACGAGCATTCGCCGGCCGCGTAAAGGCCCGGAACCGGATCGTTTTTTACATCGGTCACGTTACCGTCCCTGGTTACCGGGATGCCGCCCATCATATAGTGGCAGGTCGGGTGAACGGGAATGAGGTCGGTTGCGGGGTTGAGGCCCAGATAGATCCTGACGAAGGACGAGATATCGGAAAGCCGCTCGGCAAGCTTCTCCTCTCCAAGATGGGTCAGATCGAGGTGAACATAGTCTTGCCCGTCGATTCCCCTGCCCTCGCGAATCTCGGTGTAGACGGCGCGGGAAACCATGTCCCGTGGCGCAAGGTCCTTGATGACCGGGGCGTACCTCTCCATGAACCGTTCGCCTTCCCGGTTGCGAAGAACTCCGCCCTCCCCCCTTGCGGCCTCCGTTATGAGCACCCCCAGCCCCTCGATTCCGGTCGGGTGGAACTGGACGAATTCCATGTCTTCGAGCGGAAGCCCGAGCCTGTAAATAAGTGAAAGACCGTCACCCGTACTCGCGAAGGCGTTCGAAGTCACCTTGTAGACTTTGCCGTATCCGCCTGTTGCAATCAAAACGGCCCTGCTTTGGAAGAAATGCACTTCACCCGTCCCGAGCTCATAGGCAATCAATCCCGCAACCTGCCCCTCCTTTATTACGAGGTCGAGCACGTGGAACTCCGGATATATCTTGATGCCTTTTTTTACGGCATCGAAATAGAGCGTATCCATAATGACCCGCCCGGACCGGTCGGCAGCGTAGCAGATGCGCTTAACGGGAGCCTGGCCGAAATTCCTGGTATGACCTCCGAAAAAACGCTGGGCTATTTTGCCTTCGGGCGTACGGTTAAAAGGAACGCCCATGTGCTCGAGTTCGTAGACGGCCCTTATGGCATCCTTGGCAAGAATTTCAGCAGCATCCTGGTCACCCAGGTAATCCGAGCCCTTGACCGTATCGTACATGTGCCATTCCCAGAAATCGGGCTCTTCGTTCTGGAGCGCAGCGGCTATTCCTCCCTGCGCCGCTCCGGAATGAGACCTGGTGGGGTAGACCTTGCTGATAAGCGCGACATCGGCCCTGCCTGCGACCTCGGACGCAGCCCTTAAGCCGGCGATTCCCGCCCCTACAATGAGCACATCGTGCCTGAAAACCATCCGGGCCCTCCTATGGCGATCCAGCCGAAGTCCCCCCGGCTACCCGACGCCCCGGGGATTGCAGACATCCGCCAAATGACTTATTCCCTTGCTTCCATGGGTTCGTAGGTGCAACCGATAACCCCGCAGTAGTGGCCGACATATTCGGCTTCCGGCCTGTAGAGCGCGGGTTTTTCCTGAGCTTCCGCGAACTTTTCCTCTATAACGTGAGCGCACCACCCGGAGATCCGGGAGGTGGCGAAAATGGGGGTCATAATGTCTATGGGTATTCCCATCATGGCGTAGACAACGCCGCTATAAAAATCGACATTGGTGCTGATTTCCGACTTGCCGCGAGCAGCAAATTCGCTCAGGCTCTTTTTTTCGACGCGGGTGAGGTATTCATACCATTTCTCGTGACCGGTCTTTTCGGCCAGCCGCTGCGCCATCTGCTTTAGTATTTTGGAACGGGGGTCCACCGTTTTGTATACGGCGTGTCCCATGCCATATATCTTCTTGCCGCTTTCGATCCTGTCTTTGACCCAGGCGCCGATCTCTTCAGCCGATTCGATTTCGGATTCGATCTCGAGCAACATCTTCATGACGCGCTCGTTGGCGCCTCCGTGCAGACTCCCGGAAAGAGCGCCCACTCCGGCGGCGACACCCGCATACATGTGGGCCTTTGTCGAAACGACCTCGCGGCAGGCAAACGTCGAGGCGTTGAAGGTATGGTCCGCGTGCAGGATCAGGCAAACGTCCAGGTCGTGAGCGATCTCAGCCGGCGGCTTTTTCCCCGAGAGCTGCCACAAGAAATTGGCGGCGTGAGGAAGTGAATTGTCAGGGGCAAGCGGCTTCTCCCCGTTTCTGATCCTGTGCCAGGCCGCCACCACGGCCGGCACCCTGGCTATAAGTCTTATGGACTTTCTAACATCGGCTTCCCTGGATTCGTCATTGATCTCCGGGTCGGACATAGCCAGCATAGGGATACAGGCCTGGAGCACATCCATCGGATCGGCCTGTACCGGGACCTTTTCAAGGGCATCCAGGATGAAGCCGGGCACATCCCTTGACTGCGCGAACTGTCTTTCGAATCGCTCCAGCTCTGCCTCCGACGGCAGATGTGAGTTCAGAAGCAAAAAGGCCGTCTCCATAAAACTTGACCTTTCCGCAAGCTCTTCAATCCTGTAGCCTCGATATATCAGGACACCATGTTCACCGTCGATGTAGCTGATCTTCGTATCGGCAATGGCCACTCCTCTCAGGCCGGTGTTCTTGACACGAACCGTCTCTACGGCCATTTTTCCCTCCAGATCCTTATGATTGAGTAACGCTGCTCCACTCAAATGGTTTCCTCCCAAGATCACCGGGTCTCAGACCTTACCAGGTTCAAAGCGCCGCCGGCGAGCAACATGCGCCGCATTCTTTCCGACACCTGCAGAAAGACCTCTATTTTGCGGCCGTCGATTTCAGCTTCGATCTTTTCAGTTCCGCCCGCAAGCTGCCGCCGAATATCCCGGTAAGTAATCACAGCCCCTGGATTGATAAAACTATAGTCATCGGGATTGGCGAACACGAGAGGCAGAATTCCATAGTTGCAAAGATTGGCCATGTGGATCCTGGCGAAACTTTTCGCTATTACAGCCCGCACGCCCAGATAGCGAGGCGCCAGGGCCGCGTGCTCGCGGCTCGATCCCTGCCCGTAGTTTTGCCCGCCGATGACCGTCACCGCGCCCGCTTCCCTGCACTTTTTGGCAAACTCCGAATCGAGGTGCACAAACACATGTCGGCTTATAGCCGGAATGTTCGATCTCAGAGGCAGGATTTCCCCGCCCGCAGGCATAATCGTATCAGTCGAGATATTGTCGCCGGCCACCAGCGTCACCCTGGTTTCCAGCGTCTCGGGCAAAGCGTCGAAGGAGGGAAGCGGGGCGATGTTGGGCCCTCGAACTATCTCCGTCTTTCGAAGTTCTTCGCTCGGCCTGATAATAGACAGTTCATCTACCAGGTATTCCTTCGGATCGTCTATTCTGGGATAAGGCATCTCCAGGGCCAGATCTCTCGGATCGGTTATCACTCCTTTGAGCGCAGCAGCGGCGGCCGTTTCGGGGGAGCAGAGATAGACGCGGTCATCTTTCGTTCCGGACCGTCCGGGAAAATTGCGGGGCATGGTTCTTAAGCTGACCTGACCCGTTCCGGGCGCCTGTCCCATCCCAATGCATCCCAGGCATCCAGGTTCGTGTATTCTCGCTCCTGCCCGCAGCAGGGAAAGGACCCCCCCCCGGGCAGCCACGTTTTCTATCACCTGCCTGCTGCCCGGATTGATATTGAGGGAAGTCCACGGGGCAGCATGCCGGCCCTCGACTATGCCGGCCACCACCATCAAATCACGGAAGGAAGAATTGACGCTGCTCCCCACTATGGTCTGGTCCACTTTCAACCCGGCCGCTTCCCTGACGGGAACCACGTTTCCCGGTGAACTCGGCCTGGCTATGAGGGGCTCGACCCTGGAGAGGTCGATTTCATCATACTCATCGTACACGGCGCCTTCATCAGCGCTCAATTCAACCCATGCACTTCCTCTGCCCTGCGCCTCCAAATAGGCACGGGTATTTTCATCCGACGGAAAAATCGATGACGTGGCCCCGAGTTCGGTCCCCATGTTGCCGATAGTCTCACGGTCAGTCGCGGACAGGCTTCGCACTCCCGGGCCGAAGTATTCGACTATCTTCCCTATGCAACCCTTCACGTCATAGCGCCGGAGCATCTCGAGTATGAGGTCTTTTGCGCTCACCCATTCGGGGAGTGCTCCGGTCAGCTTGACACCAAGGACCCTGGGACAGGGAAGGTGATAGGGATGTCCGGCCATTGCCATGGCGACGTCGAGCCCGCCCGCCCCTATTCCGAGGACCGATACGCCGGCCGCCCCCGGAGTATGGCTGTCGGAGCCGAGCAAGGTCTTCCCCGGAATTCCGAACCTCTCCATGTGAACCTGGTGGGAAACGCCGTTTCCGGGAGGGCTGAAATGGATTCCATACCTGGCCGAAGCACTCTGAAGGTAGACGTGGTCGTCGGCGTTCTTGTGATCTGCCTGTATAATGTTGTGATCCACGTACTGAACGGCGATATCAGCCCGGACCCTGTCGATTCCAAGCGCCTCGAACGCCAGCATGGCCATAGTTCCCGTGGCGTCCTGGAGAAGGATCTGGTCGATTTTGATCGCTATTTCCCTGCCGGCGGCCAGCTCTCCTTCAGCCAAATGGGCTTCGAGTATCTTCTGAGTAAGATTCTTCGCCACTGATTTCTCCTATTCATATTGGCGCAATTTATTCTTTATGATTTCAAGCAAATGCTTTTCCGCTCAATCGC